>VOFD01002028.1_pt1 | contig 173105 bp, 160 predicted proteins | sample 5384101 | NCBI WGS metagenome assembly VOFD01 (sample SAMN12384723, study PRJNA508395) | human gut metagenome | isolation source: healthy gut C | host: Homo sapiens | reverse complement strand
ATAAGCAATGTCAAGAATAGGAAAATTACCCATTAGTATTCCCACTGGAGTAACAGTTACTCTGAAGGATAATGTAGTTACTGTAAAAGGTCCTAAAGGCGAACTTAGCCAATTTGTTGATCCTTCTATCAATGTTGCAATTGAAGATGGACATGTGATGTTGACAGAAAACGAAAACGCGATGTTGGATAACGTAAAACAAAGACATGCTTTTCATGGCTTGTATCGTTCTTTGGTTAACAACATGGTTATTGGTGTTTCTGAAGGTTATAAGAAAGAACTGGAACTTGTCGGTGTAGGTTACCGTGCTTCAAACAATGGTAATATTATTGATTTCGCTTTGGGTTATACTCATAATATCTTTATGCAGTTACCTCCTGAAATCAAGGTAGAAACTAAGTCAGAAAGAAATAAGAACCCTCTTATTATATTGGAATCTTGTGACAAACAACTGCTGGGTCAGGTTTGTTCAAAAATACGTTCTTTCCGTAAGCCGGAACCTTATAAAGGTAAAGGTATTAAGTTTGTTGGCGAAGAAATTCGTAGAAAGTCTGGTAAGTCAGCCGGTGCTAAATAATTTACATAAAATTGTATTATCATGACAACAAAATTAGAAAGACGAATCAAGATCAAATATAGAGTACGCAATAAGATTTCAGGTACTACTGAACGTCCGCGTATGAGTGTGTTTAGAAGTAACAAGCAGATTTACGTTCAAGTTATCGATGACTTGTCTGGTAGAACTTTGGCTGCAGCTTCATCTTTGGGAATGGAAGCTATGCCTAAGAAAGAACAGGCTGCTAAAGTTGGTGAACTGATTGCCAAGAAGGCACAAGAGGCTGGTATTACGACTGTCGTATTCGACCGTAATGGTTACTTGTATCATGGGAGAATAAAAGAAGTAGCTGACGCTGCTCGTAACGGTGGACTTAAATTTTAATCAATTATGGCAGTTAATAATAGAGTTAAGATAACTAACGATATAGAGTTAAAAGACAGATTGGTTGCTATCAACCGTGTTACAAAGGTAACAAAGGGTGGTAGAACATTCAGCTTCTCTGCAATTGTCGTTGTTGGAAACGAAGACGGTATTATTGGTTGGGGCCTTGGTAAAGCAGGTGAAGTAACAGCTGCTATTGCTAAAGGTGTTGAAGCAGCTAAAAAGAACTTGACTCGTGTTCCTGTATTGAAAGGTACAGTTCCTCATGAACAGTCGGCTAAATTTGGTGGTGCTGAAGTATTCATCAAGCCGGCTTCTACCGGTACTGGTGTGGTAGCAGGTGGTGCGATGCGTGCTGTTTTGGAAAGTGTGGGTGTTACAGACGTTTTGGCTAAGTCAAAAGGTTCTTCTAATCCGCACAACTTGGTAAAAGCTACTATTTTAGCTTTGGGCGAGATGAGAGATGCCCGTATGGTTGCTCAGAACAGAGGCGTAAGTATGGAAAAAAGTATTTAGAGGATAAGGAGGAATTATGTCAACTATTAAGATTAAACAAGTAAAAAGTAGAATTGGTGCTCCTGCTGATCAAAAGAGAGTACTCGATGCGCTGGGACTTCGCAAGATGAATCGTGTGGTTGAGCACGAAGCAACTCCTTCTATTCTGGGAATGGTTGAAAAGGTAAAACACCTGGTTGCCATCGTTAAGTAATTCATTGTTAATAAAAAAACTAATTACGATATGAATTTAAGTAATTTAAAACCTGCAGAAGGATCTACAAAGACTAGAAAAAGAATTGGCCGTGGCCCGGGATCTGGTTTGGGTGGTACTTCTACAAGAGGTCATAAAGGTGCTAAATCAAGATCAGGTTATTCAAAGAAGATTGGTTTTGAAGGTGGACAGATGCCTCTTCAACGTCGTGTTCCGAAGTTTGGTTTTAAGAATATTAACCGTGTAGAATATAAAGCTATTAACCTTGAAACTATTCAGAAATTGGCTGAAGCTAAGAATCTGACTAAGGTAGGTATGAATGACTTTATTGAAGCTGGTTTCATTTCTTCTAATCAATTGGTAAAAGTACTAGGTAACGGTAGTTTGACTACTAAGCTTGATGTGGAAGCTAATGCTTTTTCAAAGAGTGCGGTAGCTGCAATCGAAGCTGTTGGTGGTAATGCAGTAAAACTCTGATTCAATGAGAAAATCTATTGAAACATTAAAGAATATATGGAAAATTGAGGATCTGAGACAAAGGATCCTCATTACTATATTATTTGTTGCAATTTACAGGTTTGGTTCTTACGTGGTTCTGCCAGGTATTAACCCTGCTATGTTAACTCAGTTGCATAAACAAACGAGTGAAGGTTTGTTAGCCTTGTTAAACATGTTCTCTGGAGGAGCGTTTTCCAATGCATCTATTTTTGCATTGGGAATCATGCCATATATCTCGGCATCAATTGTAATTCAGCTTTTGGCGATTGCTGTTCCCTACTTTCAGAAAATCCAGCGTGAAGGTGAAAGTGGTAGAAGAAAAATCAATCAGTATACTCGTATATTGACAATTGCAATTTTGGTTTTCCAAGCTCCCTCATACTTGCTTAACCTTAAGATGCAAGCCGGACCATCACTTAATGCTTCATTAGATTGGACATTCTTTATAATTACTTCTACCATCATTTTGGCAGCTGGAAGTATGTTTATTCTGTGGCTTGGAGAAAGAATAACAGATAAGGGGATAGGTAATGGTATATCATTCATCATTTTGATTGGTATTATTGCCCGTCTGCCACAATCTTTATTCCAGGAGTTTGTTTCTCGTCTGGCTTCTCCGGGTGCAGGTGGTATCATCATGTTTTTGTTGGAAATAGTATTTTTGTTGTTCGTTATTGCAGCAGCAATTTTGCTGGTTCAAGGCGTCCGCAAAGTTCCCGTACAGTATGCGAAACGTATTGTAGGAAACAAACAATATGGTGGTGCAAGACAATATATTCCTTTAAAGGTGAATGCTGCGAATGTAATGCCTATCATCTTTGCCCAGGCAATCATGTTTATCCCTATTACATTGGTAGGTTTCTCAAATGCTGCAACAGCAAGTGGTATTGTACGTGCATTTGTAGATCATACTAGCTTCTGGTATAATTTTGTTTTTGCAATATTGATTATTGTGTTTACCTACTTCGATACTGCAATAACAATTAATCCTAACCAGATGGCAGAAGATATGAAGAGAAATAATGGTTTCATTCCGGGAATTAAGCCAGGTAAGAATACAGCTGAGTATATAGATGCGATCATGTCTCGTATTACTCTGCCGGGTTCTATATTCTTGGCTCTTGTAGCCATCATGCCTGCATTTGCCGGTATTTTTTTGGAGTAAAAGCTGAGTTCGCCCAGTTCTTCGGTGGTACATCCTTATTGATTCTTGTAGGTGTTGTATTGGATACACTCCAACAGGTAGAAAGTCATTTGCTGATGCGCCATTACGACGGATTGTTAAATTCCGGAAGAATCAAGGGGCGTGCTGGTAATGTTGCTGCATATTAATTAGTCTGAGATGATATTTCTTAAGACAGATGATGAGATAGAGCTGCTTCGTCAGAGTAACCTACTTGTAGGTAGGACTCTGGCTGAAGTTGCTAAATTGATAAAACCCGGTGTGACAACTAAGGAACTTGACAAGGTGGCTGAAGAGTTTATTAGAGATAATGGAGCTGTTCCTACTTTTAAAGGTTTTCCCAATCAGTATGGTGATCCGTTTCCCAGTACCTTGTGTACTTCGGTAAATGATCAGGTTGTACACGGTATTCCCAATGATATCCCTTTGAAAGAAGGTGATATTGTTTCTGTTGATTGTGGTACTTATATGAATGGGTTTTGTGGGGATTCGGCTTATACCTTCTGTGTAGGAGAAGTTGATCCTGAGGTCTTGAAACTTTTGAAGACAACAAAAGAAGCTTTATATTTAGGTATAGAGAATGCCATTCATGGAAAGCGTTTGGGTGATATAGGTTTTGCTGTCCAGCAACATTGCGAGGCTAATTCCTATGGTGTGGTAAGAGAATTCGTAGGTCATGGTATTGGAAAAGATATGCATGAAGATCCGCAGGTACCCAATTATGGAAAAAGAGGATACGGCACTCAGTTGAAAAAGGGTATGTGCATTGCCATCGAACCGATGATAACATTGGGTTCCCGCCAGATAGTAATGGAAAGAGATGGATGGACAGTGCGTACACGCGATAGGAAATGTGCCGCTCACTTTGAGCATACAGTTGCAATAGGAGTTGGGAAGGCAGATATTTTGTCCTCATTTGAATATGTCGAACAAGTATTAGGAGATAAAGCAATTTAATATGGCAAAGCAATCCGCAATAGAACAAGATGGAGTTATAGTTGAAGCATTGTCTAATGCAATGTTTCGTGTTGAGCTAGAAAACGGGCATGAGATTACTGCTCATATCTCTGGCAAGATGAGAATGCATTACATTAAAATATTACCCGGGGATAAGGTCAGAGTAGAGATGTCTCCTTATGACTTATCTAAAGGAAGAATCGTTTTTAGATATAAATAAAAAAGAAATAAGATATGAAAGTAAGAGCATCATTAAAGAAACGTACGCCGGAATGCAAAATCGTTAGACGAAATGGCCGTTTGTATGTTATTAACAAGAAAAATCCTAAGTATAAACAACGTCAAGGATAATTTATTATTTTTGCAAAAAAAATAATTTAGTATATGGCTATAAGAATAGTTGGTGTAGATTTGCCTCAGAATAAGAGAGGCGAGATTGCGTTAACCTATGTATATGGTATTGGACGCAGTAGTTCAGCAAAAATCTTGGATAAGGCTGGTGTTGACAGAGATGTGAAAGTAAAAGACTGGACAGATGACCAGGCTGCTAAAATTCGTGAAATCATTGGTGCTGAATACAAAGTAGAAGGTGATCTTCGTTCAGAAGTGCAATTAAACATTAAGCGATTAATGGATATTGGTTGCTATCGTGGTGTACGTCACCGTATTGGTCTGCCGGTTCGTGGCCAGAGCACTAAGAACAACGCTCGTACACGTAAGGGAAGAAAGAAAACAGTTGCAAATAAGAAAAAAGCTACTAAATAATAATTGTTGATATGGCAAAAAAAACAGTCGCAGCTAAGAAGAGAAATGTGAAGGTTGACGCTAATGGACAGTTGCATGTTCATTCATCATTCAACAACATCATTGTATCTCTGGCAAATAGTGAAGGTCAGATTATCTCATGGTCTTCTGCAGGTAAGATGGGATTTAGAGGTTCTAAGAAGAACACTCCTTATGCAGCACAGATGGCTGCACAAGATTGCGCTAAGGTAGCGTTTGATCTTGGCCTGAGAAAGGTGAAAGCTTATGTAAAGGGTCCTGGAAACGGACGTGAGTCTGCTATCAGAACTGTTCACGGAGCTGGTATCGAGGTTACTGAAATTATTGATGTAACTCCGCTTCCGCACAACGGTTGTCGTCCTCCGAAAAGAAGAAGAGTTTAATAGATAACCTATTTTTATATGTAACTTGATTTTGTTAATAATGGATTGCACTTCCTTTCTGTAATCGCGGCTGCAACAAATTAAGTTCATTAGTAACAATTAAATTAGAAAAAGAAATGGCTAGATATACTGGACCAAAATCAAGAATTGCCCGTAAATTCGGTGAAGGAATCTTTGGAGCAGATAAAGTTTTATCTAAGAAGAATTATCCTCCCGGACAACATGGTAACAACAGAAGAAGAAAGACTTCTGAGTATGGTGTCATGTTGGCAGAAAAACAAAAAGCTAAATATACTTACGGTGTATTGGAAAAACAATTCCGTAACCTGTTTGAAAAGGCTGCAAGTGCTAACGGTATTACCGGTGAAATCTTGTTGCAGAGTTTAGAGGCTCGTCTTGACAACGTAGTATTCCGTTTGGGTATTGCTCCTACACGTGCTGCTGCTCGTCAGTTGGTAAGTCACAAGCACATTACGGTAGATGGAAAGGTAGTTAATATTCCTTCATTCTCTGTAAAACCCGGTCAGATTGTGGGTGTACGCGAAAGATCTAAATCTTTGGAAGTAATTGCTAACTCTCTTGCAGGTTTCAATCACAGCAAGTACGCTTGGTTGGAATGGGATGAAACTTCTAAGGTAGGTAAGTTGTTACATATACCTGAAAGAGCAGACATTCCTGAAAACATTAAAGAACACTTGATCGTTGAATTGTACTCTAAATAATAATTAAGATCATGGCGATATTAGCATTTCAAAAACCTGATAAAGTATTAATGTTGGAGGCGGACTCCAGATTTGGAAAATTTGAGTTTCGTCCACTTGAACCCGGTTTTGGTATTACCATCGGTAATGCTTTACGCCGTATTCTCCTTTCTTCATTGGAAGGATTTGCAATCAACACGATTAAGATCGAAGGTGTAGAACATGAGTTCGCATCTGTACCCGGTGTTAAAGAAGACGTGACCAACATTATCTTAAATCTGAAGCAAGTCAGATTTAAGCAAGTAGTAGAAGAGTTCGAAAATGAAAAGGTAAGCATTACCGTTGAGAATTCTAGTGAATTTAAGGCAGGTGATATAAGTAAGTATTTGACTGGATTTGAAGTGTTAAATCCTGAATTGGTTATTTGCCATTTAGATTCAAAAAGCAACAATGCAGATGGACATTACCATTAATAAAGGTAGAGGGTATGTTCCGGCCGACGAAAACCGCGAATATTGTACCGATGTTAATGTAATTCCTATCGATTCTATTTACACACCGATACGTAATGTAAAATATCAGGTGGAAAACTTCCGTGTTGAACAGAAGACTGACTACGAAAAGCTGGTATTGGAAATTACTACCGATGGTTCCATTCACCCGAAGGAAGCTTTGAAAGAAGCCGCTAAAATATTGATTTATCATTTCATGTTGTTCTCTGATGAAAAGATTACTCTTGAAACATCCGATGTGGACGGCAATGAAGAATTTGATGAAGAAGTATTGCACATGCGCCAGCTGCTTAAGACTAAGCTTGTTGATATGGACCTCTCAGTTCGTGCCTTGAACTGCTTGAAAGCTGCCGATGTGGAAACATTGGGTGACTTGGTACAGTTCAACAAGACAGATCTGTTGAAGTTCAGAAACTTCGGTAAGAAATCGCTCACGGAGCTTGATGATTTGCTCGAGGGTCTGAATCTGTCGTTTGGAACCGATATCTCTAAATATAAATTAGATAAAGAATAAAAAATGAGACATAATAAGAAATTCAATCATTTAGGTCGTACTGCTTCTCATAGAAGTGCTATGTTATCTAACATGGCTTGTTCTTTGATCAAGCACAAAAGAATCACTACGACTGTTGCAAAGGCTAAAGCTTTGAAGAAATTCGTTGAGCCTTTAATTACAAAATCTAAAGACGACACAACTAATTCACGTCGTGTTGTATTTAGCAACTTGCAAGATAAGTTTGCTGTAACGGAGTTGTTCAAAGAAATCTCTGTAAAAGTAGCAGATCGTCCGGGTGGTTATACTCGTATCATCAAAACAGGTCATCGTTTGGGTGATAATGCTGAAATGTGCTTTATCGAATTGGTAGATTACGATGAAAACATGGCTAAGACTGCAACTGCTAAGAAAGCAACTCGTACTCGTCGTTCTAAGAAGAGTGCAGCCGCTACAGAAGCTCCTGCAGCACCGGCAGCTGAAACTACAGAGCCTAAAGCTGAATAATCTGTAATCATCATATATATAAAAGCCATAGCTATAAAAGCTGTGGCTTTTTTTATTTTATGCCCTGACCGGCAGTAATGAGAAAACAAGCTGTGAGGCTTCTGTCCACATGCATATTACTTGTTCTGTTTACAAAAGTTTTGATACGGACGAGGCATGCAGAACAAGAACAGCTTTTAATTTAAAGTCGGAATTAGAAACATCGAATAATTCCTTCAAAACCGTCATAGATAGGTAACCTGTTGCTTTTCAGGAAGAAACCATGAAGGAATTGAGAACCGATCCTTCATAATTTTGGATAATCCTTCATAGCTCCCTTTAAAACAAAATACCTTTGATATGTGTTAATTATTGTATGAAATGAAACCTAAAACGCTATTTATGTTATCTTTGTAAACCAAACAGTAAGCAATGAAAGGATTTGTTACAGTCATATTATTTTTTCTGTTTGCCTTGGCTTTTGCCGGAACAGAATATGTAGATGCAGTTCCAGCTGCATCAATGACGGTATGTACTGTACAGCATACGGATACTACTCCGCAGCACTCCATCAATGAAGATCGTGTCATTCCCTTGGATAGCAATAAGGGAATAGCAGATATGGAGTTTGGGGACGCTCATACTTTAGCACATCGCGTCAGTGCCTCTGCAGAGCGTATGTACCGTTTTTCCTCCATGGAGACTACCCAATTTATCAAAATTTTGTTGCGTAAGATGGCCGCCCGGATGGCCAGTCTTGCAAGCTGTCATACCCATGTGTATGCCTCTTCCTATTCCCTTCCCTGGGATAGTGCTTGCGAGCACTATATCTTTGGTATGAGGCGCATTCTTATTTAGCTTTTATTCTTTTACCAATTTGTTTTTCATGGTTCTGTCTTGCCGGGTGATTGGCGAGATGTGACCTTGGTATGAATTATTGTATTTTTAATTAGTAAAGAATAAAATTTAAATTATTATGAGTAATACAGTTTCTACTGAAGCAACCTTGTTTTCAACAACACACCCTGATGTCGTAAAACGTACTAGTGTTTCTTCTATTATCATATCCGCTATCCTTTGTGTGATAGGTGCGGGTGCATTTGCAACCTCTTTAAAGATGGGGGATTCCTCATCCACCATGAGCATGGTGCTTATGGCCGGTGGAACCATTTTGTTTCTGTGGGCCGTATTCCGCTTTTTCTGGCGAGGCAAGGAATGGGTATATGCACCTACCGGCAGCGTAGCTAAAGAAGGGACCTGCTTCTTTGATGTATGCGATTTACAGGCTTTGACGGATGCGTTGGAGAAAAAAGGTTTTGAAACCAGGAATGACGTGAAAGTAAAGACAAACGGAAACGTACGTATGGACTATATGATTTCTCAGGACAAGAAATTCGTTGCGGCCCAGCTGTTCCGTTTCATCCCCTATACATACGAACCTGCATCTTCTGTGTTTTATTTCACGGGAGATGATGCAAGTGCGTTTGTACATTGCTTGGAAACAAGTGAATTTTGATTTTCTATGACTCTTTATGTTATGAAATAAGGTGTGCCTGTGAAGGTCTGCTTTATTTGCTTAAGACGTTAATGTGATAAATTGTCGGGTGGGGTTAGTCGTTGATGATTAGCCCCATCTTTTTCATCAGGAAGCAGGCATTCATATTTTGTGCGATACCTTCACGGAGTTTGTATGAAAAAGTCAGTTCATCGTTGGTAATATCAGCTTCAAAGCAATAATTCCGTATCTCTTTGGGGAAATATTCTATTAGTTTCCCTAATAGCAGGTCGTGTGTGGCAATGATGCCATTCGTCTTCAGTTCCATCAGTTGGCGTACCAGGGCGAATGAGCCTTTCTGCTTGTCCATCGAGTTGGTTCCTTTTAAAATCTCATCCAGAATGATGAACAACTCCTCTCCCTTATTCAGGCGGTCTATAATTTGTTTCAATCGTTTTAGTTCGGCAAAGAAGTAAGATTCGTTGTCTGTCAACGAATCGGAAGTCCGCAAGCTTGTCACTAGTTTGGCAGGATATATTTCAAGGGAGGAACAGCATACGGGGCAGCCGGTACATGCCAATACATAATTCACTCCAATTGTACGCAGATAAGTACTTTTTCCTGCCATGTTGGCCCCTGTGATGATGACAAAGAACGGTCTTGAGGGGATATCGGCATCATTGGTCACACATTGCCGTGCAGGCATCAGGGGATGTCCCATATCCTTTGCAAGGAATACAAAAGGCTTGCCGGCAATGGTCGGATAGGTGTATGCGGGATGGTTGCCGGCAAATGTCGCCAGAGAACAAAGAGCATCAATGTCACCCAATACGTCCAGCCAGTGGAGCAGATATTTTCCATATTTGTGCCTCCATTGCTCAATGCGCATTACCTGCCGGAGTTGCCAGAACATGGAACCTTCCAGCAAGACATATAGCAGTTGGTTGTTGCGCAAGTCCAGTTTGTCCAGTTCCCGTGAAAGCTCTTTCAAGATATGGGTGGTGGATTTCCCGTCCATGCCGAATTCAGCTTTCAGGTGTCTGAGTAGCGGAGCGTTCATTTCCCGGTTTTCTATCAGGCTGATCAGTTCGGCATAGATAGACAGGATACGTAATTTCTTGTCATACACTCTTTGCAGGTTGCTGACAGGCTTTATCAGTCCGAAACTACCTATCACGAACAGTCCGAAGGCCAGTCCGAACCATGTCATCGGAATGACCCCCGCCACTCCCAGCATAGCCAGTACGATGTTGACTCCGGGAACGATTCCCAATAACGGGCGGCTCCACCATTTCTTGCTGAAATAGGCAGGTGCTTCCGTCCACTCTTTAATTTCTTCGCGGTCGCTTGTCGCCCCTTTGTAGAGCAGGCCGGTGATCCGGAATGTTTCCCGGAAATCGGAATAAGCAGCCAGTTCCTTTGTCGCCTCCTGCCGTTGGATTATCTCTTCCTTTATCTCCAGATGATTTTGCAACCATTCTGCCAGTTTTTCCTTTCCGAATGAAGTGCAGGTACGGTTCAAGGCCTGGAACAAGGAGTGCCTTCCGAACAAGTCCAGGTCAAAAGAATACCTGTGGGCCGGGTTTGTGAATTCCTTTCCGTCCTCAAAAGGCTCATAGTTGTCCGCCAGTGCGGAAAGCTCGTCACTATTCACCCGTATGCAGGTTTCCAGCCAGTCTTTGCGGAAAAACAACCGGTTGTGATACTTCACCAATGCCAGAAAAGGAACGAAAGTGACCGCTATGGTTAGACATATAGTGGGTGTCCCTGCCTGATAGAAGTAGATTGTTCCTATAATCCCTGCTGCAAATAACAAGACCCTCAGCGTGCTGATGCGGAGAATCTTATTTTTTACCTGGCGGAGTTCTGCCTCAGCCTGTTCAATGCGCTGTTCGTATTTTGCTTTCAATTCCATAATGATAGGTTATAAATATTTCCTTGCCATACCGGGCGCGGTTTTGCAGCGGAGAGGGGAAGCCTTCTGCGGCGATGCAAGGGTATGGCGAAGAACTTTTCATTTGTTTTCCGGCAAATATATAGAAAAAAAAACGTCTCCTTCTGTTTCTTGTGTTATTTAGACTTATCTTTTCATTTTAGGAAGAAGAGCCCTCCATCCAGAATGATGGCGGTTAGACCGATGAGGATGCATGACAGGAAATGAAATTTTAACATAGCCGATGAACCCATTGTCAATAGGAAAAAGTATATTTGTCTGTCTGATAAAGATTATAAACTACTTGGGGTATGAGAAAAATGATATTCATTTTATGCATTCCGACCGCTTTGCTTTCGGCTTGCTCACCATCCGGAATGCAAGGCAATCCGGCGGCAGTACAAGCCGGTGCGGCCATCGGCGGAGTATTAGGCGCTATTGTGGGTGACAGGGCCGGCGGATACAACGGTTCGCAATTCGGCGCCCTGCTGGGAACTGTAACGGGGGCTGCTGTGGGAAATGCCATAACTACACCTCGGGAGGAAACTTATCAGGTGGAGGAGTATTACGTAAAGACTTATCCTTCTTCTTCGCAGTATGAGCACACTTCCTCTTATGAGCCTTCATCGGGATTGAGGATTATCAACCTGCGTTTTATCGATGATAACCGTAACCATGTTATTGATGCGGAAGAAGACAGCAAACTGGTGTTCGATGTGGTGAATGATGGTGATGTGCCCGCTTACAATGTTACTCCGGTAATAGAGGAAATGAGCGGCATGAAACATATTTTGATTTCACCTTCGGCTCAGATTGCCTATATGCCTGTCGGGAATCAGATAAGGTACACGGCCACCATTCGTGGAGGCAGGAAGTTGAAAACAGGCCAGGCGCAATTCCGTGTTTTTGCAACAGAGAGCAACGGGGCGGTGACCGAAGCGCATGAGTTTACTTTGCCTACCCAAAAACGGATAAAGAAATAAGTTCCTTCATTGGCGGGGCTTCTGCGGGCGGATAACCCTTTTCCGGAGATAACGTAAGCATTCGCAGCCCTATTGTTAAGCCTTTCCGACCGTCCGGTTACTATCTCCAAAGCTTGCGGAGTTAACTCCAAAGCCTTTGGAGTTAACTCCGCAAGCTTTGGAGATAACTCCATAGTGCTATGGAGATAGTATATATCCTTTCTTCAGACCTTAGCAGGCGGGAGAAAAGGCCTTATGGTGGGGGATGTGTGGAGTTACTCCTTGTTGATGATGCCTTGTATCTCTTGCAGGGTCAGATTTCCTGTGATGGCGATGATGGTAAATTCATTTTTTTCCTGACTCATCAATACAAATTCCTTTTCTTTGTTTTTGTTCCGTTTCAGATAAATGATGGTCTTTTCGCCTTCATCGTTTATGCGCATCAGTTCCTCGTAGCCGTTCTTGGGACTGATGAAAGCTGTCTCTTTTTTCAGCTTGGCGATAATGTCGGGTTTTTCACAACTTAGAATCTGGATGTTATCCAGTTTGGAGGCTACTTCGCCTATATTTACCCCTTCCGTTTTCATGTCGGGCATCAGGCTGAGCATGGCTTTTGAGATATAGACAGAGGTTACCCCGTCCATATCAGCGAACTTGTCGAAAAAACTGTCCTGTGCGTAGGTGAACAGTGAGCACAGAGAGAGCAATAAGGTAATGATATATGTACGTTTCATTGTTTTATGTTATTTAATCGGTTTAATTGTTCGTTTACGTTCTCTTGAATTTTTCCGGTGGCTTCCTGCACCGATTCCACTTTTTCTATTCCTTTATTCAGGCTGCTGGAAAGCATGATAAGTGCCTTCTGGGCCTGTACGTATGCTTCTTCGGGGGTGGCGCAGGTATCTTGCGGTGCCGGATAGGGCTTGTATAGGTACAGTCCTACGGAGAGCAGGATGAGCAGGCTGGCGGCTATGCTCCCTATCCATTGCAAGCGGAGGACCCGTGTATGTTTTTTTATTTTCAGCGTGCGTCTTTCGCCTGTGTCCCATTGGTCTATCTTGCGGCTCAGCCTGCTTTCCAGTCCTTCCGGTATTTCGGGAGCGGGCTGTGCTGCCAGTTGCATGAAGATTTCCTTCTCGGCAAGTAAATGAGCCGGAACGTCCTCTTCGGTAAAAAAGCGTTTCAGTTCCTTTTCTTCGGTTTCGCTGGTTTCTCCATCGTAATACCGGGTCAATAGTCTTTCTATTTCATTTACTTTCATAGTTCATTATTGCATTATATTGTTCACGTATCTTTTTGCGGGCGCGGCTCAGCAACACACGTATGTTGATGGCATTCAGTCCTGTGGCTTGCTCTATCTCCTCAAAGGAGCAGTCATTGACATCACGGAGCAGAATCACCCGCTTTTGTTGCTCTGGCAGTCTGCCGATGAGCCGGCGTACCTGGTTCACCTCATCCCGTTGTTCCACTTCCCGCGCTATGTTGGTGTCCGTAGGGAGGTTCAGCTCTTCGGGAGGGCGTCCGTCTTCATCGGGCTGGCTCCTGGCGCAGGGCGTCGTAGCACAGATTCTTGATGAGGGTGACACAATAGGCTTCGGTGTTCAGTACGTCCGCCAGTTCATCGCGCTTGTTCCACAATTTCAGATACGCTTCCTGCACCATATCTTCCGCATCCTGAGGGTTGCCCGTCAGCCGGAAGGCTACCCGGTAGAGTTTCCGGTGGTAAGGTAGAAATTGTTGCTTAAACTCAGCGGTGTCCATGCTTCTTCCCTGTTTCCTGATTTACTAATTTGTCTATATCTTCCTTTGTGAATTTTCCGTTTATCTGTACCAGTGTACAATCCTTCTTTTCCCGTGCATACGAATAGCAGTTCGCGGATAGTTTCCTTTTTGGTTTTCATCAGCACGCGGACTTTCTCGCCTTCATCGTTTACACGCATCAGCTCATCGTATCCCTTCAGGCTCAGCCTGTTCACTTTTTTGTTGAACCGTTCTTTTACGCTTGCCGTACAAGATTCCAGGTCCAGTACTTTTATTGACTTTATTTTTCTTATTATCTCAGCGTCTTCATCGTGTCCGGCAAACATTTTTCCAAGAGACATCATGAAAGAAGATACTTTGACACAATCGGCATTTTTTTCGCTGCCGAATTCATTGAAAAGACCGTTGATGCTTTGGGCGTAGCCCAGATGGCAGACGAAGACTAGCAATAGAGTAAATACAAACTTTTTCATGGTTCTATTTTGTTTTTGTTCATACTGAAATTGTTTTTTGAAAGCGCTTTCAATCAGATAGACGGGGGAAGTGGGAAAGTTGTTACAAAGGGAAAAGAATTTTTTTAAGTTTCTATGTTTGTAAAGAGGTTCAGCTTTACAAAGAAAGCATCATTCAATAGCCTGTTTGATCTTTCATCAGCATGATCACAGGCTTTGCCGGTCCCTTTAACCAATTCCTTTCATTCAGGTAATTTCGGGGAGTAGAATGAAGAAACCCTCGCCTTGTTTACAAATCTTTCGCAAGTTCAGGATGAGAACAAGAGGTTTTCTTATGAAATGATATTGGCTGGAGGATTATTGGTTCCGCACGGGCAGCCTCACCCATAGCCATCCGGGAATCAGTTTCCAGAAAAACACCAGCATCTGATAACGCCGGTCTATGACAGCTACTCTTTTCCTTCGGGAGATGGCTCTTACAATTTGTGATGCCACGTAGGGAGCATGCATCAGCAGCGGGTATTTGTCATCTTTCAACAGAGGGGTGGCGACAAATCCGGGACGGATGTCGGTGAAGGAAATGTGTAGCTTGTTCATGTGCGCCAATTGGTCCAAAGCATCCAGATAGGTGTTTTGAAACCGTTTGGTCGCTGAATAGGCAGGGGCGGATCCCAGTCCCTTGGTGCCTGCTATGGAGCTGATTACGGCTATATGCCCTTTCCCGCGTTGCTCAAAATAGTGATAGGCGGCATTGACCATCCGTATGAATCCCGAAACATTGGTGGCGGCGGTTTGTAATTCTATATCGGGTTGAAGTGAAAGATTTTGTTTGCCTATGCCCGAGCTGAGCAAGAACACATCCATACCTCCCATTTTAGTAATCAGTTGCTCCAATGAGAAAGGGGCGTCCTCACGGGTGACATCTATTGTCTGAGTACATACCTGTCCGGGCGCGGATAACCGGATTTTTTCCAGTTCTTCTTCTCTACGTCCTGCCACGCCTACTTGCCAGCCGTCTTTCAGATAGCATCGCGCCACTTCCAGTCCGATGCCGGAAGTGGCGCCAATGATAATGATTTTTTTCATCCGCTTCGTCTTATTGTAAAGCTTGCTCAATGTCGGCTATGATGTCGTTTACATTCTCGATGCCCACTGAAAGACGAATCAAGTCCGGAGCTACTCCCGCTTCGCGCAACTGTTCGTCGGTGAGCTGGCGGTGAGTATGGCTGGCGGGATGCAGTACGCAGGTCCGTGCGTCGGCCACATGGGTTACGATGCAGATGAATTTCAGCCTGTCCATAAATTCTATCGCTTCCTCACGGGTTCCGTTCAAGCCGAAAGCGATGACACCGCACGAGCCGTTTGGCATATATTTCTGTGCCAGATCATAGTATTTGCTGCTTTTCAGTCCGCAATAGTTCACCCATTTCACTTTCGGGTTGGCTTCCAGCCATTCGGCCACTTTCTGTGCGTTTTCGCAATGACGGGGCACGCGCAGGTGTAATGTTTCCAATCCCAGATTCAGCAGGAACGCATTTTGCGGAGACTGGATGGAGCCGAGGTCACGCATCAGTTGGGCGGTTGCTTTCGTCATGTAAGCCATTTTGCCGAACGCTTTGGTATAAGTCAGTCCGTGATAAGACTCGTCGGGCTGGGTCAGACCGGGGAATTTGTCCGCATGGGCTTCCCAGTCAAAGTTGCCGCTGTCCACAATGGCGCCTCCTACACTGGTGGCATGACCGTCCATGTATTTGGTTGTAGAATGGGTGACGATATCCGCTCCCCATTCAAACGGGCGGCAGTTGATGGGAGTGGCGAAGGTGTTGTCCACAATCAAAGGCACACCGTGCTTGTGTGCGATGCGTGCGAACTTTTCGATGTCCAGCACATCGATGCTCGGATTGGAGATGGTTTCGCCGAACAACGCTTTGGTATTCGGGCGGAAAGCTTGGTCTATTTCCTCTTCGGATGCATTGGCGTCAATGAAGGTACACTCGATGCCCAGTTTTTTCAGCGTGACGCCAAACAGATTGAATGTACCTCCGTAGATGGTAGACGAGCATACGAAGTGGTCGCCTGCCTGACAGATATTGAAAATGGCATAGAAGTTGGCAGCCTGGCCGGACGAGGTCAGCATAGCACCCACACCACCTTCCAATGCTGCGATTTTTGCGGCGACGGCGTCATTGGTGGGGTTTTGCAAGCGTGTATAGAAATATCCCGAATCTTCCAGATCGAACAGACGCGCCATCTGTTCGCTGGTGTCATACTTGAATGTGGTACTTTGATAAATAGGCAAAACGCGCGGTTCGCCTTTTTTCGGAGTCCAGCCTGCCTGTACGCATAAGGTCTCCCTGCTATACTTCTTATCCATGTTTATATTGTTATTAAAATTACATATTCATTTATTTCGCAGCAAAATTAAGAATAATCTGTCATTTAGGGTTCAATTATTGAGAAAAGTGTTATATTTGAACGATTTTAATAAGCTTAACTATGGCAGAGGATATAAAATTCAGGCATACTATGCCGGTGCAGATACGATTCAGCGATGTGGACCAGTTTGGTCATATGAACAATTCGGTTTACTTTTCTTTGTATGATTTGGCAAAGACTACTTATATAAAAGATGTGTTTGGCAGTGCCGACTGGAGTAAGCTGGCTATTGTGGTGGCCAATATCAATGCAAACTTCTTTATGCCGGTATTTTTCTCGGATCATCTGGTGATAGAAACGGCTGTGGTACATTTGGGGCATAAGAGTTTTACTTTGTTGCAGCGTGCCGTGACTACGGATACCCATGAGGTGAAGTGTGAGTGCCGCACGGTGATGGTAGGTTATGACCTGGCTACCAAAGAACCGAAATTGATTTCCGAGGATTATAAGGAGGCGATTTGCAGGTACGAGGAAAAAACATTGGAGGAACTTTCAAAAGGGTAGCCATAGATGATATACTCGCTATAAATAGCTAGGACGTTATTTATAGCGAGATTGTATTATTTTATTAAAAGCATTCTCCTGTAATGGTTAAAAGTTTGGGAGATGAGTCAAAATTACCATATAATAAAATTTCTCTTTGAAACTTTCCTATGTCATCGGGATGGAAAATGATATTCAGACAAGTGCTGTCTCCCGGATTTATTTCAGTAATTTCATTTTCAATATTCAAACATTCGCATGAAAGATCTATATGACTGATTCTTACTATGTTCTTCCCTGTATTCCATATTGTGAATTTGATTTTTGCCTTTTCCGTGCGGCTGATTTTGCCTAAATCTATCTCATTTGTGTTGAATGTAATGGTGGTGTTCGCTTCTTCGCTGGGAGATTCATTTCCATAAAAAGAGTGCGACACATATTTACCATTATTTAAAAGGTAGACTCTAGGTGTGTTTTTTAGCCATATCCAATTCCACTAATATGGATTTAGTGTCTAGGTATACATTGGAGTAGTCATCTATATTTTTATTGGCAATTAAATTGAAAGTCTTTTTACTTTTACATGCAATTATATAAATAGTATCGGTCGAGTTATGTATTTCTGACAGAGCTTTGTGTATGCATCCTTTGCAACCATTACCCAATATGGTAACAAGGTGGGTGGCATTGTGGATTTGTGATTTCTCAACTCCGACTTCATCAAACAGTTTTTGAAGGCATTTGTCATTATTGGACATACAGCTTGCCAGAACAGTCCTCCACATAGAATGATTGAGTAGTTCTTTTTTCTTCATTTTTCCGGCCTTGAAGTGTGAAACACCTGAACACTAGCTTGTTTTCATCAAACTGAGGGTTGTTTTCATTATTCTCTGAAATATACAGGCCTTTTTTACCTACGAAGCACAAGTGATGGGCATAGGTGTTGCCGGGAAATTTTGTTTCACCAATAATTTCATAGTCTTTGTTTAGAATGATGATGGAGAAACTTTGATGCGGATTGTTGGAGAATGGTTTTATATTATCATCCGGCATTAAGGCAAACCGATAGAATACTTTTCGGTATTTATCATACATCAAGTGGTGGTAATGGGGCTGTAATCCTCTGTCATGTATGGTTTTGAATAAATCAATTTGTAAATTTTGGGAGACTGGACGCACGTGGGGCAGATAATGGCTTTTAGCATTATACGCTTTTTTATGTTTGAAATCAGAAGATACAAATATGCTGTCATATTGTCCCAGTGAAACAACAACTTCTTTACCTGTATATGTGTAACTGATTTCAGGGTCATACAGAATGTAGTCTATCTCATCTTTGTTAAAAATAGATGGGTATCGTAGTTCTGTCCACCCTAGTTTTTTTTTATGAAGGTCTGCATAAGCAAATATGGGTATTTTATCCCATTCATCTTTTTTACGGGGATATTTTAATAATGATTGACTGAAATATAAAATAGAATCCTTAATTATGGCAGGTCGATATGTATAACTCATGCAACAAATGTGGTCGAAAGCATGAAAGTTTACGCTGTCTTTCCAAAAGCTATTCTTATTTTCCACTTCTCCTTTTTCATTGATAATTCCAAAAACTCCATTCCAAGTTGTAATTAAAAAATGCTTTTGAGCTAAGTGGAAAACAGCCATTAGTTGATGGCATTGCATTTCTCCCCTCTTTTTGTAGATGAATTGTTTTAATAACTTGTTTGGTATCCAAATCATAGATATGAACTTTATAGCTTGCTTTTTCATTCAAAAAGGAAAGATACTCATGTCCGTTTTCTTCAAATTGGAATATAGATTTGCTTTCATAATGTGTATGTTCATCTATAGACAGGCAGATGGAGTCTGTAGCTGTTAATTCTGTACCATAGTCTATTGGACGAGAAGGAGATGAACATGATGCTCCTAGAAGCAGATAAGTGAAGATATACAAAAAATATTTCATACACTATAGATTAAATATAGGGTATTTAATTATCTTCAGTTTGTAGATTGGATCAACTAATTATGAATAGGAAAGATCTTAAATACCCTATGGAATGATTTGCTAGTCGGTTAAATTAATTGGGAGCTCCTTCATCTCTTCCGCACCTTTGGTTTGGGTCTTCATAACAATTATTGAATGAAAAATTTACACAAGAAGACGCTCCATCGAAATACCAGCATTTATCTCCTTCACCGGGAGGTCCGTAATCACTGCGAGCATTTCCGTTTTCTGTGTTGCTCGGAAGAGGTGCGTCAAACTTTAATTCTTGTCGGGAAGAATAGATCTCTACGCTAGTCAAACAAAGAATGACTAGGACTAAAAAAAAAGTGATTTGTTTTTCATAAGATTTGCTTTTAAAGGTTAGTATATAGTTAACTTCACAAATGTACATTAAAATTTTATTATATCAAATATATTTTGATATCCTGTTTAAAAATCTCTGAAATATTTTTCTTATGAGGTTTTCATATCAGTCGGATAGTTTTTTAAACTTAAAAAAGATATATCAGACTGATTTAACAGAAACAAAGAACCGAAATTGATTTCCGAGGATTATAAGGAGGCGATTTGCAGGTACGAGGAAAAAACATTGGAGGAACTTTCAAAAGAACGGAAATAGTTATTGATTTTCTGTGTTATTGATGTTTTATCAACTATATGCATAATGAATAAAGGTGTATCTCACGACACACCTTTATTTTTCTATGTTAAAACATCTGTCCTGAAAACTAAACAGGAGGATTTGGCTTATTTTTTCCCGTATCCCGGAGTTTGAGTTAATAACGGATTCACATTCAAAGTACCGATATTAACCGGCCAAAGCATTTTATATGCTTCTTCTGTACCGAGGATAGGATTTGTGCCCGGATAGTTGGCATTGGCAGAAAAGACCAAAGAACGTCCGGATGCATCGTGCATACGCAATACGTCAAACCAGCGCTTGCCTTCACTGACAAACTCTTTGTCCCGTTCCTGCAAAATGGCTAGTTCATTTTCCGCATAGCTGCCTTCCGTGTATTTGTTTTCTTCAAAGGTGTCTCCGTATGCACGTTTGCGTACTTCGTTGATATACGAAGCGCAAGGGTTGTTCAATCCGTTTTCAATTTCCGCCATCATCAGTAACGCATCGGCATAGCGGTAAACGGGGATGTCCGAAATATAGATGCGGTTGTCATTGGAATTGATTGTACCTATACGTTTTTTCATTACGCATCCGAATTCGCTGAGCGTGCCATTATCATTTTTCATGTAATACTCCATGAATGTGGCATCACGGCGGCTGTCTCCTTCTTTGAACGTTTTCCAGAAATCTTCAGTGTACTCGTCACGGAATACTCCACCGGTACCTTTCAAGTTTAAGGTATCTTTTTCAATCACCTTACCGTTACGACCATATGCTTGCCCCAGAAATACAGCATCCTGATAAAGGAATCTGCCTCCGTCATTGCTGGCCTCACCTTCTATAAACGGCATGGCGAAAATAATTTCAGTGTTCTTTTTATTGTCGCATGAGAAGATGGAGGCAAAGTTGTCCATTAATTCAAAATGTCCTATGATCCCGGATAAGGCAGTCTTGGCAGTCTGTAAATCGGTTGCCCCGGTTGCTGTGAATCCGGTGATGGATACTTTCGCTGCCCACATATAGATTTCTGCTTTAAGCATCAAAGTGGCATAGCGTGACCAGTCGTATGCATCAAAAGAGGTGTTATTTCCGAAATAGTTTTCGGATTTATTAATATCCGCTTTGATAAACTCCATGGTGGCTTCGGGTGTGGCGCGCTCCACATAGAATTTGTCTGCCGATGGTTTGCCGTCCAGTATATCTACTTTGGTGATGAGAGGTACTCCCCGAAAGTTCTGTATAGCATGAAGTAATACAGGGCTCTCATGCCATACGCTTGTCCCAAGTACCGGCTCCGGGTTGCATCATCCAGAAACGTACACCCATTTTCTACTTCTTGGATAAAATGGTTTACTCATGATGGGAGAGTATAGCCCGTTCCAATTGGATATGCCGGGAATATCTTCCGAGATATTCTGTGACCGGATATCGGCATAGTTCAAGCTGGTGTTCAGCGAGGAGGTGCCCACACGTTGTGTGCCGCCGCGGAGTTCGCCCAAGGTGTAGAACATGTCATAGTAACTTCTTAATTGGGCGTGCAGACCCAACATGAATGCTTTGGGCTGGGAAGCTTCTTTCCAGAAATTTCCGGCTCCATAATAATCTTCCGGTGCCAGATCCAGTGCGTCACAGGACGGTTGGAGAATGGTCATCACACATATTGAAAGGATATAGAATATTTTTTTCATAATCTGTTAGAGTTTATAAGTTTAGAAAGAAACGTTTACGCCGAGAATGACAGTGCGGGGCAATGGGTATCCACCATTGTTGTCTGTCTTTTCCGGAGAGAATAAATGTTTGGCTTCTGTCAGGTAACCCAGGTTCTGACCGGTTACCGAGAGCATGACTGAGCCTAGTCCTGCTTTGCGCACCCAGTTGCTTGGCAGATTATATGACAAGGCTATTTCACGGAAAGACAGATAGTTACCGTTGTAGGCAAACATGGAGGATTGACGGCAGTAATTGCGCTTGCCCAACTGGTCGGCCCATACATAAGTAGGATATTGTGCACCGGGATTTTCGGGTGACCAGGTGTCGTGGGTTTCCGCAATGGTGTTATAAGTACCTTGTGCGCAAGACATGATCCACATGGTTTTCCAGTCTACCGCTTTGAAACCAAGCGCATAGTCAAAACGTGCTGATAAAGTAAGGTCTTTCCAGGTGACTGAAGTATTGATACCTCCTGTCCATTTGGGTACAGTGTTGCCCACTTTCACCATGTCGTAATTGTCGATGATGCCGTCACCGTTTACATCCTTCCATTTCACATCACCCGGCTGGATGCGGAGAGAATTCGCTTTCTGATTGGCTGTCAGTTTGTTATATCCTTCCTCACCTCCGTAAAGGGGACGGTTGCTTGAGCCGTTGTTACCACTTGACAAGTCGATCAGTCCTCCTGGTATTTCATCTTCGGAACGATAGATTCCTTCGGCTACGAACATGTACAAATCACCTGGGCGTTGTCCTTCCTGATAACCGCCTACCCATGCTTTTTCATAGCTTCCGTCCTCCAGCTGGCGTCCGGTATATACTTGAAATGCATTTTGACGGTTTCTTTCCAGACCGTTGTCGGGCAATGCCACTACTTTGTTTTTATTTAATGCGCCGTTCCAGTTCAGATTCCATTTCCAGTCTTTGGAGTCGATAACTTTGAATGCCAGTTCGAATTCAAAGCCTTGGTTCTGGAACTTACCGTTGTTGGAGGTAAAGGAAGAAACACCCGAAGTAGACGGGATGGTGATGTTGGCATACTTGTCACTGGTCAGTCGGTTGTAGTAAGTCAAATTGGCATTGATGCGGTTGGCCAGAAAGCCTAGATCCAGACCGATTTCGAAAGTTCTTGACTTCTCCCATTTCAAGTAGGGATTAGGAAGGTTGTTTAACAGGAAGTAAGCGTTGCCGTTGTATTTGCTGCCTGCATAAGCACCTTGTACTGTGTAGTTTCCTACAAAATCTTTGTTTACATTACCATTCAGACCGAAGCTGGCACGCAATTTACCGAATGAGATGATATCGGCCCATTCACTGGCAAATTTTTCTTTGGAGAACACCCATCCGGTAGATACTCCGGGGAAGACACCCCAGCGGTTGTCTTTGGCCAGTTTGGAGTAGCCGTCCCGTCTTAGAACAAAAGACAGCAAGTATTTTGACTGGTAATCATAATTTACACGACCGAAGAATGACATGATACGCTGGCGGCTGTGTGAGGAGTCTATGCTGCGTTTGCCTTTGTCATCACTGGTATATTCCAAATCGCCGAAAGCGTCACTGGGAGCTCCCGATCCTGAGGCACTGAAACCTTTATAATATGAGTCGTAGTACTCGAAGCCGGCCATGGCATCCAGATAGTGGTCTTTGTTTATTTGATAGTTGTAGTTTAACACTGCATTATAAGTTTGGTCCAATGTGCGTCCGTAGGAAGCCGAGGTGCTGTGTGAGGTTACCCAGTTTCCGGGAGAAGATAAATAATCTTTGTTGAAAGCTTCATATTTTTCTTCTGAATAGAACCAGATGGCGTTCACTTTTAATGAGAGTCCTTTCATGATATCTGCGGTAAAAGATTGGTTCATGGTGAACTTGTCTGTATTGTTGTCACGGACAAACTTGTCAAAATTGATTTGTTGGTTTCCGTCGCCTGAATTGGGTCCCAAAAGCATTTCACCGTCAGCATTATATCCACGGAAAGTGGGAGGTAATGATAAAACGCGTGAGAAGTAGTTGGCTTCTGCGCTTTGGGTAGGAGGAAGATCGTTCCAGGTTGCATCTGCAAAGTTGAAGCTGGAGTTGGAGGTTAACCATGGTTTCAGCTTGTAATCGGCATTGAATGTGAAAGTGATACGTTGGTACTTGTTTCCTACGGCTGTACCTTCACTATGGTTGTATCCCAAACCTGCATAGTAGTTTCCCTTTTCATTTCCTCCGCTTACACTCAGGTTGTAGTCTTGTGAGAAAGATGGGGAATTGATATTGAAATCCGCTATATCTGTATTCTTGAAAATCAGTTGGTCTCCATAAATAGGATCAGTCATGGTTTCCCATCCTTGGTTGAGCAGGAAAGCCAGATCGTCCGAATATTTCATGGTACTCCATATAGCCTGGCTGTTTTCGTTTCCATTCAGCGGGATTGTCTTGTCATCATCTGCCCAATATTTGTTGCCTGTTCCATAAGGAGTGGCACCGGTCAGACCGGTCAGTGAAGACCATCCTTGTACGGCCGATCCGTCCGGATGTTTCATGTCTCCCGTGTAAGCATTCATGTAACCAGTGCGCATCCAGTAAATGTAATCACGCGCATTCATAAAGTTATAAGAGTTGTGGAAGTAGTTCCAGCCTAGTTTGGCCGAAAGCTCTACACGTGTACTTCCCTCTTTGCCTCGTTTGGTAGTGACTAGTACTACACCGTCATTGGCTCGGGCGCCATAGATGGCGGTGGCTCCGGCATCTTTTAATACTTCCATGGATTCAATATCGGCCGGGTTGATGTCACTTAAAGAACCGCGTACTTGGCCGTCTACCAGGATTAAAGGTGAACCTGAACCGTCAAAATTAGTACCTCCTCGAAGTACCAAGGTAGGAGCTGCTCCCGGATTACCGGAAGTCTGGCTGACGGACAGACCTGCCACGGCTCCTGATAAGGCTTGTGCCGGATTGGAATAAAGTCCTTGTTTTAATGTTTCTTCTTTTACCTTGGAAATGGAGTTGGTTACTTTTGTGCGCAACTGTTTGCCGCCATATCCGGTTACAACAACTTCTTGGAGCATTTCTGAGTCTTCTTTCAATGCTATTTTAAAAGTTGACTTTCCCTTTACGCTTAAAGTTTGTGTCTGATAACCGACAAATGATACTCTGATACTGCCATCGTTGGCTACGGAAAGTGTAAAATTACCATCTAAGTCGGTAACTGTACCATTCGTGGTGCCTGTTTCTACAATACTGGCGCCAATAACCGCTTCACCTGTGGCGTCTGTGACCACACCCGTGATTGTTTTCTTTTGTGCCATGGCTCCTATGGAGCATAACAGGCAAAAAAGCATGAATAAGGTTTTCTTCATAGATTTGTTTTTAAAGTTACTGTTTGAAGTTCTACCAGAGCTACATTTTTAAATTAAGATTATATCACATCGCAAATATAGGATATTTTTTATTAAATCAACTTTAATTATAAAATTATTTTTTGATATACGACACAAAAAGTACAAAACGGTCAATATTTACGGATAAATAAGCTAAATAAAAGTATATAAAAGGGATATCTTTTTTTATCTTTTTCCGCCTCAAAGTAGCATAACAGTAGAAATTCAGTAGAAAAATCCTTTTAAAATTCCTTCTTAAATAAAATAAAATACAATCTATTTTCCTTTATGGACACGGAATAGTTCTGGTAGAACTTATCCTATAAAGGAAATCTCTTTATTTTGTTAAATGAATTTTATTTCAGCCTTTGGAGATGAAATAAATTATTTGGAGAAGTATCCTTGTGCAGATAGTACAGGGAGTGGTTTGTTTATGGGCACATGGGGACATTTATTCTTTTCATAGTCGATGGTTATACATATATTTATATGGATATGTATGGACTTTGAAATGGCAAGTATAACTAAGGTAGCTGAAAATGTATCTGATAACGAAGAAGCGGAGGTGATATGAACATAGAAGACCATCGTTTAAAAAGGTCAGATGATCTTCTTGAGTGATGAGGCATTAATAAAGTTCTTTATGTACCAACTCTTCAAACAGTAATGCATATTTTGCGACGACTGCTTCGGCGTATTTCTTACCTTTCTCGGCACTTGCTTTTTTAGGATTGCCTATACCGGTATCTTGCGAAACTTTTTGCCAGTTCCTCGGAATCCATGCCACTTTTTCATTCAGCATTTGCGAAGCGAACTTCTTATAATTTCCATCTCCGGCTTCATCCAGGTTTACCAATTCCGGATGATAATGCATCATAACAGAAGTTTCCAATTCATCTGCATGGTCACCCGGTTCATCAAAGTACTCTTTAGCAGGGACAAAGGCAAACCATTCGCTGCTGGCTATCAGGAAGTCGGGATAGTCCAGTGACAAGTCACGTATCATACTTTTGAATGTATTGCCGCCATGTCCGTTGATAATGACCATTTTGCGGTATCCCTGGGCGTATAGAGAGGCAACTAGGTCGTTTAAAATCGCTTTTTGCGTTTCATAGCGATAATGGATGCAGAAATCCAGCTCGCGTTGTCCCGGATTCTGTGAACCGGCAATGACGTAAGGCATGACCATGCAACGAATACCGTAATGTGTTTTTGCCAGTTTTGCAGCATCTAGTGCGATGTCGTGGCTCAGAATACAGTCTGTCAGATAAGGCAGGTGCAGATTATGCGGTTCGGTAGCCCCCCAAGGGAGGAGGACCAAATCATATTTCAATGGTTTTACCTTGCCGTAACAGGTTACGGCAAGGTCTAGTTCTTTATCCATTATTTATAAGAATTTTTAAAGATATGCAGGATTTCTTCGTCTGTAATCGGGCGTGGGTCGAGAGTGAACAGTCCTCCCATCGTATCTCTTGCATTTTGCAGGAATTTGGGGAAATCTTCGGATTGGATACCAAATTCGCTCAGTTTGATAGAATGTACTTTACATTCTTTTTGCAGTGTAATCAATGCATCAATGAAATCGGACGGACGGTTGCTCTTTTTCTGGGTCATCATTTCAGCCATTTTCATGTAACGTTTTGTACAGTCATGCCGGAAAGTTTCGAAGTATGCCTCAGACAAGGCAATGAGTCCTGCTCCATGAGGAAGTTGTGGATAATAAGCACTCATGGCATGTTCTAATGAATGTTCGGAAGTGCAGCTTGAAGTGGCTTCTACCATGCCTGCCAAGGTGCTGGCCCAAGCAATTTTGGCACGCGCTTTCAAATTCTTTCCGTCGGCTACGGCTACTGGCAGATATTTGTAGATCAGACGGATGGCTTCTAAGGCGTAAAGATCACTGATGGGTGTTGCACAATTGGCGATAAAACCCTCTGCGGCATGGAAGAATGCATCGAACCCTTGATAGGCGGTGAGGTGCGGAGGAATGGAAACCATCAGTTCCGGGTCTACAATAGATAAGGTAGGGAAAGTCAGCTGACAACCGAAGCCTATCTTTTCTTGAGCCGTTTCGTGGGTAATCACTGTCCATGGATCCATTTCTGTTCCGGTTCCGGCGGTAGTAGGGATGGCGATAATGGGAAGTGCTTTGGTAACAGGACGTCCTTTGCCACTACCCCCTGATACATAATCCCAGTAGTCACCGTCGTTGCAGGCCATAACAGCTATACTTTTGGCTGAGTCGATGGAACTTCCGCCTCCCAGTCCTACTACAAAGTCGCACTTTTCCTCCCGGCAGATGGCGGCTGCTTCCATGACGTGTTCTTTGATGGGGTTGGGAAGGATTTTATCGTAAACCAGTGTTTCTACATTATTCAGTCTTAATTGGGCAAGTACTCTCTCCAAGTATCCATATTTCCGCATGGAAGTTCCGGATGAGATGACGACCAGTGCCTTTTTTCCCGGTAATTTTTCACTGGATAATTTCTTGATTTCTCCGCAACCAAATACTAATTTGGTAGGGATGTATAAACTAAATACAGGATTTGCTTTCATGTTCTTTCGTATTTAAAGTTTCACTGGTAACAAATGTAGGAAAATAATAGTTTGCTTGTTTAAGTAATTTGTTAAATTTTACATACTGCCGGATTGTATTCGTTTTCTTTAATTCAGTTTGAGATAGATACGTTTTTTCGATTATACTCGAAAAAAAACTATCTTTAATGAAATAAACAGTGCTTTTTTTTTTTCGATTATACTCGAAAAAACTATCTTTGTGGGAAAAGATTCGAGTATGGACGATAAATGGAACGCTTTAGAAAAGTATAACCTTTGGGGTGGAAATACGTATCAATTGGGACTGGAACGGAAATCTTATACCGACAAGATTGGCAATTTTGTCGGGACGTTATGTAGAATTTCATATATTCCCCTATAGTTATGCTGAATATTTACAGTTGATGCAGCAACCTGCCGGTCGGGCTTCTTATTTGGCCTATTTACAGAAAGGCGGTTTGCCCGAATTGTACTACCTGCCCACTGTCGAGTCAGAAAAACAGTACGTCGCTTCTGTGAAAGATACGATTTTGTTGCGTGATATAGTGAAGCGTAAACCCGTTCGTGATGTAAGGTTATTGGATGATATTTTTATTTATTTGGTGAATAATGCGTCCAATCTGTTTTCCGTTCAGCATATTGTTAATTTCTTTAAATCCAAGAACCGGAAGGTGAGTTATGATACCTTATCTAATTATCTAGGTTATATAGAAGAAGCTTTTCTTGCTTATAAAACAGAACGTTACAATATAAAAGGAAAGGATGTGGTGGCAGGTAATTGCAAGTATTATCTGAATGACTTGTCCTTTAAGAATTTTCTTTATCCGGGCTTTGCTTATGGAGTCGGGTATTTGTTGGAGAATGCAGTATATTTGGAACTTCGTCGTTTAGGCTATATTGTATATACAGGTTCTTTTCGGGATAAAGAAGTTGATTTTGTTGCTATGAAGGACGATAGAGTGATTTATCTCCAAGCAACTTACATGTTGGAAACGGCACAAACCATGGAACGGGAATATGCTCCTTTGCTGACGATAGGTGATAATTATGAAAAATATGTCGTTTCCATGGATGAGGTACAATTCCCTTCCAATGAAGGGGTCAGGCATATACAGGCTTGGAATTTAAAGGAAATATTGTAGGAAATCAGTTTCTCTTTTTAATATACAGTTTTTGGTAAGAGTTGTCAAAACTCTGATGATATTGTCTGTAGTCTATTATCCAATGTTGCTCACCGCTCCCCCGGATATGTAGAGCAGGAATAGCACCGAAGAGGAGAGTATAGTGGATATTATTTGCTTATGTGCAGTTGGCGCAAACATACGATTGGCATATCAGTCTGTATATCAGTATTCCGCTTATCTTTGCAGTCGCTATCGGGCTGAGTCTGCTTTCTTATTACTATTTTGAGAAACCGGCCAACCGCTGGGTAAAACGAATTTTAAATAAACAATAATAACTAGTTCATGGAAAAACAATTATCAGAAAAACTGCCACGCGTTGAGGTGGTGGATGCTTTACGGGGATTTGCAGTCATGGCAATTCTTTTAGTGCATAGTTTGGAGCATTTCATCTTTCCGGTTTATCCGGTAGACCAGCCTGCATGGTTGAATATACTGAATGACGGGGTATTCAATGTTACATTTACTTTATTGGCTGGAAAATCGTATGCCATTTTTGCTTTGCTGTTTGGATTTACATTTTATATTCAGTCGGCTAACCAACAGCGTAAAGGAAAAGATTTTGGTTATCGTTTTCTGTGGCGTTTGCTGTTATTGGTAGCTTTTGCTACGCTGAATGCAGCTTTTTTCCGGCAGGAGATGTGTTGTTGCTGTTCTCGGTAGTGGGAATCGTATTGTTCGTGGTGCGCAAGTGGAGTGACTGTGCCATACTTGTTACGGCTATTTTGTTTTTATTGCAGCCCGTTGAGTGGTATCATTATATAGTAGGTCTGTTTGATCCTTCTTATACTTTGCCCGATTGGGGAGTGGGGCGATGTATAAAGAAGTGGCGGAATATACCAAAGAGGGGAATTTGTGGGAGTTTTTGGGTAAGAATATGACCTTTGGTCAGAAAGCCAGTCTATATTGGGCTCTGGGAGCAGGGCGTTTCTGGCAGACTGCCGGCTTGTTTTTGATGGGATTATACATCGGACGCAAACAATTGTTTGTTACTTCCGAAAAACATACTCGTTTTTGGGTGAAGGCTCTTATCATTTCCGCTATCTCTTTTGCTCCGCTTTTCCAACTGAAAGAGTTGATTATGGCTAGTGACAGTGAACTCATTCGCCAGACTGCCGGAACTGCTTTTGATATGTGGCAAAAGTTCGCTTTTACATTTGTACTGGTTGCTTCTTTTGTATTGCTTTATCAACGGATAGGTTCAGGAATTTTGTATCAAATCTTCGTTATTATGGTAGGATGAGTCTGACCAATTATATCACCCAATCTATTGCCGGAGCTATTATTTATTTCCCTTTCGGATTTTATCTGGCTCCGTACTGTGGATATACGTTGAGTTTGTTGGTTGGTTTTGTACTCTTTTTGTTGCAAGTACAGTTCTGCAAGTGGTGGTTGAAAGGACATAAGCAGGGACCGTTAGAGAGTCTTTGGCATAAATGGACCTGGATGTATTCCAAAAAATAAGGAACTCTGGGCAGGAGTTGCATATGCTACACGGAAGAGAGGAAAAGGCGAAAAAGTAATTTGTCTTTTCCTCTCTTCCGTATAGGGACTGATTCTTGTTTCCCAAGTTTCCCGAATATCATAAAAAGGATATCAGTTCAGGATTATAATCAATTGTTTTTGCCTTCTATCTGAATTTGAATTGCTTGTCCTGTACGTTGCAGACATTCTATAAAAATAGAAAGATGATTGGTCTTTTGCATCAACTCACATATAATTTCCTTTTCTTCTGTGCACCAAGGTTCATAAGCACGTGGGAAAGTTTCACGTTGTTTATGGATATAAGGTGGAAGGACTGTTTTCTGAATGCCTAACTCTTGGACTTTTTGTTTTATACGGCAAATATCTTCTTCTGTACAATCATTAAAAGATTCTTTTGTAAAGAACCCCGGATATTTTTGGTCAATGTCAAGATTGATTGTAGGCTTAGATAGGGATTGAAAGGTTTTTTCTCTGCTTTCTAGTTCCTTTATCAGATTGTTGATGTACTCATCGGCTTGAACAGATGATACAATTATGGAACATTCGTGGCGGGAGTATTCTTTATGGCGGTTGGCAGATAACCAGTTGAAAGAACCCTCTATAAGTGTATGGTTATCAATGGCCAATGATTTATTGTGGATACCTTTTACTTCAATGAGGGTTGCGCCATTTTCTATTAATATGTTCCGTCCCTCTTCGGCACGGCTGAGCAACTGATTGGTTTTCGTATCATAATCTAGAGACGAATCGGTGTAGACTGTGACATCCACTCCTCGTTGTACCGTGTGGCGTATCAGCGGAACCAACTGGTCGTTTTCTATGGCGTGGATAGATATGAATGGAGATACAATCAGCAGACGGTGTCTTGCTTTTTCAAAAGCTTGGTGCAGAACCTGGATATGCTCTTCTGTGGTGGACAGACGAAGGGTGGGGTGGTAGGTGCACAGCGGAACTTCCTGTTGGTAAATAAAGTTGTTGGAAATCTCGTTGGATGGATCATCGAAAAGCCATTTAGCCATATTTCCTACCGGGGTGTTTTCTTCCGGATGGAAAATATTCATGTTGCCAAAAACAATGAAATGATGCTGAGCGCGCGATATCGCTACATTGAGCATATTGTATTTTCCATCACGCTCCATAAAAAGAGAATGGTCTTCGGGAGAGTTGACTGTTGAAAAAAGAACAATCGGACATTGGGCACCTTGCAGGAATGTACGGTGCCGATGATCATATCTTTATATTTCTCATTTCCTGATATTTTTTGTATTTGATGCCGTATTTCGGCTTCTTGGGCTTTAAAAGGAGTTACTACGGCTACAATTTCATGAATAGGCTTTTTATAGGTCTTTTCCAGATTATCTTTTTCCAGTTCCAGCCAACAGACAATGGCTTCCGCTTCAGCCCGGTTGAGGCGACTTCCTGTTTTTCCAGGGCTGCTGTAACTGTTGATGTGTACATATCCTTTGGAAGGGAGGGACTTGTATTTTACTTCGTTACCTTTTTTAGGAAGTAACCTGCCGTGGTAAACATAATCATTGCAATAAGCAATAATGGAATCTACGCATCGTCTGTGTTCGGTCAGAAAGGCTCCTTTTTCACACCTTTTACTGTAAAATTACAGCTTTTACGTGCCAGTTTCATTATACTTCCGGAAGAAGAAAGGAAACCATTGTTTTCTAAAAAACGGTATTTTTCCGAGGACTGGTTGGAAACAATGCCCAGATTCTTTAAATTAATGAATGAATATTCATCAGAAATGGACCATACAGGCTCTATTTGTTGAATATCACCTACTAAAATCGCTTGCTTGGCCAAACTGAAGGAGGGAACGGCAAGTTCGGGTGAAACTTGTCCGGATTCATCTACAATCAACAGATCTATTCCATTGTATAAAGGAATATCCCATTTTCCGTTCTCCGCATAGGTCATATACTTGGGTAGAGAATGGAAAGTAGAGATGAAAACAGGCATTACGCAAGCCAAACGTTTTAATCTTTGGGTATAGGCTTCTTGTGTGCGCTGCTTACCTTCATCGCACTTGCTTAACCGGTGAATAAACTCGGCTTCCCGATAATGTATGGCATACCAGAACATTTGATACCGATAGCTGATATCCAGCCTTACTGCCATGTCTTCTGTATAAGGTTAGTTGCCATACTCAGGGTTGGAACTTATTTTTTCGTAACGTTCTTTGAATTCTTCTGTCAAAGTCCACTGTTCTATTACTTTGTCGTAGGAGGGTAATGGCTCATGGAATTTACGGATAAACTTCTGTAATATATTGTTTTCCTTCCGGTTTCCGTATTCTGTTGTTTCGGCAGCTTGGATACAGAGAATAATCTTTTTTTGGAGGGCTTGCATTTCTTTACGGAGAAATTGCCGGCATTTTGTTTCGTCTTGATAGTTTTTCTTGAAAAAGTTATTGAAGCATTGCAGATAGAATTGTTTGTACTCTTCTTGACGTTCAGGTGTATCGTATGCTGCCGGAAATCCATCCCCTTTGGGGTTGAACATCATTTTGTACTGTTGTTGCAGCTCTTTTTTCCCTGACAGATATAGGCCTAATGTATCCAGTTCGGGTAGCCAGCGGTTGGACAACCGGGGATGTGTTGTGTCATTGGTTGTTTCCGCTTTGAAATCCTTTAGGATATTGGTGATCGCCTGATTATTAGCTGAACTTGCAACTATAATTTCCGGCTCTTCCGGATTGTTTAGAATGTTATGAGCAAGTCTGTTTGCGATGACAGTTTGCAGAAAAGTGGTTTTTCCTGTTCCCGGAGGACCGTTGACGACAAAAATATCAGCACATTCCGGTGTTGTGTACATTGCTAGTGTTTCGCGTTGAGATATGGACAAAGGAAAGTCGCTGCTCATTTGTGCCCAGTGTTCTTGGTTGCAATATACTTTCCGGTTAGTTGGAATAGGAAGAGCGTTAGCAGATTTTGTTTGTATTAATAAATTCAACAGGGGATGTGGAGTGGTATTGTCATCTTTTAAGAGTTTGTCATATAGTGTGATTATGGGCTGTGCCATATTGCGCTCGGAGGCTTTTATGATAATGATTTCTGGATTATCATAGTAATTCATTGTGCTGAAAGTTTTGCCGGTTGCTTTCTTGAAAAGCTGCTCGCATGCTTGCCAATAGGCCTCCCATTTTGTTTCTTCAGTGTTAAAATTGGATAGTAGTTGATCTACTTTTGAAAGAGAAGCTATAGTGCGGTCATTGGCTGCATTAGGCTCCAAAAATTTACGAATAAATATTGGGATTCTGTCTGATTCGTTCTCGCATACGGTTAGTTTGCCGTCAGGCAACATGGTGGCAGTAATCAAGAAGGGATATTCCGGTCTTTCTGATTGGGAAGTCCAGCCGTTTTCAAATTCGGGCAAAAGAATACAAGGAGCAATCATCACTTTTTGTTTTTCATTGCTGTCTTCTGCTTTCCAATCAGGGAAAATAACAGGAATACTTTTGAGAGGAATGAATTTAAGTATCTTGTCACCAATGTTTAGGGTGATTCGTGGTCCTTTGAGAGCAATAGCTTTGCGCTCTGCATCTTGAAGACAAGTTTTCCAGTATTTTAGTAAGGTCTGGTCCATTTGTTTTTACGTTTGTGTGATGGAATAATTTACAAATATAAGAAAATAGGTGAAAAAGAATACGGTAATTGGAGTAACATTCCTGAATTTATGATTTTTTTACATTAAGAGGGATTGGAGATGTCGGGATAATCATTATTAGCGGTAAATGAATTGGGATGAACGGAATAATGGTAATATTTAGTGGTGATGAGGCAAGAAACTTGCCTTTATGAAGCAAATGAAGCTAAAATAGACGAGAATTTATCTGTGTGGGGGAGTGTGGATATACTAATTTTGCCAATAAATGAAACTTAAATCTATGATGAAAAAGATTTGCAAATTTATTGGCTGTTTTTATTCTTTCTGTAAATTGTATTAGTGCCCAAAATCTAACTCGTTGGGTTAATCCGTTTATTGGAACCGGTGCTGTTCAATCCAGTCTTTCTGGGAATAATTATCCAGAGCTACTGTCCCTTTTGGTATGGTGCAGCTGAGTCCCGATACTCGTGAAGCGCCTGATTGGGCACAAGCTTCGGGATATGATTATAATGATTCTATTATTTATGGTTTCAGTCATACACGTTTAAGCGGAACCGGTGCTTCCGATTTTATAGATATCCTTCTATTTCCTACCATGAGTGATAAAAGGAAATCGTCTTTTACTCATCAAAACGAACAGGCGTGTCCGGGGTATTATCAAGTATTATTAACGGATGAGAAGATTCAAGCGGAGTTGACGGCTTCTGTGCATGTAGGGGTACATCGCTATATCTATTCTGATGGCGGTCAGTTGAAATTATGGTTGGATTTAGATCATTCGGCAAATAAGGAGAGTTGGAACCGCCGGATAATTCAATCACAAATCCGTGTAGTTTCTCCTACAGTAGTAGAAGGATATCGTGTTATTACAGGATGGGCAAAACTGAGGAAAATATATTTCCATCTTGAATTTTCCCAACCAATCTTATCCAGTCAGTTACATGATGGCAATCGGAGGAATGAGAATACTCCTGTCATTAATGGTACAGAACTGTGTGGATTATTCTGTTTCGACAAGAAGTGGAATAATGAATTGATATGTAAAGTCGCTTTATCTTCAGTTTCCATTGAAAATGCCCGGTTGAATATGGCAGCTGAGGTTCCCGGATGGAACTTTGAACATATTGCTTTTGCTGCCGAAGCCAGCTAGGAGAAAGAATTGAAGAAAGTCATCATCCAAGGTACCGGTTTGCAGAAAAAGATTTTTTATACAGCTTTATATCACACTATGGTACAACCTAATACGATGAGCGATGTAAATGGTGAATATATGGCTGCCGATTATACGACACGTAAGGTAGCCGATAATGAAGTTCATTATTCCACTTTTTCTTTATGGGATACATTCAGAGCAGCTCATCCGCTTTATACTTTGCTGCATACCGACCGCATTCCTGATTTTATTAAAAGCATGATGAGGCAATATGACTATTATGGTTATTTGCCTGTATGGCAATTATGGGGGCAGGATAATTATTGTATGATTGGTAATCACTCCATTCCTGTCATTGTGGATGCTGTGCTGAAAGGTGTTGCAGGAGTGGATGCGGAAAAAGGCTTATGAAGCGGTTCATAGCAGTTCCATCGTATCTCATCCGAACTCTCCTTTTTTGAAGTATGGGAGAAATATGGATACATGCCTGAGGATATTCAAACACAATCTGTTTCTATTACTTTAGAACAAGCTTTTGATGATTGGTGTGTTGCACTGTTGGCCCGGAAATTAGGGAAAGAGGAGGATTATGGGCGTTTTATGAAGCGTTCTGCTTTTTACAGGAATTTATTTAATGCAGAAACAAAATTCTTTCAACCGAAAAATAAGAAAGGAGAATGGATGGAGCCTTTCGATCCTTATAAGTATGGAGCCAATGGCGGCTACCCTTTCACTGAGGGGAATGCCTGGCAATACTTCTGGTATGTACCCCAGAATATACCTGACTTGATTTCACTGACGGGAAACAAAGCTTTTACGGCAAAGTTGGATACCTTTTTTCACAGTCAATCACCAAAGTGGTGAACTGAATGACAATGCTTCCGATTTTGTAGGGCAATATGCGCATGGCAATGAGCCGAGCCATCATGTGGCTTATCTGTATGCGTGTGCGGGAGAACCTTGGAAAACACAAAAATATGTGGCACATATCATGAATGAACTGTATAATGATTCCTCTTCAGGTTATGCCGGTAATGATGATTGCGGGGAAATGTCTGCCTGGTATGTGTTTGGCGCACTTGGCTTTTATCCGGTAAATCCGGTTAGCGGGAAGTATATTATCGGTACTCCTATGTTGGAGGAAGCGGTTATTCAGTTGCCTGATGGAAAGACTTTTACCATTAAGGCCCCACGCAAAGAGCACAATGAGATTTATATCCGCTCCATGAAACTGAATGGCAAGAAATATACAAAGAATTATATTACTCATCAGGATATTATGAATGGCGGAACGTTGGTTTGTAATGACTGCCTCACCGGGAAAATGATAACAAATGGTGAAGTATTGGAATTTGTGCCGGGAAAGATTTCTAAATGTTGAATAACTCCCTTTTATAGGTTACGATTGAAGCAAAAGAGTCTAAAAATGGCGAGTTTTTCTCTACCTAATGGGAGAGGTATATCTACTTTTGTTTCAGAAGAAACTATTAATCATGAAAAATATGAAACATTTTAAGACTTATTTAGCAGCAATGGCTTTGGCCCTTTCCGGATGCCAGAGTGCAACAGATTCCTGTGGAACTACAGAATTGTGGTATGCCCAACCGGCAAAAGTTTGATGGAATCTTTACCTATCGGTAATGGGCGTTTGGGAGCTATGACTTATGGTGGAATAGAGGAAGAGAAACTGGCATTGAATGAATCGACAATGTGGTCCGGCCAGTACAATGAGAACCAGAACAAACCTTTCGGGCGAGAGAAAATGAACCAGCTCAGAAAGTTGTTCTTTGAGGGAAAACTATCGGAAGGAAACCGTATAGCCGGAGATAATCTTCATGGCAACCAGACTTCTTTCGGAACTCATCTTCCCATTGGAGATTTGAAGATGCAATTCATTTACCCCGAAGGTAAAGTAACCGGCTACCGCCGTTCGTTAAGCTTGGATGAGGCTATCAGCAGCGTTTCTTTCAACTCCGGCGGTGTGAACTATAAACGTGAGTATTTTGCTACAAACCCGGATAATGTTCTCGTACTCCGCTTGACCGCTGATAAGCAAAAGTCCATTACTATGAATATGGGATTGGATTTGATGCGTCAAGCCGATCTTTCTGTAGAAGATAACCAATTGGTATTTACCGGGAAAGTAGATTTTCCCTTGCATGGTCCGGGCGGAGTCTGTTTTGAAGGAAGAATAGCCGTTTTGGCTGATAATGGAGAGGTAAAGATGGAACAGTCTGGAGTAGGTATAAAAGAAGCTGATGCCGTGACTTTGATTGTTGATGTGCGTACCGATTATAAAAGTCCTGATTACAAGAAGCTTTGTGCTGATGGCGTGAAGAAGGCTATAGCTAAATCTTATGATGAATTGAAGCAGGCGCATATAAAGGATTATAACACGTTGTATAATCGTGTTTCTATTCATTTCGGGCAGGACGCTAACCGCGCGTTGCCTACGGATGTTCGTTGGAAACAAGTGAAGGAAGGCAAGACTGATACTGGTTTGGATGCCTTGTTCTTCCAGTATGGCCGTTACCTCACCATTGCCAGTTCTCGTGAAAACTCTCCATTGCCCATTGCCTTGCAGGGTTTCTTCAATGACAACAAGGCGTGCAACATGGGCTGGACCAATGACTATCATCTGGATATCAATACAGAACAGAATTATTGGGCAGCCAATGTCGGCAATCTTGCCGAATGTAATGCCCCCTGTTTACCTATATTAAGGATTTGGCGCATCACGGTGCAAAGACTGCCGAAGTGGTCTATGGATGTAAAGGTTGGACTGCCCATACCACCGCGAATGTTTGGGGATATACTCCTGCATCCAGCACGATTATTTGGGGACTGTTTCCTATGGCAGGCTCATGGATTGCTTCTCATCTTTGGACACAATACGAATTTACACAGGACAAGCAATATCTGGCCGAAACTGCCTATCCGCTTTTGAAAGGTAATGCACAGTTCATTTTGGATTTCTTGGCAAAAAAGACCCGAAGAGTGGTTATCTGATGACAGGGCCGAGCATCTCACCCGAAAACTGGTTCCGTACAGTAGGCGGTGAAGAAATGGTTGCCTCCATGATGCCTGCCTGTGACCGTGAACTGGCCTACGAGATCTTGTCGAATTGTGTTCAGGCTTCAGAAATATTAGATACCGACCGCGAGTTTGCCGATAGCCTGCGTACCGCTATTGTCCAACTTCCTCCCATCCAGTTGCGTGCCAATGGCGCTATCCGCGAGTGGTTTGAAGATTTCGAAGAAGCACATCCCAACCATCGCCACACCTCTCATCTGCTGCTTTGTATCCTTTCTCTCAGATTACTTTGGAGAAGACTCCTGAACTGGCGGAAGCTGCCCGCAAGACCATTGAAAATCGCTTGTCTGCCGAGAACTGGGAAGATACAGAGTGGAGTCGTGCTAATATGATTTGTATGTATGCCCGGTTGAAAGATGCGCAGGAAGCGTATAAGAGCGTCCAATTATTACAAGGTAAGCTTTCACGTGAAAATTTAATGACTGTATCTCCAGGTGGCATTGCTGGGGCGGAAGGTGATATTTATTCGTTTGATGGGAATCCTGCCGGTACAGCTGGTATGGCAGAAATGCTAATACAGAATCATGAGGGTTATGTAGAATTCTTACCTTGTTTGCCTATTGAATGGAAAGATGGTGGTTTTAAAGGTCTATGTTTAAAGGGAGGAGCTGAAGCGACTGCTGAGTGGACGAATGCTGTCATTAATAAAGCTTCTTTAAAAGCTACTGCTGATCAGGTTTTAAAAGTGAAAATTCCTCAAGGGAAAAAATATAGAGTGCTTTTAAATAGTAAGGAGGCAATTGCAAATCCTGATGCAAAAGGTTTGATAACGGTGGATATGAAACGTGGAGATTTGCTGGAATTGTTGTAAAAATAGATTGCTTTGCATAGCTTGATTGAGGATTACATCTCAGTATATTGAGGTGTAGTCCTTGTTTTATGATAAAGTAACTTGCAAAATAAAAATAGTAATATTGTCCATGTCCCAAGTAATTTTTTCTATTTCTTAAACCCTTGAATCTTTGTTACTTTGCATTATAAAAAATAACTAATAGTTGATAACCATGAAAACACAATCTAATTTTTTATCTATTCCTTATTGCTTTGATTTCCGCTATGGGAGGTTTCCTGTTTGGATATGACTGGGTCGTAATCGGAGGAGCCAAACCTTTCTATGAACAATATTTCGGTATAGCCGGTAATCCCGTCATGCAGGGTTGGGCTATGAGCAGTGCCTTGATTGGCTGTTTGTTTGGGGCTAAGTGCCGGCAAACTGAGTGACCGTCTGGGGCGCAAACCTATTTTGATTCTGGCGGCAGGATTATTTATTTGTACGGCTGTTGGTACGGGGGCTGTCCATTCCTTTACTTTATTTAATGTATTTCGTCTGATAGGAGGTTTTGCTATCGGTATCGCTTCCAGTTTGTCACCTATGTATATAGCAGAAATAGCTCCGGCGCATCTGCGCGGACGGTTTGTATCTATCAATCAATTGACGGTAGTGTTAGGTATCTTGACTTCTCAGATTGTTAATTGGCAGATAGCCGAGCCTGTGGCATTAGGAGCTACTCATGAAATGATCCGTGAATCATGGAACGGACAGATGGGATGGCGCTGGATGTTTTGGGCAATGACTGTCCCGCCGCCTTGTTCTTTGTTTTTAGTTTTATATTACCGGAGAGTCCTCGTTGGTTAGCCTTTTCGGGAAAGCGGGAGGCTGCACTCAAGGTGTTTACCCGTATGGGAGGAAAGGAATATGCTGTTACTGAGTTGGCGGCCATAGAAGCGGCTTCAGCCTGTCAGACGCAAGAAGGAGGTTTTCGTCAATTATTGAATCCTGCTATGTATAAAGTGCTGACTATAGGTGTTGTCATGGCTATTTTGCAGCAATGGTGTGGTATTAATGTTATTTTCAATTATGCACATGAGATATTTTCGGAGGCAGGCTATGCCGTTTCTGATGTCTTGATGAATATTGTAGTGACCGGTATTACAAATGTCATATTTACTATTCTAGCCATGTTTGTGGTAGACCGTTGGGGACGTAAGGCGTTGACACTGATCGGATCATTTGGACTGGCAGTAATTTATGCCTTTATGGGAGCCGCTTATTATTTTCATATCACAGGAGTTGTGCTGTTGATTATTGTTGTGATGGCTATTGCCTGTTATGCCATGACTTTGGCTACAGTGATGTGGGTCATTATCTCTGAGATTTTCCCGAACCGTATTCGTGGAGTTGCCATGTCTGTTTGCACTTTCGCTTTGTGGGCGGCCTGCTTTATACTGACCTATACTTTCCCGATGTTGAATAGTGGTTTGGGAGCTGCCGGGACATTCTGGCTGTATGGGCTGATTTGCCTGAGTGGGGGAATATTTGTTGTATTCCGTTTGCCGGAGACCAAAGGAAAGAGTCTGGAGGAAATAGAAAAAGAATTAGTGAAATAACAATCATTTATTATGGAAAAAATAACTCAATATTTAATTCAAAGTACCGTTCATGGCAGTGAGGTGCGTGCATGGGAGGAAGATATTATGCTTCCTACTTATGAGATAGGAGAGGAAGAGAAGAATCCTATTTTTCTTGAAAAGAGAGTTTATCAGGGAAGTTGTGGAGCTGTTTATCCTTATCCGGTAGTCGAGAAGATTTCAGATAAGAAAGCAGACAAGAAATATCATGCGTTGTTTATCGAGAATGAATACATCAAGGTGATGGTGCTTCCCGAGTTGGGAGGACGTATACACATGGCTTATGATAAGGTGAAGAAACGTCACTTTGTTTATTACAACCAAGTTGTGAAACCGGCATTGGTGGGACTGACAGGACCTTGGATTTCTGGAGGAATCGAATTTAACTGGCCTCAGCATCACCGTCCTTCTACTTTTTTGCCTACTGATTTCTTGATAGAGAGAAAATGCGGATGGCAGCAAGACAATATGGTGCAATGAAGTGGAGAGAATGTTTCGTACTAAAGGTATGCAGGGATTTACGCTTTATCCGGGCAAGGCTTATATAGAAATTAAAGTGAAGATTTATAATCGTACGTCTTTCCCTCAGACTTTCTTGTGGTGGGCCAACCCTGCAGTGGTGGTCAATGACCATTATCATTCGGTATTCCCGCCTGATGTGAATGCGGTGTTCGATCACGGCAAGCGCGATGTCTCTTCTTTCCCTATTGCTACAGGAGTTTATTATAAACAAGATTATTCTGCTGGTGTGGATATCTCTAAATATAAGAATATTCCGGTTCCTACATCATATATGGCTATCAAGTCTAAATATGATTTTGTGGGTGGCTATGAAGAAGATGTTCGTGGGGGACTTCTGCACGTGGCCGATCATCATGTTTCTCCGGGAAAGAAACAATGGACATGGGGAAATGGTGATTTCGGTAAGGCTTGGGATCGTAATCTGACTGATGAGGACGGACCTTATATTGAGCTGATGACCGGTATGTATACGGATAACCAACCGGACTTTACTTGGTTACAGCCCTATGAGGAAAAATCATGGGTACAGTATTTTATGCCTTATAGTGAAGTGGGTTATGTAAAGAATGCAACCAAAGATGCTTTGTTGAATTTGGAAATAAAGGAAGGTAAAGCCCGTTTGGTGCTTTATACTACGGGAGCGAATAGTGGAGTACGTATTATAGTAAAAGCTATTAAAGGCACTGTATTATTGGATAAGACTACACAAATTTCGCCATCAGAACCGTTTATTACGACTTTTGCGGCAGAAGGACTAAAAGAAGAGGAGGTATGTGCAGAGGTTCGTGATAAGGAAGGACAAATTTTGCTTTCTTATCAGGCGGATAAACCGGAAATCAGGCCGGTTCCTGATCCTGCTAAGGCTGCTAAAGATCCTCAGAATATTGCTTCTGTTGAACAACTGTTTTTGACCGGACTACACTTGGAACAATATCGCCATGCTACTTATAATCCGATGGATTATTATATGGAAGCATTAAGGCGTGAACCGGGAGATGTACGTTGTAACAATGCGGTGGGGTTATTGTTGATGCGTAAAGGACAATTTGCAATGGCAGAAAGCTATTTCCGGAAAGCGGTGGAAACCTTGACTGAACGTAATCCGAATCCTTATGACGGTGAACCTTATTATAATTTGGGCTGGAGTTGTATGATGCAACAGAAGTGGGATGAGGCTTATGATGCTTTCTTTAAGTCGGCATGGAATGCTGCTTGGCAGGATGCGGCTTATTATGCACTAGCACAACTTGACACTCGTAAAGGAAAGTATGAAAGTGCTTTGGACAAGATAGACCGTTCATTGATTCGTAATTGGCATAATCACAAAGCGCGTCAGTTGAAAACTTCCATTCTACGCAAATTGGGTCGTAAAGAGGAAGCTTTGGCGCTCGTAGCTGAATCATTGCAGATAGATCGTTTTAATATGGGATGCCGTTTTGAACATTATTTGTTGACCCGGGATGTGAAAGTGTTGGAGGAAATGAAAGAGTTGATGCGTGGTTGGGCGCACGGATATATAGAATACGCATTGGATTTTGCTGCTGCCGGATTGTATGAGGAAGCTTTATCTTTACTGGAATGCCATGTAACCGGAACTACAGAAATATATCCTGTCGTTTATTATGCAATGGGATATTTCCATACCTGTAAGGGAGATGAGAGTAAAGCATTGGAATATTATCAGCGGGCAGAAAAAGAGAATCATTCATATTGTTTCCCGAATCGTATAGAAGAAGTATTGATTCTTCAAGATGCCTTACGTCTGAATATTCATGGGGCAAAAGCGGCATATAGTTTAGGTAATTTCTGGTATGCTAACCGTCAGTATGACAATGCCATTGCCTGTTGGGAACATTCTGCGGCCATAAATCCGGCATATCCCACCGTATGGCGTAATTTGTCGTTGGCTTATTATAATAAACGCGATGACAAGCAGAAAGCCTTGGAAACTTTGGAAAAAGCTTATGCATTGGATGAGCACGATTCTCGTATCTTAATGGAGTTGGATCAACTTTATAAACGTTTAGGGCGGCCGCATAGTGAACGTTTGGCTTTTTTGGAAGCACATCTGCCCGAAGTAGAGCAGCGTGATGATCTTTCCATTGAACGTATCACTTTGTATAATCAATCAGGCCGCTATGCTGAAGCAAAAGAATTGATTGCCGCGCGTAATTTCCATCCATGGGAAGGAGGAGAAGGAAAAATCACCGGACAATATGTATTGTGTCGTGTAGAATTAGCAAAGATTGCTTTAAGTGAAAAACGCTATGCCGATGCTTTAGTTCTTTTGGATGAAACGGATGCTTATCCATTTAATTTGGGTGAGGGAAAATTGGCAAATGCTGAAGAGAATGATATCTGGTATTATAAAGGTGAGGCGTTTCGTGGCTTGGGAAATGAGCAACAAGCTATAGATTGCTTTACCAAAGCGACCATTGGTTCTTCAGAACCACAACAGGCTTTCTTCTACAATGACCAACAACCCGATAAGATTTTCTATCAAGGTCTGGCATGGCGTGCGTTGGGTAGAGAGGATAAGGCACGCAGCTGCTTTAACAAATTGATAAAGCATGGTGAGAAGCATTTGTTTGACCACTGTCGGATTGATTATTTTGCTGTTTCTCTGCCTGATCTGGCTATTTGGGAAGATGACTTGGATAAACGTAACTGCATTCATTGTAATTATGTGATGGGGTTGGGGTATTTAGGATTGCGTGAAATGGGAAAAGCCATTGATTTTTTGGATAAGGTGCGAGAATTGGACATTAACCATCAAGGTGGACAAATCCATCGTAATTTGTGTGCTGTATGAGAAAAAAAGAATTTTTTCCTTTTTGTTGGTAACATTGTGTCTGTGCATTTTTGCACAGGCACAAATGCTGTCTGTTTATGAATTATCATCCCCAAACGGGCAATTGGTACTTACTGTAGAGAATGGAAGGGTCTTACAATATTCTTTAAGTTTGGAAGGTAGGTCTGTCATTCATCCCTCTGCTATTTGTATGACGATGCAAAATGGTAATATATGGGGAAAGAATGGTGAAGTGGTAGGGACTTCTACAAGTAGTACTTCTGAGAAGGTTTATCCGGTAGCTGGTAATTATCGTGAATTAACAGACCATTATAATGAACTTTCCTTGAAATTCAAGGATGGTTATTCAGTTATATTCCGGATGTATAATGAAGGAATGGCATATCGTTTTTGTGGAAATCTTCCGGAGCAGGATTCTTTGATTGTAGTTGATGAAGAAGCTTCTTTTAATCTGGCTGATGATCCGGCAGTTATTTTACCTGAAACAACTAATTTTACAGCTTGGGAGTTGAGCAATGTGCTTTACGAGGGCATTTCTAAAATAGAAGAACATAAATATGGTATTACACCAACTTTATTTACAAACAAGGTGCAAAATGTGCGTGTTGTGGTGGCTGAATCGGATTTAAATAACTATCCGGGTATGTATCTTCGTAAAGAAGATGGCAAGATGAAAGGTTATTGGGCGACCTATCCTAAAACAATAGAGATGGGCAGTTGGGGAAATTTTATTACGGTGGTAAAAGAAAGGGAGAATTATTTAGCACGTACTGCTGGTAACCATGCTTTTCCTTGGCGTATGGCTATTGTTGCCAAGGATGATAAGGAACTACTGACTAATGAAATGATTTACTTACTGGCCAAGCCCCAACAAATAAAGGATACGGATTGGATTCGTCCTGGTAAAGCAACTTGGGAATGGTGGCATTGTGCTATTTTGGAAAAAAGCTCCTTTCCTTCTGGTCATCAAAACCTTTCGACACAGATGTACAAGTATTATATTGATTTCGCTTCCGAAAACAAAATACCTTATCTACTGGTCGATGCCGGTTGGAGCAATGTTTTTTAATCATGCAGATTTGAATAAGAATATTGATATAAAAGAGGTGATACGCTATGGAAAAGAAAAAAAGTAGGTGTATGGCTTTGGACTGTTGCTGCTACTTTATTCCAGCATCCGCATTGTTATTTGGATTCTATCAGCAAGTGGGGTGCTGTTGGGGTGAAAATAGATTTTTTTGATCGTGATGATGCTCAAATAATCCCTCAATATGAAAATCTGGCAAAGGCTTGTGCTGAGCGGCATCTTATGGTGGATTTTCATGGATGCAGCAAGCCTACCGGACTTCATCGGGCATATCCTAATATCCTTTCTTATGAAGCCATGCGATGTGCGGAGTGTTTTAAGTGGGATACCACTTCTAATCCGGATTATCAGCTTCAATGTATCTTTGCCCGTATGTTGGGAGGTGGAATTGATTATACTCCGGGGTCGATGCGTAACAGCACATTGGAAAAATTTAAGCCGATCGATCCGGGGTTGCCTAGTTCATTGGGGACTCGTTCACATGAATTGGCCTTGTTTGTTGTACTTTCCGCACCATTTGCCTGTTTATGTGATTCTCCGGATGAGTATCGTAAGTATCCTGATATTTTAAAATATTTAGCGGAAGTTCCGACTTCATGGGATCAGACGATTCCCTTAGCTGCTTGTGTGGGCGAATATGCTGTGTTGGCTAAGCAGAAAGGAAATACTTGGTATATAGGCGGATTGAACGCTTGGGGTGAGAGGACAATTCAGGTGGATTGCTCTTTCCTGCCTCAGGATAAGAAATATACCATTGAAATTTTTCAGGATAAAAAAAGAAGTAACAAGAATGCTAATTTATACGAACATAAAATAATGGATACGGATAATAAGAATATTATTGAAATGTTTATGGCTTCTGGTGGGGGATTTGTAATGGTCATTCGTGAAAAGTAATAGAGGGCAATCCTCTATTTCTTTTATATTGGCATTATTTATCCTTTTTTTTTCTTTTATCTTTGGCTCAAATTTTGAACAGGCTATGAAAAAGACTTTGCTCATTTTATGTTGTTTGTATGTTGTATTTACATTACAGGCTGTTGATAAGGGATTATCCAATTTTTATTTTTCTCATATAACGGGTGAAAATGGACTATCACAAAGTAATGTGAAGGCTATCATTCAGGATAGTTACGGGTTTATGTGGTTTGGTACAAAAAATGGTTTGAACCGTTTTGATGGAACTTCTATTGTACAGATGAACTGTGATGACTATGTAGTCGGTACCGGAAACCATAATATTTCTGCTTTGTTTGAAGATAAGGAACGTCAGTTATGGGTAGGAACGGATAGAGGAGTCGATCGTTATAATCCTGCCTTGGATAGATTCACGGCAATGAATATGGAAACAGAGGAAGGGGGGAATATGAATAATTGGGTATCTAATAGTGTGGCGGATTCTATTGGTAATATTTGGATTGTGATTCCTGATCAGGGAGTTTTTCGCTATAAGGATGAGAAACTTTATTTTTATGAAGTAACCAACAAAGAGCATTTTAAAACAGAAGCTCCGGATTGTATTTTGGTACGCCCTGATGGTGATGTCTGGGTTGGTACATGGGGGTCGGACTTTTTCGATATGATAGAAATACGGATAAATTTGAACAATATTGTGTTGATAAAACCGGGCGTTCGTTAGAGGGAAAGAATATTAATTCTATTTGTAATTATGGTGATTGGATTGCAATGGCTATTCATGAAGGGGAATTGATGAAATATAATCCCAGTACGAATCAGCTTGTAAAAATAGATATACCTGAGGCTAACCATACATTTGTACGTAATGTGGCTTGTTTTGACGATGAACTGTGGGTGGGAACTCATGAAGGCTTATTTGTTGTGAATGAGAGGAAGAATAAAAGAGTTCATTTGAAACAAGATTTGATGCGTTCGTTCAGTCTGTCGGATAAGATTATTTATACTATTTATCAAGATCGGGAAGGGGGAATTTGGCTGGGAACCATGTTTGGCGGAGTGAATTATCTGCCTCATCATGACTTGTTATTTGATAAATATGTACCGAAGTGATGGGCGTTCGTTGACCACAAAACGGATAAGGGAAATAGCTTCTGATAATAAGGGCAATATATGGGTTGGAACTGAAGACGATGGAATTAATATATTGGATATTGCTTCTGGACAGGTAAACCGATTGAGGTTAGATGATGATGATAAAAGGAGTCATATGGTTACTTTGGGGATGTTTGTTAAAGGAAACCAACTGTTTTGTGGTTTGTTCAAACAAGGATTGGATGTGATTCAGTTGCCAGAGAATAAAGTTTATCATTATACTCCTGAGGAGTTGAATATAGGAGAAGGAAGTGTTTATACTTTCTTTATAGATGAGGCAGGATATAAGTGGATTGGCACTGGTTGGGGACTTTATAAAGCGGCTCCTGCAAGTTTTCATTTTGAAAAGGTGGAAGAAGTGGGTTTTGATTGGATTTTCGATGCATTTCAAGATAAGGATGGAATGATATGGTTCGCTTCCATGGGAAGCGGGTTATGGAAGCATGATCCGGGAAAGAATAGCTTTAAAAAGTATACTTATGAGGAAGGTAAGGAGAATACATTGGGATCCAATTCTGTCAGTTCGGTAATGCAGGATAGTAAAGGGCGGATTTGGATTTCCACTGATCGTGGTGGAATTTGTCGTTACAATTCTCAAACGGATGATTTTACCTCTTTTTCCATTAAAGACGGTTTGCCGGATGATGTGGCTTATAAGATATTGGAAGATGAGCAATCAAATTTATGGTTCGGGACAAATCGGGGGCTGGTCAGGTTTAATCCGGAATCGAAGGACGTGCGGGTATATACTACTAAGGATGGTTTGTTAGGGAATCAGTTTAATTATAAGTCAGCTTTGAAGGGGAGGATGGTAAGTTTTATTTTGGCGGTATAGACGGATTGATTGCATTTGATCCTAATTCTTCGGAAAAAATCAATTTCTTGCCACCTGTTTATATCTCAAAATTCAGTATTTATAATCAGGAGATAACAGTTCATACTCCTAATTCTCCTTTGAAAAAGTGTATAGAACATACGGATGAAATCGTATTGCCTTATGATCAGTCAAATATTAGTTTTGATGTTGCTTTATTAAGTTATTCTACTACGGAATCCAATCAATACTATTATAAGTTGGTTCCGTTGGATAAAGATTGGATAAGAGCGGCAAGTAATCAGAATATCTCTTATGCAAAATTGCCTCCGGGAAATTATACTTTACAGGTTCGGGCTACCAATAGTGTCAAAGAAGGTCCCTATGCTACCCAGTCTTTATCTATTGTTATTCTGCCTCCTTGGTGGCAGTCGGTTTGGGCTTATTTCCTGTATATTATCTGGGGAATCTGTGTTGTACTTTGTTGGTTCTTCTGGTATAAAAGACGTAAAGAGAAACAGATGGAAGAAAAGCAGAAGTTATTTGAAGTTGAGAAAGAGAAAGAACTCTATGAATCAAAAGTCAGTTTCTTTACTGAGATAGCTCATGAGGTGCGCACGCCCTTGACATTGATTAATGGTCCATTGGAAGCCATTGAGGAAATGGATATCAAGGATCAGAAATTGAACAAAAATTTGAAAGTAATCGGGCAGAATACCAAGAGATTATTAGACCTGACCGGCCAGCTGCTTGATTTTCAAAAAATAGGAGCGAGTAAATTTGAATTGAAATTTGAAACGGTTGATGTAACGGCATTGCTGAATGAAACGATTACTCGTTTTGAGCCTACTATTCTGCAAAAGCAGAAAGAGTTATTGCAACATATTCCCCAAGAAAGAATTATGGCTGCCATAGATAAGGAGGCTATCACAAAAGTATTGAGTAATTTGTTGAATAATGCTTTGAAATATGCCCGTCATACCATTATGATAGATTTATTCCAAGATGGAGCAGATTTTACAGTTCGTGTTGTCAGTGATGGAGAAAAGATACCTGAAGCGTCCAGCCAGCAGATTTTTTGAACCCTTTTATCAGGTAGAAAAGAAGAAGGATACAGTTCGGATGGGAGTAGGCATAGGGTTACCTTTAGCTCGTTCGCTAGCCACTTTGCATAAAGGCAGGCTTTATTTGGATATAGAACAACCGGAGAATACATTTGTTTTGACCATTCCTTTGAATAAGGAGGAAGTAAGGCAGCAAATAGAGAAGGTCGTTGAGCAAAATATAGAAGTATTGGATGAGGAAACATCAACAGAAACAGACCAGATGAAAGGTTATACTTTATTGTTAGTAGAGGACAATGAAAGTATGAGATCTTTTATCTTTGAACGATTGGAAGCTTTGTTTACAGTGGAAACCGCTGTGAATGGGCAGGAAGCGTTGGATGTTTTACGTAGTAATCACATAGATTTGGTAATCAGTGATATAATGATGCCGGTGATGAATGGCTATGAATTATGTAAGGAAATAAAGGCGGATATTGATTTGTGCCATATTCCGGTTATTTTCCTTACCGCCAAGAACGATTTGGAGAGTAAGATTAACGGATTGAAGATAGGAGCGGAAGCTTATGTGGAGAAACCTTTTTCTTTTCAATTATTTGAAGACTCAGATTTTATCTTTACTCAGTAATCGAAGGAAAGAGCGTGAGGCATTCTCCAAACGTCCTTTTTTCCCTGTGCATAATATGCAGATGAACAAGGCGGATGAGGAGTTTATGAATAAAGTGATCAATGTGATTCAAGAGAATATCTCGGATGAAAATTTCAATGTGGAACGTATGGCTGATATCTTATGTATGAGCCGTTCCAGCTTGTTGAGGAAAATAAAGATTCTATTTAATCTTTCACCCATAGATTTCATCCGGTTGATCCGTTTGAAAAAAAAGCAGCCGAACTGATTCAGGAAGGTAAGTATCGTATTGGGGATATCTGTTATATGGTAGGAATAAACTCTTCATCTTACTTCAGCAAATTATTTTTAAAACAATTTGGAATGACTCCGAAAGAGTTTGAGAAACAGTATCAAACATCCAAGGAAAAAGTTAAAATAGATCTGACGGGAATCTCTGATTGAAAGAAATGCAGCAAAAAATGATGCATTTGCGGATTCTGCGGGTGCAGATGCGTCATTGCTGCAAAAATCCTATTTATTGCAGCGTTTGTATATTAACAGGTTGTCAAGATATGCCTACTTTTGACCATGCTTGAAAGGAAAAGAATTCCGGACAGTAAAGCAAACCTTAAGTAGATTTATCTCTTTGACAAACTAATAATATTATGAAGAATAATTGGTTAACTTTAAAATCATTGTTTCTCTGTGTTTCTGCATTGGGCGTTTCCGGTCTTATTTTATCCGGGTGTACTGAAAATGCAAATCTAAATGTAGGTGAATGGTCTTTGGAGTATGATGCTCACGCTAATGGTATTGATATCAGCAAAGGCTCTAAGCTTATTTATGATAATGTATATGCAGCTTATAAGTTGGCAGACAGTGTTGTTTCGACTCGTGATTATGCAAAGCATCATGTTTCTACAAAAAAAATCAATGATTATTTTGGAGAAGGGTATCATTATGAGGTGACTTATACCGGGAATAATCTGCCTGCACTGGTTCAATCTTTTTATGTATATCCGGCAAAGGATTATGTGCTGACAGATTTCACTTTGGAGAGTACGACTGAAATAGCTTCGAATTATATGGCACCGGTCAATGTGGACCGAATGCCTGAAGTATTGAACCAGGGAGAAAATAATCGTGCGCTTTTCATTCCTTTCGATAATGACTGTTGGATCAGATATCAATCTCATCCGCTCACATTTACAGAACTGACTAGTTATGAAGTCACTGCCATATTTAATAATGATGACCGTGAAGCTGTGGTGGTAGGTTCTGTAGAACATGATTCTTGGAAAACAGGTATAACAATAGGTAAAGGTAATATATATAATGTAGGTTCGTTGGTATGTTATGGCGGTATTGCCGATAAGACAACACGTGACTCGAAACCTCACGGTGCATTGAAAGGTACAAAAATCAAGTCACCTAAAATTTTAGTAGGATTTTTTGAAGACTGGCGTGGAGGTATGGAAGAATACGCTCAGGCTAATGCTGTGATTGCTCCGCCCAAAGCTTGGGGTAAAGCTGTTCCTTTTGGCTGGAACAGCTGGGGAGCATTGCAATTTAATCTGACCTATCCGAAAGCATTGGAAGTTTCTGATTTTTACAAAGAGAATTTGCAGTCCCGTCATTTTGTGAATTCGGATAATTTGGTTTATACAGGTTTGGATTCTGGTTGGAACAGTTTTTCAGAAGAGGAGTTGAAAGCTTTTGTGGATAAATGTAAGGCAAACGGTCAGGTAGCCGGCGTTTATTGGACTCCGTTTACTGATTGGGCTAAAAATCCTGAACGTGAAATAAAAGAAATGCCGGGATATAAATATAAAGATGTATATCTCTATGCAAATGGGAAACCGCAGGAATTAGACGGAGCTTATGCTGTTGATCCTACTCATCCGGCTATTGAAGCTATGATGAAACACACATCGGAGCTATTCCATCGGGCTGGCTTTGAATATGTGAAAATGGACTTTATGACACATGGAGCAATGGAAGCCGACAAATGGTATAATCCGGAAATACAAACAGGTATTCAGGGATACAACTATGGAATGCAATTGCTTGACAAATATTTTGGTGATATGTATATCAATCTTTCTCTTTCTCCTGTTTTTCCTGCTCATTATGCTCAGTCCAGAAGAATTGCGTGTGATGCATGGAACAAGATGAAGGATACCGAATATACCTTAAATGCACTTTCATACGGTTGGTGGCAGGATAAGGTTTATCAGTTTAATGATCCTGACCATATTGTATTGCGTGATGCTACAGATGGTGAGAACAGAGCGCGTGTCACTTCGGGGGTTATCACTGGAATTTTCATTGCTGGAGATGATTTCAGCAAAGGCGGTTCTAAAGAGGTGAAAGAGAAAGCGATGAAATATTTGACGAATGCTGAGATCAATGCCATAGCCAATGGGGAATCTTTTCATCCTGTAGATGGAAATGGTGAAAAGTCAGAAAATCAGTTTGTACGCATGGATAAGGATGGTAAGGCTTATTATGCTGTGTTCAACTATATGGATCAAGAGTTGAAGATGACTACAGCTTTAGAGCGTCTAGGGTTGGATTCGTCAAAGGAATATAGGTTGAAAAGAATTATGGAGTGGCATTGAAAGTACTGCTAAAACTAACCTGGACGTAACGGTTCCTGCATATGATGTCGCAATTTTCAAAGTGGAAGAATAAACCAATATAAACTTTAAATCGTACTTAAATTTACAAATTATGAAAAGAATTAGGCTTATTAATTTAATCCTTATCATGTTTTGTTGCTGTAATATGTTGGCACAGAACATAACGGTTACAGGACAGGTGGTGGATGTTACATCCGAACCTATCATTGGTGCAAGTGTAGTGGTAAAAGGTACAACCAATGGAACTATTACCGATTTTGATGGCAACTTTACATTATCAGTTCAGAAAGGGGAAACATTACATATTTCTTATATAGGATATGTTGCCCAAGATGTAAAAGTAATGGGTAATCAGCCTGTTAAAGTGGTGATGGCGGAAGATACTGAAACATTAGACGAAGTGGTTGTTGTAGGTACTTCGATGAAGAAGAGTGATTTGACAGGAGCTGTTGCCAGTGTCAGTTCTAAAGTTTTGGAAGAAAAACCGGTGACGAATGTAAATCAGGCTCTTCAAGGCCGTGTTGCAGGTGTGTTCATTTCTCAGCCTACACGTCCTACGGATGATGCATCTATTAAAATTCGTGGTATTAATACCATAAATGGATCTACGGACCCTATTTATGTCATAGATGGTATGGTTATGGATAATTCATTCTCTGGATTTAATGCGGTCAATTTGAATGATGTGGCTTCTATTGAGGTCTTGAAAGATGCATCAGCTACAGCTCTGTATGGTTCACGTGGTTCCAATGGTGTTGTTGTTATTACAACAAAGAAGGGTAAAAAAAAGGCGAAGGTAAAGTTTCTTATGATGGCTGGATTGGCTTTCAGACCTACGCTAATACTCCAAAAACAATGAATACCCGTCAATTATTTGAACTTAGAAAGGAAGCTTATACGAATGGTTATATGCAAACAAATCCTGACGGGGATGTCAATGCTTATGTCAATGATGTGATAATGGGATCGAATACTGCTTTTGCTGATTATGAATTCGATGCTTACGACAATAATAAAAATTATGATTGGCTGGATGCTGTGAGCCGTACTGGAGTACAACACAATCATGTAGTAAGTCTTTCGAATGGCAATGATAAAGGTTCTTATTATATTAGTTTTGGTTATACAGATAATAAAGGTGTAATTGAAAAGTCTGAACAAGAAAAATACACAGGAGTATTAATGCGGATCAACAGATTAAATCCTGGCTGAAAGTAGGTACTAATACAACTTTTACACGTACCGAGAACACGTTGGTTGATGATGGAGTAATGAATCGTGCACGTTGTGCTAATCCGATGTTGGAAATTTCTGATGAGATTGAAACTTTAAATTGGCAAGGTATTTTTGATCAAAATAATTTTAATCCGTTACGATCTTTGAAAGTTGATAATGATTTGGTGTATAATCGTTTGTTGAGTTCTAATTATATTAATATCAATCCTATTGAAGGATTGAACTTGCGTTCTACTTTCTCTATTGATTATGCTCAGAAGCAGCAGAATAAATATACCCCGAATGATATTTATGAGTCGGAACGTTATGGAACACAAGGGGAAGCCAAAGATGATAGAGATACACGTACTGTATGGCAATGGGATAATTCATTGTCTTATGAAGTCTCTTTTGGCAAACATAAGTTGAATGCGATGGTTGGTACCAGTGCTACACGGACTACGTATAATTATATTAATGCTACGGCAACAGGGTTTGGCACTAATTTATTTGGATATCATAGTTTGGGATCTGGTTATAAAAAAGATCAGCGTGGCTTAAGTACAGCTTGGTCCGAGCAAACATTATTATCTTATATCGCTCGTGTTAACTATAACTATGCGGGTAAATATTTATTAACGGCGACTGCGCGTTACGACGGTTCTTCTAAATTTGCTAAAGGAAATCAGTGGGGTATTTTCCCGTCTGTGTCTGCAGCTTGGAATATTACAGAAGAAAAGTTCATGAAAAATCAGACAATTTTTGATCAGTTAAAGTTACGTGCCGGTTTTGGTATTGTTGGTAATCAGAATATTGATGATTTTGCCTATTTATCTTTATATAATGTCAGCTATACGGGTACTTCCGATACAGGTTATACAAATTCTTTTTTGTTTCCAATGGGCGACGTGGTACTCCGGATATTAGTTGGGAGAAACAAAAACAATGGAATTTAGGAGTAGATATGGCTTTCTTACAGAATAGAGTACGTTTGTCTGTTGATGCTTTCTTGATAAAAAATAAGGATTTGTTAATGAGTCATTCGTTACCTACGACTACTGGTTTCAGTAGTACTATTGAAAATATAGGTGCGATTGAAAACAAAGGTTTGGAATTTGCTTTGAATGCCAATTTGGTAAGAGCTAAAGATTTTGAATGGAATTTTGCAGCTACATTGTCTATGGATAAAAATAAGGTAACTCGATTATATGGTGATAATGATGTTGTATATAATGTAGATAGTGATCGTAATATTCAAAAAGAAGGTAATTTATTCCTTGGTGAGTCTCGTAACACAATTTATATTTGGAAAACAGGTGGAATTGCCCAAGAAATTGATATGGATCGTTTGAATAAAATAAATTGGAATGGATATAATGTGAATCCCGGTGATTTGTATCCATTGGATTATGATAATAATGGACAGATAGATCAAAATGACCGTGTTGTAATTGGTTCCACTGATCCTAAGTTTTATGGCGGTTTTTCTACAGATTTTTCTTGGAAGGGATTGTCTTTAAATGCAGTCTTCAGTTATTCTTATGGGGCTAAAAAATTGAGCCCTTGGTATGAAACTTTGATTGGAAGTACTGGATCTGGAGTCGCATCAACGGATTTGTTGGATCGTTGGACTCCTGAAAATACAGATGCTGAATTTCCACGTGTGTTGGCTGGCTTTGATTATAATCATTATGGTGCAAGTTCTATGGATTTTAGTGTGCAGAAAGCTTCTTTCTTGCGTTTGTCTGCTTTGACATTGGCCTATACTTTCCCGACTAAAGTGATAAATGCTCTGAAACTGACTAACCTGCGTGTTTATGCCACCGGTTCTAATCTTTTTGTTTAACTAATTATAATGGTTATGATCCGGAAACCGGTGATTGGTATCCTCCTACACGTATGTATACTTTTGGTCTTAATTTGGCTTTTTAATGGAAGGATAGAATAAATAGTCTAATTTTAAAAGAAAACACAACAATGAAAAAGATATATAGATATAGTGCGATATATGCTTTGGCTTTGTCCTTTGCACTGAATACTTCTTCTTGCTCAGACTTTCTGCAAGTAGAACCTACGGGATCTTTGACTGAGGAACAAGTATTTGAAAAAATAGATAATGTAGAACCTTTAGTTCTTGGATTGTATAAGAGTTATAGGGGCTGTAAAGAAGGGCGTAATGGATTGATGCCTTATTTGGGGACAGATGAAACAAAGCAGGGTAATTATCAGTTGATTTCTTCAGGAGATCAAGCTGGTATGGATAAATATAATGGACAGTTGAATCCTACATCTACTCAGGTTAGTTCTATTTGGAACAACCGTTGGCCGGCTGTCGTTTCAGCTGCTAAAGCTATATATGCATTGGGTATGACCACTGAAGAACCGGAACGTGCTAAACAGTTGATGGGAGAGGCATGCTTTATTCGTGGTTTATTAATGTTTGAATTAAGTATGTATTGGGTGAAATCCCTGTGATAGATATGAACCGTACTGATGAATTGGGCTTGGGACGTCAACCTTTAAAAACTGTATGGGAATATATTATTAATGATTTTATTACTGCTACCAATAATTTGCCTGAGTCTTATAATAGTGAACCGCAGCGTGCTACTGTTGGGGCTGCATGGGCTATGTTAGGAAAGGCTTATATGGCAGCTCCGGAAGAGACAGGATTGCGGGATTTTGCCAAGGCTGATGAATGTTTTAAGACTATTATCAATATGGGACGATATGAATTACTAAATGATTATGCTGACTTGTATCGTTATGATAATCCTAATACAAAAGAGTCATTGTTTGAGTTGCAATTTAATAATGTATATCCTGATTGTAATTATTGGGAGTTTGATTGTGGTTCTCGTGCATGTGACTCTTGGTTTGGTCAGGGATGCTCTTTCTCTGGTTACGATTTTCTAGTTCCGACTCCTTTTGCTTATAAGACAGTAGAAGAAGGTGGCATTTGGGAAGATGGAGATTTGCGTAAAGAAGAAGCATTGCGTTATGATTTTACGTATTATACTAATAAATATTCGGAGGATGGTACATTTGAATATGTAACTCCTGATTTGTCAAAGACTCAATGGACGGGAACTACAGATGAATTGGAACCACATATAAAGAAATATGAAGACTATCGTACAGATATTCTTTCAGGGCTTGGCATTAATAATATGTGGAATTCTGGTAAGAACTTTTCAATGATTCGTTATGCTGATGTATTATTATTGCATGCTGAATGTCTGAATGAATTAGGACAGACTTCGGAAGCTGTACAGATCGTAAATAATCAAATTCGTACTCGTGCATGGGGAGGAAACTTGCCAGAAGATAAGAAATGGAATTCGGGAATGAGCAAAGATGAATTCCGTGATAAGGTAATGGATGAACGTTTGCGTGAACTTTGCTTCGAAGGCTGGAGACGTATTGATTTGCTTCGTACTAATAAATTTGTAGAATTGATAAAAGAACGTAACCGTTGGGCAAAAGAATCAGGAACAATTCAAGATTTCCATAAGCGCTATCCTATTCCTGATACTGAAATTAAAACAAATGATGCATTCGGCCCTGAAGACCAGAATCCGGGATATAGCAAATAAATTGTTTCTATCCATATAAATTAGAAGCATCAGGAGGAAACATCTGCTTCCTACCTGATGCTTTTAATTTTTCTGAAATCTGGAATAATATGAAAATAGCACATAAAATAGAAACTTATACCTCTGACGGAGAACCTGTATTACGATTTACTGTGATGAATTCTTCAGGAGTCTATATGGAATTCACGAATTGGGGGGCTCGTTGGATTACAGCTTCAGTACCTGATGTTCAAGGAGCATTGGACAATGTGCTGATTGGTTATGATTCCTTGGCCGGTTATTTGGAAGATTCTTATTATATGGGGGCAACCATCGGCAGATTTGCAAATCGTATAGCCGATGCTTCTTTTTTACAATAGATAGGAAAACCTTCCATTTGGAGGCTAATGATGGGAATAACACCAATCATGGCGGTTTTTCTGGCTTTCATAACAAGGTGTGGCAGTGGGAAGAATTACCGGATGGCATCCGTTTTAGTCTGTATTCGCCAGACGGAGAAGGAGGTTTTCCGGGAAATATCCGCGTGATAACAGACTATCGTTTCAATGAGGACAATGAACTTTCTGTACGGCATTATGCGGAAACTGACTGTGCTACTTACATCAATATGACAAATCATGCATATTTCAATTTGTGTGGTAAGGGAAAAAAGATAACGGAGCATCGGTTGCATATTCCGGCCGACCGGATATTGGATACTACCCCGCATTTATTCCTACGGGAAAAAGAATGAATGTTAAAAATACGCCATTTGACTTTACTTCCCTAAAACCAATAGGTACAGCCCTGTATGCTGACCATGAGCAATTACTTTGGAATAAAGGATATAATCATTGCTATATATTGAAAGATGAAATATCTGTGGAGATGTTAGAGGCTGCCTCTTTATACGAACCTGTTACAGGACGAAATATGACAGTGATGACAGATTTGCCTGCTGTTCTTTTGTATACAGCGGGATATTATGAACGACCGGATACAGCCGTCTGTTTGGAAACACAGTTTTATCCGGATACTCCTTCTCATTCGGATTTTCCTTCCTGCCTAGTGTTACCGGAGAAAGCTTATGAACATTGTACCTTGTTTCATTTTCAAGTGCAAAAAGAGGAATAGATGATTGATAAATATGAAAAGACTATAATATGAAAAACGTAAAAAAAAACATGGGTTGCATTAGCCCTAATGGGATGTATGCAAGTACTGCATGCCCAAACTGTATATTTACATAGCGATAACCCACAGATGAGATGGAAATTAAAGCCTCAGGCTGAAGTCGGAACGGATGTGAAATCACTTTGCGAAAACGGATATAATGTTTCTGCTGGGTAGATGCTGTTGTGCCTGGAACAGCTTTTTAACTCGTATGTAATAGCAGGGCTGGAAAAAAGATCCTAACTTTGGTGACAATATTCATCAAGTAAACCGCGACAAATACGACCGTAGCTTTTGGTATCGTACTACATTCCGTGTTCCTGCCGATTTTACAAAAAAGAATTGATATGGTTGAATTTTAATGGGGTAAACCGTCGTGCGGAAGTCTATCTGAATGGAACGTTATTGGGTAAACTGGATGGGTTTATGCATCGTGGACATTTTAATGTCACTTCACTAGTAAATCGTGATAAAGAAAATGTATTGGCTGTACTTGTCCATATACCTGATACTCCATTGGCTAATCAGGGCAGCCCTACCTATTTGTCTAGTGGTGGATGGGATTGGATGCCTTATGTGCCGGGGTTGAATAGTGGTATAACTGATAAGGTATTTCTTACGAATACGGGAACAGCTACTTTAATTGATCCTTGGATACGTACAAATTTACCTACCCGTGCCAGAGCTGATTTGAGTGTGGCGCTTGATGTCAAGAATAACTCGGTCGAAAAGACGAAGGTATTGGTGCGCGGAACAATTACTCCGGGAAACATTATTTTTCAAAAAAGAATTAGAGGTGAATGCCCATACTACTGAACAGGTGAAGTTTTACAAACGTTATTTCCCACAACTGTGTATAGACCAGCCGCGTCTGTGGTGGCCGAATGGATATGGAGACCCCAATCTTTATCATTGTAAGTTCGAGGTGATGGTGGATGGAAAGGTTTCGGAAACGAAAGATGTTTCTTTTGGTATAAAGAAATATTCTTATGATAAAGAAGGTAATACATTCCATGTTTATATTAATGATGTTCCGGTATTTGTCAAAGGGGCGAATTGGGGAATGTCTGAATATATGCTTCGTTGCCGTGGTGCGGAATATGATACCAAAATCCGTCTGCATAAGGAAATGAACTTTAATATGATACGTAATTGGCTCGGTTCTGTTACAGATGATGAATTCTACGAGGCATGTGATAAATATGGCATTATGGTATGGGACGATTTTTGGATAAACTCTAATCCGAATTTGCCTTATGACCTCAATGTGTTCAATAATAATATGATGGAGAAAATCAAACGTGTTCGTAATCACCCTAGTATAGCCGTGTGGTGTGGCGATAATGAGTCCAATCCTCAGCCTCCTTTGGAAGGATGGATGGCGGAAAATATCAGGACTTTTGATGGAGGTGATCGTTATTTTCAAGCAAACTCTCATGCTCAGGGCTTGACCGGTAGTGGTCCTTGGGGAGCATTCGACCCTCGATTCTACTTCACCGAGTATCCTGACGGCTGGAAGGTGATCCGGAACGTGGCTGGGGATTCCGTACGGAAATAGGTACGGCTGTAGTTCCTACTTTCGAAAGTTTTAAGAAGTTTATGCCTAAGGAGAACTGGTGGCCTCGTGATGAAATGTGGAACAAACACTATTTTGGCCAAAATGCTTTTAATGCAGCTCCCGATCGTTATGATGCTTCCATAACCAAAGGTTTTGGTAAGCCCGAAGGGATTGAAGATTATTGCCGTAAGGCTCAGCTTGTCAATATTGAGTCTAATAAGGCTATGTATGAGGGTTGGCTGGATCGTATGTGGGAGGATGCATCAGGCATCATGACTTGGATGGGACAGTCGGCATATCCGTCTATGGTTTGGCAAACTTATGATTATTATTATGATTTGACAGGAGCTTTCTGGGGGCAAAATCAGCTTGTGAACCGGTGCATATTCTTTGGAACCCTGTGACGGACGGTGTGAAGATTGCTAATACCACAGCACGTGATATGGAAGGTTTGACTGCTGAAGTAAAAGTTTACAATATGGATGGGAAATCTGTGGAGGCTTATACCCAATCAGCCATCGTAAACTCTCCTAGCAATTCTACGGTGCAATGTTTTACGATAGGTTTCAATAAAGAGCGTAAAAATCTGTCATTGAATAAGCCGACTTTTGCTTCAAGTACCACTTATGGACAGCCTTCGGATGCTACGGATGGGAAAAAAGATACCCGTTGGGCAGCGGCAAAAGCGGAAAATGAATGGATTTATGTGGATTTGGGCAGTGTACAACCTGTAGGTGGAGTTCGTTTGGATTGGGAGGCGTCTTTTGGTAAGGGGTATAAAATTCAGGTTTCTGATGACGCCAAGACTTGGAAAGAAGTGTATAAAACTGATGAGGGACGTGGAGGAGTCGATGAAATTACTTTCCCTGAAGTCGATGCCCGCTATGTACGTATGTTTGGTATTGAACTAGGTTGGTGGTTTGGTTACTCATTATGGAGCTTTGATGTATTGGGTGGAACACAGCCTAGTGAGGGTTTGAGTGATGTACATTTTATCCGTCTGACGTTGAAAGATAAATCAGGAAAGATCGTATCAGAAAACAATTACTGGCGTGGCAACGACCGTCTGGACTTTACGGCTTTGAATACTTTGCCAAAAGCTGAACTGAAAACTTCTTCCAAGTTAATTCGTAAGAATGGTGAGGCGGAGATACAAGCGGTCTAACACTTCCGAAATCGGCTAAGGGAGTAGCTTTTGCTGTACATGTGTAGGCTGTTTGTACTTCGGATGGCGAACGCATTCTGCCGGCATTGATGAATGACAACTATTTTACGTTGATGCCGGAGAAACAAAGAATTTGAGCATTACATTTGATGAGAATTTGTTGCAGGGCGACAAATATAAGTTAGTGGTAACTCCTTATAATAACAAATAATTCAGATTAGTATGTGTACTAATAAATTTATTCTGTTCTGTATGGGGATAGTGATGAGTGTATCATCTTCAGCTTGGGCTGGAGATGACACCCCTCTTTATAAAGACAGAACAGCTCCAATAGAGAAGCGTGTAGACGACCTTATGTCTAGAATGACATTGCACGAAAAGGTATTGCAATTGCAGAATCGTGCGTCTGGTCGGTTGGATGAGATTGACCGGATCTTCTTGGGGGAAAGTTATGGGACAACTCATGAAATGAGTATGTCTGCTTATGATTGCGCCGTGATGTATAAAGAATTACAGCATTATATGCGTACTAAGACCCGTTTGGGAATTCCGTTGTTAACTTCTGCTGAGGGCATACAGGGTATTATTCAGAATAATTGTACGCTGTTTCCTCATGCTTTGGCGCAGGGAAGCACTTTCAATCCTGAATTAATACAACAAATGACTGAGGCGGCTGGCGAAGAGGCTAAGGCGATAGGTATTCATCAAATTCTTTCTCCGGTTTTTGACATTGCCCGCGAGTTACGTTGGGGACGTATTGAAGAAACATACGGAGAGGACCCTTATCTGATAGCGGAAATGGGAGTGGCGTTTATTAAAGGGTATCAAAAATACAGAATTACTTGTATGCCCAAGCATTTTGTAGCCCATGGTACTCCGTCTGGAGGCTTGAATTGTGCGGGAGTAAGTGGAGGAGAACGTGAATTGCGTAGTCTCTATCTTTATCCGTTCCGTAAAGCTATAAGGGAAACTTCTCCGTGGGCGGTGATGACTTGCTACAGTGCGTATGATGGAGTGCCGGTTACAGGTTCTTCTTATTATATGACTGATATTCTTCGGGGAGAACTGGGCTTTAAAGGATACGCTTATTCTGACTGGGGTTCGGTGGAGCGTCTGATGACTTTTCATCATGCAGCAGGCAGCCGTGAGGATGCTGCGCGTATGGCATTAATGGCCGGAGTGGACTTGAACATTGATTCGACTTACGAAACATTGGAAAAACAAGTTGAGGAGGGAAGGCTTGATGTTGCATATATAGATCAGGCTGTGCGCAGAATATTGACGGTGAAGTTTGAATTGGGCTTATTTGATGAAACTTATGGTGATCCTAAACTGGTGAAGAAGGTCGTTCGCAATGCTGAAAAGGTGGTATTGGCTAAGAAAGTGGCTGACGAGAGTGCCGTATTATTGGAAAACAGAAATGATATTCTTCCTTTAGACTTGAATAAATACAAGTCTGTTGCAGTGGTGGGGCCTAACAGTAATCAAGCCGTGTTGGGCGATTACGCTTGGACGATGGGGGATACTAAAGAAGCAGTCAGTTTGTTGCAAGGATTGCAGGAAAGTGCAGGTGATAAAATAATGATCCGTCATGCTGAAGGATGTGATTGGTGGAGCCGGACAAATCACATATTGCCGAAGCTGTGGAAGTTGTCCGTAACAGTGATATAGCTGTGGTGGCGGTAGGTACACGAAGCACTTATCTGGGAAGAAGTCCTAAATATTCTACGGCAGGTGAAGGATTTGATCTTTCCTCATTGGAACTTCCTCGGGGTGCAGGAGGAGCTGTTGAAGGAGATAAAGAAAACGGGTAAACCTATGATTGTCGTTCTGATTGCGGGTAAACCGCTTGCTATGCCTTGGGTGAAAGAAAATGCTGATGCAGTGTTGGTGCAATGGTATGCAGGTGAGCAGCAAGGACGTACATTGGCAGATATTTTACTTGGAAAGGTGAATCCGTCGGGTAAGTTGAATGTATCTTTCCCGCGTAGCACAGGTAATACTCCTTGTTTTTATAATCATTTCGTGACAGATCGTGAAGAACCTTTTGACCAGCCGGGTACTCCTGAAGAACCTAAAGGTCATTATATCTTTGATAAACCGGAACCTTTATGGAACTTTGGACATGGAAAAAGTTATACTACGTTTGATTATGTGGATTGTGCACTGAGTGATACGTTATTGGCTGCAAGTGATACATTGAAAGTATCCGTTATGATCAAGAATACGGGTAGGTGCGATGGCAAGGAGGTTGTGCAGCTTTATGTACGTGATAAAGTAAGCACGGTGGCTACTCCCATCCAACAGTTAAAGGCATTTCAAAAAGTTCTGGTCAAGTCGGGCGAAAGTCAATGTGTGGAGCTTTCTTTGCCAATCGCAGAATTAGCTCTGTATAATGCAAAAATGGAGGAAGTGGTAGAACCTGGGGACTTTGAAATTCAGATAGGAGCCGCCTCAGATGATATACGCTTTAAGAAAACAATTACTATAAACAGAATAAACGTGCTTGTTTTTTGTTATTTCTTTTCTGATAACAAGAAGGCAAACCATGTGATCGTATTGTTAGTACTGGTATGTATATATTTTCTTGTTAATTTACAACTATTTTATATGAGAAGCATCTTGTTTTTTCTTTCTTTTTTTCAGCCTGACGTGTATTTCTTACGCCAAGGTGGTCTTGCCCGCTTATTTTACGGACAATATGGTTCTTCAGCAAAATACGAAGGTTACTTTTCATGGTAAGGCGGCATTGGGCAAAACCTTAAAAGTAACTACAGGCTGGAATAATGAAGTGTATGTGACTCCGGTGAATAAGGATGGTTATTGGACTTTGTCTGTGCCTACTCCTCTGCAGGAGGGCCTTATACGTTGACATTTACGGATGGTAAGAAATTGCAATTAAAAAATGTAATGGTGGGAGAGGTATGGTTTTGTTCCGGCCAGTCTAATATGGAGATGCCTGTTGCGGGTTGGGGGAAAGTCATGAATTATGAGCAGGAGATAGCGGAGGCGAATTATCCTTCTATCCGTTTGTTCCAAGTGAAGAAAAATACTTCAGTAACTCCGTTGAGTGATGTGGAGGCTACGATGGGAGGATGGCAGGAATGTTCTTCCGCCACAATTCCTGAATTCTCTTCGCTCGCTTATTTTTATGCCCGTTCATTATGGAAGGAGTTAAATGTTCCTGTAGGAGTGATTGACTGTACATGGGGAGGAACACCTGCTGAAGCGTGGACCAGCTATGAAACATTGAAACAGGTACTGGGCTTTCATGAGGAGTTGGCTAAGATGGAACAATTGGATTTTGACCCTGTTCGTATGGAAAAGGCCTATAATCAAGAGCGCTCCGAGTGGCAATCTCTTTTTTCTAAGGAAGACAAGGGAATGGAGGAAGATAAGCCTTGCTGGATTGCACCGGACTTGTCAGAAGGACAATGGCAGGATATGTGTCTTCCCGGTTACTGGGAAAGGAATGGATTGAAAAATTTTGATGGAGTAGTATGGTTCCGTCGTAGTCTTGAAATTCCGGCAGAATGGATTGGCAAACCGTTAAAACTAAATTTAGGGATGATTGATGATGAAGATATTACTTATTTTAATGGGGTGGAGATTGCCCGAGGGGCAGGCTATATGACACCGCGTACTTATACCATTCCTGCAAAATTAGTGAAGGCTGGTAAGGCGGTTCTTGCTGTTCGTGTTTCTGATTTTGGTGGAGAGGGCGGTATTCATGGCAAGGCGGAGGAACTTTATGTAGAAGCTGATGGAAAGCGGATCAGTTTGGCAGGAGATTGGAAATATCGTATCGGACTTTCTTTAAAAGGGTTTCCACCCGCACCGGTTTCTCCCATTCAAAGTTCCAGTTACCCTACGGTGCTGTTCAATGCGATGGTCAAACCATGGACTGCTTTTCCCATTAAAGGAGTAATATGGTATCAAGGTGAAGCTAATGTAGGTCGTTCGGAACAATATGAAGATTTGTTTCCTGCTCTCATTACGGATTGGCGCCGGCAATGGCGAAGTGATTTCCCCTTTTATTTTGTACAATTGGCTAATTTTATGGAATCCAAGGAAATACAGCCGGATTCCGAATGGGCGGCTTTGCGTGAAGCACAAACTAAAGCATTAAAACTTGACCAAGTTGGTATGGCTGTGACCATTGATATTGGTTTGGCTGATGACATTCATCCTAAGAATAAGCAAGAGGTGGGACGCCGTTTGGCCTTGGTTGCCCTGGTCGGTAGTTATGGAAAAAATGTTTCCGGTTCGGCTCCTGTATTCCGGAATTATAGAATCAAAGGGGATAAAATGGAATTGGATTTCGGACAAAAGCAAGATGGATTTCAGATTAAAGGTACAACTTTAAAAGGCTTTACCATTGCAGGGCCGGACCGTGTGTTTTATCCGGCAGAGGCGATGGTCCAGAATGGGAAAATTATAGTTTTTTCTCCTGAAGTTTCTATCCCTCTTGCTGCACGTTATGGCTGGGCGGATAATCCGGATTGTAATTTGTACGGAGAGAACGGCCTCCCGGTTGCTCCTTTCCGGACCGACTGTTGGTAGAGGGCGTAAGTCTTAACCTTTTTTCTTCTCTTTGTAAGCTGATGGAGGCACTCCCATCGTCTTAGTGAATAACCGGGAGAAATAAAGAGAATCCTCATAGCCTACCAAGGGACTTATTTGGTTAATTTTCAGGTTGGTAAAATCCAGGTAATGACAGGCTTCCTGTATTCTGAGATAGGTAAGATATCGAAGAGGAGAGGAGCCTGTCTTTTCTTCAAACAGATTAGAGAAATAGGAAACCGAGAGGTTTACTTCCGCAGCGATATCTGCCAGACGAATGGTCTTGCTCAAATTTTCTTGCATGAAATGAATCGCTATTTGCACTACATCTTTGTTTCTGTAACTATTGCGCATAGAGCCACAATCCCGATATTCGCCAATAAATTTCATGGAACCTAAAAAATGGAAGAGACTAGTAGTGGCATAAAGCATATAATTTTTGCTATATCCGAAACTGATGGACGAGTAGATTTCTTCGAAGAGTACTAATCTTTCTTTGATTCGTGAATCCTCTTGTGGAGTGATGCTTTTCGGACGGTCAAAACCGGCACTGAAAAATGCAGCTTTTGTTCCATTGAAATGGATCCAGTAAATAGTCCAGGGATTTTCCTCATTACTGCCATAAGCGTGTGCTTGGTGTTCGGGTAGAATGAAAAATTGGTTGGCGGTAACTGCATATTGATGTTTGTCTAACTCGAACCACCCTTCTCCTTCCATACAATAAATGAGGATAAACTCGGTTACTTCCTCGGTGTCGCGTTTCCGGTAATGAAAATAGGCATGAGGATAATATCCTATATCTGTGATGTAAAGTTCACTGCCTAACGGATCTTGCTTTAATTCTTCAATCAGAAAAGCAGGAAGTACGATAGCGCGTTCTCCTTTAAATCCATCTTTAATTCGTGGCATATATCCATGTATTAGAATTGGATACAAAGATAGCATATTTCCTTGATTTTACCTACAATACAGGCTTGATTTCGATGATTTTGAGGGTATAAGCGTCAAAATTCTTATTTTATGGCGCATTTGAGTAGGGATTTTTGAGCTTCTCTCTCTATTTTTGCACTATAATTTTAATCGATGAATAATACCATGAAAGAAAGATTGCTCTTCTTGATATGTTTTTTATGCATATCATTTATGTTAAAGGCGGCGGATAAGCCAGTAATTAAAATTAGTACAGAAAATGTAGACCTTATTTACCGGGTTGGTGATAATGGACGTCTATATCAAAGTTATTTGGGAAAGAGGTTGAATCATGCTACAGATATTGCCCACTTGCCGCAGGGCAGCGAAGCATATCTGACTCATGGCATGGAAGATTATTTTGAACCGGCTATTCATATAGTGCATAATGACGGCAATCCTTCTACTTTGTTAAAATATGTATCTCATACTCGGAATCAAGTGTCGCCGGGGGTAGATGAAGTAGTGATTACTATGCAGGATGATAAATATCCTGTAACTGTAAAACTTCATTATGTGGCTTACCAGAAAGAAAATCTAATAAAGACTTTCACTGAAATCAGTCATCGGGAAAAAGAAACCTGTGCAGCTTCATAAGTATGCGTCTTCCATGTTGCACTTGAATCGTGCCAACTATTTTCTGACTGAATTCTCGGGAGACTGGGCCAGTGAGGCGCATGTGAAGGAACAGCCTTTGGAATTTGGTAAAAAACGATTGATACCAAGTTGGGAGTACGTGCCAATATGTTCTGCTCTCCTTTCTTCCAACTTGCATTGGACGGAAAGTCAGAAGAGAACCAAGGTGAAGTGTTGGTCGGAACATTAGGATGGACAGGTAATTTCAGTTTTGTATTCGAAGTAGATAATAAGAACGAACTGCGTGTTATTTCGGGTATTAATCCGTATGCTTCGGAATATAGTCTGAAACCGAATGAAATCTTCCGTACTCCCGATTTTTATTTTACTTACAGTTTTACAGGTAAAGGACAGGCTAGCCGTAATTTCCATGATTGGGCCCGTAAGTATCAGGTAAAGGATGGGAACCAGACTCGTATGACTTTGTTGAATAATTGGGAAGCCACCTATTTTGATTTTGATGAAGCGAAATTGGTGAAGTTGATGGATGATGCAGTAGAACTGGGTGTGGATATGTTCTTGTTGGACGATGGTTGGTTTGCCAACAAGTATCCGCGCAGTGGTGATCATCAAGGGTTGGGTGACTGGGATGAAACGGCTGACAAGCTTCCTCATGGCATTGGTTATCTGACGGAAGCCGCCAAGAAAAAAGGTATAAAGTTCGGTATCTGGATTGAACCGGAAATGGTGAATCCTAAGAGTGAGTTGTATGAAAAGCATAAAGACTGGGTGATTCATCTTCCGAACCGTGACTAGTATTATTTCCGTAACCAGTTGGTTCTGGATTTGAGTAATCCGAAAGTACAGGATTATGTGTTCGGAGTTGTGGACAATTTGATGACGAAATATCCTGATATCGCTTTCTTCAAATGGGATTGCAATAGCCCTATTACAAATATTTACTCTGTTTATTTGAAAGACAAGCAGTCACATTTATATATTGATTATGTGCGTGGCTTATATAATGTATTGGAACGTGTGAAAGCAAAATATCCTGATCTGCCGATGATGCTTTGTTCCGGTGGCGGTGGGCGTTCGGATTATGAGGCTTTGAGCTATTTTACAGAATTCTGGCCTAGTGATAATACCGATCCTATTGAACGTTTATTTATTCAGTGGGGATTTTCACAGGTGTTCCCAGCCAAGACAATGTGCGCTCATGTTACCACATGGAATAAGAATAGCAGTGTGAAATTCCGTACGGATGTGGCTATGATGTGCAAACTCGGTTTTGATATAAAATTAGCGGATATGAGTAAGGATGATGAAACTTATTGCCGTACTGCTGTACAGAATTATAACCGTTTGAAACCGGTCGTTCTGGAAGGCGATATGTACCGTTTGGTATCTCCTTATGGCAGTAATCATACCTCTACTATGTATGTGGGCAAAGATAAGGATAAAGCAGTTTTATTTGCTTTCGATATTCATCCCCGTTATGCGGAAAAAACATTGCCGGTGCGTTTGCAGGGGCTTGATGCAGACAAAATGTATCGTGTGAAAGAAATCAACTTGATGCCCGGAGCCAATTCTTCTTTATCAGGCAATGGTGAGGTTTTCTCTGGAGAATTCTTGATGAATGTAGGATTGAATCTATTTACTACACAGCAACTCAACAGTCGTGTAGTTGAAGTAGTAGCTGAATGATTAGGGATTGATTGTATATAATTTAGTGTATTGCCTTCATTATTTGTTTTTATGAATGATGAAGGCAATTTTCTTTTCTATAGATGAATGATACTTGATCGGTTTGATTATGAATCATAGAAGATGCCGTGACACATGATAGATCTTCAGGTGTCATCGTTATATATGTTACACTTGTAAGATATATAATCTTTCGGGTTTAGGTTCTATATCAGAGCGGACTGTTACTTGTTAAGAAAAAACATTCATAGCCTCCGGAGGTTGGAACAGGGGACTAACAAGTTTGTTCAAGTAGGGCTGTTGCAGGGGGCGGGTTTTATATCTTGGGGAAGTGTATATTTATATATAGGCTCCTTCACATCCAATTTCCCTTCCGTACCAGAATATTTTTTACTCTGAAGACAGATCTGACCTTCTGAATCACATTAACCTGCGCACATCTACAATAATCAACTTTTTCTTGAACAGTCTGTTGTATCTTCGTGTCCATAAATAAAATGAAAAAGGAAAATACTGAAGTTTTAACTCTGGATGATGATAGTCCGCTTTTTACCGTTATTGGACGATGATTAACGAATGTAGCCGTACCGATAAAGAATTCCTCGTAAATAGGACGGAAACCAAAGCATATGAGATGGGTTTGTTTCTTTCGACGAAATCAAAGGCCGGTCACGATTGCGTTCCATCATGGTAATGATATTCTTTGTATATACTTTGTTTATAGATGTTGAATTGATCTCTTTATGTATGATATTTGTCTTCTTGTGTAAGATATTTTAAAAATCAAAAACAAAACGAACCGTTTTTTTTGAGAAATCTAACAAGAGATACCCACATTTGTACTATCTTTGTAATAAGTTGGCCTTTTAAGAAAACTTGGGAAAAGCATTTATTATGAATCAATATCCGGATTTTGACCAAAAGTTATATGACGATCTTCGCCGTGGTAAAGAGTATGCCTTTGCTGCTGTCTTTGACCGTTACCATCGGTTATTGTACACCATAGCCTATCGTTTTTGAAATCGGAAGAAGAGGCGGAGGACGCAGTTCAGTATCTTTTTATGAAATTGTGGGAGCAGAGGGAAACTTTTAGTTTTGAGTCGGGTATTCGCAGTTTGTTATTTACTATCTTGAAGAATTATATACTGAATGAATTGAGGCATCGCAATCTGGTATTTGAGAAATTGTATGAAATGGCCCAACAGGTGAATGATGAGGACGAAGATGCTTTTTTAACCCGGTTTTGAACATGGTGAACTCAGAAAATCCTTGCGGGTTGCCATTGACAAACTTCCTCCTCAGAAACAAAAAATCTGCTTGCTGAAAATAGAATATGGGTTATCCAATCAAGAGATTGCCGACAGGATGGGCATAACTGTTCCTACAGTGAAATCTCATTACACACAGGCTATAAAGGCGCTTCGTAATGCGATTGAATCTTTGATTATGTGGTTTCCTGTAATATGGATTTATTTAATAGACTGAAATGCACTCATACTTTTATCGGAGTAGGGTGTTATTATAAATATATGAAAAAAATAGATTATGAAGATAGATGAATCGGTGATAGATAAAGTACTTGACAACAAAGCTGCTCCCCGGAGAAGCTCGGAAAGTTGCCGGTTGGTTCGTTACGGAAGAAGGGCGTAAGTATTTGTCTGGACGATTGGACCGTGAGATGGAAGAGCTTGCAGAAGAGGTGCCGGAAGATGTTAGACTTCCTTTTATTCCCGGCATGAAGATGAAACAGCGGTTTATGAGTGAGATAAAACGTGAGCGTGGAAGGAGATCGGTCGGCCGTAAGTGGATGTGGGTGGCGGCTGTATTGTTACCATTTGTTTTCTTAAGCGTTTCTTTGTTGTTTTTGGTGAACCGGACGGGGATTTTCTCTGAAACGGAATATGCTGAAATAAGTGTTCCTTATGGTGAACAGATGCGGGTAATTTTGCAGGATGGCAGTATTGTACACTTGAACTCGGATTCCCGTTTGAGGTATCCCAAGCAATTTGGATTGTTCAATCGTACGGTGGAGCTTTGGGGAGAAGGGTATTTTAATGTTGCCAGAGATGAAAACCGTCCCTTTAAGGTGGATTTGCAAGGGGTGGAAGTGAGAGTGACCGGAACCAGATTTAATGTAAAAGCATATGCTGCCGAACCCAATATTTGGGTAACTTTGGATGAAGGAGGAATTCTTTTCAGGGATCATAATGCGAAGGAGTACAGGCTTGTTCCGGGGAGAGTGCGGAATATAATCGTCAGTCGGGGAAATGCCTGATTTCCCGCCCGGATAATATGGAGCAGATTTCGGCATGGCGTTCCAACAGCCTTAATTTTTATCTGACTCCGCTTAATGAGATTATAAAGGTGATGGAAAGGCATTATGACGTTCATTTTATTGTGAAAGATTCTACGGTACTGAAGAACAGGTTTACTTTGTCAACAGGAAAAGTAAACGCGTCGGATGTACTCTATGATTTGGAAACTGTTTCTAATATCTGTTTTACGGAGGTGGAAGACGGTCTGTTTGAAGTAGGCACCAAATAATGGAAACTATAAAGGTAAATGTGGAATAGATGTGAGTGAATACACTTGCATTTATTTTTTTTGAGAAAACGAAAAAAGGACTCATACCTTTTTCTGGATGATGTGTTAGCCTATATAAGAAATTCTTTTGTTTCAAACTAATACTATTGATGAAAATGAAAGCAAGAACCAAAATGAAGACATTACTGCTGTTGGGAGTCCTTTTATTTGGCTTTACTGTTTCAGCACAGTCGCAAAAAGTCTCTTTAGATTTTAAGAATGAGAGGGTGGAAAAAAGTTCTGGCATCTATTAAAAGCCAGACCGGTATGAGCTTGGTTTTCAGTGACCAGTTGGTCGATGTGAATCGTAAGGTAACCATGCAACTCAAAGATGTCACACTGAAGGAGGCATTGACAAGACTTCTTTCAGGAATTAATCTTACTTTTGAAATCAGGAACAACAAAATCTATTTTATTGAGAAGAAAGCTGTCTCGCAACCCGGTTCTAGAAAGAAAAGAGTGACGGGAGTGGTGAAAGATGTAATGGGAGAACCTCTGATTGGTGCTAATGTTGTGGAAAAAGGCAGAAGTACCAATGGGGTTATCACCGACTTTAATGGGAAGTTTACGTTGGAAGTGGACGAATCTGCTTCGTTGGTTGTGAGCTATATAGGATATTTGGCACAAGATATTCCGACAAAAGGGAAAGGGGATTTTCATATTATATTGAAAGAGGATACCAATACGTTGGACGAAGTGGTCGTTACCGGATATGGAGATTTCAAGAAGGCAACTTATACTGGATCTGCTTCTGTTCTGACTACAGAAAAGCTGGAGGCTTTACCTGTTGTCTCCGTGGGGCAGATGATTGAATCGAATATACCGGGCATCAGTGTGGTTGCCGGTACTTCTTCGCAGCCCGGTGCGAAAACAACTTTACGGGTACGGGGAGTTGCTTCCATGAATGCTTCTACCGAACCTTTGTATGTATTGGACGGAGTACCTATCCCATCTTATGACTTGAGTAACTTTACCAGTATGTCCGAAGCGGGAGGAATGGGATTCATTGAAACGCTGAATCCGGCGGATATTGAGAGTATCACCGTTTTGAAAGATGCGGCATCTGCTTCATTGTATGGTGCGAAAGGTGCTAATGGAGTCGTGCTTATCACTACTAAAAAAGGAAAGGAAGGCAAGCTTCGTGTCAATATGGCGGCGAAATACGGAATCACAGATTTCGCTTATACATATCGTCCGTTAATGGGAGGCGAGGAAAGAAGGAAATTAATTCATGAAGGATTGGTTAATTTTCAACTGGATAAGGGAGTAAGCGAACAAGAGGCACAGCAGTATGCGGATGCGAATATAGACCAGTATGCCAAACGCTTGCCTCAAGGATATTCGGACTGGGAGAGTGCTTTATTTAAGACAGGTTATCAACAGGATTATAACCTGTCTGCCAGTGCTGGCAACCAAAATTCCAGTTTTATCGGTTCTTTGGGATATACTAAACAGACGGGTGTTTCCCTGAATTCAGAAATGGAGCGCTTTACGGGGCGTGTGGATGCAAGTAACAAGTATAAAAAGGTGGAATTTGGAATGAACGCTTCTTTTTCGTGGACAAAGAACGTTCATTTACCCGAAGGTAAATTTTATGGAAGTGCCATTTATGCATCAAAAGTGAATCTGACGCCTTCTACCCCATTTATAATGAGGATGGAACGTATGCCAGCGGGTATCGTGAAAACAATGGGTATAATCCGATATTGGAGGCTGAGGTGAATGATTATTATGCTCGGACGGTACGTGCGATGGGTACGGCTAAAATAGCTTATAATGTTTGGGATAACTTGAAGGTATCCAGTGTGTTTACGGTAGATTATTCGTTGACAAAGGACTTTTTTCTTTCAGTCTCCGGATGGACGTGATGGAGCAACTTATCAAGGACGGGGACGTATGCAGATGACTGACCGTATACGTTATACTTCACAGAACAATTTAACTTACTCCAAAACTTTCGGCAAGCATTCTGTCAGTGCGGTCACGGCTTTCGAGGTGATGAAGTATGATTATGAGGATTTGTATGCTGCAAAGAAAACTTACGGGCAGGATATAAACACTTCTTTAGGAAATGCGGCCGATCCGATAGATGCTGACCAGAAATTGCAGGAAGATGCATTAATGTCCTATGTGGCCAGTGTGAACTATTCTTATGATGATAAATATTATGCCAGTTTCAGTTTTCGCAGGGATGGCTCATCCCGCTTGTCTCCCGATACTCGTTGGGGTAATTTCTGGTCTTTGTCCGCTTCATGGAGACTTTCTCAGGAAAGGTTCATGCAGCCGTTGAAATCAGTATTAAGTGATTTAAAACTTCGTGCTTCCTATGGGGTGAATGGAAATCTCCCTTCTTCATATTATGGTTATCAGAGTACTTATACCACGGGGGCGTTTTATAGTGGGAAACCTTCTCCGTGGGAAAGTACATTGGGGAATGAGGAACTCACCTGGGAGAAGAATTATGCACTGAATTTGGGACTGGATATCGGCTTGTTCAGTCGTGTGAATGTTTCTTTGGATTGGTACACGCGTACAACGAAAGACCTGTTGATGAGCAAGCAATTGAATTCCATCAGCGGATTTTCTTCTCTGCTGACCAATGTGGGGCAGATGCGGAATACCGGTGTGGAACTTGAAGTTCGTTCCAATAACATCAAGACGAAAGATTTCAGCTGGACTACCGCCTTCAATTTGAGCCATAATAAAAATAAGATTCTGAAACTGGCAGATCTGCCTTGGTTTGTGGATGGCAGGTATGTACGTAAGGAAGGTTATCCATTTAATACTATTTATCTGCGTGAGTATGCGGGGGTGGATCCTGAGACCGGAAGTGCCTTGTATTATGATAACCAACAGGATGAGAATGGCAATTATACAAAAAATAAAGTGACCGATCCGGGGCAGGCAAGTCCTATTCCGTTGAAAGATATTACGCCTACTATATCGGGAGGTTTTATGAATACCTTTAATTATAAATTCATTGACCTGTCATTCAATCTATCTTATAGTTTCGGTGGTTATTCGTATGATAATGCATCCTACATTCTGCAAGATGATGGTTATTCAGTGATAAGCAATAAAAGTACCGAGCAACGCCGCCGTTGGCAGAAACCGGGTGATATAACGGATGTTCCCCGTTTTGTATATGGGAATAAAAAGGGGGGTAACTATAATTCTTCACGTGCCATCCATTCTACGGATCATATTCGTCTGAAAAGTCTGATATTGGGATTGAATGCTCCTAAAGCATGGTTGCAGAAATTAGGAATAGGGAATGCCCGTATTTATTTCTCGGGTACGAATTTGTTGACATGGGCTGCATACGACCAATATGATCCTGAAATGAGTGGGGTGGTAGGATTCTACACGCCTCCGTTGAAAACTTATGCTTTCGGGCTGGAACTTAAATTTTAATCATCAATTACACTAAAAAACAGAACCATTATGAAGAAAATACTTCTTATTTTAGGATTCGTTTCACAGCTCGTTGCCGGTTGTAGTGATTTCTTCGATACAGCTCCCAGCAATAAAATCCCTACTACGATGGCTTTCCGTACAGTAACCGATGTGGATAATGCGGTGAACGGATTGTATGATCTGATGTCGGGCTCCGGATATTACGGGGCTGCTATGTTTGCCTATGGAGACATGAAAGGAGATGATATGCAGAGTTCTGAGGAAAGTGGGGTATGCAATACATGCTATATGTTCAATCATCGTCCTAATAGTTTGAATGCCGGTTCATTGTGGGGACGACCTTTTTATTTCTTCGTGAGGCATGGAATATTCTGAATGCTATTGCCGAAGGAAAAATTGAAAGCGGGGATGAAAAGAAGTTGAATGCTTTGAAAGGCGAGACGATGGCGGTGATTGCGCTTTGCCAGTTTGATCTGACTCGTTGCTTTGGCTATCCTTATACAAAAGATAAAGGTGCGTCACTGGGTGCTCCGTTGATAGACCATTTGGTGGGAACCTATGAGAATCCTCCCCGTTCTACTGTTGCTCAGGCTTATGATTTTATTATAGAAACGTTGGAAGAGGCGGTTACATTGATGTCCGAAGAGAAAAATAACGGACGTATGAATAAGTATGCGGCTCGTGCATTGCTGGCTCGTATCTACTTGTATCATGACGATAACCGGAAAGCATTTGATTTGGCGGACCAACTGATTAAGGATGCGGATACATCGGGAAGTTATGCACTTTATCCGCATGAGAAATATGTGGCTGCCTGGTCGGTAGAAGCCAAGTTTGGTTCAGAATCGTTTTTGAGATAGCCAATAGTGTGGATGATACTCCGGACGGGATTCATGGGGATATTTATTGAATTGGTATGGCTATCAGAAGGGGTTTGTCACTCAGAAATATGCGGAGCAAATGCTGGCTGATCCCGGAGATGTGCGCGGGCAGTTGCTGGAGGAGAATAAATATGCGGGGAAAACGGTATGGTGGTTGTACAAACTGAGAGGGACGGACCTGAAGACTGCACCGCTGGAATGTAACAATGTGGTACTTCGTCTGTCCGAGGTGTACCTTATTGCCGCTGAGGCTGGTTGCAAGTTGGGCGGTGATGCTGCGGTTCAGGGACTTGGTTATTTGAATGAGATTGTGAAGCGGGGCAATCCCGATAACGAAGTGACAATGGCTGACTATACCTTGGACCGTGTGTTGGATGAGCGAAGTAAGGAGCTGGTAGGTGAAGGACATCGTTTCTTTGATTTGCTGCGCAATGGCAAGACTATTGTCCGTAAAGGAGGATATCATCTTCCCAGTGTGGACGAAGAGGTGGATTGGGATTTTTACAAGTGTGTGCTGCCGATACCTGAAGACCAGTTTATCTTTAGTCCTGAGATGGAACAGAATCCGGGATATCCCAAGAATTAACATGCTATTAATCATTATTTAAATATATACGTATGAAAAACAGAATAGTAATATTTGTGGTATTTGTGTGTTGCTTATGGACTATGCCGGGAATAGTACGGGCGCAGTTGTCTGTTCATCAGTTTGACCAGTTAATGAAAAAGATTGATGATGTCCTGTGGTACGAGAAAGTGGGTGATATTGCCCATGTAGATAAGGTGATATTATGTGGACCACCGCGTTGGAAGGAGTCCAATCCCACTTCGATGAGTGCTGGTAACGAACTTAAATTCAGAGCATACATTTTTATTCCCAAAAGTGTGAAGGAAAACAAGAAATATCCGTTGATCGTATTTCCTCACAGTGGGGTACATGCCGATATGGACACCTATTATGCCCATATCATCCGTGAGCTGATAGCGCAGGAATACATCGTGGTGGCAGCGGACTACCGGGGAAGCACCGGATACGGAGCGGGAACATACAATAATATAGATTATGGTGGATTGGAAAACGAAGACGTGTACATCAGCCGTAACTATATGGTGGATAATTTCGATATTGTGGATGGTAGTCGTGTGGGTATCATGGGATGGAGTCATGGTGGTATGATTACACTGATGAACCTTTTCAATTATCCGGGACAATATAAATGTGGTTTTGCAGGCGTTCCGGTTTCGGATGTAATCATGCGTATGGGATATGCCAGCGACAGTTATCGCAAAATCTTCTCGGCCAAGAATCATATCGGGCAGACTGCCAAGGACAATATTGCGGAATACAAACGGCGCTCTCCTGTGTGGCATGCGGAGAAGTTGAAAGATCCGTTACTTATCTATACTAATACCAGTGATGATGATGTGAATGTAGTCGAGGTGGAATCAATGATCCGTGCCTTGAAAGCAGAAGGCAAAAAATTTGAATATAAGATATTTGAGCGTGCTCCCGGTGCGCATAGTTTTGATCGGTTAGATACTTATGAGTCAAGCAAGATTCGTCTGGACATTTATAAGTTCATGGGGCGTTACCTGAAGCCCAATAAACCATTCGGTTCAGTGAAAGAATTGCGTAAAGCAGCTTATAAGTTCTGATAATTAACTTGGTGACAGGATAATGGAGGGCTGGTTGCTTCATGTAATGGGGCAACCGGCCTTTTTATGACTCTTCGGATGGATAAAAATGAGTGAATATTCATCTTGTATAAAAGATAAGTGGAAATATGGATAAAGTGTACGGATAATAAGTGATAATTAAACTTTTTGAATAGCTTGGCGGCTTGTTAGCTTTTAGAACGTAGTTATACATTGGTAATGAGAAATAGATCATGAAAAACACACGTTTATTATTTGTTATTTGGATGTTGTTCTTGGTTTTACCTCAGGGGTATTCACAAGGGAAAAAGGAAGATTCATCCGTATTGGGGCAAGTGAACGGCTTTTTGAGTAAACATGTGAAGCTGACTGCCTACGGTCAGTTCGGTTATAGCTATACGGACAGGAAAGACTTGGATGTGAGTCAGGCGGACAATCAGTTTTTTGGAAGGCTGGGGATGCTGATCCTTTCGGGAGATATCACGGATAAACTGTCGTGGATGGTTCAGTATGAACTGTTTACTTCACAGCTGCTGGAACTCTATGCTTGTTACAAACCGTATTCTTTTTTTTTTCAGGTCAAGATAGGTCGGATGAAGACCTGTTTTACATTAGAGAACCAGATGTCATCTTCGGTTTATGAAACGGTAAACTTCAGTCGTGTCATTGAGCGTCTGGCAGGTTTCAGTGGAGATGTATGTGGGAACCAGGGTGGCCGTGATATGGGTTTGCAGGTGGGTGGTGAGTTGTTCAAGACCTCTGTCGACGATTATTTTCTGGAATATCGGGTAGGTGTATACAATGGTTCCGGACTCAGCATGAAAGATCATAATGATGCAAAGGATTTTGCCGCATGGTTCACTGTGCAGCCTGTCAAAGGATTGAAGATGGGTGCGTCTGCCTATATCGGAAAATTGAATGATGATTATACGGTGGTAAATGATGAAACGGGGGAAGAAACCATTTATAATACAAATATGAAACGTAACCGCATGGCGCTGAGTACCTGTTATCAGACCCATCGGTTGACTTGCAGGGGGGGGAATATTTGTGGGGAAAAGATGGTAGTATCAACCGCAGAGTTTTTTATGCTTTAGGATATTGGTTTGCCATTCCCTCCCGATTGGCGGTTGTGGCAAAATTGGAACGCTATGAAGCTGATACGGCAGTTTCTGATTCAGAAATGATTTATACAGTGGGAGGCGCTTATTATATAACGCCGAAAACGCGTATCATGCTGAATTATGCGCATTTTAGTTATGAAAAGAGTGTTTCTGTCAATGAACTTTGGGCGATGTCTCAAATAGGTTTCTGATAGTACAAATATGCAATGTTTGTATTGTGTCTTTTTATACCTTGTCGTGTTTTATAGGTTGCTCAAAGTCATAAAGACTTTGGATGTTAGGTCTTTTTCTATATTTTTTCTTCACTATTTCTGAAAGTAAATATTGAATCTTTTGACTGAAATAGTGAGAGCGTGAAGCAGAACTTGGCACAAGATTTCACAGAACTTGGTGCAGGATCCGGCAGAACTTGTATCAAGATTCCAGATACTATGGTAGGGAAAAATACAGCTTTTTGAAACCGGACAAGGATCCTTGGACAACCTTTCCCCATAATTATCGGGTAAGTCTTCATCTCTACTATTTGTCTACTGCCCTGTAAACGAGGGCGTCCTTTGCTCTACCAACTGAGCTATGGCACCAAAATGGTTATCGGTAGAGCTTTTCACTTTGTAATAGAACACCTCTCAGAAACTATTGTTTCTTGTTTGCGGTTGCAAAGGTAGGCATATTTTTTGATTCTACAAATTTTTTGCAAATTTTCTATGAAATTCTTTTTTGATTTCAAAAAAATGCTTTACCTTTGCACTCGCAAAACAGAAACGGAATGTAGCGCAGTTGGTAGCGCACTACGTTCGGGACGTAGGGGTCGGGCGTTCGAGTCGCCTCATTCCGACACTGTAAAGGATAAGCCACTGAACTTCAGTGGCTTATCTCATTTTTAGCAAATCCGCCGGGACGAAATCGGGACACCCTATTTTATGGGTCAAATTCTATTCTCGGATTATAATGCTAACATCCTACCAGCCGAATATTTTTTGTGAAAGTATATAGGGAGGTAAGAGTTTTTCGTTATCTTTGCTCCCTACATGATAAAACTGATTTTATTTTCCTGTTAACCATTAGGATCATAAGATATACCTTCTTGATGATTTCTTTAAGTAAAAAATGAGAATTAATGAATATGAGAAATTTGTTTTTGACTTTAGCTTTCGGTCTATGTTCCGGCGTATTCGCCCAAAATACGACTGTTTTTGAATCTCCTATTATGGGGTGGAGCTCATGGAATACCTATCGGGTTCATATCAATGACACCTTAATAATAAGGCAAGCAGATGCTATGGTGCAAAAAGGACTGAAAGAAGTAGGCTATTCCTATGTGAATGTAGATGACGGTTTTTTTGGATGGCGGGATGAAAAAGGAGTGATGCAAACACATTCCGAGCGTTTCCCGAATGGATTGAAGGGAGTGGCGGATCATATTCATTCTTTAGGATTGAAAGCCGGCATTTATTCGGATGCGGAAGCAATACTTGCGGTTCCATTTGGGATAAAGATATGAACGGCATAGGTTCCGGTTTGTACGGACATGAATTTCAGGATGCCACGTTGTATTTTAAAGAGTGGGGATTTGATTTTATCAAGATTGATTATTGCGGAGCCGGTCAGAATTGAATCTGGAAGAAGAAAAACGATATACCGAAATACGCCAGAGCTATAGATAATCTGGGTTGCGGACATGTTTCTATTAATATCTGTCGATGGGCTTTCCCGGTACTTGGGCTAGAAACCTTGCTCGTTCATGGCGAATCAGTGCGGATATCCGCCCGGAGTGGGGATCAGTAAAATATATCATCGATAAAAATCTTTATCTGTCTGCCTATGCGGGAGAAGGTCATTATAATGATATGGATATGTTGGAGATAGGTCGAGGGCTAAAACCTGAAGAGGAAGAGGTACATTTTGGAATGTGGTGTATCATGAGTTCACCTTTGTTGATAGGATGTGATCTGACAACCATTCCGGAGACGTCATTAAAACTGTTGAAAAATAAAGAACTGATAGCTTTGAACCAAGACCCTTTAGGATTGCAGGCATACGTTGTTCAGCATGAAAATGAAGGGTATGTGTTGGTGAAGGATATAGAACGAAAGCGTGGTAATGTACGTGCGGTTGCTTTATACAATCCTTCGGATACGATTTGTAGCTTTACAGTTCCGATGAATATTTTGGAATTAGGAGGAAAGGTTAAGGCACGCGATCTGGTGAAACAGCAGGATTTACCGGAGATAAAAGGGGGTGTTCTGAATCGAGAATTACCTCCCCATAGTGTGCTGATTTTACGTATGGAGTCCGAGAAGAGATTGGAAGCGACTGTTTATGAAGCGGAATGGGCTTATCTGCCTTGTTTCAATGATTTGGGAAAGACTCCGAAAAGCATCGTATATGCTCCGTTACATGAAGCATCCGGAGGCATGAAGGTAAGTTATCTGGGAGGGCGGAAAGAGAATTTTGCAGAATGGAAGAGGTGTACAGCGAGCAGGGCGGTGAATATGAAATGACTATCCGCTATGTGCCTAAAGCAGACCGTAAGCTGGAAGTCTGTGTGAATAACGAAAAAAGGATTCTTCTTGATTCGCTGTCGGCGGATGAGACTCAAAAGATAGCTTCGATTACTGTTCCGGTGCATTTGAAAGCAGGGAATAATAAGATACGTATGGGAAGCTCATTTTGCTGGGCTCCAGATATAGACTGTTTTACTTTGAAAAAAGTAAGTGAGTAGGCTGATAAGATCTATCTTCTTGAAGTACCACTTTGATAAAGAGTAAGAATATGAGTGTAACAAATGTCACCCGTGAGGAATTGTGGGCAAAGCAACATTTGTCTTGCAAAAACATGGATTATGCGGTATGGGAACGGGATAAATCCATGCTCCAGAAGTTGTCCAGAATCAATGGCGGCTGTTCTTTCGTGGTGGATGTATATAAAGGATGTTATGCGTATGCTTCTACGGGTTTTGTCGATTGGTTGGGGTATGACAGGCACAAGATAGAAACATTGGAAAAACAGGGTGATTATCTGGAGTCACGTATTCATCCGCATGATCGTTCCCAATTGGAAGACTTGCAAGTCAGGCTGGGGAAGTTCATTTATAACCAGCCTTTTGAACATCGGAATGACTATTGTAATGTGTATAGTTTCCGTATACTCAATGCTCGTGGCAACTATGTGCGTGTAACAAGCAGGCATCAAGTTTTGGAACAGAGCCATGACGGAAAAGCATGGCTCATTATAGGGAATATGAGTATGGCTCCCGGTCAGAAAGAATCAGAACAGGTGGAATGTACTGTGCTGAATCTGAGAAATGGAGAAATGTTTTCACCCGGTGTGGTGATAATGAATCCGGCTTTCGGTCTTACCGGACGTGAAATGGAGATATTACGCCTCATCCAACGAGGATTCTTAAGCAAAGAAATTGCCGATAAATTATGTATCAGTATTCATACCGTCCATATTCACCGGCAAAATCTGTTGCGTAAGCTGGGAGTACAAAACTCTTTGGAGGCAATACGCCTAGGACAGGAGTCGGGGCTGTTAAGCTGATGCCCGATTTCATCGGGTCAAGGCATCCATTCTACTACTCCTGTAACAGGATGTTGCTTTCTCCATTCCTTAAATCCGCTATAATCCCGCACCCCATCCCGGATGACTGCCTGATAATACTCCACTCCGATGATTTTCTCGGTTTCCGGTGTTTCATATTTTAATCTTAGAATAGTTTCCCGTATTTCATCGGTCATAATTTCCGAAATGCGTTGGGCTACCTTTTCAAAATAACCGTCATAACGTGAACCTTCCCGGATGTGAATCATATCCATCTGCCAAAGTTCATTTTCTTCATTTTGATACCATGCATGCCATTCGATACAGGCTTCGGCAGTATGCAGCAGATTAGCGCATTCTATTCTTTTGATGGACGGATTCTCTGCTAGTCTGGCCATTGCCTGAAAGCTGTCCGTCAGGTTTAAGGCTGATGAATAAATATGGAAATCAATGTCCCTATGTTTCATCAGTAGCCCTGTTCTGAGTGAACCTACCAGATTAATTTTTGCACCGGCATCTTCCCATATCTGGATGATGTTCGTGTTTTTGATAACTTGCCAGGCTTTTTCCTGATTCTGTTTGGCAATGTCGAAAATATTCATACGCTGTCTTTTATAGTTGGTTTGCAAAAGTAGAGAAAAGCTTTCAAACTGAAGATAGTTATAAATAACTATTTATTGCCGGAATGAATCGGGAGAAAGGGGGTAGCAAGGAACTTAGTAATGCTTCCTTTTCAAGTAAATGACAGATTGTATTCCCAACATGATGACAAACAGATATTCGGTTGTCATATATACCGCTAAAGGTGCATGTACACAGTGGCTCAGCCAGTAAAGATAAAGAAGATATACCATAATGGTAACCACTTGGAAAATAAAGGCAATTTTTGTCTTTCCGGTTCCGGTGACGGCACTGATGTAGACATATCCGGGTACTGCGAATATATAATTGAACAGCATGACGATGAAAGGGGGGACAGTGTGTTGCACCAGTGTTTCGTTGTTGGTGTAAAATCCGATAATCCAATAATCACAAAACAATGCGACTCCTACCAGTGGAAAACCGATGGCATATCCCATTTTGATGATTTTGTGGCAGATAGGAAAAACACCTTTTTGTTGTCCGGCTCCTAAAAGATTGCTTACCAAGGAACCGTTGGTGGCTCCTAAAGAACTGACAATCACAAAAAAAGAGGGTGGAAACGCTGCGGGTTATGTTGGAAACGGCCAGTTCCATCTTTCCTAAATGTTCGATGGCGATGAAGAACAGGAACCACGGCGCCATACTGATAAAAGAATGCAGCATGCTCCATACGGACAGGTAAAACAGTCTTTTCAATAGCTTTCCATCAAATATCGGTTGCAGTCCATACTTGTTTTTATCAATCTTTCTCCACATATGGATAAGGAGAATGATTAACGATCCCATTTCTGCTAGCGTTGAGGCTATTGCCGATCCTGCTATCCCAAATTTTAAGGTAAATATTAACAGGTAATTGAAAGGGATGTTGATAAGTACGGCTGCTATTGCGGCCCAAGATAAGGACCTGGTCTTTATTATTCCCACAAAGAAAGCCCGGAGTGCCAGAAAGGGAAATGAAAATAAAAGTCCGAAACTGCGCCAGTCCAGATAGTCCGTTACAGCCTGATAGATTTCCGGTGAGGTAATTAATTGTTTCAAGAGGAAGGGGGAAAGGCCCTGTATCAACAAACATAAAGAGAGTGCTAGTCCGGAAAGGAAAAATAGTCCTTGAAAGAAGGTACGTCCTGTTTCTGCATAGTTCTGTTCTCCATTCCTGCGGGCAATCATGACTTGTAGTCCTATGCTGAAACCGAAGCCTAGCATATAAGTTGCCAGATAATATATTCCTGCCAAGGCAGATGCGCCAAGTTCCACTTCACCGACATGGCCCAGAAAGACGGCATCGGTAATGTTGATTAATTGCTCCATTAAAACGCTCATCATTACAGGAAGGTTGATGAGCCATATTTGTTTATATGTATAATTCATTGTTTAACTTAATGTATAACCATGCTTATGCACTTATCGGTTTAGGGATGGTGCACAATCTGTGTGGATTAATAATAAGGGTATAAAACTCTGTAACAAATCTTATTTAAGATCCGTCAAAATAGCCAAATAGTTTGGATTGGTAGTGCTATTCGTTGAATGTAGCTATATACAGAGTTGATGTTTCATTAGTTAAACAATTGTGTTTTGCAGGTTAAATCAAATCTCCTGGTTCGGCATAAATTTTGTATTCGCTCTCTAGTCCCTTGAAATCTTTTCTGAGGAGTACAATTTTAGCTTTGGGGGTAAGCCAAATGTTTAGTGGAATGGCATTCTTCTCTTGAAATGAAAATATAGTGCTGAATTCTTTTCTCAAAGACTCGTCTGAGGTTGCGGTATAATTAGGGAGTGAGAAAAATGAATTTATGTAGTTATACAGTATTTGTTTGCTTTTCATAGATCCCCCTTTTTCATATTTCTCATTTTTGGCATACAGCATAACAGATGGGACACCTTGATGGATATGGGTTTGCGTACTCAGATAATATCCGTCCAGATTATTTGCATAGCCTGTGGTAAAATCGGAGTCGGTTACGTCTTTCCAATTGAAAGCAAGGAAATCTTTTTTATTTGTGATATCAATGGATATTGTATCACTACTATAGATTATTTCATTGTTTTTGTAACCTAGCAGATAAGTCTTGTATGTGCCGGGTGAATAATAAACATGTGCCCATTTGAAAAATGTTGTTTCCACATATCTGGCATAATTTGAATGACTGAATACTTTAAAGCTATTTGGGGAATGAGATGATTTCCACACTATGGAATCATACACTTCGCTTAGACAAGGTGCATCTTTACCAAAATCAAAAGATTGGTAGAATACAATAGGAGCAAATATGTTTTGAGAACTTGTTTCTGCTTCTAATATAATTTTGATCTCTTTATTTTCTGTTTCTTTATTTTGGCTACCATCCATATCGGCCTCTTCTTTGGAGCAAGACAAGACAAAGAAGGTAAGTAGTAAAAAACAGTAGAATATCTTTTTCATGTTTGTTTTTGAGTTGGGTAAATAGCTCTGTTTGTAATGTCGAAAACAAAGCTAGCAAATATATTTGATAATCTCAGCTTTGTATCCTATATTTTATTTTTGACTGATGATTTGATAATCAAAATCGGTAAACAAAGACTTTACAGAGATTCAAGAGGTTCCCGCACATACCTCATATACTCCTCATAGTCTATATACCTTCCACCCATTGACTTTAAGTGTGGGGTTTCAAACTGACAATCAATCAAGGTTCCTCCCAACTCCTGAAATGTTTGTGCCAGATAGATAAGCGCCAGTTTCGATGCATTGGGGACTAGAGAAAACATGCTTTCGCCGAAAAAACACTTTCCCAAAGTGACTCCATAGAGTCCGCCGACCAGACAAGATTCTTCCCATACTTCCACGCTGGTCGCGAAACCTTGCTCATGCAGGCGGATGTAGGCTTTCATGATATCTTTGCCCAACCATGCTCCCGTTTCTTCCATCCGCAGATTGCCGCAGGTTTGAATCACTTCATGGAATGCCTGGTTAAAACTGACTCCATATTGTTCTTTGTTCATAAAAGTACGCATGGAGTGAGAAATGTGAATCTCGTTAGGGAAAATCACAAACCGTTTCAGGGGACACCACCATTGTATCTGTTTTTCACGGAAAGCATACCAAGGGAATATGCCATTGGAATAGGCAAGGAGGAGACGGTCTACGGAGAGGTCGCCGCCCACTGCCAATAGTCCGTCCGGTTCGCCATAGTGAGGGTCGGGAAAAACAAGTTTTTGAGTTAGTTGAAAGACCATATTGTTTTTTATTTATTGGATTCATATAATATCTTCTGTAGTAACTTCTCCGTATCTCTGCCTCTGCGGAGAAGTTGCCGATTCATTTAAAGGTATTACTCTTTGAGTACTTGCAAGCTCAATTCTCCGTTTCCTGCTGTCACTCTTACTTTACCTCCTGTTTTTAATGTTCCGAATAGGATTTCACGCATAAGCAGTGGCTTCAGCTGCGAAGTAATTACCCTGTCCATTTCCCTGGCACCATATTCTTTGGTGAAACCTAGTTTCAGCAGATGCTTATAGGCTTCCGGGCTGAGTTCCATTCCTACATGACGTGCAGACAGTTTGTTTTTCAGTTCGTTGAGTTTTTTGTTCAGGATGAGAGAAGCCATTCCGTAATCCATATCATGGAAGACGACTGTTGCAGACAACCGGTTGATGAATTCAGGTTTGAAAGTTTTCTTAACCTGTTTCAACATTGCCTCTCCGGCAGTAATTTGTCCGCTGAAACCTATAGAAGCTTGGTGCGCGAATTGTGCTCCGGCATTGGAGGTCATGATAAGTATAACATGGCGGCAGTCCGCTTTCCGTCCTTTGTTATCCGTCAGTACGGCATAGTCCATGACTTGCAGCAGGATATTGAATATATCAGGATGCGCTTTTTCTATTTCGTCAAGCAGTAACACACAGTTGGGAGTTTTGCGGATAGCATCTGTCAGCAGTCCGCCGTCTTCATAACCTATATATCCGGCAGGTGAGCCGATGAGTTTGGCCACTGTATGCTTTTCCGTATATTCGCTCATGTCAAAGCGTTGCAGGGCTATACCTAGTTCGGAGGCCAATACTTTGGCCACTTCCGTCTTTCCTACTCCGGTGGGGCCAACGAAGAGAAGGCTGGCCAGTGGTTTGTTTTCGTCCTGTAGCCCGGCTTTGGCCATTTGTACGGCTTCCACCACTTGGCAGACAGCTTCTTCCTGACCGTATATCTTTGCACTGATGCGTTCATGCAAGGTTTCTAATGTGGCATTGTCCTCTTCCTTCATGGCGAGTACATCCACTTTACAGATACGTGCCAGTATATCGGTTATCAATGCTTTGTCCACCGTTTGTGTTTCTGTATCTGTGGGGTGGATTTCACGATAAGCCCCGGCTTCGTCCACCAGGTCGATGGCCTTGTCGGGCAAAAACGGTCGCTGATATACCGTGCGGCAGCTGTGACGGCATATGCTATCACTCCTTCTTCATAAACTACTCCATGGAACGTTTCGTACCTTTCTTTTAATCCTTCTACTATGTGGATAGTTTCTTCGATTCCGGGTTCCTGTATGTCAATCTGTTGGAAACGCCGTACCAATCCTCTGCTACGTGAAAAATAGCGGTTGAATTCTTCGTAAGTAGTGGAACCGATAAACCGGATCTCTCCTCCTTCCAAATAAGGCTTGAGCATATTAGAGGCATCCATCGAACCGTCTCCCGTCCGTCCGGCGCCTATCAGGTTATGTATTTCATCTATATATACAATGGCGTGTCCTTCTTTCCGTATTCCTTCCATAATGGCTTTCAGCCTTTTCTCGAATTCACCCCGATATTGTGTACCGGCCAATAAGTTGCCTAAATCCAGTTCGTAGATACGACAGCCTGTGAGGCGTTCGGGAACATTGCCTGCTTCTATACGTGCAGCTAGTCCGTAGACCAGTGCGGTTTTTCCCACTCCCGGTTCACCCACGTGCAGAGGGTTGTTCTTTTCTTTGCGGCAGAGAACTTGAATGGTGCGTTCCAATTCCACATTCCGGCCTATAAGCGGATTCCGGTCTTGCAGACCTTCATTGAGGCAGGTGACGTAGTTGCGCCAAGGTTCGCTTTTCTCTTGCTCAGAGGAAGTTTCCTCTTGAAACTGATTCATGTGCTCGTAATTTGAAATGAGGGAGCTGAGAAACTCCGGCATATCTTCTCCCACTGTTTCTTTTAGCAGATAGCCGGCCCATGAATCTTCCAGTTGAAGCATTCCTTGTACCAGATGAGGAACATCCATTTCTTCTGCGCTTGAATGGCTGATTGTCATATAGGCATATTGCAGCAGCTCGGAGAGTTGACCTGAAATTTCCAACTCATATTCTATTTCTTGAGGAACTCGTTCCACTTTTTTCGACAGATATTCGGAAATGGACTGGGACAGTTCTTCCGGGGTACAAAAACACTCTGCCAATGCTTTTTGAAAAGGAACTTGTTCCAGCAATGCGCTCAATAAGTGTTCGGGCGTGATAAATTCATGCCGATATTGCATCGCTTGGCTCTGCGCAGAAGCGAAAGCGTAGTTCACCGAATCGGTATTTGGTATATCCATATCTTATTCTTGATTTTTTATTCTTCTTCCGGTGTAACCGTGAGTCGGAGAGGGAAACCCTCTTCACGAGCCATACGGGTGGCTTTTTGTACTTTTGACCGGGCGATATCATACGTATAGATGCCTATTACGGCCGATTCACTTTTGTGTACTTGCATCATCAAAGCTTCTGCTTCCATCGTTGATTTGAAAAAAACGGTAGTTAATATCTTTACAACAAATTCCATTGTAGTAAAGTCGTCATTGAAAATAGTAACTTTGAAGCGTCGCGGCTCGCGAAGGTCTATACGTTCTTTTTCTTTATAAGATGATTGTTGTTGTTCCATATTGGTATTTGTCATACGTACTTATGGCACAAAGGTAGGGAAAGTATTGGAAAGGTAGGGTAGGGAAGAGATGAATTTTGTAGACGGATGGTCTGGAGCTGATGTCTTGAATTCCTTTCATGCCTGTCTGTCATTCTTAAAACATCCATATATAATAAGATGTTTCAAGGATGACAGACGTGTATGAAAAATAAAAAATGTGAAAAAATCCAAGGATAAGAGGTGGAAACTTAGACTTTTCTGTGAACAAACTGGCCGTCAATCCAAATGGTGGCATGGTTTCCCCGGAACTTCAGCAGGATATATTCGGGGTCTTCCGGTCCTTTAGGAAAATGATGGATAAACCAGTCTTGCCATAACTCTTTCTTGGTGCCAGTGTCTGATACAACTTCCACTTCTCCGGTCATGGCCACGCTGTTTCCCTCTTTGTAGAAACATATGCCGGCTTTCGGATTAGAGCGGAAATCCTTTGTCTTTGCCGAACTGTTTCCTGTTGCAAACCAGATGGTTGTTAATCCTTCCGTTTTGATTTTACTCAAGGGAACCGGCCGGGGATACCCTTCTTTATTGATGGAAGTTAGTGTGACTACTTCACATTGTTGAAGCAAAGCTTTTGCTTTTTCTTTAAGTGATCCCATTGTTTCTTTTTAGTTTTTGATACGGTACAAAAGTAAGAAACGCCAGGATGGCTTCGTTGTAAAAAAACGACTTTTATAGTTTCAGATATGTTAATGTGGTTTCTTCCGTAACCGGTAAGGATAAAAAGGAACCGGGTGTATTGCCTGATAAGGCTTTTATTTCCTTACTCAAATGGGCTGTGTCATAGTATCCGGCCTCAATGGCAACAGAGAAGAGTTGATTGGAAGAGGTGGAACGCAGTAAATCCACTGCATTCTTGAATTTGATAATCCGGCTGTATTCCTTAGGGGAATATCCGGTCTGATGTTTGAACTTGCGCTCGAAGTGTCTTTGGCACAAGCATACATTTTCTACTAAAGAACGGATAGGCAGTTGGCCTTTGGAAAGGTTAATGCAATCTACTGCATATGATATCTGTTTTTCTATCTTGTTGTTAGTACATAAGGCTTGGGTGAGAAAAGATTCTATCAGTCTGATTTTGTCCTGTATGTACGGTTGTTCACATAATCTTTCTGCTAGCGAGTCGTTGAAGATACCTCCTGACTCAAAAGTGCTGATTCTTTGATTCCCAAGTTCTTCCAATGGTAATTGCATGAAGCGGAATAAACCGCAAGGCAGAAAACGGATACCAAACATATGGATGCTTTTCGCATAGGTTATTAGGGTGGAGTATCGGCTCATGGGACCTACAAAATAAGAGCGGTAGGGTTGCATTATAAGACTTTCTTGTTCCGCTATGTCAGCTACTTCGCCAAGGGTGAAGATAAAATCGGTGCAACCGTCCGGCAATATGTTGATTTTCATCCCATAGTCCGGATTGCCTTTAAATTCCCAGTATTTGTCAATATAGGGGGGCTAAAAGCAGGGAAGGCTGGTATTCATTATACATGAAGATTGTTATTTCTTTTTAGCAGCGATAGCTAGTAATACTCCCAGTACCACCCCTAGAATGGCGGCAAATAATACCCGCATGTCCGGAGGAAGCAGGAAAGTGATGGTGTGGGCCGGATACCAGAACAAAGGGATGGTCTTTTTGAATACAAAGCTCCAAAGTACCGCCCAATTCAATCCGGTGAAAATACGTGTCATGGGAATAGGGGTGGAAAGCGCTTTGATAGAGCCGCCACAATTCCCGATATGAGTGTCTGTTATTTTATGTAATGTCATGAATACAGGAGCGAATATAGAGTTCATTGTAACGGAAATAGCCAGTGCAACCAGAAATTTGGCAAGACAGAAATCCCCGTTCATCAATGTGGAGGCATATTCCAGACCCATATATTCCAAGAAAATGGGAGTGCCTTTTGAAAAAATAATCATAGCCATATTGATACCCATACCCAGTACCCCCAGATTACCATGCGTGGGATAATACCGAAGGTCTTGTTGTGATACACTCCTGTGCTGATGCGAAGCCCAAGCATTTCTCCCAAAGTAGCTAGAATGGCGAACTTCACAAAACTCATGACCATACCATGGATTGCATTGAAAGATTTGTACCATTCATAAATGGTATCGCTAATAAAAAAGGGTAGAAACAATGCTATTACAAACAAAAAGAACAGAATATCACTCTTTTTCATAGATAGAAATGTGTTTTTCATTAATATTTGCGACAAACATACGAAAAAAATCTAAGTTCCTAACCAAACAATAATTTAAATTCGACGGCTCTTTATTTGTTATCTAGCTATAATCTTTTATCTTTGTTTCCCGTCATGGAATAAAATAAAAAGGTTATTATGAAAACAAAAGGATGGATTTTAACTGTAATTTGTAGTATGTTGTTATTGGTGGCGGGTATCACTTTTGCATCAATGGTGCTTGTCGGGCAACCGGCTTTGGCAAACGAATCATTGTGGTGGTGGATCTTGATAAATTTTGGTGTGATGGTTTTATTATTCGGGTATGGCGTGAAACGGGGAATCCAGATATTGCGTATCTTCAGCATACCGAAAAGCAAACTGACACGGGAACCAGGTGTCGTGGTTTGTGATTATAATATCAGCCTGAAAAAGTATGCTTTGTATAAATTGTGGGACATCCGTCATTTCAGTTTTTCTTTGTTGTTCATCATTTATATTTGTATTGCACTGTGTACAGGGCACTATATTGTTCCCGAAGAGCAAAGCCTGTTCAGTCCGCTGCTGATTTGGTTCTTGTGTCTTATTTATATCTTGATTATGCTGCCTGTCAGACTAAATAAGATTTATAAGCGGAGTATTGCGGGGCAGACTTGGGTGGAAATAACTCCGGAAGGGCTGACATATGATAAGGCGGAACTGAAACAGACATTCCCTTGGGAGGAGATAGCAGGTATAGCTCTTTATAAGACTTATTGCTTTCTGTATGATAAAAGAGGCGGTGAATTTTTGATTGTAACTTCGGATGAAAAGGTGAAAGAATCCCTTCTTTACTATTTAAATACGAAAAAATAATGAATTAAAGCTAAGTGTTTTTTATAATAAGGTTGTTCATATTATTATAATGTGTATTTTTGTAACAAAGTAATAATGAAAAACCTCTTAAGTATGAAAACACCTGTTCTCGCGCTATTCATTTCTTTAGTGGCATTTGGAGCCTGTGTGTCCAATAAACAAACCCAGCCGTCAACCGATTATACCCAATTGGTGAATCCGTTTATCGGAACCGATTTTACCGGCAATACTTATCCGGGAGCGCAAGCGCCTTTCGGAATGGTACAACTTAGTCCGGATAACGGTTTGCCCGGATGGGACCGTATTTCCGGTTATTTTTATCCGGACAGTACGATTGCCGGATTCAGTCATACCCATTTGTCGGGAACGGGAGCCGGAGACTTGTATGATATCTCTTTCATGCCTGTAACTTTGCCTTATCAGGAAGCGGAAGCTCCTTTAGGCATCTATTCCAAATTCTCTCATGCGGATGAAGAGGCTTCAGCTGGTTATTATCGCGTGTTGCTGAAAGATTATGATATCAATGTGGAGTTAACTGCTACAGAGCGTTGCGGTATACAGCGTTATACGTTTCCTGAAGGAGAGTCGGCTGTCTTTCTGAATCTGAAGAAAGCGATGAATTGGGACTTTACCAATGATTCTTATATTGAGATAATTGACTCATGCACCATTCAGGGATATCGTTTTTCCGAAGGATGGGCAAGAGACCAGCATGTGTATTTCCGCACTCGTTTCTCCAAACCGTTTGCCTCGGTAGAGATGGATACTACTGCCATTGCTTTGAAAGGTAAACGTGTAGGTACGGCTTATATCGCCCGCTTTAATTTTGATACGGAAAAAGGAGAGCAGATTGTTCTGAGTACTGCTCTTTCGGGAGTAAGCATGGAAGGTGCTGCTAAAAACATGGCGGCTGAAGCACCTCACAATGATTTCGATAAATATTTGGCTGAAACTAAAGATAATTGGAACCGTCAGTTGGGAAAAATAGAGGTAACAGGTGATAACAAGGACGATAAGGTTAATTTTTATACAGCATTGTATCATACAATGATTGCCCCGACTATTTATAGTGATGTGGACGGGGCTTATTATGGTCCCGATAAGAAAATTCATCAGACGGATGGTTGGGTGAATTATGGAACTTTTTCATTGTGGGATACTTATCGTGCCGCACATCCGTTATTTACTTATACGGAACCTCAGCGTGTCAATGATATGGTGAAATCATTCATTGCTTTTTATGAACAGAACGGACGTTTGCCGGTATGGAATTTTTGGGGAAGTGAAACGGATATGATGATTGGCTACCACGCTGTACCTGTTATTGTCGATGCTTATTTGAAAGGTATTGGTGATTTTGATGCAGAGAAGGCATTGGAGGCTTGTGTGGCTACTGCTAACTTGGATGATTATCGCGGCATTGGTCTGTATAAAAAATTAGGATATATACCTTATAATATAAAGGATGAATATAATGCGGAAAATTGGTCGCTTTCCAAAACATTAGAATATGCTTTTGATGATTATTGCATAGCCGAAATGGCTCGGAAGATGGGGAGGACTCAATTAGCGGACGAATTCTACAAGCGTTCTCAGAATTATCGCAATGTGTTCAATCCGGCGTCAAGCTTCATGCAGCCGATAGATGATAAAGGAGTATTCCAACCTAATTTCAGCCCGGATGACTACACTGCCCACATTTGTGAAAGTAACGGTTGGCAGTACTTTTGGTCTGTACAGCAGGATATTAAGGGGCTAATTGCCTTGACTGGTGGTAAGGATCGTTTTACGGAAAAGTTGGATAGTATGTTTACTTATATCCCGGCTGGTAATGCAGATTTGCCTCTTTTCAGTACAGGTATGATTGGCCAGTATGCTCATGGTAATGAGCCTAGCCATCATGTGATTTATTTGTATAATAAGGTACGTCAGCCTTGGAAAACTCAGAAGTATGCGGCGCAGGTCATGCATGACCTTTATTTCAATGCACCTGCCGGACTGTGTGGAAATGAGGATTGTGGACAGATGTCTGCCTGGTATGTATTCAGTGCTATGGGATTTTATCCTGTCAATCCGGTAAGTGGTGAATATGAGATTGGTACGCCGTTGTTCCCCGAGATACAGATGCATCTGGATAATGGAAAAACGTTCACAGTACTGGCCCCTGGAGTAAGTCGTGAAAATATCTATATCCAGTCGGTGAAAGTAAATGGGCAACCATACGATAAGAGCTATATCACACACCGGCAAATAATGGATGGTGCTACTGTAGAATTTGAAATGGGTCCGGAACCGGGAAATATTTGGTATAGATAGATAATAATTGGTTCAACTTATTAAGAATTGTAATTGTACAGGAGGTGAGTTAAAAGTAATATTTGTTATCGTTTTGCTGTAGAGGCGGTTTGAATCTGCCTGAAAATTGTATGATGAGCGGAAGCTTTCTGCCCCTACAGTGGATGATTGGATCGTTATTTGGAACATTGGCTCTCTCCTTCATACAAAGGTGAATTATATAATATGAACGAGGAACTTGATGACACCTATAAGGTCGTCTTTCGTCAATGCTATCCTAAGCTGTTGTTCTATGCGACACGGCTGGTCGGTACCGAAGAAGCCGAAGATGTAGTGCAGGATGTTTTTGTGGAGTTGTGGAGGCGGAGAGATTCAGTCGTCATAGGAGAGCAGATTTTAGCTTTCCTTTATCGTTCTGTATATACCAAGGCTATAAATTTATTGAAGCATCAGATTATAGAGAATAACTACAGTGCGGCAATGATAGAGATCTATGAACGAAGATTGCAATATTACCAGCCGGATCATGCTGAAGTTATTAAAAAGATAGAGAATCAGGAATTGCGTCAGGAAATTTTTTGGAGCGATTAATGAATTGCCGGATAAATGTAAGGAGGTGTTTAAACTGAGCTATCTTCATGATATGAAAAACAAGGAAATCGCTGATACTCTTGGCATTTCTTTACGTACCGTAGAGGCACATATGTATAAGGCCTTGAAATTTTTGCGCGAACGTCTCAGCCATTTATTATTGTCATTGATTATATTTTCAGCAAAACTGCTAAGTGTTTTTACAAGTTGAATTGTTTACTATATGAATAGGGAAAAAGATGAGTAAACTTAACGAAGATATTATTATCAGGTATTTGGAAAACCGATGCTCGGAGGAGGATTTTGTTCTTATCAATGAATGGATGAAAGAATCTGATGAGTATGCCGGAGAGCTGTTCCGTATGGAGGAGATTTATCAGTTAGGTAAATTCCCCTTTGAGGAGGAAAATCTGGTAGTGAGGGCAGAGCGCAGGTTGGGTAGAAGATTGGAACAGGAAAATCAAAAAGAAACAAGAGGTGTTCAAGCTTAGAAGTGTGTTGCGTTATGCAGCTGCTATAGTGGGCGTGATGGTGCTGGCTGCGGGATTAGCCTATTGGTTCCGGAATAAAGCGGAGGAATTGGTGGTAGCATCGGCTGCTCATGGACAAGTGCGTGAGATGTTGTTGCCTGACGGGACAAAAGTATGGTTGAACCAGTCGTCTGTTTTAAAATATCCGCGTGCTTTTGAAGGAAAGGAACGTCATGTATATCTGGATGGAGAAGCTTATTTTGAAGTAGCACGTAATCATGAGAAACCTTTCATGGTAAAAAGCCCGGCAATGGATGTCAGGGTCTTGGGAACCTCTTTTAATATAAAATGTCGTCCGGATAACAGTTTTGCGGAAACAACCTTGATAGAGGGTGAAGTTGAGGTAAAAGATAAATCGGACAAAGGAAGAATTACTTTGTTGCCGGGACAAAAAAGCTGTTTTAAACAGGGTAACAGGGCGGATGCAAGTAAAACAGGTCGATCCCAAGATGGAGATAGTCTGGCATAATGACTTGATTCCATTTGAAAAGTCATCTATTTTCCAGATTGCGGCAGCATTGGAACGGTTCTATGGAGTGAAGATAATCCTTTCACCGGATGTAGACAGTACTAATACTTATTCAGGTGTACTGAAAAAAAGAAAGATAATATAGAGTCTGTGCTGGATTCTTTGCGTAACTCTATTCCTTTCAATTATAAGAAAGTAGATGATAACAATATATTTATCTCATCGGAAACAAAATAATTTTTAAATAAAGATCTATGAAAATCAACATGCTCTTAAGCGGCTGTCTTCTAGGGTTATTGTGTTTCACTGCATGTGATTCTGAGGGCAATGAAATGAATGATTACACCCATTATGTCAATCCTTTTATTGGTACAGGAGGCCATGGGCATACTCATCCGGGTGCTATGGTTCCTCATGGCATGATACAGCCGGGGCCGGATACTCGTATTGACGGTTGGGATTCCTGTTCCGGATATTATTATGAAGATACTACGATCAATGGTTTTGCCCATACACGTCTTAGTGGTACAGGGTGTGCGGATTTCGGAGATTTCCTGTTGATGCCGACTGTAGGTGTGCAGCGTACTGATTTCTTGGGAACAGAAAGCCAGAAGCGTCCTTTCGCATCGGCTTTTTCTCATGAAAAGGAATATGCCGAACCGGGATATTATTCTGTTTTTCTGGATACATACGGGGTAAAAGCCGAACTGACTTCGACAGAGCGTGCGGCGATGCATCGGTATACTTTTCCGGAAAGTAAGGAGTCTGGATTTATCTTGGATATGGACTATAATATTCAGCAACAAATCAATCAGGTAATGGAAGTGGAGGCAGTGAATGATACTGTGTTGCGGGGGCGCAAACGCAGTGCCTATTGGGCATACCGACAGGATCTTTATTTTTATGCCGTATTTTCCAAACCCTTTACGTATACCTTGTACACGGATACTGTTCAGGAAAATGACAAACAGATTCCTGTATGTAAAATGCTTTTGCATTTTGAAACGGCGAAAGATGAACAAGTGCTGGCTAAGTTCTCTATCTCTTCTGTTGATGCGGAAGGTGCTTATAAGAACCTCCAGGCTGAGATGTCCGGTTGGAATTTTGATGGAGTGCGTGCCGATGCTAAGAAGAAATGGAATGAATGCTTGTCAAAGATTGCAGTCAAAACCAATGATGAAGACCAGCGTGCCATTTTCTATACGGCTATGTATCATGCTTTCCTAAGTCCCAATCTGTTTACAGATGTAGACGGGCGTTACTTGGGAATGGATTTGAAAGTGCATACCACCGACATGAAACATCCGGTTTATACCATTTTCTCTTTGTGGGATACTTTCCGTGCGTTACATCCGTTACTGACTATTGTCGATCCTCAGTTGAATACGGAGTTTATCCGTTCATTAATAAAGAAGCATCAGGAAGGTGGTATCTTTCCGAAATGGGACTGTGTGTCCAATTATACCGGAACTATGGTGGGATATCATGCGGCTTCGTTGGTAACCGATTCTTATGTGAAGGGATACCGCGATTTTGATGTGCCGGAAGCTTACAAGGCATGTCTGCGTGCAGCGGAATATGACACTACCGGTATTGTAGCTCCCGATTGGCTGATTCCATATGTTATGCCCAAAGCACGTTATTATAAGAATACTCTTGGCTATATTCCATGTGACCGTGAGAATGAATCGGTAGCGAAAGCATTGGAGTATGCGTATGATGACTGGTGTATCTCCGTGCTGGCAGACAGCTTGGGAGATACTGAAACCAAGGAGAAGTATGCCCGTTTTGCAGATGCTTACGAATTTTATTTTGATCCTGCCACCCGTTTCATGCGTGGATTGGATAGTAAAGGTGAATGGCGTACTCCGTTCAATCCCCGTTCTTCCAATCACCGTAATGATGATTATTGCGAGGGTACTGCATGGCAATGGACTTGGTTTGTTCCGCATGATATCCCGGGACTGGTGAATTTGATGGGTGGGGAGGATGCTTTCGTAGGAAAGCTGGACTCCTTGTTTACGGTTTCTTCCCAGTTGGAAGGGGAGGCTACCTCTGCTGATATCACAGGACTGATAGGCCAGTATGCGCATGGCAATGAGCCTAGTCATCACATTACTCATATGTATAACTATGTAAACCGTCCATGGCGTACTCAGGAATTGGTTGACAGTGTGCTGTATAACCAGTATTTCAATGCTCCTGACGGCTTGTCGGGTAATGAAGATTGCGGTCAGATGTCTGCCTGGTATATTTTGAATTCCATGGGCTTCTATCAGGTATGTCCCGGTAAGCCGGTTTATTCTATCGGACGTCCGTTGTTTGAGGAGGTGACGATTAATTTGCCCGACCGCAAGACTTTCGTTATCCGTACCCACAATAATTCGAAGACCAATAAGTATATTGAGTCGGTTTTGTTGAACGGAAAACCGCTGGATGTTCCTTTCTTTACCCATGATGATCTGGTACGTGGAGGAACGATGGAGATTACCATGAGTCCCGTACCGACGGAATGGGGAAAACAGGTGAAGAATTAAAAGTATAACTTAACCCAAATAGCAATATCATGAAAAAACTATTTCTATCAGTTGTAGCGCTGTGTGTCACGCTGTTTGTACAGGCAAAGGATTATGCAGACTATGTGAGTCCGTTGGTAGGTACACAGTCTTCCTTTGAACTCTCTACAGGAAATACTTATCCTGCCATATCCCGCCCGTGGGGTATGAATTTCTGGACTCCCCAGACAGGAAAGATGGGGGACGGATGGCAGTATGTTTATACGGCTAATAAAATCCGTGGTTTCAAACAAACCCATCAGCCCAGTCCGTGGATTAATGACTATGGTCAATTTTCCATCATGCCCGTAACAGGAAAACCGGAATTTGAAGAGGACAAGCGTGCAAGTTGGTTCTCTCATAAAGCTGAAATTGCAAAACCTTATTATTATAAGGTTTATTTGGCAGAACATGATGTCGTAACCGAAATGGTTCCTACGGAGCGTGCCGTAATGTTCCGTTTCACTTTTCCTGAGAATGATTCATATGTAGTGGTGGATGCTTTTGATCGTGGTTCGTCTGTCAAGGTGATTCCCGGAGAAAACAAAATCGTGGGCTATACTACCCGTAACAGTGGTGGTGTTCCTGCCAACTTTAAGAATTATTTCGTTATTGAGTTTGATAAGCCGTTTACTTATGAGGCTACGTTCTCTAATGATGTACAGCCTGAAAAACCGGATGGCAGTGTTCCTGTAACCTTGAAAGAAGGTAAACTGGAGCAGACTGATTTCCATACCGGAGCCGTTATCGGTTTCAAGACAAAGAAAGGTGAAGTAGTTCATGCCCGTGTGGCCTCTTCATTCATCAGTCCTGAACAAGCAATTCGGAACCTGAAGGAATTGGGTGGTGACAGTTTTGAAGTATTGGTACAGAAAGGTAAAGAGGCTTGGAATGAGGCCTTAGGAAGTAGAGGTGGAAGGTGGAACATTGGATCAATACCGCACTTTCTATTCCTGCTTGTACCGTTCCTTGTTGTTTCCGCGTAAATTCTATGAACTGGATGCCAACGGACAACCTGTTCATTACAGTCCTTACAATGGCGAAACGCTGCCGGGATATATGTATACGGATACAGGTTTCTGGGATACATTCCGTTGCTTGTTCCCTTTCTTGAACCTGATGTATCCTTCGGTAAATAAGGAGATACAGGAAGGTTTGGTTAATACTTATAAGGAAAGCGGTTTCTTCCCCGAATGGGCCAGCCCCGGTCATCGTGGTTGCATGGTCGGCAATAATTCAGCTTCTATCTTGGTCGATGCTTATCTGAAAGGAGTACGTGTGGAAGATGTGGAAACATTATACAAAGGACTGATTCATGGAACGGAAGCCGTACATCCTGAAGTTTCTTCTACCGGACGTCTGGGATATGAATATTATAACAAGCTGGGCTATGTGCCTTGTGATGTGAAGATTCATGAGAATGCAGCCCGTACATTGGAATATGCATACGATGACTGGTGTATTTATCAGCTGGCGAAAGAGTTGAAGCGTCCGAAGAAGGAAATCGCACTTTTTGCCAAACGTGCCATGAACTATAAGAACCTGTTTGATTCGGAAAGTAAATTGATGCGTGGCAAGCAGAAGGACGGCAAGTTCGCTCCTGAATTCTCGCCGTTGAAATGGGGAGGTGACTTTACGGAAGGAAACAGCTGGCATTATTCCTCGGTCTGTATTCCATGACCCTCAGGGATTGATTGATTTGATGGGAGGTAAGGAAATGTTCGTTACCATGCTTGATTCTGTCTTTTCGGTTCCCCCATCTTTGATGATAGCTATTACGGACAGGTAATTCATGAGATTCGTGAAATGACAGTCATGAACATGGGTAACTATGCACATGGAAACCAGCCCATCCAGCACATGATTTCTCTGTATGACTATGCAGGCCAGCCTTGGAAAGCGCAATATTGGTTGCGTGAGGTGATGAACCGTATGTATACAGCCGGTCCGGACGGATATTGCGGTGACGAAGACAATGGTCAGACTTCGGCATGGTATGTATTCTCCGCATTAGGGTTCTATCCGGTATGTCCCGGTACGGATGAGTATATTCTGGGTGCTCCGTTGTTCAAGAAGGCGACACTTCATTTTGAAAACGGAAAGAACTTGGTAATAACGGCATCGGATAACAGCGATACCAACCGATATGTAGATGAAATGCGTGTAAACGGTACTGTTTATACCAAGAATTATTTGAAGCATAACGAATTGTTACAAGGCGGTACTATTGACTTCAAGATGACCGACCGTCCGAATATGCAGCGTGGAACACAAGAAAGTGATTTGCCTTATTCATTTTCAAAAGACGAAAAAGTAAAATAAAAGTTTCACCATGCACTTCTCTCTTATAAAGAGAGGTTGGAGGGGGATGTTCTCTTTTGGCAGCATTGCAAGAGTACATCCCCTTTTTCTTTTTAAGTATTTCTTCTATACGTCAAAGTCCGATGATATTACTACTTTTGCCTTTCCTCTGCTTTTTTCTGGAAAATTTAGAAAAAAGAACAAGATTGAGTAAGTGTTTTCTTTTAGCTGCCTGTTTTTATTCTCGAAAGGGGAATGAGAACCCCTTCACTGGAGAAAAACAAGTCAGTGTTAACGAATTTATAAATTATGAAAGGCAATCAATTAATGAGAAAGCCCAAATTACTCTGGGCGCTTTTGATTCTTTTGTTTGTGGCTGCACCCATACAATGGACCCGCGCGCAAATCGTTCTTTCAACTCCCAAGACAACGCTTGGAGCAGTGATCAAGAACATTAAATCACAGTCTAACTATCAGTTTTTCTATGATGACAAGCTGGCTGAAATGCCGGTGAATGCCATTGATGTGAAGAACGGTTCATTACAGTCTGTACTTGATGCGGCTTTGCAAGGCAAAGGAATTACGTATAAGATAGAGGATAACATTGTCTATCTTTCAGCATCCGGAGAGCCTCAGACACCTCAACAGACAGGACAGGAACATACAGTGACCGGAACAGTGGTTGATGCGACAGGCGAAGCCTTGATTGGTGTAAACGTACAAGTGAAAGGAAATCCCACAGCCGGTACGATTACAGACTTTGAAGGTAACTATTCTTTGTCCGTTCCCGGAAATGGTGAGATTGTGTTCTCATACATTGGTTACCGTTCGGAAACATTGAAGCCCGATGGCAAGAATGTACTGAATGTAACCATGCAGGAAGATACACAGCAGATTGGCGAAGTGGTGGTAACCGCTTTGGGGATCAAACGTGAGAAGAAAATGTTGGGTTATGCGGTTCAGGAACTGAAGAGCGATGAACTGAACAAGACAGGTGACCCCTCGGTAACCAGTGCCTTGCAGGGCAAGGTGGCAGGCCTTCAGATGAATACCTCGGCTACCGGTCTGGGCGGCTCTACGAAGATTACCATCCGTGGAAACTCTTCTCTGACAGACAATAACCAGCCGTTGTGGATTGTGGATGGCGTTCCTTTCAGCGACACTAGCACTTCAAGCGCATCCCGCTATGATGGTGTAGACCGTGGTAGCGCTTCCATGGACATTAATCCGGATGATATCGAGAGTATTTCTGTTTTGAAGGGTCCGAATGCGGCTGCTCTTTACGGTTCACGTGCAGGTAATGGCGTTATCTTGATTACGACAAAGAAAGGTAGTAAGAAAGATGGTTCGGAATCCGTTATAGTGGTAATTTCACTTGGACAGCTATCGGCGAGACATTGGATATGCAACGCCGTTACGGACAAGGACATATTGATACAAAAGATGCCAAGACTGCGGTGTATGACAAAACGGATAGCGGAAGCTGGGGTCCGGTATTGGATGGAAGCATGAAAGAGGCTTGGAACGGAGAAACTTACGCTTACTCTAACTATGGGGATAAGTTGAAAGATTATTTTGATACCGGTTTCTCGCATACGCATAACGTATCTATCAGCAACGGTACAGAGAAATCACATTTTCGTACTTCTTTCGGATACTCCGACAATGACGGTGTATTCCCCACTGAAAGTTTGAGCCGTGTGAATGCCGATCTGAATGCAGGAACGGAATTGAACAAATGGGTGTCTATGGACGGAAAAATTTCTCTTTCACGTACAAAAGCCGATAACCGTCCACTGTATGGAGATTACGGTGCTATTTCCCAGTTGATGAGAATCCCTAACAACGTCCGTCTGGATGACTTGAAACAATATTCTGATGAAACTCATGCGCATGTGAATTGGACAGGGCCTACTGCCAGTATCCGTAATCCTTATTATGTATTGCATCAGCGTCAGAATTCGGATGAACGTTGGCGTGCTTTCGGATATTATAGCATGAAAATCAATTTCACTGATTGGCTGCATCTATCTGCCAAATACGCTTTTGACTACTACCGTACCAGAGTGCAAAGCACCAATGCGGGGATGGTATCAATGGAGAAGCCAATACTTCCATGATTACGAATGATTCAATGGACCGTAGTGAAGAAAACTTCTTCGAGTCAAATGCTGAAGTCATTTTGATGGGTGACCGTCAGTTGACTGATAACTTCCGTCTGGGCTTCAATGTCGGTGGTAACTTTATGTACCAGCGTTCGGAAACTTTGGGCGTGGGCGTAGGTAATATGGTGGACAAAGGTAACTGGATGCTGAATGCGGCCAATTTGTTGAGAACCGGTAGTGAGGATGGCTACAAGCGTGCCATGAACTCGGTGTTCGGCTCTGTACAGATGGCGTGGAAGGAATATCTGTCTTTGGATTTGACAGCCCGTAACGACTGGTCATCCACTCTTCCGTCAGGTAACAATTCTTTCTTCTATCCGTCTGCCAACCTCAGTTTCGTAGTGTCGGACTTCTTGCGCTCTATCGACAAACCGTTGCCAAGCTGGGTGACATTTGCCAAGGCACGTCTGTCTGCCGCACAGGTAGGTAAGGATACAAGCCCTTATCAGTTATACAATACCTACTCTTTCAAATTCGATAATGGTGTATTGACCCCGACCAAAGACAATGTGAAGATGAACGACCAGTTGAAGCCTGAAATCGCGACTTCTTACGAAGCGGGTCTGGATATGAAGTTCTTGAACAATCGCCTGGGATTTGATTTTACTTATTATTACAGCAAGACAAAGAACCAGATTATGAAAGTACCCGCAGCAGCTCCCTGGAGTGGAGGACAATGGGTAAATGCAGGTATGGTAACCAATCAAGGCGTGGAACTGATGTTGTATTCCACTCTGGTAGAAACAAAGGATTTTGCTTTTGACTTGAATGTGAATATGGCTCACAACGTATCGAAGGTGAAAGAACTGGCTCCGGAAGAAAATGTGAACTATATGTTCTTTAACGGTGACGGAAACTTCCCTGTAAAAGTAGGTACACGCGCCGGACACAAATTAGGCGAGATTTATGCTACATCGCTTTATAAGCGCAATGAAAACGGTGATATTATCGTAAATGAAAATGGGTTGCCCATGACTGTGACCAATGAGTCCGAATATGTGAACAAACCTATCGGTAATATCCAGCCAAAGCTGACCATGTCTGTATCTCCTACCTTTACTTATAAGGGGATTACACTGTCCGCACTGTTTGATATGAAATTCGGTGGTGATATCTTCTCTTATTCCGAGATGCTGGCTACCGGAAACGGTTTGGCTAAACGTACCTTGAACCGTGGTGAGGAAAACAACTATATGATGGTATTTCCCCGGTGTGACAGAGTCAGGCGAGGTGAATACAAAACAGGTGTCCGCTTCAGAATACTATGGTGCATTGCAGGCTGAGGATTTCATCTACGATGCTTCTTTCATTAAGCTGAAAGAATTGTCAATCGGCTATTCATTCCCCTCATCCATGCTGAAGAAGACTCCTGTCAACTCGCTGAATGTTTCATTTGTTGCACGTAACTTGTGCTATCTGATGAAGCACACACCGGGTACAAGCCCCGAAGGTGGCTATGACACTACGATGTTCTCACAAGCCATTGACTATGCATCGTTGCCGTTTACACGTACTTTCGGTATTTCTATCAACTTAGGTTTCTAATTAATTAAAAGGAAAAACTGATTATGAAAATCAAATTATATAAATCCGTAGCCTTATGTTCGTTGCTGGCTTTGGCCGGATGCCATGATTTTGAGGAATTGAATACAAATCCTTACGCACCGATTTACGACCCGACTGTGGAGAATGTATCGGCCGACGGTATAGATATTGATTATACTTTGACGGAACATGCCATGGCAAGTTTGAAAGGGATGGAAGGTGCTATCGGAAGTATTTTTGCCAACTTCACCTACGAAGGTCCTTACAATGATTATCAGACAACAACCAATCTGACTCATGATATCTATGCCGGTTATTGGGGAAACAATGTCAGCGGCTTTGTGAATCAGGCGCCTACCTATTCTTATACGGATGGATGGTCGGCCAGCCGCTGGAAGCATTTCTATGATGACCGCAGCACTTCGGAATACAGCCAGTTGGTCAAGACATTCTATTTCTGCAATAAGGATTATTACCATACGGCATTCTATATCACCCGTATTTATTATGCTTTCTTGTTGTCCATGCAGACGGACACTTACGGAGATATTCCTGTAGCCTACTATGTGAAGGGAGCCATGCCACCGGAAGAAAATGTGACCTATACACCTCAAAAGGAAGTTTATAATATCCTTTTCCAGCTGTTGGATCAGGCAATAACAGAGTTGCATCAGGAAAATCTTCCTGCTGTCAGTCAGTATGATTTAGGTGACAATGACAAATGTTATGGGGGTGATGTGGACAAATGGCGTCGTTTTGCCAATACACTGCGTTTGCGCCTTGCTTTGCGTGTATCCAATGTAGACCCGGCTTTGGCCCAGACTCAGGCAAAGGCGGCTTTGACAGATCCTGCCGGTTTGATGCAAAGTCAGGATGACAATATGAAGCAGACTCCGAAACGTCAGTATATCGCCGGCGGTAATGAAAATATCTACGCGTTGTTGTTCAGTTGGACCGGCAATGCTGTATTATCGAAAGAAATGGAACGGGCTTATAAGAATCAGGCTTTGAAAGAAGGTGCGGCAGCCGATGCCGTTACTTTCAATGAGAATTCTGAGAACTGTTATCTCGACCCTCGTTGTGAAGTTTTATGGTTCCGTCCTACTCCGTTTGATTCGTTGACTACCAGTCCGCTTCCTACAGAGAATCTGAAGAGAGATTTCAACGGAGTGATGAATGGAGAAACCAATGTAGGCGGTTCTTATCTGAACAGATATTCTGCCAACCGCTGTATTCTGTCATCTGATGCCATGAACAAGGATTATTGGTGGAATCTGGCTCGTGAAATTGTCTGGATGGGTTATGCTGAAAGCTTGTTCCTGAAAGCGGAAGCGGCATTGCGCTGGCCGTCATTGGTGGATGAGACAGCCGAAGCCCTTTATTTGAAAGGTATCAAGGCATCTATGGATTATTATGAAATTGATGCGGACAAGGCCAATGAATACATCAGTCATCTGGATGGCGTAAAAGCATTTGCCGGTGGTAGCAAGGAAGAACAGTTTGAACAGATTATTACTCAGAAGTGGATTGCCGTTTTCCCGAATGGAAATGAGGGATGGGCGGAAGTGCGCCGTACCGACTATCCGCGTTATCTGCTGGCTCCGGTCAATGGAAACAATTCCAATGGAGAAGTGGCGTCCGGCAAGCTTATCAAACGCATCAACTATCCTAACAGCGAGTCCCGTAACCCCAATAAACCGGGCAATGTGAACCAGGGTAGCCGTGTATGGTGGGATGTGGCCGATACGATGAATGATAGAGGTCAGTGGCATACTCCGAATAATTTCCGCTAGAAATTGCTATCTTTGTATATCCTAGGGAACATAAAAAGAAACAAAATGAAGCAAATTCTATTTTTATTGGCAGCCGTCCTGTTATTGGGCGGCTGTGCGGAAGAGAAGAAGACCGACGTTCGTTGGGCTACTTTCAATATCCGTTACGACAATCCGCAGGACAGTTTGAACAATTGGCAATATCGGAAAGACCGTGTGTGCCAGTTTATTAAGGACCATGAACTGGATATTGTCGGTATGCAGGAAGTCTTGCATAACCAGTTTCAGGATCTTCGCGCAGGCTTGCCCGAATACGATGGTATCGGTGTGGGACGTGATGACGGGAAGACAGCAGGTGAATATGCGCCGCTTTTCTATCGTAAGGACAAATATGAGGTGTTGGACTCCAATACTTTCTGGTTGGCCGAAAATCCCGATAGCGTAGGAATGATGGGATGGGATGCGGTTTGTGTCCGTATCGCCACTTGGGCAAAATTTAAGGACAAGGCTACCGGAAAGATATTCATGGCTGTCAATACTCATTTTGACCATGTGGGTGAAGAGGCCCGCCGTCAAAGCGCATTGCTCATTATCCGTAAGATAAAAGAGATCGTAGGCGAACGTCCCGCAGTGGTTACGGGCGACTTTAATGTGACCGATGCGAGCGATGCATACGAAACAATCACCACCAACGAGTTTGTGATGAAGGATGCTTATAAGACGGCTGCCCGTGTGACCGGCGTTGATTATACTTTTCATGATTTTGCCCGTATCCCGGCCGAGGATTGTGAAAAGATTGATTTCATCTTTGTCACTCCGCAAGTTCTGGTGAAGAGTTGTGAAATACCGGCTGAAGTACCGGAAGCTTTACTTTCCGACCATAATCCTCAGTTGGCTGACTTGGAATTCTGATTTTTTAAATAGGTGAACTTACGCCGGTAGAGTCTTTAAAAGGGCTTTATCGGCGTTTGTTATTTTATTCTGTTGATACTTCTCATTATATGTAATCTTCTCCCATTTAAAATAATTTTCCTCCTTCGATAAGTGTGATACCTTACTTAATTGTTCTATATTTGTATCATTAATCCAATTTAATAGTATGAAGACATACAGTTACTATGTATTATTTTTGTTAGTTGTGTTTTGCGGATGTTCCCGTCCCACGGAATTAACATCGCCGGATGGCAATATAAAATTAGTATTCAACCTGAATGAGGCAGGAGCGATGACCTATGGAGTTTCTGTAGGAGGAAAACCGTTCATCACTCCTTCTGTTATGGGCTTTGAAGGTCGTGACGGGCTCAATCTCTCCAAAGATTTTCAGATAGAAAATACTGAGTTTACCACAAAGAATGAAACCTGGACCCAGCCTTGGGGGGAGAATAAATCTATCCGGAACCATTATAACGAGATGGCTGTGCGCTTGAAAGATCCGGCGAATACACGGCTGACCCTCCGTTTCCGCGTGTTCGACGACGGTCTGGGCTTTCGTTATGAATATCAAGTACCCCAAGTGGACAGTGTGTTCGTGATGGACGAGCTCACTTCATTCAATCTGGCGCAGGATGGCAAGTCATGGTCTATTCCCGCCAGTTTTGAAACCTACGAGTTGCTGTATCGTACCCTGCCCGTCAGCAAGGTGGATAATGCCAACACCCCGATGACTTTCAAAACAGATAACGGGGTATATGCCAGTATTCACGAAGCGGCTTTGACCGATTTCCCCGAAATGACTTTGAAGCATACCGAAGGTTGTCACTTCAAATCGGAACTGGCCTCCTGGCCCGATGGGGTAAAAGCCCGTTTTGCCGGAGGAACTTTCGTTACTCCGTGGCGCAGTATCCAGATAGCTCCCCAAGCGGTAGGTCTGATAAACTCCGGCCTGATACTGAATCTGAATGAACCTTGTGCGCTGGAGGGTGATTTGAGCTGGATACGTCCTATGAAATACGTAGGTATCTGGTGGGGAATGCATCTGGGGGTTGAAACGTGGACGATGGATGAACGCCACGGCGCTACCACCGCTAATGCCAAACGATATATAGATTTTGCTGCTGCCAATAACATAGAAGCGGTGATGTTCGAGGGCTGGAATGAAGGCTGGGAAAGTTGGGGCGGTATGCAGACTTTTGACTATACCAAGCCTTATGCCGATTTCGATATGGCAGAGGTGGCACGTTATGCCAAGGAGAAAGGGATTGAAATAATCGGTCACCACGAAACGGGTGGCAATATCTTTAATTACGAACGCCAGCTGGACAATGCTTACAAATGGTATGCAGACCTGGGAGTGCACAGCGTGAAGACCGGTTATGCCGGAGGACTGCCGGGCGGTCACAGCCATCATGGACAGTTCAATGTACGCCATTACCGCAAGGTGGTGCAGACTGCCGCCGGTTATCATACAACCGTTAATGCCCACGAACCTATCAAAGATACAGGAATTCGTCGTACTTACCCCAATATGATGACGCGCGAAGGCGCCCGCGGCATGGAGTGGAACGGATGGAGTGAAGGTAATCCCCCCGAACATCACGAGTTATTGCCGTTTACCCGCTTGCTGGGCGGTCCGATGGATTATACACCGGGTACTTTTGATATTCTTTATGAAAAGACACGCAATTCCCCACGCCGCAAGAAGTGGAATGACTTGGATAAAGGAAACAGCCGTGTGAATACCACCTTGGCAAAGCAGATAGCCAATTGGGTTGTCATTTATTCTCCGTTGCAGATGGCCTCGGATATGATTGAGAACTATGAAGGGCATCCTGCCTTCCAGTTCTTCCGGGATTTTGATGCGGACTGTGACTGGTCCGAAGCCTTGCAGGGCGAACCGGGAGAGTTTGTAGCTGTGGTGCGGAAAGCGAAAGATAAATATTTCCTGGGAGCCACCACGAATGAAGAGTCGCGTACACTCACCATTCCATTGGATTTCCTGGAGAAAGATAAAAAATACCATGCCGTGATTTATGCTGATGGAGAAGATGCCGACTGGAAAACGAATCCTACTTCGTATCAGATTAAGGACAAAGAGGTGACAGCAGCCGATACCTTGTCTGTAGTCATGGCAAAAGGTGGCGGGCAGGCGGTGAGCTTTATTCCTATAACTGACTGATTTACCAAATGCTTCGTCCTATTGCGTTTATAGATTCCGAAAGGTAACTTCATCTCCTTCTGAAAGGGGATGAAGTTATCTTCGGTTATAGCCGAATTCAACAACCTTAATACTTAGATATAAATGAAAACAACCGAAACCCCAACTTCGGCCAGACGCCGTAGTCCTATTTTTTGGGTTCCCACCGCTTATTTCGGTATGGGGCTCCCTTTTGTCGTATTGAATATGGTAGCCGTACTGATGTACAAAGGTCTGGGAGTCAGCGATGCAAAGATAGCCTTCTGGACTTCCCTTATCATGCTTCCCTGGACATTGAAACCCCTTTGGAGTCCGTTGCTGGAGATGTACCGTACCAAGAAATTCTTTGTCGTCCTCACCCAGATGGTGTCGGGAGTCACTTTCGGGTTGATTGCCTTGTCGCTTCATCTTCCGTCCTTTTTTGCAATCACTATCGCCTTGTTCGCCATTGTCGCCTTTAGCGGGGCAACGCACGATGTGGCCTGTGACGGGGTATATATGGACGAGTTGAATGCACAGGAACAGGCTAAGTATATAGGTTGGCAAGGTGCTTTTTATAACGTAGCCAAGATTATCGGTACAGGTCTGCTGGTCTATCTGGCCGGTTTCTTGAAAGATGAATACGAAGGTCCTGCCGAAGATGCGGTACTCTATTCCTGGACGGTCATTATGATTGTCCTCGGAGGAGTGATGTTCGCTTTGGGACTTTATCATACCCGTATGCTGCCTTCGGGCAAGCATGCCCATTCGGTCACCTCTTTTTCGCAGAGTATGGCCGAGTTATGGAATGTCATCCGGAACTTCTTTACTAAAAAGCATATCGTTTATTACATCTGCTTTATTATTTTATATCGTTTTGCCGAAGGGTTTGTGATGAAAATTGTACCTTTGTTCCTGAAAGCCGGTCGTGATGTGGGCGGTTTGGGATTGACAGAACAGGAGATTGGCATTTATTACGGAACCTTCGGAGCGGCAGCTTTCGTACTCGGTTCATTGCTGGGCGGATATTATATTTCCGCACGTGGATTGAAAAAGACTTTGTTCTCCTTGTGTTGTGTATTCAATCTGCCTTTTATGGCTTACACGCTGCTTGCCATTTTCCAACCGCAGAGTGCGCCTCTTATCGGCGGAGCCATTGTGCTGGAGTATTTCGGATATGGCTTCGGCTTTGTGGGGCTTACCTTGTTCATGATGCAACAGGTGGCTGCCGGCCCTCATCAGATGGCGCATTATGCTTTTGCATCGGGTATCATGAACCTGGGTGTCATGTTGCCCGGTATGATGTCCGGATATGTCAGCGACTGGCTGGGCTATAAACTGTTTTTCATCTTTGTGCTGGTGGCTGCCATTCCGGCATTCCTGATGACTTGGTTTGTACCCTTCACGCACGAAGACAAGAAATAGAGAAAAACTATTAACCTAACAAAAAAGAGAATATGAGTGAATTGAAGATTGCGGGCAATCCGTTGCCCGGTATGCCGTGGGAGGAACGTCCCGAAGGTTGTAAAAATGTAATGTGGAGATGTAGCGCGAATCCCATCATTCCCCGTGATTTGCTGCCTACATCCAATAGTATATTCAATAGTGCGGTAGTACCTTTCGGCGAAGGGTATGCCGGAGTGTTCCGTTGTGATGATACAAACCGCCGGATGGCGCTCCATGTGGGATTCAGCAAGGACGCCGTTCATTGGGACATCAATCCGGAGAAGTTGCAGTTCCAGTGTGATATTCCTGAGATTGGTGAATGGGTGTACGGTTATGACCCGCGTGTCTGCTTTATCGACGACCGTTACTATGTGACCTGGTGTAACGGATATAAGGGCCAGCCCACCATCGGCGTGGCATGGACTACGGATTTCAAGACATTCCATCAGGTGGAGAATGCTTTCCTGCCTTTCAACCGTAATGGCGTGCTGTTTCCCCGCAAGATCAATGGTAAGTTTGCCATGTTGAGCCGTCCCAGTGACAACGGGCATACTCCTTTCGGAGATATTTATTATAGCGAGTCGCCCGACTTGGAGTTTTGGGGACACCATCGTCACGTCATGTCACCCGCGCCTTTTGAAGTAAGTGCATGGCAGTGCCTGAAGATTGGCGCCGGCCCCATTCCCATCGAAACCAGTGAGGGCTGGTTGCTGTTCTATCACGGTGTGCTTCGTTCCTGCAACGGTTATGTCTATGCCTTTGGATCGGCATTGCTTGACTTGGACGAGCCCTGGAAGGTGAAATTCCGTTCGGGACCTTATCTTATCTCTCCGCGTGAACCTTACGAATGCATGGGTGATGTGCCCAATGTATGCTTCCCTTGTGCGGCTTTGCATGATCCGGCAACGGGACGGGTGGCCGTTTATTATGGTTGTGCCGACACGGTGACCGGTCTGGCATTCGGTTATATTCCCGAAATTATAGAATTTACCAAACGTACTTCTATTATTTAAGCACCGTTTGTACTGTTCTCATTCGAAAACAGAGGATGTGTCTTGTGGCTGTCACTTCGGCCCGGACACATCCTCTTTGTCTTTTTCCGGGAAAGGGAACTGTCTGGTTATAAAGCGGCTTTTAAGTGCTGTCTTCTCTTTGGCTAAGCGTTTTCTTCCGGATGATTAAGGGCTTTTATACTGAAACCTTCTACAGTTCATTGCAATGGACTGTAGAGTCTGCCGTAATGGACTGTACGGTCTGCTACAGTGGACTGTACGGTCTGCACCGGAAGACTATAGAAGATAATAGGAATAAAGACCTTAGTTGTATGGAGAAAAAGGCTTATGTTTGCTGTTGAAAGAGGTTAGGTTCCGATACGGAAAGACATCAGACCGGTATACCGGCAAATTATTCACAGGCAGTCCTCTGCCTCTCGATTTTTCTCTTTATCTTTGCCGGAAAAATAAAGCAGTCCATGAAACGACCCAACGTACTTAATTTAACCTGCCCTGCCATCCCCGTAGTTCGGATCGGTTTTGTCGGATTAGGAAACAGGGGCATTCTTGCACTTGAGAGATATATGCACCTGGAAGGCATTGAGGTGAAAGCACTTTGTGATTTGCGGAAAGAGAATATAGAGCGTGCAGAGCATATCTTACGGGAGTTCGGCCGTCCCGAAGCCGAGAACTATTCGGAAGAAGGGATGTGGCGCAAGATGTGCGAATGCAAGGAGATAGACCTCATTTATATTTGTACGGACTGGCTGACTCATACTGATATTGCCGTTTATGCCTTGCAGCAGGGCCGTCACGTGGCGTTGGAGGTTCCTGCCGCCATGAGTGTGGCCGATTGCTGGCGTTTGGTGGATACAGCCGAAGAAACCCGCCGTCACTGCATGATGCTGGAGAACTGTTGTTACGATGCATTTGCCCTGACTACATTGAACATGGTGCAGCAGGGGGTGTTGGGCGAAATCACTCATGCCGAGGGGGCATACATCCATGACTTGCGCAAGCATTATTTTGCAGACGAAAAAGCGGGTGGGTATCACAATCACTGGATAAAGCTTTACAGCCAGCAGCATACGGGGAATCCTTATCCTACTCACGGCTTGGGTCCTGTCTGCCAATGGATGAATATTCATCGGGGAGACCGTATGGAGTATCTGGTTTCCATGTCCTCGCGTCAGGCCGGTCTGTCTGCTTATGCCGGACAGGTGTTTGGCGCATCCTCCGAAGAAGCGGCGCAGAGTTATGAGATGGGGGATGTGAATACCACGCTGATTCATACCGCAAAAGGAAGAACTATCTTGTTGCAATATGATGTGACCACTCCTCGCCCGTACAGCCGCCATCAGACGGTGTGCGGCACGAAGGGATTCATGCAGAAATATCCTGTTCCCTGTCTTCTGCTCGATGAATATGGCAAGGAACCTTTGTCCGGTGAGCAGTTTGAGCGGATGATGGAGCAGTATAAACATCCTTTTACGGCAGTTATCGGCGAGGAGGCGCGGCGGAAGAATATGCCGAATGAGATGAATTATATCATGGACTACCGGCTTATTCATTGTTTGAGGAACGGTTTGCCGTTGGATCAGGATGTGTATGACGCCGCCGAATGGTCCTGCATTACGGAACTGAGCGAGCGCTCCGTGCGGCAGGGCAGTGTACCGGTGGAGATTCCCGATTTCACACGAGGGAACTGGAAAGAGAGATAGTGCTGTCAGTTCTTTAGCACAGGGGGGATAAACTGAATGGTTCTCACCTGAAGATGAAAAGAACGCTGATATGTTAATCTCCAGGTGAAAATACAGGCTTGTTTATTGAACTCCCATTGATGTTATCGTTTCTTGTCTTGTGGTGGTTCCACTATTATTTTTCCTTCTTTCATGGTGAACTGTGCGATTTTCAAATCATTCAAGGCGTCCAGTACGGTATTCACCGGAAGTTGGCGGTTGATATGGAAATAGATGCGTTCGTCCAGTAACGGACGTGAACGGAATACGATGCTGATGTTATACCATGAACCTATATCTTGCATGACTTGCCTCAAGTCGGTATTGTCAAAAGAAAATTCATTCTCCGCCCATCCTTTTCTCTTCTCCGTATCAACTCTTTTCAATTGGAGTTTTCCTTGTTTATCCAAGGATATTTGTTCCCCCGGGTGCATTTCCTTACTTTGATTGCGCTTGGTATGACTTACATTCACTCGTCCTTGATAGAGGATGACATCCGGCGAGTAACGGGGATAGGCTTTCACATCGAACACCGTTCCCAGTACTCGTGTTTGTAGTTGCTCGGTGCATACTATAAAGGGGCGGGAAGCGTCTTTGGCTACTTCAAAACGGGCCTCTCCGCTTAGTTTGACACTGCGAATGGTATCTGTAAACTCCTTTAGATACTCCAGACGGCTGTTTGCGCTGAGCAATACCTTGCTTCCGTCGCTTAATTGAACGGAGGTAATGGTAGCGGGCGGGGTGCTTACAATTATCCTTTTCCCTTCTTCCCGAAAAGTAATTTCCTCAGGAACTTCCAGTGAAGTGAAGACTTCCACTTCCTGCGGCTCAGGTTGCAAAAAAGGCTGGAATACAAGTACCAAGGCGATGACAGCGGCGGCTATACCTGGTATCGTTATTCGTCGGATAGATTGGTGTCTGATACGGTGACGACGGATGAATGTCTGCCAGGCTTTCCGGGTTTCGTCTGCGGTGGGAATATCCCCCAATGCTTCACCAAAGAGTTGTTCCAATTGATGGTCATTCCAAGTTCCGTTTTGGGGGGAGTCTTGGTTATGGGGATTCTTTCCGTTGTCCGGATGGATGTGGTCATTTGTTGAAAACTCCTTTTTCATTGTTTATCCTCCTTTTTCAGTATCGCTTCGCGCAGAGTCCGCAATGCTTTTGATATATGTTTTTTCACGGTGTCGGGGCTGATTCCCAATTCGTCGGCTACCTGTTGATATGTTTTTTCTCCCAATAGCAGCTTCGCAAGATGGTGCAAGTCGGTTCGGGCAAACTGCGGGCTATGTTTTCCGCTTGCTGCAACAGTGCCTCGTGTGCGCGGTAACCCTGATTCATTTCCGCACGGGTGGCTTCGATGAGGCGGTCTATGTGTTGCTGTTCCACATTCAAATGCTTCAAGCGGTTGAGGCATCCGTTACGCACGGTGGCATAGAGCCAGGCGCTACGGGTGTTTTCCTTTAGTTGGTCGAACTCCTTCCAGGCTTGTTCCATGGTTTCGCTTACTATGTCCTTGGCTTCTTCCGTATTGCTCATCAGGGTGGTAGCAAAGCGGACGAGGCGTGGGTACATTTCTGCGAACAGTCGTTCGAAGTGCTCTTCTTTATGGTTTCTTCTCCTGAATAAAATCTGCATGTTTCCTTGTCTTCCGTGAACAAAGGTACGGAAATTTCCTTTTCTCCGCTGGGGTTACAGACGATTCTTTTCGCTTTGTCCGGCTCCGGTTCCTTTATATTTGCTCTTGGTTGCATTGAATTTATAGGATACTTGGAGGCCGAAGCGTTGGAAATCCCGGTAAATCCGATTTTCCATATAGGCATCTATGCCGTATAAATCAAAATGGAAATACCCTGTTCTAAGAATATCATTGGCGGTGAATGTTATGGTGAGTGTCTCTTTTAAAAAGGATTTGGAAAGGCGTGCATTGATTTGTCCTTCCGTGCGCGTTACAAAAAATCCTTGCCGGGAAGCGGTGGAGAGATATCCTTCCATATTGAAGAACCAGCCTTTGGGAAGGTTGAAGTTGTTGTCCAGACTGATATAGAAACGGGGTTGGTTCCGGTGTTCGGTGATTCCTATTTTATTCGCATTCATGTCCAAAAAAGCCATATTCACATTGAGTTGTGGTTCCCAACACCCCAGTTTGGGAGAGGCGTTGAAACTAATGCCGTAATTATGGGTTGTAGGAATGGTCTGTGTGGCAAATAAGAGGACGCCCGGATGTGTATCTTCCTTGTAGGGCATAATTATATTGGTATACATATTGAGAATACGGCTGAAATAGGCTGAGAAATAGAGCCAATTCCAAGAGGCGCCGGCCGAAAAGCGATGCGTCTTTTGGGTTTTCAGCAAAGGGTTTCCTTGAGAATACTCATATTTGCTGCGATAGCGGATGGAATTGGTCAATAGGCTATAATCGGGGTTATTTTTACGTAACCGGTAAGAGAGGCTGAAACTTTTGCCATTGTGTGACCAACTGGCGGCCAATACAGGAATAATATCATTATAGGTAGGGCTTTGTGCATCTATCCTTATCCCTTTTTCATAATAATCTGTTTGTTGATGTTCATAACGTATTCCCATATTCAGTTTCCAATGGCGGATGGATCTTGAATAGTCAGCAAATGCGGCATATACGGATTGTTTGATGTGGTCGTCGGCATCGGCAGAGAAACCGTTTTGGGTAAAGATATCATGGCGGTTGGTAAAAGTTTCTTCCGTACCGAATGAAAAACGTCCGTTCCATAAAGGGGCACTGACTACCAGCTTGGCGGCATAGAGGGAGCTGCGCATGCGACTGTCTGCTTGCACGGTTGCATCGTCATTATTCATGGCGTTCTGGTCGGAATGCGAGCGTTTGAACAGGTAATCGGCGTTGAAGTCAATATTCCATTTGCCCAGTTCTCCTGCGTAGTAGGCGTTTGCCGCGTGATCCCAACCTGTATGTATTTGTTCTGCTGTAGTAAAGTTTATCCGGTCGGTTTCTTCATCGTTACGTCTGGTGACGGTTTTACCGGATGAATTTCTGTCTGCATTCCCTATTCCGGTTTCGGGCATATAGCGCAGACCGAAAGAATGGTGTTCATCCGGTTCATAATTGAATCCCAGCTCACCGGAAAAACGTTGGCTCTTATGGGTCTGCACATCATTTTTGTTGGTTTGCCAAATGGCGGAACCCTTGATGCGGTTCATATTTGTGGTTTTTCCATACGAGTTTTGCTGTGCCATATATCCCTTTACAAAGAGATCCAGACCGCCGGTGCGATAATTTAATGCCATATATTCGTTGGCGTTGGCGGAATGTCCTTGTGAATAAGTCGTATTGAAGTGGCCGCTCAACCCTTGTCCGCGCCGGCGGATGGTGCGGAGGCGGATGACGGCTGCTACGTCCGAGGCATATTCTGCTCCGGGAGTGGTGATGACTTCTGCGGATAAGATTTCGTTGGCCCGGATACGGTCCAGTTCTGTCATGTCACGTACTTTCTTATTATTTATATAGATTACAGGAGAACCGCATCCCATTACATTGTATTCGCCGTTATGGCCGGTGACGAAAGGAAGATGGGGCAACATTTCTGCGGCAGACCCCATTCGGGCCAGGGAAGTTCCTGCCACGTTGGCTTTTAGTCCGTTGGGACCCACTTCTATCATGGGGCGTCGGGCGCTGATGGTTACTTCCTGCATCAGTTGGGTGTCGGGAAGCAGGTGAAACGTAAGAGTAGGGTGGCAAGGTTGCACTTCCGTCTTATAGCCTATATAAGAAACCCGTATCAAGTAAGGTATCCCTTCTTCCGCTATCATCAGGAAACTTCCGTCTTCACGGGTGACACATCCGTTTACAAAGGTGGAGTCGCCGGGAGTCAATAAGAGTACATTGGAGTAGGGCAGCGGTTCATTCTTTTCATTGGTTACTTGTCCTCGTATTTCGGTAATGCGTATGTCTCTTCCCTTTTTCTGTATGGCGAAGTATTCTTCCCGTTCTTTACAAATGAAAGGAATGCCGTTCAGGACAGTGCCGATGGCTTCAAGTTCGGTTTTTTGCCGGATGGAGGCTGTAACCCGGTAGCTTTCTGTTTCGTTATAGGAGAAGATAATATTCTTTCCGCCTTCCTTTTCGATTAGTTTAAGGGCGGCGGGAAGTGGTTTGTCCTTTAATTCTATAGAGAATTGCCGGGGTGTTTGTGAATGAAGCGGAAGGATGATGCTGAATAATACGGTCATGATCCACGCTGTTTTCAAATAGCCGTCTGATCTCATTTTACTAGTGTTTAATTGTTCTTTATGAGTAATACAACCGAGGTTTGTAATCGGGTACGGTAAAATAAGGAAAAAGATTCGATGGGTTGTCGGAATGGATTCCCGTGGTTGGTTCATGCGAAGGGAACGGATATAACTTTATGAAGAATTTATGAAGGATTGGAATAAGAATGGTTCATTGTAATGGCTTGAGGTTCAAAACATTGTCCGCGTATGAAGAATTTGAAGGAAAAAAGGTGGAAAATGTGTTTTGAAGAGATGGTTGGGGCAGATACTTGTGTGATACTTGTTTTATGAAAATTGTAGATGGCAGTAGCTATGAAGAACAGAGGGAATAAAAACAAGGTGACTGAAAACAAATCCAGCCACCTTGTTTTTATTGTTTAACCTGTGTTTTATTCTATCTCGACGCTATGTTTTACCGGAGTCAGGATGAAAGTAAATTCATAATCACCGTAGGGCAACATATATTGAGGCAACGGCAGAGCTCCCCAGCTGTTTACACAACCTAATCCCATCTGAGCCTTGTCGATGATCAGGTTGGTCAGGTCTGCTTTCTGTACTTCGGGCGAGTGACGCTGGTCTTTTTGTTCGCCATCATCCAGTGAACAGATGGTATAATGCAAAGCGGATGCAGAGAATGGAGCATCACCTACTACCTTCAGTCCGTTACCGCCGGCATTCAGTTGCTTCCACCAACGGATATCGGTCTTGGTTCCTGTTTCCTGCGGACGGATATAGGAGTAGAATTGTTCATCCACACTCTGGCGATAAATACCCAAGTCGGTGCTGTGGTTGCGGTCACTGTAGTTTTCTACCGGACCACGACCATAATATTCTACGGTTTCAAAACATTTAGGCATCTGCATTTGCATACCGAAGCGGAACATCGGAGATACTTTGGCATTCTTGTCGGCTGTCATCTTTTGGGTCACTTTGATGGCTCCTTCGTTGTTGATGACATAAGTCAGATATAATTTGGCGGAAACATTCTTCATGTCATATTCCGCATTCACTACTATCTGGTCATTTTCTGTCTTGGAATTCAAGGAAACCAGTTTCAATCCCGGGTTTTTCCATGCGGCATATCTGTTTTGCAGGCCGGCTCCCATATCATTGTCTGTCGGGGCACGCCAGAAGTTAGGGGTCAGGGCTGCGCCTTCTTTCAGCATTTCCGTTCCGTCCACTGCATATTTGCTTAAGTAACCGTTCTGTTTGTTGAACTCGGCTACGAAGTTATTGCCTTTTACGATCAGATAATGATATTGGTTGTCGATGATTTGCGGAACAACGGTGGCTACATTGGTCGTTTCCACGTTCTTCAAATCCATAGACGGTGCTTTGTAATCATTCAGTGTCAACTGATTCTTGGCGACGGTGAAACCTGCGGGCAGCAAACCTTCGCGGTTTTTCAGTTTGTAGGAAACGTTCAGCAACCATTCCTTGCAGGTGCAGGTCTTGCCGATATTCAACGTAATCTTGGCTGTTTCCTGAGGAGCGACTTTTAAATCATCCACGCGTCCGGTGCGGATTACTTTTCCATCTTTCAGTACTTGCCATTCCATATAGTAGGCGGACAGATCACGGAAGAAGTTCTCATTGAACACATTTACTTCCCCTTTGCTTAAATCGGCGGGAGTAGTCCAGATATTCTGGTAAAAGTGACCTACTTCATACATGTGCGGATTAGGAACACGGTCGGGGCTGATCAAACCATTGTCACAGAAGTTATTGTCAGAAGCGTCAAAACGGTTGAAATCTCCTCCGTAAGCATAGATCATCACGCCGTCTTTTCCTTTCCAGCGGCAGGACTGGTCAACGAAATCCCAGATAAATCCGCCTTGCAGGTTGGGATATTTACGGATCAGATCCCAATATTCTTTGAAACCACCCTGTGAGTTACCCATTGCGTGGGCATATTCACACTGAATCAATGGTTTGGTAGCATCGGTACGTTGACCATATTTTTCCATGCCGTTATAATCATAGTACATCGGACAGAAGATATCGGTATGTTCTTTCTGGCGTGCTTGTTCATATTGGCAGGCACGGCTGGGGTCTTCTGCTTTGATCCATTTATAGCATTGTTCGAAGTTGGGGCCGTCACCGGCTTCATTACCCAATGACCAGAAGATGATGCTCGGATGGTTGAATCCGCGTTGTACATTGCGCTGGTTACGTTCCAGATGGGCTTTCTTATAAGAGGGGTTCTTGGCTAGCGTCTTGTCGCCGTAGCCCATACCGTGAGATTCTATATTGGCTTCGGCCACGACGTAAATACCATATTGGTCACATAAATCGTACCATAAGTTGTCATCCGGGTAGTGGCAGGTACGTACAGCGTTCAGGTTGAATTGCTTCATTATCTGGATATCCTGTAGCATACGTTCGGGAGATACTACATAGCCTCCATCCGGATCCATTTCGTGGCGGTCGGCCCCCTTGAACAGGACTGCCTTACCGTTAACCAAGATCTGGTCACCTTTCAATTCAATCTTGCGGAAACCTACTTTGACAGGAATCACTTCATTGCTGCCCTGCATGCTGGCACGCAAGGTATATAAATAAGGTGTTTCGGCACTCCACTTTTTGGGGTTCTCTACGTTCATGGTCACCAGACCGGATTTGTTGGCGGTAGCGGTTGCCACTTGCTTGCCTTGTGCATCTACCAGTTCCAAATCGACTTTACCACTGCCTTTCAAATCCAGATTGACAGCCAGGCTGCCGTTTTGGTAAGTTGCGTCCAAGTCGGGAGTTACACGGATATCTTGAATGCGTTTTTTGTTGCGGGCATATAGATAGCAGTCACGTCCCACGCCGCTATACCGGAAGAAATCCTGATCTTCCAGATAGGTACCGTCGCACCAGCGGAATACTTGGAAGGCGATCAGGTTTTTCTGACCCGGTTTTAAATATGGAGTCAGGTCAAATTCGGCTTCCAGTTTGCTGTCCTCGCTGTAGCCTACATAACGTCCGTTCACCCACAAATACATATTGGAGGTAACCGAACCGAAATGGGCGATAATATCTTTTCCCTTCCATGAGGCGGGAACTACAATTTCACGGCGGTAAGAACCTACATGGTTATTCTCTGTCGGCACTTCGGGAGGGTTGTTCTGGAACTGGTTACGCCAGGCATAGCCTACGTTCACATAAATAGGATCGCCATAACCGTTCAGTTCCCACACTGCGGGAACTTGCAGATTATTCCAGCCTTTGTCGTTGAAGCCGGTTTTCCAGAAATCAGTCGGACGGGAGTCTGCATCCTTTACCCAGTTGAACTTCCAGGTTCCGTTCAAAGTCATGTAGTTAGTTGATTGTTTTTTGTCTGCTTTCTTAGCTGCATCTGCATTCTCAAAAGCAAAGTAGTTCGTGTGCATCGGCGCACGGTTTACCGCATTTATTTCCGGGTTGCGCCATTCTTGGAAGGTCTGTGCGCCTGCTGTAAGGGCGAGGACTGTGAACAGACCTGTCATAAGTTGTTTCTTCATGCTATTATTTTATTGGTTTTGTGCAAATATAGTGAAAATAATAGTTACCGATGGGACATAAATCGGGCAATATTTGTTATAATTGTGAATGATTTGTGTTCTATCCTAAAAAATTATGGCATTTCTGAGGCGTATTTGGAGTAAATGGCAGAATTTACTGCATGATGAGAAATTAAAGCATAAAATATATGTGATTATTTTTGAAAGCGACACACCGATGGGAAAGTTATTCGATGTGGCGTTGATAGGGTTCATTGTCTTGAGTATTCTGGTGGTTATTGCCGAGAGTATCAAGAGTTGGGATACCGTTATCGGGCCTTATCTGCGGGTGTCGGAGTATGTTTTTACTTTCTTTTTTACGTTAGAGTATATGTTGAGGCTTTATTGTTCTCCCCAACCGCGGAAGTATGCTCTGAGTTTTTTCGGTATAGTGGATTTGCTGGCTACCTTACCTCTATATATAGGCTGGCTTTTCGGCACGGCACGTTATCTGCTGGTGATCCGCACTTTCCGGTTGATTCGTGTGTTCCGTATCTTTAAACTTTTCAATTATCTGAATGAAGGTAATTTCTTGTTGCGTTCCTTGGTGTTCAGCAGTCGGAAGATTATTGTTTTTTTCTTGTTTGTACTGATATTGGTGACTTCGATCGGTACATTGATGTATATGATTGAGGGACAGCGTCCGGGCACTTCTTTCAATAATATTCCGAATAGTATTTATTGGGCGATAGTGACGATGACGACGGTAGGTTATGGGGATATCACTCCGGAAACTCCGCTAGGGCGCTTCCTTTCGGCCATTGTAATGTTACTGGGCTATACCATCATTGCAGTCCCCACAGGAATTGTTTCTGCGTCTATGATCCAGGAACATAGACGCAGGGTGGCCCTGAAATGTCCGCATTGTGGTAAGGACGGACATGAGGACGGGGCTGCTTATTGTAAATACTGTGGAGGAAAACTGGTAAATTGATTATGGAATGCTGTATGATAGAAAGTTATTCTATCACCCATCGCTTATCATGCGCCACCGTCTTTTTCGGATCATAAGTCATTCCTTCTTTGGTAGGGATTTTTATCACGTAAGTCCGCCCGCTGTGGTTGGACAAGGATGTTTCCCGTAACCAGGGATTCATATTCTTTAATATGGCCAGATTGATTCCTTTGCTGCGTGCGAAACGTGCCAAGTCTGCAATTCCTTTCGTCACAGTGATTTCCGTATAAGGAATAGGCGGATACAAATCCGATGCACGCAGGCGGAAACCGAAAGTAGTGGGGGCATTGAATAATTGTTTGGCGGCAAGAATGCGGTACACATACCGGGCAGTCTCTTCTACCAGTTGCAAATCCAACGAGTCGTCCACATCCTGTTTGGCCAGTTGGCTGGCAATGCGTGCCTGACCGGCATTGTAAGAGGCGGCGACAGCCACCCAGTCCTTATATTTTGCATACGCGTCTTTCAGATAGCGGCAGGCGGCACGGGTCGCTTTCTCAATATGGTAACGCTCGTCCACATTGTTGTTTACCTCCAATCCGTAATCCCGTCCCGTACCTTGCATGAATTGCCATAGTCCGGCAGCTCCGGCAGAAGAACGGGCGGTGGGATTCATATTACTTTCTATTACCATCAGGTACTTAAAATCATCAGGTATTCCGTTTTCTTTCAGTATGGGTTCTACAATGGGGAAATAGCGGTTGGCTTTTTTCAGCATTTGCAAGGAAGTACTGTGCATATAGGTGAATGCCAATAGTTCACGGTCCATACGCTCGTGGCGGTCAAAGCGGCTCAAATCAATGGTTTTGCCACAGAACTCAATACTGGCGGGAACTTCGGGACTACTGTATTTCAATGCCGTAATACCTGAATCTTCCCGTATGATAGTGGTATCTTCCTGCTCCGTTTTTGGAGTAGCGCAACTGCTGCTTACTAAGGCCGGTGATGCAACTACAATGCAAAAGGCTGCCACAGCAGCCAGATTGATGGTTATTTTTCTCATTTTTTCTTTATTCGTTTTCATTCTCTTTTTCTTTTCCGCCCCGTCCGAAGTTACGATATTCGGTAGGGGTGAAATTGGTACGCTTTTTAAATACCGAGAAAAAGTGTTCAGTAGAGGTATAATTCAATTCATAACATATCTCTTTCACTGACATGGAACTTTCAATCAACAGCTGCTTCGCTTTGCGCAGTTTCAGCTCTTGGAAATACTTGGCGGGCGCATAACCGGTGTATTCTTTGAATACTTTGCGGAACCAGGAATAACTGATTCCCAATTTCATGGCCAGTTCTTCCGGGTCTATATCCTTGTACACATTTTCGTGCATGATGATTTTGGCACTTTCTATTTTTTGTGCCGCATTGTCCACCTCATAGCGTTTGTTCTGCGAGATAGCAAGTACGGCTCCCATAATGTGTAAAACGATGCCGGACAAATATTGTTGCGCTGCGGTCTTGTCTGCTTCCGCTACTTCCAGTGCACGGGCAAAAAGACTGGCCAGTTCTTCATTGATACCGATATCCAGAATCTGGCTTTCTTTTGAGATAAAGCTGTTTTTTACCAGATTGTCTATAATCGGGCCTTCAAAACCGATGTAATATTCGTTCCATCCTGTCTTTTGCAGCGGCGCATAGGTATGCCACTGTCCGGGAAACAGGAAAAGTATCTGCCCTTTGGATATGTCAACAGACGGGGTTGTGTCGCTGGCGAAAGTTCCTCGTCCTTTAGTGATATATACCAACTGATATTCATGCAGCACACGTCCTTTCTGGGCTGTGAAATAATAGGCGTCCGGGTGGTTGCGTGGTGGATAAACGCTTCCGGCCCTGATAGCCTGGAATCCGACGGTAGTCACCGACAAGCCGAAACGCTTGTCACGCTCATTGACAATTAGGTATTTAAAATCAGCGCCTTGGTCGTTGTAATGCATGTTTCTCTGTTTTAAAATTAGGTCACACTTATCGGCAAATATACAATTTTTTATCTTAACAGCCTCTAACCTTTTTGTTCTAAGTGTTTCTGGAAGTATAATTTTAGTTTCTTATGTATGCAAATGGGGGAAATTTAGAACAAATCTTATGGAATATTTGCTTAAAATGCTTTTTTTTGCGAATATTGCATCAAATCTTAAAGTTGAATCTATGCACTTGGCACACCGTAACTGCGAATATATTCTTGGAGTAATATATCTTTTTGTTTTTCCTGTTTTGCTTTGGGCTGATAATAAGGTGAATACTTATCATTTTAAATCCATTTCCACTTCGGTGAACTTCCCTACCAATGAAGTCAGGAAGTTATTTCAGGATAGCCAGGGGTTATATGGATTTCGACCTACAATGGTCTCTTGCGTTACGATGGTTATTCTATTGTTGTATATAAACCCGATGGAGTGAATCATGGACGTTCCATTGATAGTTTTGTGAATATGGTGGCCGAAGACAAGGAGAATAATTTGTGGATAGGTACGCACAATGGATTATACGTGTTGCATAAAGAAACGGATGAGATAGAGAAAATAATCAGTCCTTTGTTACAGGTAAGCAATGTAGAAAGTATCCTTTATGCAAGTAACGGAGATTTATGGGTGGGAAGCAACAAGGGATTGTTTCGCAGAAAAGCCGGCAGCCGTACTTTCGATTGTGAAAAAACATGGATATAAAGTCTGTTGTCGAAGACCGGAAAGGTCAAATATGGATTGGTACTTGGGAACAGGGGCTGCTGCGTTATAGTCCTCAAGAGGAATTGTATTATACTTACGACGGGATTAACCCTGGTAATTCGGCGCATGTCATATTTCAGGATGAAGCCGGGAATATTTGGATCGGTACCTGGCGGTATGGACTGGTGAAACTCATTAATCCGTATGATTCGGAACATTTCTCATTTAAAACATTCCGGAACATCAAGGGAAATTCTCATTCTCTGTTGGATAATATTATCTACGCCATTGCTCAGGATAAAAATTCCGGAAAGCTCTGGATCGGTTCACGCAGTGGGGTCAGTATTTTAGAAGATGAATCGGGAGACGGGAATTTTACCAATATTGTTCCGGGCAACCTTCAAGGAGATTTACCTTTTAATGAAGTGAACTCTCTGTTGTGCAGTAAAGACGGGCTGATGTGGCTGGGTATGTTGGGAGGAGGTGTTTGTACTGTAAATACAAATAAGTTCCGGTTTAATTATGATTCTTTGGAGGCTTTGCGTGAGCATTGCCCTACCAGCTCTGTCCGCAGTGTCTATCAGGAGGATAATGGGAATCTGTGGATGGGAATCATGGGATTCGGTCTGGTATTTTATGATATGAAACAGCATACCATTGTTCCTTACCGCTCTCATCCTGTATTGAAGAATATGGGATATACATCGACGGTCAATGATATTATTTATCGTAAAAGGACAAATGAATTGTGTTTTGCCACTTGGGATGACGGAGTGTGGTTCTATAATGTCAAAGCCGGGAAAGCACACGTGATAAATACCGTTACCAATCCGGAGCTGAGTGATATTTGTATTTATTCTTTGTTGGAGGATTCGAAAGGGAATCTGTGGTTGGGGACACGTTCGGGAGTGTTTATCTTGGATACGGAATCAAGACTTCATTCTTTGAATGAACTGGTGACTTTGACAAATCAGGCATTGCCCCAAATTTCTATTTTCAAAATGGCGGAAGATCAAGATGGCTTTATCTGGATAGCGACTAGTAATGAAGGGGTATGGCGGATAGATACATCCGGAGAAATATATAAGGTTAAGTTTTATACGCCTTCGGATGGTACATTATCCACTGTCGGGGCGATGAGTGTTTGTGTGGATGGATACAACAGAGTATGGGTGGGGTCGAATGGTAACGGACTCGATTTGTATGACCGGAAGAATGATCGTTTTGTTTCAGTCTTGAATGATTATTTCCGGAATGGAGATGTTGTTTTCAGCATGCTGGAGGATGATGAGCATACTTTATGGCTTACTACCAATGCGGAAATGTATCACATTGATATACCTTTGGACGGTGCTGCACCGAAAATACATACCTATACGGTAGATGATGGTTTGCAAGACCATATGTTTAACCGGAATTCTTGCTTCAAGGGGGCGGATGGGAAACTTTTCTTCGGAGGATTCCGTGGATTGAACAGTTTTTATCCTGATAAAATAGTTCAGGATACTGCCTATTCTCCGGTAGTAATTACAGATATAAAGGTACATAATGTATCGGTACGTACCTATCCTCTTTCCGTCAGAGAGGGATTGCTGCAAACAGAGCTATTGATTTTATTGATAAAATTGTATTAGGATACCGGGAGAATAATTTCAGTCTTGATTTTTCAATATTGAACTATATCAATCCTGAGTTGAACCGTTATTTATATCGGTTGGAGGGATATGACAAGGAATGGTTGTCCGTTGAGGCTGGACGTCGGTTTGCCTATTATAACAATCTTCCGGCAGGTACTTATACTTTTTGTGTAAAGGGAGCCAATCAGAATGGAATCTGGTCTCCGGATATGAAATGTCTGCGTATAACTATTCTTCCGCCGCCTTGGTTATCGTGGTGGGCTTATTGCCTTTATGTCTTGTTGTTCGTTTCATTGGCATGGTATACTTATCGGATTGTCAGAAACCGTATCCGGATGAAACAGGCCATAGAGATGGGGAAGATAGAACGGCAGAAAATGGAGGAAATCAATCATGCTAAATTACAGTTCTTTACCAATATCACTCATGAGTTGCTGACTCCGCTTTCTATTATATCGGCTTCGGTGGATGAACTGAAACAAGAAGTACCGGCAAGTTCGTCGGTTTGTTCTGTGATAGCTGATAATACTGTGCGGTTAATCCGGTTGATTCAGCAAATCTTAGAGTTCAGGAAAGTGGAGAATGGCAAGTTGCGGCTAAAAGTTTCGCATGGAAATGTCAGTATGTTCTTGAAAAAATCAGTGTCGGCTTTCGCTCCTTTGGTTAAAAAGCAGAAATTGTCCATACAATTTGATTTGTCTGAAGAATATTCGGGATATTTTGATGTGGATAAATTGGATAAAGTGGTGTACAATCTGCTTTCCAATGCCGCTAAATATACTCCTGAAGGAGGAACTATTGTGGTGTCGCAGGCTCATGATGAGGAAAAGAGGACTTTTAAATTGAGTGTGAACAATCCCGGCGAGTTGATTCCAAAAGAGAAATTGGATCATATGTTCGAGAGATTCTATGAAGGGGAGTATCGTAAATTCCATACCATAGGGACGGGTATCGGTTTGTCGCTGACTAAAGATTTGGTATTGTTGCATCATGGAACGATACAGGTATTTAGCGATAAGGAGGAAGGGAATACTTTTGTGGTTGAAATTCCTATAGGACGTGAGGCTTTTGCTGAAGATGAGGTAGACGAGAATACTGAAAATGTGGACTATGCTGTTTTATCGGCAGATGAAATGGAGAATGTCTCGGAGATTGATATGTTGGAAGAGAAACCGGCAGCATCGACTATTTTGTTAGTGGAGGATAATGAGGAATTATTGGCTTTGATGGTTCGTCTGTTGCATGGCAAATACCATATTCTGAAGGCCGCTAATGGAACGGAAGCTTTGGAGATCCTTGCCAAACAGGAAGTGGATTTAATTGTTTCCGATGTTATGATGCCCGAAATGGACGGTATGGAATTGTGCCGCCGGGTGAAGACTCAATTTGAGACCTGCCATATTCCATTGATTTTGTTAACGGCCAAGACTAGTGATGAAGACCATGTGGAAGGGTATGAGTCTGGGGCCGATGGTTATATCTGTAAACCGCTCCGCCTCTCTGTCTTGTTTGCCAAGATAGATAACTTGTTGAAACGGCGCAAACGTATGGGGGTGGATTTTCGTAAGCAGTTGGTCTTTGAAGCCAAAGAATTAAATTACACCTCGATGGACGAAGCTTTCATTCGGAAAGCGGTGGATTGTGTGAATGCCCATTTGAGTGATTGTGATTTTGAACATGCACAGTTTATGGCGGAGATGGGTATGGCCCGGACTACACTAGCAGATAAATTGAAACTGTTGACCGGACTTACTCCCTCTGCATTTATCAGCAATGTCCGTTTGCAAGCGGCTTGTCGGCTGATAGACGAGAAAAAGAAAATCCGTATAGCCGATTTGGCGTATGCCGTAGGTTTCAACGACCCTAAATATTTCAGTTCCTGCTTTAAGAAGAAATTCGGACTTTCTCCTACAGAGTATATGATGAAGTATGATGGCTGATTATTACCGGAAATAGGCTCTATAGGGAATAAACAGCCTTTTTCCGGTAATAATTCTCCCTGTTTCTTTTCTGTTCCTCTTACTTTTGCTGGCAAATAAAACGAATTATCTTTATTTGTTAGACCTTTAAAAAAAGTATTATGAACATGAAAACTCTGACAGAAACCAGTACATTCCGGGTACTGAGTCTATTGCTGTGTCTCTGCTTCTTCATCCCTGCGATGAATGTGAGCGCTTCCAGTCTGCAAGCAGACAAGTTTAAAGTTTCCGGTATTGTAAAAGATGCCACAGGCGAACCGGTCATCGGTGCCAGTGTGGTTGAAAAAGGAACAACCAATGGAACGGTGACTGATTTGGATGGTAATTTCAATCTCACGGTGGCTTCTAATTCTACTATTGTCATTTCTTTTATAGGATATTCCGATCAGAATATCGTATTTCGAAAGACAATACGGTGCTGAATGTAAATCTGAAGGAAGATACGGAAATGATTGACGAAGTGGTAGTAGTCGGTTATGGCGTGCAGAAGAAGGAAAATCTGACGGGTTCTGTTGCTGCTGTAAATTTCAAGGATGTAGCTTCTATGCCGGTAGCGAATACTGCCAATATGCTTCAGGGTCGTTTGCCGGGTGTTATGTTGACCAACAATGGTGCCCAGAGCCGGTCATGACAGTCCCGAAATCCGTATCCGTGGTGTAGGAACTTTTGAACACAATGATCCGATGGTCTTGATCGATGGAGTGGAAAGCTCGGTAAGCCAGATTGCGGAAATCCCTGCAGATGATATTGAAAGTGTTTCCGTATTGAAGGATGCGGCTTCGGCTTCTATTTATGGTGTACGTGCTGCCAACGGGGTTATTCTGGTGACTACCAAACGGGGCGGTGAGCAGAAACCTACCATTACATATTCCGGTAGTATCGCTTTGCAAGAAGCTACCGTGCTGCCCGATTATGTGAATTCTTATGAATGGGCGAAGATGTATAACGAATGCTGGCCTTCCAAAGCATACACGGATGAAATGTTACAAAAAGTTGCAAAACGGATCAGACCCCGATCATTTTGCCAATACCGATTGGGCTAAGGAAATGTTTCGTACAGCAGCCATGCACCAACACCATTTGTCTGTGAACGGTGGTAGTAAAGCGGTACATTACATGATTTCCACTCAGTATTTCCAGCAGGATGGTATCTTGCGTGAAACGGCCAATCAACGTTTTAATTTCCGTTCCAATCTGGATGCACAATTGGGTATTGTAAAATTAGGTCTGAATCTTTCGGGAAGCCGTCAGAACATTGATGAGCCTACTACCAGTGTTACCGGTGACGGTTTGATGCGCTACCTTACTTGGTTTACCCGTCCTACTGTTCCTGTGCGTTATTCTAACGGACATTATGGATTTTTGGATGGAAATCCCAATATTTCCCAATCCGTATTCAAAAATCCGATTGAAGCTTTGAATATGGGCTATAAAGATAACAAGCATTATCGTTTTGATGGTAAATTCTTTGGTGAAATTGATATCATAAAAGGATTGAAGTTCCGTTCAAGTCTGGCTTATAAATATTATATGAACGATGTGACTACTTTCAATCCGAAGAATAATATAAGATACGATGCTGAAGGAAATGCGCTGACCACAGTCGGTACCAATAAACTGACAGATTATCATTATCTGGAAACGACTTATATTAATGAAAATATTCTGACCTATGATTTTTCTGTAGGAAAACATTCGTTCAATCTGTTGGCAGGCCATTCTATCCAGGCTACCCGTTGGGACAAGAATGAGGCGTCCAAGCAGGGATTCGCTACCGATAATATTTATGAAATGGATGGAGGTACTATGAATGACCATGTGACCGGATCAGCGGAAGAGAGTTCCTTGCAGTCATTCTTCGGACGCTTGAATTATAATTACGGAGGCCGTTATCTGTTAGAGATGAATGTCCGTCACGATGGTTCGTCACGTATGCCCAAGGCACATCGTTATGCTACCTTCCCTTCATTTTCGGGTGCATGGATCATGACAAATGAGAAATTTATGGAGAATGTGAAGTTCCTCCACTCATTGAAATTGCGTGGTAGCTGGGGTAAATTGGGTAATCAGGAAATTGGTAACTATGCTTATGCGGCTACATTGGCGGCTAGTGGCAGTTACTATTTCGGTGATAGCAAACAGATTGGTATGAAGACTGCCAAGATACCTAATGAGAACATTAAATGGGAAACAACTACTATTACAGACTTTGGTTTTGATGCTGCTTTTTGGGGTGGAAAGATCAATGTCACTTTTGACTGGTATGAGAAAAATACCTCGGATATTTTGATGAAGCTCGCTATGCCGGGTATTTTCCTCGGGATCTTTGGATGCTCCTTATCAGAATGCGGGAAAGGTTCGTAACCGGGGTTGGGAACTGGCTGCTAATTATTACGATCAGAAAGGTGACTGGGCATGGCAGGCAGGTTTCTCGCTTTCAGGTGTGAAAAATGAGATTACTGATATGAAAGGGGTAGAAGACATTAAGGATAATACGATCAATCGTGAAGGTGAAGCCATCGGCTCTTATTATGGGCTGAAAGCCATCGGTATCTATCGTACCCAGCAGATTTGGACCGTGTAAATGCGAACGGACAGAAGATTCTGCAAAACAACCAGGAACCGCAATTAGGTGATATCATGTATGAAGATATAGACAATAATGGTAATATAAATGATGCTGACCGTACTATTATCGGAAATCCGTTCCCTAAAATGCAGTATTCTTTCAATCTGGGATTCTCTTATAAAGATTTTGATGTCAATACATTCTGGCAAGGCATTGCAGGTGTATATCGTTATAATTGGGATGAAACTACTATTTCCAACGGTGGAAACAAGACTAGCCGTTGGTTGGACAGATGGTCTGAAAGTAATCCGAATGGAAGCATGCCTCGTTTGGGAGGAACTATTAATAATAACTATTCTTCATTTTGGTTGACAAAAGGTGATTATTTGCGTCTGAAGAATTTGGAAATCGGATATACTTTCAGGCAAAGAGAGTTTTTGACCAAGTTGGGCGTTCAGAGTATCAGACTCTATTTGGCAGGAACTAATTTGCTTACTTTCACTTCCTTGGACGATTATGATCCTGAAAAACTGAGTACAGATTCCCGTAATGATGTACATCCCAATACAAGAACTTATTCATTTGGTGTTAACGTTAAATTTTAAAAGCAACAACTATGAAATCAATTAATAACTTTATAGGGCTGGCTCTGTTGTCAGGAGCTTTGCTGACTTCTTGCTCTGACAGCTTTTTTGCAGAGGGACTCATTGACAGAATCTTCATCCAATACATTTTGGCAGACGCCGGATGATGCTTTGATGGCGTTGGCATCTTGTTATGATGCTTTGCAGAGCAATCAGCTTTTATAATTCCGACCAATATTCATTGGGCCCTTTATATATGGATTGTATATCAGATAATGGCGGGCATTTTAATTGGAGTGGCTGGATGGAAGGTTATGATATGGCTATGGGAATTCATACCCCAAGTTCTTCTATCATTGGCAGTTATTGGAAAGATTGCTATGAAGTGATCAGCCGTTGTAATGTGCTGATTGCTAATATTGATAGAGTGGATATGGATGCTTCCCAAAAGGCGATTTATCAGGCTGAGGCAAAGACCATACGTGCATTGATGTATATAAACTTGACTATGACGTATCAGGATGTTCCTTTCCTGACCGCCCCTTTGACCATTGACGAGGCTGAATGTGAAAAGACGGACCGTGCGGCTATTGTGGCTCATGTTATGACTGATTTGCAGGATGCGGCTGAAGTACTTCCGCAAAACGCGTCTTCACGGGGTCATATCACCAAAGGAGCTGCTCTTTCCTTACTGGGGCGTGTGGCTTTGTATAATGAAAAATGGGATGACGCGATTGCTGCTTATAAGCAGGTGCAGGGTTTGGGATACTCGCTTGATCCGAGTTATGCCAAACTGTTTACTCAAAGTGGAGAAACTTCTCCTGAAATCATTTTTGCAGTCCGTTATGAAGGACCGGGTATGAGTGAAGGTGCTGCTTTTAATGCGCATTGGAATACTCCGCTGGAAGCAATGAATGGTACTATAGATTTGGCGGATGCTTATTATTGCAAAGACGGTAAACCGACTACCGATACGAAGATAGCCGAACTGAACGGTGGGGGTGGCTTGGATGTCAGCAAGCCTAATCCTGCTCATTTTGAGAATCGTGATCCGCGTTTATATAGCACTTTGTTTGTTCCCGGTATGCTTTGGAACGGTAAAGGAGGTATAGATACTTCGGCTTCAAATCCGTATGCCAATGTATATGGCGGAGCTGCCGCTTCTCTGTCTACCGTATATGTTTATAAGTATTTTGATCCTACGGATACTTCTAACTCTTGGGATAATGGACAAGACTTTTATGTGGTGCGTTATGCCGAAGTTTTATTATCTTTGGCGGAGGCGATGGTACAGAAAGGAGGCTATGTTTATAGTGATGTAACTGCTTTGGTTAATGAAGTGCGGCAACGTGCGGATGTGAACATGCCCACAGTAGAGGAAGTGGAAGGCACTTCTCTTTCTAAAGATGAATTGTTGGAAGTCATTAAGCATGAGCGTCGTGTGGAACTGGCTTTTGAAGGTTTGCGTTTGTTTGACCTTTATCGTTGGAAGGAATTGGATAAGGCGGTAGCCAATATAGAGAATGAACGCACTATGTATGGCTTGGCTTATGAAGCACGTAAGTTCAACGGTGAGAGGGATTATGTATGGCCTTTGCCGACTGCCGAACTGGATACTAACAAGAAACTGGTTCAGCACGACTTGTGGAAGTAATGTGGAGTGCAGGTTTTCATCACAGGGTACACGGACTGTCACAAAGAAGTAGGAGGCAAATAACCTTTAAATCAAAAAACTGTGTGAATTTGCGTAATCTGTGGTGAAGCCTGGTTGTTCTGACAACTTCTGGAATAAAATTGATAACTTTTTAAAAACGGAAGAGAAATGAGAAAAACAATGATCCTTCTTTTATTTTTCCCTTCCTGTTGGCAGCATGTTCTGATAGTCCAGTGTGCTATTATCTGGATGCTACCGGCGGTGATGATAATAATAGTGGGTTAGCCCCGGATGAAGCATGGAAAAGTCTGGAAAAACTACGTGGTGTGAAATTACTGCCGGGCAATAAAGTTTTGTTGAAGCGCGGTGAGGTTTTTAATGGCGAACTTGAAATCACCGGACAGGGTATACCCGAAGATCGTATTTATATAGATGCTTATGGTGATGGTGAACGGAAACCTTGCATTGTGGGATATGATACTTCCTTGTATGCAGCCCGTATCTGTAATTCGGACTATATAACGATGCAGAATTTGGAAATCGTGAATACAGGCAGGCAGCCTCTGCCTTATCGTTCGGGCTTGAAGATAGAGTGTATGGATTATGGCGTATCGCAGAACATTGTTGTCAATAATGTGACTGTACGGGATGTCAATGGTTCGTTGGTAAAAGAAAAAGGCGGAGGGTGCGGTATTTATATAGTGAATGGCGGTGAAAAGAAAATTTCAACATTCAATAGGTTAACCATAGAGAACTGCCATATTTTGAGATGTACCCGTAATGCTATGATTTGGGCTGCTTATAGCGACCGGCAGAACTGGCATCCCAGCAAGCATACCGTGATACGGGGAAATTTGATAGAGGAAGTACCAGGGGATGGTATTGTACCTATCGGTTGTGACAGTACCTTGATAGAATACAATGTAATGCGTGACTGTCCTGATATGCTTCCTGACACAGAGGCGGCAGCAGGTATTTGGCCGTGGAGTTGTGATAATACTTTGGTGCAGTTTAATGAAGTAAGTGGTCATAAAGCTCCGTGGGATGCACAGGGATTTGATTCGGATTGGAATTGCCGGGGAACGGTCATTCAGTACAATTATAGTCATGATAACTATGGTGGCTTGGTATTGGTTTGCAATGACGGCACGGCCGACGCATCTTTTAATGTAGGTAACTTGGGCACTATAGTCCGTTACAATGTGAGTATAGGTGACGGAGTGCGGCCTGAACCGACTCGTGCCGGGATGTTCTCACCGGCTGTTCATCTGGCAGGTCCTGTAAAGGATAGTCGCATTACCCGTAACATTATTCATGTGAACCGTAAACCTGCGGCTGATATCGACCGTACTATGATTACTTTGGATTCATGGGGCGGATATCCGGATAGTACATTTATTAGTGGGAATATTTTTTATGCTCCCGAATCCAGCAGATTCCAGTTGACAGAATCTACACATAATTTCTTTGAAGGCAATTATTACCTTGGCCGGTTCGAGAAATTACCTGAAGATGGTAAAGCCTGCCAATCAGCTGAAATTTATCAGAAGGAAGTGCTGGCAAAGGATGAAAACGGTTATCAGGGCTTGGCTTTGTTGATGGATACGGTGGAAGTGACCGGAGTAAAAGGAGTTTTTGTCAATAAGGAAGCCATTGAGAATTTCTTTAGCCGGTTAGAGAAATAAGTAAATAATAGCTGTAATTTAATGAGGGGAGCAAAACTAAAATGACCTGATCATATAGTGCGATAGGTTGTTTTAGTTTTGACATCTCCCTTTTTTATTTATGGTTCATTCTTTCTTCTTTAGATCTATTTCTCCGGAGAAAGAAATAGATTGTCTGTTTGTGGGGGTGACCTGTATGTTACTGCTGCCATTGGGATAAATGGTGATATTGTAAAGGTAATTGTCTTCCTCGTTCCGTACTTTTAGTGTGATTTTAGCATTTCCCTTTTTGCTATATGTTGAAGTATATTCTGATAAAGGAGCACTAAAATTTAATCCTTTTCCACCTCCGTAAGGAACGTTATACGCCACTCCGAAATAAGGCAGATAGGAATATACCGAATCGTTTCTTATTTCTAAAGAATAATCGGAAGTCAGGTGTTTGCTGCCTCCTTTCATAGGCATTACCCGGTCCACATTGATTTTGTATGCCTTTGCGTCAACAGCCTCGCGTACTGCTTGTTCTCTTTGTTGTTTCTTCTCTTTCTTGTTCTGAGCCGTTATAGGTATCATACTGCCTGATAGAAGGAGACTTGCCAAAAGGAATAATTTATTTGCTTTCATATCTCTCTGTAGGTTTAGTGAATCTGTCCTTGCCAAAGATAGCCAAAAAGAATACTCATTGTTCTGAAAAAAACATAAGATAATCAAACTGTCAATGAGTTAAGTACGCGATTTATCTTTTGAGTCCCGATAATAAAAAAGATGATTTGTCCCCATGCGGAGTCAAATCATCTTTAAAATCTCCCCATTAGGGGAAGACTATAAAATATTATTTGGGTAGATTAAAAGCCACACTCATTTCTTTCATCTGTTCCTGACTCATACCGTCCGGCTCAAATCCCATATTCTTGGCAGCGATGTAAATCAATGCGGATTTATTTAAAACATCGATTTGGTCGAATGCGGCCATTACGTCACGGTCAACGGCAAAAATGCCGTGTTTTTCCCACATAACGACATCATAATCGGCTAGTTCCTTGATGGTTGCATCGGCTAATTCTACAGAACTAGGCAATTGATAAGGAATCATGCCCAGGCCACGCGGACAGAATGCTTTTGTTTCAGGGATCATGCTCCATAACAGGTTGGTTGCCACATCTTTTTCCATGAACTTTTTGTTGTGAGACAGGGCAATCAGTTCGATGGGGTGTGTATGCACGGATGCTTTGTAAGGAGAACCTATGCTGATGAGGTAATTGTGTACGCTCAGGTGGGAGGGAACTTCCGAAGTAGGTTGAACCGGTTTGTCGGCAATGATGACATAGCTGGCACAGTCATCCAAAATACGGATGACCGAACCGTTGTCCATAGGCCAACGCGCCAAATCCCGCATACGCATATTGGTTCCTTTGCAATAAAAATAACAGCCTTTCAAGTGAGGCAGTGTTACACCGATTTGTTTTACTTCGCTGATAGCGGGCATCTGACGGATTTCATCGTCTACATATTCGGTGATATTGACGGTGATATTACCTCCGTTACGTTCGGCCCATCCTTTTTGCCACAAATATCCGGCTACTTCGGCTACTTTATTCACCTCTTTGGCCAATTCAGGGCGATTGTCTAAGATTGATTTCATATCTTTTTTATTTGATTGTTCATAGGATATTGTTATTCATCTTTTTCATTCTGAATAACAGTATGCTACAAATATAGTAATTCTTTTAAAATAAATTAGGAAATACGAGAGAAAAGATAAGAACTACCAGTCCGGTTATCAGAACAGTGATAGTCCGGGTAGATACGCCTTTCCATTCTTTTTAATAAAATACCCCATACGTTACTGAAAGTAACATTCAAAGCCATCAATATACACCATGAGAAAGCTAGCAGTACAGGACTTTCGGTCAGGAAACTTTTACCCATTTCCAAACCGAAGAATTGCATATACCACAGTACTCCTGCCAAAGCACAGAATATCAAGTTATTTCCCCATACATTGCTTTTGGCATAATCACTCATGGTTTTGTTGGCTATATTTTGTTGCAGACAGTAAACCGCATTGGTCAAAAAGCCTCCCAATGTTACTAGGAAGATTACGGGAAGTCCTGCATAAAGCCCTTCTACGCCTCCTGCCAATGCAGCTTCCTTGATGGGAGTTCCTGCATCGAGTCCCAAAGCGAAACAGGCACTCATCACACCTGCCAGTAGGGCTACCAACAGTCCTTTGGTCAGAGCGAAATCTTTTACTGCCGCGCGTTTTTCTTCTTCGCTCATGTTTTTGGCGCGAAGACTGCCGGCATATCCTATAATGGCAATACCCGACAAAGTGATACATACTCCCAGTAAAAGAATAAGTCCGTTTCCTTCAAACAGGTTGGTTCCGGCAAAAATGGCGGGAAAAAGTGTGCCGAATCCGGCACAGGTGCCCAGTGCGATACTTTGTCCTAAGGCCACTCCCAGATAACGCATGGAAAGACCGAAGGTGAGACCGCCTACTCCCCATAATATACCATAAAAGATGCTCATCGGAGCACCTCCTGTTCCCCAAAGGTCAAATAAACTGCTTCCTTGAGGGATACCTAGCAACGCACCCAATAACGGGAATACCAGCCAGGCAAATACACCTTGTAGCAGCCAGAAACTTTCCCAACTCCATTCTTTCACTTTTTTTATAGGTACGTATGAACTGGATTGGCAGAAACTTCCTATGGCGATGATGATTAATCCGATAATGATTTCCATTGTTTATATTCTTTTAGGCTACAATTATGTTCCCGGTAGGGGCAGCACTTGAGGCCGCCCCTACGGAAGACAATCTTGTAGTTGGATATTGATTAGCGTTTCGAAGTGACTTCTGCTTCGTATTTCTCTACTTCTGCAATGAACTCTTCGCCTACGGGTACATTGTTCTTCAAGCAGAACATATCCCATACAGCATTCCAAGGCAAAGCTTTTTCTTCTTCGAGCAGAGCCAGACGTTGGAAGCCTTGTCCGTTTGCTTCATATTCGCGCAGTTTGGCAATCGGTTCCAATAAAGCGCGTACCATACATTTTTGAGCCGCGCGGCTGCCTATAACGTATGCACCAATGCGGTTGATGGAAGCATCGAAGTAGTCAAGTCCATAGTGTACACGATCCAAGGCGTTGCAACGAACGATTTCGCTGAATAAATCCATAGTCGGGTCGTCCATGATGGTTACATGGTCTGAGTCCCAACGTACGGGGCGGCTTACGTGCAGCATCAGTTCGGGGACATACAACAACAAGGAAGAAACTTTGTCGGCAACACTTTCTGTCGGGTGGAAATGGCCGGTATCCAAGGTAATCATTTTGTTGTTCTTGGCACCGTAGCCAATATAGAAATCATTAGAACCTACTGTATAGCTTTCCAGTCCGATACCGAATACTTTTGATTCGATACAGTCTTTCATGTTCTTATATTCTGTTGCGAAAATCTGATCCAGAGAGTCTTTCAACAAAGCACGGTATTTCATGCGGTTTACAGTGATGTCTTTGCTGCCATCGTGTACCCACAGGTTCATGATACAAGGATCGCCCTGGGCTTTACCCATCTCTTCGGCTACGGCACGACAACGTTTGGTGTGCTCAATCCAGAAGTTGCGGATACCTTCATCGGGATTTGATAAAGACAAGTCACCGCTTTTAGGATGAGAGAATGAAGTAGAGTTGAAATCCAGTTTCATGTTGTTTTCCTTACCCCATTCAATCCAGCTTTTGAAGTGTTCGGGTTCTACTTCGTCACGATCTACGACTTTTCCTTGGAAGTCGCCATAAATTTCGTGCAGATTCAAACGGTGAGTACCTGGTATATATGAAGCTGCTTTCAGAATGTCTGCACGTAGTTCGTCGATGTTGCGGGCTTTGCCGGGATAGTTACCTGTAGCCTGGATACCACCGGTCAATGAACCTGCCTGAACTTCGAAGCCGGTTACATCATCTGCTTGCCAGCAATGCAGTGACAGATGGAAATTCTGCATGGTTTCCATTACTTTTTCTGTGTCGACACCTACAGCGGCATAACGTTCTTTTGCGATCTCATACGCTTTATTAATCAATTCTTCTTTCATGATATTATTTGTTTGTTTAATGAATAAATTTCAAGGTGAATATTAAATATCTTCTCTATAATGAGCTAAATACTTCTTATATGCTTCTTCCCATTCTTCTGCTTGCTGGGGCTCAAAAGAAACGGTTTCTATGGAAGTGCTGATTAGTTGGCGCATAGCCGCGATATCGCTTACCAGCCCGTTGGCTTTTGCCTGTAACATAATGTTACCGATAGCTGTTCCTTCACTGGGACCTGCTATAACAGGTACGCCCACTGCATTGCAAGTGAACTGGTTTAACAGATTGTTTCGTGAGCCTCCACCGATAATGTGCAGCTTTTCGATGGGGAACGGGGCCATTTGTTGCAAATAGCCGAATACTTGTTTGTAGCGCAGGGCAAGACTGTCGAATATGCAACGGGTGATTTCGCCATAACTCTGTGGTACAGGTTGGTTGGTTTCTTTGCAATAATGTCCGATGGCTTGAATCATAGATGTCGGATTGGAGAAGCAGGGGGCATCGGGATTGATGAGACTGCGGAAAGCGGGAACTGTCAGAGCGGCATCTATCAGTTCTGTGTAAGAATAGTTGTTGGTTGATTCCCATTCTTTGCGGCAACGCTCCAACAGCCACATGCCACAGATGTTTTTCAGGAACCGGGTAGTTCCTTCCACACCTCCTTCATTGGTGAAGTTCTGTTCAAAAGCTTTCCTTATTTATAATGGCATCTTTCACTTCAATTCCCATCAGGCTCCACGTACCGGAACTCAGATAAGCGAATCTTTCGTTTTGTGCTGGTACGGCAGCCACGGCTGAACCTGTGTCATGACCGGCAACGGCAATGACTGGAATAGCTCCCAGACCTGTGATTTTCTGCACTTCTTCTGTCAGTACTCCGATAGGCTCTCCCGGGAAAACGAAACGGCCGAACTGTTCTTCCTTGATATCTGCTACATCCAGCAGTTCCTTTTCGAAGCGTTTGGTGCGCGGATTCAACATCTGGGAAGTAGAAGCGATGGTATATTCTGTTACCATTTTACCGGTCAGCATATAGCTTAAGGCATCCGGCATAAACAGTATTTTATCGGCTGCTTCCAAGGCCGAGCAATGATTGCGGTGGAGTGTTGACAATTGGAACAAGGAATTGAAATTCATAATTTGAATTCCAGTGATGTCATATACTCGTTCACGGGGAATATGGGTAAAATATTCTTCAGGTGCACCTGTTGTGTGAGGGTCGCGGTAGCAATAAGGATTGCGGAGTAACTCTCCGTCTTTGCCCACGAATACGAAATCCACCCCCAAGTATCGATACCGATGGATCGGATAGGCAGATTGTCTTTGGCTACCACTTTCAGTCCCCTGATAATTTCATTGTATAAGGCGTAAATATCCCAATAACAATGTCCTCCGGTTTCTATAATATGATTAGGGAAACGAGTCAGTTCTTTCAACTCCATTTTGCCTTCTCCCAGGCAACCTAAGATGGTACGTCCACTGGTGGCACCCAGGGTCTACCGCAAAGAAATAAGTGTGTTCCATGCCTTTATTTTTGATTTTAAGGAATTAATAGTGATGCAAAAATAGTTTATTCCCCGAAAGTCGTCCTTGTTTTTTTGATATTATAACTGTTGGATTTGGTTGTACCTGCCGTAAAACATAATATTACCGCCTTTTTAAGAAGATCGCATTGAAAAGAAGAATTTGGTGTGATTTTGGTTTACTCTTGGGATGATGGATAAGAGCTTTATTGAAAATATGCATAAAGTCGCAAAAATATTCTCTTTTTTGTATCTATATTCCCGAATATTCTGTAATTTTGCAGCCGAATCAGAATAATTATGCAGTATGAAGAGCAAGAATAGCAGACTTGATGCCATTAAGATTATTATTTCGAGCAAGGAAGTAGGTAGCCGGAAGAGTTGTTGCAGGAATTGGCGAAAGAAGGATTCCGATTGACCCAAGCTACTTTGTCTCGTGACTTGAAGCAGTTGAAAGTGGCGAAAGCAGCCAGTATGAACGGAAATTATGTATATGTATTGCCAAACAATACCATGTACAAACGTATGACTGAGCAACATTCGGCCAGTGAGATGTTGATGCATAATGGATTTATTTCCATTGAATTTTCGGCTAATCTGGCAGTAATCAAGACTCGTCCCGGATATGCTAGTAGTTTGGCTTATGATATTGATAACCGGAACTTTGATGAAATATTGGGAACTATTGCTGGTGATGATACTATTATGCTTGTCATTCGTGAAGGCTGCACAAGAGCGGGAGTGAAGAATGCGCTTTCATTGATTATACCGAATATACAATAAAATAATATAGATAAAAAAGGAAATGGATGCTAAACAAGTGGATGTGATGGTGGCAGATGCCTCACATGAAGTTTACGTTGATAAAATTTTAGATACTATTAGAGAGGCGGCTAAGGTACTCGGAACAGGCATTGCAGAACGCACACATGAATATGTGACTACAAAGATGAAAGAAGGAAAGGCGATTATTGCTTTATGTGGAGAGGATTTTGCAGGATTTACCTATATTGAGTCATGGGGAAACAAGCAATATGTAGCAACTTCGGGATTGATTGTGCATCCCAATTATCGTGGGATGGGCTTGGCCAAGCGTATAAAGGCGGCTTCGTTCCGATTGGCACGTCTGCGATGGCCTAAAGCGAAGATATTCAGTCTGACCAGTGGCGCGGCGGTAATGAAAATGAATACAGAACTGGGATATGTTCCTGTAACTTTCAATGACTGATGATGAGGCCTTTTGGAAAGGTTGTGAAGGCTGTATCAATCACGATATATTAGTGGCAAAGAACCGTAAGTTCTGTATTTGTACAGCCATGCTTTACGATCCGGCTTTGCACGAAGAAGACACTATTTAATAAATTAAAAATTAAGAATTAAAAATTAAAAGATGGCTGCGCGTTCATGTACTTATTTCTCAGTTTTCAATTTTTAATTCTCAATTAAAATAATATCATTATGGAAGAAAAGAAGAAAAAAAAGTAGTAGTAGCATTCAGCGGGGGGCTTGATACCTCTTTCACTGTAATGTATCTGGCTAAGGAAAAAAGGGTATGAAGTGTATGCTGCTTGTGCAAACACGGGTGGTTTCAGTGAGGAGCAGCTGAAGCAGAACGAAGAGAACGCTTACAAACTGGGTGCTGTGAAGTATGTGACATTGGATGTGACCCGGAATACTATGAGAAGAGCTTGAAATATATGGTATTCGGTAATGTGCTCCGTAATGGTACTTATCCTATTTCTGTAAGTTCTGAACGTATCTTCCAAGGGTTGGCCATAGCGCGTTATGCTAATGAAATAGGTGCGGATGCTATCGCACACGGCTCGACTGGTGCGGGTAATGACCAGATTCGTTTCGATATGACTTTTCTGGTATTGGCTCCGGGGGTTGAGATCATCACATTGACCCGTGACATGGCATTAAGCCGTCAGCAGGAAATTGATTATTTGAATGAACATGGTTTTGCCGCTGACTTTACAAAATTGAAATATTCTTATAATGTAGGTCTTTGGGGAACTTCTATCTGCGGTGGGGAAATATTGGACTCTGCGCAGGGTTTGCCCGAAAGTGCTTATTTGAAACAGGTGACCAAGGAAGGAAGCGAACAGCTTCGTCTTACATTTGAAAAAGGTGAGCTGAAGGCTGTTAATGACGAGAAGTTTGATGATCCTATCAAGGCTATTCAGAAAGTGGAAGAGATCGGTGCACCCTACGGTATCGGCCGTGACATGCACGTTGGGGATACCATTATCGGTATCAAAGGGCGTGTAGGATTCGAGGCTGCTGCTCCTATGCTGATTATCGGAGCCCATCGTTTCCTTGAAAAATATACGTTGAGCAAGTGGCAGCAATACTGGAAAGACCAGGTTGCCAACTGGTATGGAATGTTCTTGCATGAAAGTCAGTATCTGGAACCGGTAATGCGCGATATTGAGGCAATGTTGCAGGAATCTCAGCGTAATGTAAACGGTACAGCTATCTTGGAACTCCGTCCGCTTTCATTCTCTACTGTGGGTGTTGAATCGAAAGACGACCTGGTGAAGACCAAATTCGGTGAATATGGTGAAATGCAGAAGGGATGGACAGCAGAAGATGCCAAAGGCTTTATCAAAGTGACTTCTACACCTTTGCGTGTTTATTATAATAACCACAAGGACGAAGAAATTTAATAAGTATGATTAAAGCAGGAATTATCGGTGGGGCAGGTTATACGGCGGGCGAATTGATTCGTCTGCTGATTAATCACCCTGATGTAGACATAAAGTTTATAAACAGCAGCAGTAACGCCGGCAATAAGATTACCGACGTACATGAGGGACTCTATGGTGAAACGGATTTGGTTTTTACCGACGAACTTCCTCTGGATGAGATTGATGTATTGTTCTTCTGTACGGCTCATGGAGATACAAAGAAGTTTATGGATAGTCACAATGTACCCGAGGATTTGAAAATCATAGACCTCAGTATGGACTACCGTATCAAGAGTGATGACCATGACTTCATCTATGGTTTGCCGGAACTGAACCGTCGTGCTATCTGCCATAGCAAGCACGTGGCCAATCCGGGATGTTTTGCCACTTGTATTCAATTGGGTTTATTGCCGTTAGCCAAACATCTGTTACTGAACGAGGATGTAATGGTAAATGCCATTACCGGAAGTACAGGGGCAGGGGTGAAACCGGGTGCTACCAGCCATTTCAGCTGGCGTAATAATAATATGAGCATCTATAAACCGTTTTCTCATCAGCATGTTCCCGAAATCAAGCAATCATTGAAACAGTTGCAAAACAGCTTTAATGCTGAAATAGATTTTATTCCTTACCGGGGTGATTTCCCGCGTGGTATCTTTGCTACTCTGGTAGTCAAATGCAAGGTGGAACTGGAAGAACTGGTGAAGATGTATCAAGACTATTATGCCGAGGATTCTTTCGTTCATATTGTAGACAAAAATATAGATTTGAAGCAGGTGGTGAACACCAACAAGTGTTTGATTCATTTGGAGAAGCATGGCGATAAACTGCTGGTTATCTCTTGCATTGATAACTTGTTGAAGGGGGCAAGCGGACAAGCGGTCCATAATATGAATCTCATGTTCAATCTGGAAGAAACCGTAGGGCTGAGGTTGAAACCGTCTGCTTTTTAATAAAGAAGAGTTTATGAAATTATTTGATGTATATCCTCTTTTTGACATAAACATTGTCAAGGGAAAAGGTTGTCATGTATGGGATGATCAAGGTACGGAATACCTTGATTTGTATGGTGGTCATGCGGTTATTTCTATCGGTCACGCACATCCGTATTATGTGGAAATGATAAGCAAGCAGGTTGCACAGTTGGGATTTTATTCCAATTCGGTGGTTAACAAGCTACAGCAGGAAGTAGCAGACCGTTTAGGGAAACTTTCGGGTTATGATGATTATCAATTGTTTTTGATAAACAGTGGGGCCGAAGCTAATGAAAATGCGTTGAAACTGGCTTCTTTTTACAATGGTCGCAAACGTGTGCTTTCTTTTTGCAAAGCATTTCATGGACGTACTTCACTGGCAGTGGAGGTAACCCACAATCCGAAAATTATAGCCCCAATCAATGACAATGGGCATGTGACTTATCTGCCTTTGAACGATATAGAAGCAGCTAAAGCGGAATTGGCAAAAGGAGATGTCTGTGCGGTGATTATTGAAGGTATTCAAGGAGTAGGCGGTATTCAGGTTCCGGAAGTGAAATTCTTGAAAGAACTGAGTAAGGCTTGCGAAGAAGTGGATGCAGTACTTGTTTTGGATGAAATACAATCCGGCTACGGGCGTAGCGGTAAATTTTTTGCTCACCAACATGCAGGTATCCGTCCCGATATGATTACGGTTGCAAAGGGGATTGGCAATGGCTTTCCGATGGCTGGTGTCCTGATCAGTCCGAAATTCAAACCCGTATATGGACAATTGGGAACCACTTTTGGTGGTAACCACCGGCTTGTGCTGCTGCTATCGCGGTGCTGGATGTTATGAAAGGTGAGAACCTGGTAGAGAATGCTGCCAAGGTAGGTGCTCATCTGCTGAAAGAATTGAAACAATTCCCACAGATTAAAGAGGTGCGTGGCGAAGGTTTGATGATCGGTATGGAATTTGACGAACCGATTAAGGAACTGCGTCAGCGTCTGCTGTTCGAACAGAAAGTATTTACCGGAGTCAGTGGTACGAATGTAATCCGTCTGCTCCCGCCTTTGTGTCTGACTATGGCTGAGGCTGATGAATTTATTGGACGCTTTCGTAAAGTGTTGGTATAAGCTGGAGATTCAAGAGGGATAATAATCAGCGAAAGAAAATAAGGTCTCGTCAGGAAACATTTCGGTTCCGGCGAGACTTTTTGATTTCATCTTCTTCAAAGTAATTTTATTTTTAGCTTTTCATAATACGTTCTTCTCCTTTTTTCCCTTATCTTTGTAGCTATAGACTTAATCTTTAATAATATGAAAGTAGCAATTATTGGTGCGGGAAATATGGGAGGGGCCATTGCTCGCGGCCTTGCCCAAGGCACTATCATTCCAGCGAGTGATGTAACAGTAGCCGATCCGTTCAGCGGAAGTCTGGAAACTCTACAGGCGGATTATCCGGAGATTAATGTGACAACGGAAAATCCGAAAGCGATAAAGGATGCCGATATCGTTATTCTGGCTGTAAAGCCGTGGTTAATAGACCAAGTGTTGAGTGTGGTTCATTTGACTCCACGGCAAGTATTGGTTTCTATTGCAGGTGGTGTAACTTTCGAACAGCTGGTAAAGAGTGTAGGTCCGGAACAGACCATATTCCGTTTGATTCCCAATACTGCTATTTCTCAGTTGGAAAGTATGACTTTGATATCCAGTCGTAACGCCAGTAAGGAACAAGAACAACTGATGCTGGATATCTTTAATGAATTAGGATTGGCTATGCTTATTCCTGAAAGTCAGATGGCTGCTACTACGGCTTTGACTTCATGTGGTATCGCATATGTCTTGAAATATATTCAGGCAGCTATGCAGGCAGGTATTGAATTGGGGATTTATCCGAAAGATGCACAGAAAATGGTTGCCCAGTCTGTGAAAGGAGCCGCTTCCTTGATATTGAATAATGATACTCATCCCAGTGTGGAAATAGATAAGGTGTGTACGCCCGGTGGTATGACTATCAAGGGTATTAATGAATTGGATCACGAAGGGTTTGACTCAGCGATCATTAAAGCAATGAGCTTGTCTGAAATAGAAACAACCTCATGGAAATGACGTGGATAACACGGTTCTCGTTTTTGTGTATTGTGTTATCTACGTTTTTATAGAAGGTACTTTTGCAGGTTTAGTATAAAAATATGTTCACTTTTTTGTTTCCGATTTCATATTTCATGTTATCTTTGCTATACAAGATCAGATCTAATGTGAAAGAGAAATATGATAAACACAGAATTGTTCAAAGAAGTGTCACCTTTGTCTGCCAAGGATTGCTTTATTTTGATAGAGCGTCAGAAATCGAATTTTAATTTTCCTATACATATACATCCCGAATATGAACTGAACTATATTGAGAATGCAAAAGGCGCACAACGCATTGTGGGAGACTCCATAGAAGAAATAGAAGAAGAGGAACTGGTGCTGGTCACCAATCCTCAATTGGAACATGCTTGGAGGGATTATAACAACAAGCCGCAGAATATCCATGAAATAACCATTCAGTTTCATTCCGATCTGCTTTCCGACCAGATTCTGAACAGGAACCAGATGATCAGCATTCGGGAACTTTTCCACCGTGCCCGTAAAGGAATCGTGTTCAGCAGGGAGACTATCGCGAAAGTCCGTCCGTTGTTGAAAACGCTGTCTTGCGAGAACGATAGTTTCTATTCCTTGATAAAACTGCTTGTTATTCTTCATGAATTATCATTGGACAAAGGGATGCGTGAGCTATCAACCGGGCAGTTTGCCATTAACTCTGTTTCCAAAGAGCATACTAACGAGAAGTTGAACAAGGTGCTGGATTATGTTCATTTTCATTTTTCGGAAGTGATCCGTCTTGCAGATGTGGCTAAAATGGTAAATATGAGCGAGGCCTCATTCTGTCGTTTTATCAAACAGCATACTTCCAAAAGTTTTATCGATTTCCTTACTGATATCCGCTTGGGGGCCGCTTCACGTGCTTTGGTTGATTCTTCCTTGTCAATAGCTGAAATAGGATATGATTGTGGCTTTAATAATCTATCCAATTTCAACCGTATCTTTAAAAAGAAAAAAGGAGTGACTCCTAAAGAGTTCCGTGATAATTATCGTAAGAACAAGACTATCATTTGAAAGGTTCGGCCGGAACTTTCTCATGGACTTGTCTGATTTTGACAGCACTAAAAGAAAGCGGATTTTTTGGAAATTCGGGGATGTTGTAGGATTTGAATGCCTGGGAATAATGTTCCGTGTCTTTTTGCGGTACTACGAACGGCTTGTAAGTTTTTTCTTCTTTATTCGGATAGCCAGAACAAGGCTTCTCATATTGACGGTCTCTATTTTGATAAAATATCATAAGTATATGTTCGGATAGTATTGGTTTGTCTGTCGGTAAATTTCCATCTTTGCCTTTGGGTTACAACCTGGTAAAACTTTGAATACTAACCTTAAAAAAGACAAGTGTCATGAAAAAGCTATCTTACCTTTTTGCCGTGGCAGCTTCCGCCGCTTGCCTCTGTGCCTGTACCGATGTTACCGATGCTTCTTCCGGCAGAACAAATCCCGGCCGATGCACGTAGTACCTTGGGGGCCGACGTAGTTCTTCAGTGGAACAACGAAGAACAAACCATCGATGGTTTTGGTGTGGCGCAGGCCGGCTGGTCCGACTATCTTTATGCCCACCGCAAGCGTCAGGAGATTATGGATGTGATGTTCGGACAGGACGGGCTTCGCCTCAGTATCCTCAGGGGCGAGGTATTCCCCCATTACGATGAAACCACGTTTAATATGGACGAGGATATCAATCTGTCTTTGGATGATCCTTTTTTCGATATTGATTTCAACCGTGATGAGAATCGTGTTGCCGAAGGCATCGCACAGCGCAACGGACAGTTGTGGATTATGAAAAAAGCGAAGCAGGAATACGGTGTGGACAAACTCATCTTTTCCGTTTGGTCTGCTCCGGCTTATATGAAAAGCAACGGCAGTACCTCGCAAGGTTTTTTGAAACGCGGCAGCTACCAGGCCTTTGCCGACTATCTTTCCAATTTCTGTGATGCCTACACAGCGGCAGGTCTGCCTGTCTATGCCATCTCTCCGGCCAACGAGCCCGAGTATGCGGCAAGCTGGAACTCATGCCTCTGGCTTCCCGGTACCACTACGCTGGGACCGTTCATTGTGAATAACTTAGGTCCCAAGTTGCGACAGACCCATCCCGAAACCCGGATTATCTTTGGCGAGAATGCCCAGTGGTCTGCCATTCTGGGCTTTATCATGGGCAGTAAAAATTATGTGCGCGATATTCTGAACCTGAATCCTAAAATCACCAACTTTCCCGTCATTGCCGCCGGACACGGCTATGTGGATCCTGTGACTGGGAAAGATCCTGCCATTGAACCGTTCAGCAAAGCCGAATCGAAGGGAATTCCCGTGTGGCTGACCGAAATCAGCGATCCTACGGAAAGTTATGATGCTACCATGACCAGTGGCTTGAAATGGGCGAAGAAGTTCCATCGTTTCTTGTGTGAGGCCAATACCGGGCTATTGTGTGGTGGGCAGGTGCTATACCGGATGGCGGAACCACCGAGGGGCTGATTAACATTGAAAAGAACCGCGTGGACTATGAAGTGACCAAGCGTTGCGAGGTGTTCGGCAACTTCTCCCGTTACATCCCTGTAGGAAGCAAGCGCATCTCGGCGCAATATGATTTCGAACAAGGCTATATGGTGTCTGGCTATAAATATGGTGACAACGGTTACACGGTTGTAGCCATCAACCCTGCGGATCATGAAGTAGTTATTTCGTTGGCTCTTGAAAGCGCTCAGGTTTCCGGTGCTTTGCAAGGCTATGTCACCGATGACACCCGTAAATGGGAGCCGGTGGAAGCTGTTCAACCTGCCGATGGTGTCTATACCCTGACCTTGCCGGCCCGTAGCGTGGTTTCCTATACCGGAACTGTGTTGAGTAGTTCGTCTTTGTAACATTGATTCTGTTTTTATTTCTACGCTGCAATAGTTTTTTGTTCCGTCATTGTATTGCGCTGATAAACAGTAATATGCGGTGACGGAATTTCCTGTATCCCCACGAAGTGCTTTTTCGTTTTTTCCTTGCAGAAGCCGGTTCGTCGGATATCGGTTTCCATGTCGGGTACGTAATCTTGATATATGTATGGCAGTATCCGTGCAAGGGGATGGGAGTTTCCATGCAAGAAGACTGCATCATTTGTTGCACCACTCGGCTGAACGTGCCTTTTCACTCAAGTGAAGTGCCGTTGCCACCTGTGTGAAACGGTTGCTTCACCAAGGTGAAGCAATAAAGTCATAAGACTGTTTTCACGGTTGCATCCTGTTGATAAAATACATCTATTGAAGTTTTGTCATTTTGTGTGTGGCGGTTGTTGTGTTGTACATTGATGAACGATACCGCCGCTTACCTACCGGTTGAGAGCCTTTATGGATGTTTTTTCACAGTAATTGGTTGATAATTAGAAGAATACTGTGTAGGAAAAATTTTATATTTCACGTTCAATTCAGATGTTTTCCATTGTCTTGAAGAATTTTTTTTTGATATTGATAAGATTTCATTGTTTAATGCTTGAATTGTATTTGTTCCTGCTTGCTTGAATTGCCATCTTTGCAATGTTAATTTTTAATTCAAATAACTATGAAAACAAAGACATTCTTAATTTCAGCTGCTATTCTTCCATCCATGGGGCATTACCGTTGTTTGCGAAAGCAATAACGTGTTGGAAATCTATTTTTAGTTAATTTTACAGCAATATTTTTTAATTAAACTCTAATACATTATTTATGAAACAAATTGCATTTACATGGTTGCTGTGCATACTTAGTATATGTGCCTATGCTCAGCAAATTACTGTTACCGGAACAGTGACGGATGCGGAGAATAATCCGTTGATTGGTGCGGCTGTTGTTGTAGTAGGAACTACGGATGGCGTGATTACCGATTTTGATGGCAAATATACCATTAAGGCCGCTTCCGGTCAGTCTTTGAATTTCTCTTATGTAGGTTATCAGGAGCAAACTGTTAAGGTTGATGGCCGCAGTGTGATTAATGTGAAATTGTCGGAAGGTGAATTGTTGGACGAGGTGGTGGTTATCGGTTACGGTACAGTGAAGAAAAGCCATTTGACAGGTGCGGTCGCTTCTGTTTCCGGTAAAGAGTTACAGGCAAATGTTGCACGTAGTGCTTCAGCTGCTTTGCAAGGAAGAGTTGCCGGTGTTACTGTGTCGGCTGCCAACGGTCAACCGGGGGAAGGCTTGAATATTAATGTCCGTGGTATCAGTTCATTGAGTGCCACCAGTCCGCTTTATGTGATTGACGGTGTGTATGGTGATATCAATATGGTTGATCCCGCTGACATTCAGTCTATTGAAGTGTTGAAAGATGCTTCGGCTGCTGCTATTTATGGTTCTCGTGCTGCTAATGGTGTTGTATTGGTCACTACTAAAGGCGGTCGTTTGGAAACTTCTGCCCGTGTAACAGTGGATGCCTATACAGGCGTTCAGATGGTTGCCAAATACATTGATGTAATGGATGGTAATCAGCTTCGCGATTTGGCAAAGGCTACCGGTTATAGTTCGGCAGAAGGGTTGCTGAATTGGAATGGAGGTGCTGGAACAGACTGGCAGAAAGAACTTTATAACTCGGCTATGGTGAGCAAGGTTAGCTTGAATGTATCTGGAGGAAACAAGACCTCGACCTATAATCTGTCGGGAAGCTATCTTAACCAGGATGGTATTGTGAATACTACCGGTTATGAGGCATGGAACATTCGTGCTAAGAATACTTTTTCTTTTTTCAATAATCATTTGCGTATGGGGACTACGTTGATGATGAAATTCTATAAAAAGAAGTACGAAGATGTTTCATATACCTCCGCTCTGACAGCTGTGCCTATGTGGAATGTATATGGTGAAGATGGCACTTGGGGTGTCGCTCCGGAATGGACCAGAGGAGATAATCCTGTAGGTTGGACAGAAGCCTATGATTACCAAAGACATGGGATAGACATTTTATTGAATGGCTATGCCGAAGTGGATTTGTTCTTGAAAGGATTGAAATATAAATTCAATGTAGGTATAAACAAATATACAAGACGTAATTATGCCTATAGTTCTCCTTATTATTTCAGTTCTACTTCACAAAAGAATGAAGCGGAATTGTCGGAAAGTACAGACTGGGAGAACGATTGGTTGATTGAAAATACAATCAATTATGATAATACGTTTGGCAATCATACGATTTCTGCTTTGGTGGGTTATTCTGCCCAGCGTAACAATGCGCGTGGTTTTGGTGCAGGACGTAAGGGTTTCCCGGAAGGTTTCTCTGTGATTGACGCCGGTTCGGTTTCTTCACAAAATACATCGGGTAGCGCATGGGCCAATACAATGATTTCTATGTTTGGGCGTGTGATGTATTCGTATGCCGATCGTTATATGCTGTCTGCTTCTGTTCGTCGGGACGGTTCTTCCAAATTTGCAGATGGAAACCGCTGGGGCACATTCCCGTCTGTATCTTTGGGTTGGAATGTGATGAATGAAGATTTCTTTGAAAATATCAAGGAAACCATGAATGAATTGAAAATTCGTGCCAGTTATGGTGTACTGGGTAATTTGAGCGGCATTGGCAATTATGCTACCCAGTCTGTTGTTTATAAAGGTATGAATAACATGATGGGCACAGAACTTTGGGAAGGTGCCATTACCGGTAAGGAATGGACTTCACCCATGAATGTGACTTGGGAAAAGACGAAGACTTTGAACTTGGGTTTGATTTTGCTTTCTTGAACAATAAGTTCAGTGTCAGTGCTGATTATTTTATTCAGAAAACAGAAGATATGTTGTTGTCTATGCCGCAGTCTTTGAGTTTTGGCTTGAGTGGGAATCCTACAGTAAATGCAGGTACAGTAGAAAACAAAGGATTTGAAATTTCATTGAATCACCGTAATAATGTAGGCGATTTGTATTATCATGTAGGTGTCAATGCCACCTTTATCAAGAATGAACTGACGGAAGTAAACGGAAGTCGTGATGAATGGCAGGGATTCAATCCTCATGCCAAAGGAACGATCACTTATGCCAAGACCGGTCATTCCATAGGTTATTTCAATTTGATAAAGACGGATGGTGTATTCCAAAGCCAACAAGAAATTGATGCGTATGTGGATAAGAACGGTAATAAGATCCAGCCTAATGCACAACCGGGTGACTTGCGTTTCGTGGATTATAACGGAGATGGTAAGATTGACAATAATGACCGTCAGGATGTAGGCTCTGCTTTCCCGAAAGTTAACTTGGGTGTAAGTCTGGGTGCTGAATGGAAAGGTTTGGATTTGAATATGTTCTTTGACGGAAACTTTGGCAACAAGATTTACAATGCCCAGTATTATAGTACGGTTTATAATGAATCAACGGGAAACCAATATGCAGAACGCATGAACAGCTGGACTGAAAACAATCATTCTGACATTCCTCGCTGTTTGTTTGGTACTAGCGATCCTAATGGTACAAACTGGGGCTATACGGACCGTTGGTTGGAAAATGGTTCATTCTTGCGCTTGAAGACTTTGGAATTAGGTTATACGTTGCCCAAAGTATGGGTATCTAAAGCCGGTTTGCAGAATGTGCGTGTTTATACGGCTATGGAAAACCTTTTCACTATAACCGATTATAAAGGATATACTCCTGACTTGGGTATGGTAGATGCCGATGGTGCCGGTACATCAGGTGGTTCGGGTGTAATGACCCGTGGTTGTGATGACGGTCGTTATCCGATGGCACGTACTATCACCTTTGGTTTACAAGTAAATTTCTAATTAGGAATAAGTAATATTTGCAGAATATGAAAAAGAATTTTATAAAATACATAGCTGCATTGGCTGTAGCTCCAATGTTGTTGTCTTCTTGTAGTGATGACTTTCTGAATGAGATTGATCCTAATCGTCAGACTCCGACCACTTTCTGGACATCCGAGGATAATGTGATGAAAGGCTTGTCCGCAGTTTATAATCCTTTCCGCCGTATGACCAGTGGATATTATGGTGGGTTGGAAGGCATCATGCATCTTCAGATGCGCGGTGACGACCTTTACCCCACTCGTGGAGAAGAACCTTATATTTGGGAATATTTGTCGTTTGTCAACACAACGAATACAAAGGATTTGAGCTGGGGAAACATCTATGAAGGCATTCAGATGGCAAACGAATTCATATATCGTGCGGCTACGGTTGATATGGACGAAACCAAACGTGAGCAAATGATAGGTGAGGCTTATTTCTTACGTGGATTCTGGTACTTCCGTTTGCGTACTGATTATCGTGATGCGGTTATCCGTACTCTCCCGCAGGATGCAGATCCGGAAACTCATGGACTGTCTAGCGGTGATGAAGTGCTGGAACAGGCTATTTCAGACTTTAAGGAAGCCAAGTCTCGTTTGCCTAAGCTTCGTTCAAGCGATGAGAACGGTCGTGTAACTCAAGGTGCGGCTATTGCCATGTTGGGTAAAAAGCTTATATCTGGAAAGGGGATTATCAGGCCGCTAAGGATGAGTTTGAAATTATAATGAATGGTTATGGTTACGATTTGACTCAAAAGTATGAGGACAACTTCCGTGACGATACGGAATTTAATGCTGAATCTATTTGGGAAATCAATTATGATGCCAAAGGTAATTCGGGTGACTCTTGGGGCAATGGCACTAGTGACGACTCGTTTATGGGAAACAACCTTGCTCATTATTTTGGTCCGACACTGAAAGGTGAGAATATTGGCGGTGGTTGGTATAAGATGCAACCTTCTCCCTATTTGATAAAAGAATTCATTTCCGAACAGCGTCCGGAAGGCTCTGATTCCAAATGGGATAAGCGTTTATACACTACGTGCTTCTTTAAATACTCTGATTTCGGTGATGTGAAGCCGGATGAAAAATTCTATGGTGGTAAAGTGGAATTTGATGATATGTTTAAATGGACGGTACTGCCCGAAGGCGATGGCAAATATGGTATTGCCAAGCAAGGATATGCTCCTGCTTATCCGGTTATCGAGGGTGTTCAAGGGCGTTTCATGATGAAGAAGTTTGCAGCTTGGTGGGTTCCCACAGGATGTACGATGTATTCTAACGATGCCGGACGTATCAACAATTTACGTATTATGCGCTTTGCAGAAGTTTTGTAGCTCCACGCTGAGGCTTGTCTGGAAACCAATGATGAAAGCGGAGCAATGAAAGATATTAACCGGATTCGTGTACGTGCCGGGTTGCCGGAGAAAAACTTGAGTGGAAAAGATGCTATAATGACAGAACTCCAGAAACAGAAATTGCTGGAATTTGCCGGAGAGAATATACGTTGGGATGATATGGTTCGTTGGTACGGAAATGATCCTGCTAAGTTGAAAGCTATCATGCACGAACGCAAGACCGATTCTCAACATTATGAATTGCTTTACGAAGAAAATGAAAGTGGTGAAAAGGAATTGGTAGGATATAAACCGACAGACCGCATTTCGGATACACAAGGATTTGACCATTTTGAAGCTAAATTCTTGTACTTCCCGATACCTCAGGCAGAGGTGGACGCTAATTTGAATTTGGAGCAAAAGCCGGAATGGAGATGATTGTATTGAACTGATAATTAAAAAGTATGAGAGGTGTGTCAAAACGTGGATAACGCCATCGTTTAGTTCGCAGGGGCGAGGTCCGCTCGCCCGAAAACAGTTTGCTTTGTGTCTTCGGGCAGGTAAACCCTTCCCCTACAACTGACGATGGGATAGGCCCGGTTTAGTTTTGACACACTCCCATAAAAACAATGAAGCCAAATGAAAAGGAAAGGATATTATTTATGCTCTTTGTTGGTTATGATATTTGTATTTTTGTCATGTCGTGATGAAGAACAGGATTGTACCCAAGCTATGCAGGATATACAAAACCAGTTGAAGGAAAATGATTTATTGAAATCTGTTTCTCAAGAACGTGAACAATGTGTTTTGTTATTCGAGTCCAATAAGATAATTTTTCCGCAAGAGTTAATCCAAAGTGTAGATGTGGATGCGGAAAACTGGAAAACGACTTTGACATTTGCCAATGGAAGCACTTATGTTATACCTACCTTAGGTACTTCGATTGACAACTTGATATTGAGTTCTACAGTCAATCCTTCCGGTTGCAATCCATTATCGGCCAGTGTAGTTGTAAAATTACCTGTATTGGGACGCATTAAACTGATTGTACACAGCAAACCGGGAAAGCATACGCCTGACGTGGAATATACATTTAAAGATGTGGGATTAAAACAGAATATTCCGGTATTGGGACTTTATCCCAATTATAATAACCAGATCACTTTAATTTATACGGATTTGCAAGGAAATGAACGTGCTCGGTCCAATCTAAAGCTTCAGACGAAAACATTGGAAAGCAGAAGGCTGCCTAAGGAAATCAGAGTGGTAAAGGCTCAATATGACCGAATGGAGCCAGGCATGAATTTGGTAAACTCCCCGGACAGGATGAAACAGACACTTCTATCCCTTATATGATAGATGCTGACGGAGAAATCCGTTGGATTCTTGATTGGGAGAAGTCGGATGAACATCGATATATCGGAATCGGGTGCGGATTGATCCGGATGCAGAACGGACATTATATGACCGGTGACGGAAACCATCATCGGATGGTGGAGGTGGATATGATGGGAAATACAATTCATAATTGGGATATGCTGGAACGGGGATACACTATGCATCATGCCATATCTCAAGATAAGCAAGGCAATATATTAGCGACTGTGAGCAAGACTTCCGCTAAAATCGCCAATGGGAAAGATGTACGGATAAATGATTTTATTATTATGATGGATCCCGAAAAAGGGGAGATATTGCAAGAATGGGATTTGGTGCACATGTTGGATTCGGCTCGCTATGGAATGACCGATTATGATCTAACCTCAGACCCTTTTGCACAAAGTGCCAGTAATTGGGCGCATAATAATGGTATAGTAGAGTGGGGAGATGATTATCTGGCTACAGCTCGTTATCAAGGAATCTTTAAGTTTAATAAAGCTGGAGGTATTGAGTGGATTATATCGCCTCATGGGTATTGGAGAGATAAATACTTGAAATTATTATTGAATCCTCTTCATGCCGACGGGACTCCTATTACTGATCCTGAGGTGATAGCCGGAACGAAGAATTGTGATGATTTTGAATGGCCTTGGGGATGTCATACAGCTGTCCCATTACCTAATGGACACATTCTTTATTTCAATAATGGTTATGGGCGTAACTTCAAACTGGATTTTACAGACAGGAAAAATATTTATACTTGCGGCATAGAATATGAAGTGGATGAAGTGAACCGTACGGTTCGCCAAGTTTGGCAGTATGGAAAAGAGCGTGGTGCCGCGTATTTTACTCCGGCCCGTTCCGGGGTGCAATATTTGGAACAAACGGGTAACAGATTAATTTGTCCGGGAATGAGCAATGTGCTTAGCAATGGCAATCGTGGTGCACGTGTGACAGAAGTAGATCCTGAAACACAGGATGTTGTGTTTGAGTTGGAATTGGAAGATGCGATTTACCAGCGGGTTTACCGTATGTCTCTTTATCCTGAGAACCAATAACAACACTGTATAGAATATGATTGATTTTTGATAAAATAGTATAATTCTAGATGCTTGGATAGCATTCTTTTACTGTAAAAGATGGATTGATAACAATGAAAAGAAAATAAGATATGAACGGATATTTCAAAAAACAAATAGAAGCATTGCGCCAACGCCATGAAGCGTTGTTGCAACGTCCTAATGAAATGCAGGAAGAAACGAACGGTGTCATCCGCCGTTATGTTTATCCGGTACTGACACGCCAGCATATTCCCCTGGAATGGCGTTATGACTTCAACCCTGCCACCAACCCTTGTTGTATGGAGCGTATCGGCTTTAATGCTACCATGAACAGTGGTGCCCTGAAATGGAACGGAAAGTATCTGATGGTGGTGCGTGTGGAGGGAGCAGACCGGAAGTCGTTCTTTGCCATAGCCGAAAGCCCTAACGGGGTGGACAATTTCCACTTTTGGAAACGTCCGCTGGTATTGCCCGATGTGGATCCGGCGGAAACCAATGTGTATGATATGCGTCTTACCGCTCACCAGGATGGATGGATTTATGGTATCTTTTGCAGCGAACGCCATGATGACAAGGCACCGGCGGGAGATCTGTCGGCGGCGGTGGCAAAGGCGGGAATCGTACGCACGCGCAATCTGGTGGACTGGGAACGGTTGCCCGACTTGAAAGCGGCGAGCCAACAGCGCAATGTGGTGTTGCATCCCGAATTTGTGAATGGGAAATATGCCCTCTACACCCGTCCGCAGGATGATTTTATTAATGCCGGAAATGGGGGAGGAATAGGATGGGCGTTGATAGACGACATCACCCGGGCGGAGGTGAAGGAGGAAATGATAATAAACCACCGTTATTATCACACGATCAAAGAGGTGAAGAACGGAGAGGGACCGCACCCCATCCGCACCTCCCAAGGGTGGCTGCACCTGGCGCACGGAGTACGCGGATGTGCCGCCGGACTGCGCTATGTGCTCTATCTGTATATGACCGCAGCCGATGAACCGTGGCGCGTCATAGCTGAACCAGCCGGCTATCTGCTGGCTCCGCTGGCGGGGGAAAGGGTGGGCGATGTGTCCAATGTGCTTTTCTCGAACGGATGGATAGCCGATGACGACGGTACGGTATACATCTATTATGCCTCCAGCGACACGCGGATGCACGTGGCGGTTTCTACGGTGGATCGCTTGGTGGACTACTGTCTGCACACGCCTGCCGACGGATTGCGTTCCGCAGCTTCAGTGGCGGCGGTGAACGCGCTGATAGATCGCAACGAGGCATTTCTGAACGGGTAAAATAGAAGGAATATAAAGGCATTGATAAGATAAAGTCGTTTTTAATGCGGAATGGCTGTTTTTTAGGTGGAAAGAGAAGTGGATAATGCCATTTATTTTCTTGTCGAAAGGGAATAAATGGCTAATTTTGTAATTATAAACCCAAAATAGATATTGTATGAAAAAGATTGCTTTATGGGCTATGTGCATAGCCGTAATGGTGTTGTCGGGTTGCCGGAAGGCTCCGGAATGGAAAGCGGAACATGTGTTTGTCATCGGTTTGGACGGATGGGGCGCCTACAGTGTGGCAAAGGCGGATATGCCGAACGTGAAGGCGTTGATGGATGCCGGATGCTACACGTTGAAAAAACGCAGTGTACTTCCTTCATCCAGTGCTGTAAATTGGGCTTCCATGTTTATGGGGGCAGGTCCTGAACTGCACGGGTACACGGAGTGGGGATCAAGAACGCCCGAACTACCTTCGCGTGTGCTGAACGAGCATGGCATTTTCCCCACCGTGTTCAGCGAGTTGCGCAAGGCGGCTCCCGATGCCGAGATGGGCGTACTGTATGAATGGGATGGTATCAAGTATCTGGTAGATACGCTGGCTTTGAACCATCATGCGCAGGCACCCGACTATAACACGCATCCTACGGCTTTGTGTGACATGGCCTGTGAGTATATTATGCAGAAGAAACCGGTGTTGAGTGCTTTCTGTTTCGACAACCCTGACCACGTAGGGCACGGTGACGGACACGATACTCCGGCTTATTATGCCAAACTGAAAGAACTGGACGGCTATGTGGGCCGTATTGTGGATGCCATCAAGGAAGCGGGTATTTATGAAAACAGCATCATTATTGTCACCGCTGATCATGGGGGAATCAATAAGGGACATGGCGGAAAGACCATGGAGGAGATGGAAACGCCGTTCATTATCGCCGGAAAGAACATCAAGAAGGGGGGAGCTCTCGAAGAGAGCATGATGCAGTTTGACTGTGCGTCTACTATAGCATCTGTTTTCAATCTGGAGCAACCGCAGGTGTGGATAGGACGCCCCATGACACAGGTGTTTGAATAAAAGATGAAGCGGATACTATGAAATTGCATATCGTTGATATTCTGATTATTTGTGCTTATCTGATGGTTATTGTCGCCATCGGGTTGTTTTTGAAAAAGAAGGCGGCAAAGAATATGGATTCTTATTTTTTGGGCGGAAAGTCGTTGCCGTTTTATATGTTGGGACTGTCGAATGCATCGGGCATGTTTGATATTACCGGCACCATGCTGATGGTGTATTGGGCTTTTGCTTATGGGTTCAAAAGTCTGTGGATTCCATGGTTGTGGCCCGTGTTCAATCAAATTTTCCTGATGGTCTATCTGTCGGTGTGGCTCCGCCGGAGCAATGTGCTGACGGGCGCCGAATGGATAAAGACCCGTTTCGGGCAGGGGCGGGGGGCTACGCTCTCGCATACTATTGTCATTGTCTTTGCTCTGCTCAGCGTGCTGGGCTTCTTGAGCTACGGGTTTATCGGAATCGGCAAGTTCATGGAGATCTTTTTTCCGTGGGAGGTAGTGTCGCAGTATGTGCCCTGGGATATTCCGGTACAATATGTGCCTCATTTTTACGGCATTTTCTTTACGGCCATTGCTACCTTCTATGTGATGCTGGGCGGTATGCTCAGCATTGTGTGGACGGATGTGGTGCAGTTCCTCATCATGACGGTGGCGGGTGTGGTCATTGCCATTATCGGGATGAACATGGTGACTCCTGAAATGATCCGGGAATTTGTGCCTGCAGGGTGGGAGTCGCCTTTCTTCGGCTGGACGCTGGACATTGACTGGAGTGAACGGATGAGTTTGCTGACGGAACGCATGGCGGACGAGCCTTACAGCCTGATGGGTGTCTTTGTGATGATGGCGTTGCTGAAAGGGATTTTTATGAGCATGGCGGGGCCTCCTCCGAACTATGACATGCAGAAGATCCTGTCGTGCAAGTCACCCAAGGAGGCGGCGCTGATGAGCGGTTCGGTATCGGTCATTCTGCTGATTCCGCGTTATCTGATGATTATGGGATTTGCGTTGCTGGCTATCTATTTCTTTAAAGTGGATGGAGGACTGGAACAGATGACGGCTGTCCACACGGATTTCGAAACAATTCTTCCTCACCTGATTACGAAGTATGTGCCGGTGGGGCTGGCGGGTTTGTTACTGGCAGGATTGCTGTCGGCATTCATGTCTACATTCGCTTCTACGGTGAATGCGGCACCGGCCTATGTGGTGAATGATATTTATCTGAAGTATATCAACCCAAGGGCTTCCGTCAGGACACAGATACGGGCGAGTTACCTCGTTTCGGTACTGGTGGTGGTTATCAGTACGGTGATGGGCTTTTTTCTGAAGGACATCAACGAGATTTTCCAGTGGATTGTGGGCGCGTTGTTCGGCGGATATATTGCCGCCAATGTGTTGAAGTGGCACTGGTGGCGGTTTAATGGTGAAGGGTATTTCTGGGGAATGACTTCGGGTGTGGTGGCTGCCATTGTGATGAAGTTCACGGTACCCGATTCGTTGGTACTTTATTTTTTCCCCGTGTTGTTCGGCATTTCGCTGGTGGGTTGTATCGTGGGTACGTACTCGGCACCTCCTACTGACGAGGAGACGCTGGTGAACTTCTATATCCGGGTACGTCCGTGGGGGTGGTGGAAACCGGTGGCGGCCAAGGCGGTAGCACGCTATCCGCAGGTGACGCGCAACCGCCATTTCAAGCGGGATATGTTCAATGTGGCGATTGGTATCGTGTGGCAGTGCTGTCTCACTATTGTGCCCATGTATCTGGTGGTGCGCGGTACGGGGGGACTCATTGCGTCGGTGTTGCTGCTGGTGGTGACCACCGTGGTGTTGAAATATACCTGGTACAGGCCGTTGTGCAGGGAAGAGAAGGAATATGATGAGTTGATGAAACGTATCGGAATGGACTGATAGACAAAAAAGGGTAAATGTGTCAAAACTAAAATGGCTACCTCGCAAAGTTACAGATCGTATTTATAACACTTAAAAAAGGGTCGTATCAAGCTCTGTATTGAGTAATGATATGGCCCTTTCTTTAGCCTTTTAGGATGTTCAAATGCCAGATTATAAGTTCGTATTTTCAAAAACAGAGTTTTGACATCCTCTTTTTGTCTGTCAATATCAACCGGAAGGTTTAGCTCACTTCGGGCGGCTCCAGTATGCGGCTGGCGTACTCATGTTGTAGCGGTAGCTCGACACCTTGTTTCATCAGTATTCTTCCGGAGAACATTTTGTTGTCCAGTGGCAGCGGACGGGCATCTTTTCCGGTTTAGTTCCGTGATGCGGTATTGCTTGTCGGCTTTCAGCCTGTCCATGCGGAAACGGGGAACAATCTGATTGCAATAATGCTGAATCTTGTAGGCAAGAACACGGCATGTTTTTTCTGTGGGGTGTAGAGCATCAGTGAGGAAACACCTTTATCATTGTAAGGTGAGATGAGACGGTATGATAAATTGTCCAGCTGTATCATCGGACGGATTTTCTTGTAGGTAATAATGGCTTCACGTTTTCGGGAACGGACAACGGCAGGGAGGTGTTCGGAGTAGCTATCAGAATATCTTGTTCCTATACCCGGAGCGGAAAGGAAGAGAAGAGGCATAAGTTTGCCGGAAGTAGTTTTTTCATGGGATGGTATTTTTTTGAAGAATAATGATCTGTATGTTTGGAGTTATGCAAAAATGAAAGAAGTTTTTGGCATTTTATGATAGAATATTATTCATGTGGCACTATGTGCGCATTTTATGTAATTATGAGGTGCTTTGCCGCAATAAATATCAAGGAATCTTTTTATCTTTGCGAATATTGGTAATCAGTGCTTAAGTATAAAAAAAGGTTATGGAAAAGAGAGATAAAGAGGAAATGAGCCGCAGGAAGTTTCTGAAGATAGTAGGCGTCAGTGCGGCTGCATCGGCGGCAGCCCTGTATGGTTGTGCATCCGAAGGGAAACCGGCTTCATCCGAGGCTTCTGTGTTGGGCGAAGTGCCTGTGGATAAAATGACGTATCGCGTTTCCCCCAAAGGGGAGCGTGTCTCACTTTTAGGATATGGATGTATGCGCTGGCCGTTGAAACCTGCACCGGACAGCGATGGAAATGTGATAGATCAGGATGCGGTGAATGAACTGGTGGATTATGCTATCGCTCATGGAGTGAATTATTTCGATACATCTCCTGTTTATTGCCAAGGGTTTTCTGAAAGAGCCACCGGTGCGGCCTTGAAACGTTATCCCCGCGAAAAGCTCTTGATTGCGACAAAGATGTCCAATTTCCAAAACTATACTCGTGAGAATTCCATCAAGATGTACCATCAGTCGATGAAAGAATTGCAGACGGATTATCTGGATTATTATTTGCTTCATTCCGTAGGTGGAGGGGAAGGGATCAAGACTTTCCATGACCGTTATATTGACAATGGAGTTCTTGACTTTTTACTAAAAGAGCGTGAAGAAGGCCGTATTCGTAATTTGGGATGGTCATTTCACGGATCGGTGGAAGTGTTTGATTATTTGCTGTCGCTGGATGTGAAATGGGATTTTGTGCAAATTCAGATGAACTATGTAGATTGGCGCCATGCTTCGGGTAGAAATGTTAACGCGGAATATTTGTATGGAGAGTTGGCCAAGCGTGGAATTCCGGCTGTGATTATGGAGCCGCTGTTGGGAGGACGTTTGTCTAAACTGAACGACCACCTGGTGGCGCGCTTGAAGCAGCGTCGCCCGGAGAACAGTGTGGCATCGTGGGCGTTCCGTTTTGCCGGTACGTATCCCAACGTGTTGTGTGTGTTGAGTGGAATGACTTATATGGAACATTTGCAGGATAACCTTCGGACTTATTCGCCCTTGGAACCTTTGAATGAGGAAGAAAAAGAGTTCTTGGAAGAAACAGCCCAATTGATGCTGAAGTTCCCTACGATTCCTTGCAATGACTGCAAATATTGTATGCCCTGTCCTTACGGGTTGGATATTCCGGCGATTCTGGTGCATTATAATAAATGTGTCAACGAAGGAAATGTGCCTAAAAGCAGTCAGGATGAGAATTACCGCCGTGCACGGCGTGCTTTCCTGATAGGTTATGATCGTAGTGTGCCCAAACTGCGGCAGGCAAGCCATTGTACCGGATGTAACCAGTGTAATCCGCATTGCCCTCAAAGCATTGATATTCCCAAAGAACTGCATCGCATAGACGCATATGTGGAACAGTTGAAACAAGAGACTTTATAATGGAATGGATAAACATGATAAAATAACGAATGCTTATGTTACGTAAAATAAGACTTGCCGCCGCCCTTTTGTTCTTTACAATGATCACGTTGCTGTTTTTGGATTTTACTGGAACTGTGCATGGTTGGTTTGGCTGGATGGCGAAAATACAGTTCCTTCCTGCCGTGCTGGCATTGAATGTGGGGGTGGTGATAGCCCTTGTTTTGTTGACTCTGCTTTTGGGGCGTGTCTATTGTTCGGTTATCTGTCCGTTAGGGGTGTTTCAAGATATCATTTCCTGGGTTTCGGGAAAGGTAAAGAAGAATCGTTTCCGCTACTCGCCTGCTTTGTCGTGGTTACGCTATGGGGTATTGGCAGTGTTTGTCGTCGCTTTGGTAGCAGGGGCGGTTTCATTGGCGGCGTTGATTGCTCCTTACAGTGCATACGGCCGTATCGTTTCTAACCTGCTGACACCTTTGTATCAGTGGGGGAACAATGTACTTGCCCTATGGGCGGAGCGTGTGGACAGTTATGCTTTTTATTCGGTAGATGTTTGGATGAAAGGTCTTTCTACTTTTGCAGTTGCAGTGGGTACTGTGATTGTGCTTTTTATTTTGGCATGGCGTGGAGGAAGAACTTATTGCAATACCATTTGCCCGGTGGGTACAGTATTGGGATTCTTATCTAGATATTCTTATTTTAAACCGGTTATTGATACGTCTAAATGTAATGGTTGCGGACTTTGTGCTCGTAATTGCAAGTCTTCCTGCATTAATCCCAAAGCACATGAGATTGATTATTCCCGTTGTGTTGCTTGTATGGATTGTCTAGGCAAGTGCCGCCAAGGGGCAATAAAATATGTATCGGGGCAGATGCTTCTGAAGAAACAGGCTCCGGCAAGTGAAGGAGTTGGCAAACGGGTTTCTCAGGCGTCTTTAAACAAAGAAAAGGTAGATACTGCACGGCGTGGGTTCTTTACGGTTTCGGCTTTGATTGCTGCAAGTGTTGCCGTAAAAGCTCAGGAAAAGAAAGTGGATGGCGGTCTGGCTCCTCTTATAGATAAGAAAGTTCCCAAGCGTGCCACTCCTATTGTTCCTGCGGGAGCATTGAGTTTCCGTCATTTTGCGCAGCACTGTACGGCTTGTCAGCTTTGTGTGTCGGTGTGCCCTAATCAGGTATTGCGTCCGTCCGGTGATTTGAAACATCTGATGCAGCCCGAGATGTCTTACGAACGTGGATATTGTCGTCCTGAGTGTGCGAAATGTGCAGAAGTATGTCCTACTGATGCTATTCACTTGGCTGATTTGACAGAGAAGTCATCTGTACAGATTGGTCATGCTGTGTGGGTTGCTCAGAATTGTATAGTGAACACAGATGGGGTAAGTTGTGGAAATTGTGCCCGTCATTGTCCTACGGGGGCTATCTTGATGGTTCCTAAAGATGCCGATGATGAAAAATCACTTAAGATACCGGTTGTGAATACAGAACGTTGCATCGGTTGTGGCGCTTGTGAAAATCTTTGTCCGAGCCGCCCGTTTAGTGCTATTTATGTAGAAGGTCATGAGATGCATCGTATTATCTGAATGAAATAGAAAGGAAGATGGATGAATTAATCAGATTGTTGCATGAAGGCGGCTATTCCTGTGTTATCAGAAAGGAAGAGATCCGTACTTTTACCCAACGCGGGGTAGCCGATTTATATGATTTGCTGAATCAGCATCCGGTCTTTTTGCATGGAGCGCAGGTTGCTGACAAGGTGGTAGGAAAAGCAGCTGCCGCATTGATGGTGCTGGGGGGTGTCCGGGAGGTTTATACGGATATCATCAGTGAGCCTGCATTGGCTGTATTGCACAAGGCGAATATTAGGGTGGAGTGTGTTCAAATAGTTTCTCGTATTTGGAACAGAAACCGGACAGGTTGGTGTCCTTTGGAAACTCTTTGCTATGAGTTGGAATCGCTTGAGGCTATGTATCCGGTGATTCAGAATTTTGTGGAAAGGATGAGGGGCTTCGGAAGCTAACTTCGTGGTTCTTGTCTTGTTTCAAATGTGCTGATGATGCTGTACGTTCGGAGAGTAAACGTTTTGCATATAATCTTAACTAATGTTGTCTGTCAGATGGTTTTCTTCGAAACTTAATGAAATTTTGCTAGGAATTCTTAAATCTTCATTATCTTTGAAGCATAAAACAATAAGATTATGAGTGACCAGATAAAACAAATAGCTGAGCGTCTCCAGGGATTAAGGGACGTTCTGGAACTGACTCCTGATGAAGTGGCTAAAAGTTGCCAGCTTTCAGTGGAAGAGTATTTGGGTATGGAAAGCGGGGAGAAAGATATTTCTGTCAGTGCTTTACAGAAAATAGCCCGTAAATACGGTATTGCATTGGATGTATTAATGTTTGGTGAAGAACCTAAGATGAGTTCTTATTTTCTGACCCGTTGTGGTTCAGGAGTGTCGGTAGAACGGACCAAGGCGTATAAATATCAGTCATTGGCTTCCGGTTTTCGCGGGCGTAAGGCTGATCCTTTTATTGTGACTGTAGAACCGAAACCGGAAAATACTCCGATTCATTTTAACTCACATGAGGGACAAGAATTCAATTTGGTTATTGAAGGAAGAATGTTACTTAATATAAATGGAAAAGAATTGATCTTGAATCCAGGTGACAGTCTTTATTTTGATTCTTCTATTCCACATGGTATGATGGCATTGGATGATAAGACTGTGAAATTCTTGGCAGTAATATTATAATAAATTGAGATTAAAAAGACAGCGTTGTCATTGACTGCAACTATTTCTAATTTTTGGTTCTCAATTTTTAATTGAATAAGATTATGGTAGAAAAATTCTTAGAACAGACCACATTTACCTCACAAGAGGACTTTATAAAGAATTTAAAGATTAAAATCCCTGAAAATTTTAATTTTGGTTATGATATAGTAGATGCCTGGGCTGCCGAAGAACCCGATAAGAAAGCATTGTTATGGACTAATGATAAAGGGGAGCATATACAATATACTTATGCAGACTTGAAAAAGTATACGGATATGACTGCTTCTTATTTTCAGAGCCTTGGTATTGGTCATGGTGATATGGTGATGCTTATTTTAAAGCGTCGTTATGAGTTCTGGTACTCTATTATTGCCTTGCATAAGTTAGAGCTGTGGTTATTCCTGCAACTCATCTGTTGACAAAAAAGGATATCGTGTATCGTTGTAATGCTGCTGATATCAAGATGATTGTAGCTGCAGGAGAAGATGTGATAACAAAGCATATTATAGATGCCATGCCCGATTGTCCTTCAGTAAAAAAACTGGTCAGTGTAGGACCGGATATTCCGGAGGGTTTTGAAGATTTTCATAAAGGTATTGAAAAAGCTGCTCCTTTTGTCAAACCGGAACATCCCAATACGAATGAAGATACTTCATTAATGTATTTCACTTCGGGCACTACAGGCGAACCTAAGATGGTGGCACATGATTTTACATATCCTTTGGGACATATTGTAACTGCCAGTTTCTGGCATAATTTGCATCGTGACAGTCTTCATCTTACCATTGCCGATACAGGTTGGGGGAAAGCTGTCTGGGGAAAACTTTATGGACAGATGATAGCAGGAGCCAATATTTTTTTGTGTATGATCATGAAAAATTTACACCGGCAGATATTCTTGGAAAGATTCAGGATTATCATATCACTTCTTTATGTGCTCCTCCTACTATTTATCGTTTTTTAATTAAGGAGGATATTAGTAAATATGATCTTTCTTCTTTGGAATACTGTACTACGGCGGGAGAGGCTTTGAACTATTCTGTATATGAAACGTTCAAGAAAATCACAGGTATCCGTCTGATGGAAGGTTTTGGACAAACGGAAACTACATTGACTTTAGGTACTTTTCCCCTGGATGGAGCCTAAACCCGGAAGTATGGGGGTACCTAATCCTCAATATGATATAGATTTGTTGACACACGACGGGCGTTCTGCTGAGGATGGAGAACAAGGTCAGATTGTTATTCGTACAGATAGGGGCAAACCATTGGGATTGTTCAAAGAATATTATCGTGCTTCGGAATTAACGGAAGATGCTTGGCATGATGGTATTTATTATACAGGTGATGTGGCTTGGCGTGACGAGGATGGTTATTTTTGGTTTGTAGGCCGTGCTGACGATGTGATCAAGAGTTCGGGTTATCGTATCGGCCCGTTCGAGGTGGAAAGTGCCTTGATGACCCACCCGGCTGTTGTGGAATGTGCCATTACCGGTGTGCCTGATGAAATCCGTGGTCAGGTAGTAAAGGCGACGATTGTCCTTTCTAAAACTTTTAAGGGTAAGGAAGGACCTGAGTTGGTAAAGGAGTTGCAAGATCATGTGAAGCGTGTGACTGCTCCGTACAAGTACCCGCGTGTCATAGAGTTTGTAGAAGAACTTCCAAAGACCATCAGTGGAAAGATTCGTCGTGTGGAAATCCGTGAAAAGGATAAATAATCAGTTGTGGACTGATCGGAGTTTTATTGGTAAAATAATTAAAAATGAAAAAGGTTTTACTTCTTGTGTTTTTAAGTCTGGCCTGTTGTCAGCAAGTGCGCAAGCCTTGGTTCCTATTACATGGACAGCCTATGGTCTGACTTTTGAGGCTCCAAAAGGGATTTTGGTGGAGGAGGATACAGAGGAGACTTTTCTTCTGAACAATTCCAGGTTTTATATCACCATTCAGTCTTTGGATTCGGATGGTATGACAAAAAGTGACTTGAAGAGTGTATTAAAAGACTATGCCAATGATGACGGGGTGAAAGACCAGTCGGCTGTGCAGGAGTTTGAGTTACCACAGTTTTTCGGTACTTATTTAAAAGGAAGCTGCGAAACAGATCATTGTCTTTATGCTTGTCTGATGACTAAGGCGGCAGGTAGTGGATTTTATATATCTATTATCTATAGCAAGGAAAATGAAAATATTGCCGAAAAAATACTGAAAAGTTTTACAATGGAGGAATAAACAAAAGAGCGTTAATGCTTGTTTCTTAGATAAGAAAGCGTTCAAAATTTACCAGAAAATTACTAGATTATTAATAGCAAATGAAAGGACTGGCTTCGTGAGAAGGTAGTCCTTCTTTTTTGTGTAGTTATGAATGTTTAGGGAATCTATGATTCATGTGTAATATGCTTTGCCGACATCAGAATATCAAATGATTTTGGGCCATAATAAGGGACATTCAGAAAATAATATAAGTTAGCCAACTAATTCGTAATACTTTAAGTATGCATTAGCTGGCTAACTTATTATTCTATGAATGTTTCAGGTTAAGGCATTAACGTCCGGTCCACCATAAGGGGGTGATGATATTATCTGAGCCTCCTAATAACTCTACAGCTTGTTTATAGCCTTCGGGGTCTGCATTCTCCAGACTGGAAGGATATCGCATACGCTGTGGATAAAATTCCCATTTCTGTCCGTCTTTCCAAGAATTAGGATTCCAAGCATTAACCATGTCTGAACCAGTCATTGAACTTTCGTTTGCAGGAATCTCAAAGAATGGTAATCCCAAACGGCGGAAATCCGACCACATTTCCAATACCAAATACGGAGTTTGTGCAATGAATTTTTGAGTGATAATTTTAGTCAGGTGGTCATTCAATGCTTTTCCATATAACGTTTTAGAAGCTGTAGGATATTCATAAGTAACAGTCTTCTGTTCCTTGCTGTATCCATCCACATAAGTCATTTGTTCAGCAGTAGGTTCAGTGGTATGATCAAATTTGACTGAAGTACCTACACGATTGTAGTTGGTGGAATTCAGATAATCATTCACATATTCGCTAACACCAAAGTATTCAAAACTAGCTTTAATACCGTTTTCATAGGCTTCTTTCGCTGTTGTTCCAGTGTTCCAACCATACAATGAAGCTTCTGCTAGCAAGAAATACGTTTCCCATGCTGCAAAGAATATGCGAGATTTGCCCTTACAGTAGTCTTTACCCAACATTGGAAGAGTACAGCCGGGGCCATATCCATTTGTTACCAGTTGGTTATAAGCCAAGGTTGGTGACCATCCACCACGCGAACCAGCGGGATAACCATTCCAACAACGAGTTGCATCAATCTTTATTTCTCCGGGATTATCCTTGTTAGAATCGGATTTCCGTTTTCGTCTACTGTGTAAAGAACGAAATCTTTAGCTGTCCTGTCATTATATTTATCTATGTAGTTCTCAGCATTTTCATCATCAGGCAGACAGAATATCTTTAATGCACGAGGGTCAAGATTTTCCGGCATACCATCCAGCCAATATTGTTTAGTAGGATTATCTGTATTAGCAACATAATGTCTGTCATATTTAATACCTAAATAATTAGCTGGTTTAACATAACTAGCCAAATCGGAACGTTGTTCTGTTACTTTAATACCACCTAAATTAGTCAGAAGATTGGCAACTGTTGAAGAAAGAACCTGATCGTCAAATGAACGGGTATATACTCCGGAAAAGACATCCCATCCATCATTTTCTTTTACTGCAAACATATCATCAGCCGTTAAAATCTTGTTACCTTTGGCTGCATCCTCAAATTCGGCCTGTGCAGTTGCCTTGTCGATGTTTGATAAACGCATGGCCAGACGCATACGGAGTGAATTTGCATATTTCTGCCACTTCACAGGATCATATTTTACATTGTCAAACGGGTCGCATTTACCTTCTGCCTCAACAGGTAGGACAGAGGTGTTGATAGCTGCTGCCGCTTCTTTCAACTCCTTTAAAATGAATTCATAATCATCTTTCTCTGAGTTGAAAACAGGATTTTCCCCTAGGAAACTTTCAATAGGATAAGGTCCGAAATTATCAACAAACTCACTGATAAGATAGGCACGCCAGATACGGGCAAACTGCTTTACGTTCGGGAAAAATTCTTTTTCATGTGCAGTGGTAGTGGCCGCTTCGAGCTGGTTTTCTACTGCTGTAATAGCCAACGTAGCATTTTTAATACTGGAACTGAGATCAGGATAATAATAAGCAGATGTGTAGTCATCACTATAGCGGCCTACGTTCAGAAAACTCATTTCTCCACAAATTCTGGCAGCACTAGCCCAATTATAGACTACTACACGTTCTGCGGTACCGGGATTCATCTGTGCCTGTCCTATAGAATTATTCAATGCATATTGAGGTTTTACATATTCCTCACCGGCGGCTGTGGGATTGGTATTGACTTCATCAAAGTCAGAGCAGGAAACTAATCCGGCGCAAAAGCCAAGCCCCAAAAATAATTTATTCATTGTTTTCATTGTTCTTTTTTTTTTTCTTTTTTATGATTAGAAACCAAGAGTTACATTAAACAGGTAAGAACGTGATGTCGGAGCTGACGAGTTCTCCAAACCTGTTGCATTAGTGCTTGTAGCATATACTGATTCCGGATCAATACCGTCCAAATGGCTTGAAATCATCCATACATTATTCACGGTGAAACCAAGCTTAACCTGTTGGAACGGAGTCTTTTTCAACATAGATGACGGGAAACGATAACTCAAGGCGATGTTACGCAAACGGATGTTGGTTGCATCATAAATATAAGACTTCCGAAATGCCGGCGCGACCTGTAGCCAAAGCTTTGTAATAACGTTCTAAAGAAACACTTTGATCATTTACCTTATAACCGTTACCATCTTTGATAACTCCCGCTACAACGATATCCTCACGTTTACCGCCTGGAGCAGTACATTCGGCAATACCACTACGTTGCAAGTTCATATTGGTGAATGAGAAAATATCGCCACCAAAACGTCCGTCAATCAGGAAACTAAGTGTGAAGTTTTTATAATTAAATGTATTTGTCCATCCTAATAGGAAGTCAGGCTGTTGTTCACCAATCTTATGCTTGTCACTAGTGGCCTGTGGCAGTCCTGATTCATTGAGTAATAATTGTCCTTTAAATTCTCCTTCTTCTACTCGTTGATATTTGGTACCCCAGATTTCACCATAAGCACCTCCCGCAACTGCATAAACCTGTAATGCGTCAGAACCTCCTAAAGCATACTGCATACCTGGTTTTCCCGGTAATAATTCAATAATCTTACTCTTGTTCTGAGAGAAGTTCAACTGAGTATCCCAACTAAATTGAGCTGTTTCGATAGGGCGTGCATTCAACATGATTTCAATACCGGTATTTTGAATGTTACCTGCATTTACTTTCATGTTATCAGAACCGGAAAGGTTATTTAAAGGAATATTCATTAACTGGCGTTTTGCGTTTGTCTTGTACCATGCAAAGTCAACTCCTAAACGGTTATTGAAGAATTTCAATTCAGCACCGGCTTCCCAAGAAGTAATCAACTCGCTGCGTACATCTGCATCGTATTTGGTTTTTCCTTGTCCGGCAGTTGTATTGCCATTAGGGTCTGAACCAATACTATATGTATTATATAACTGATATGCATCCATATCGTTACCTACTTGTGCAAAATATGCACGTGCTTTAGCATAAGTAAACCATTCGGGCATGCCTTTGCCTACTTTACCCACCATATCACTGATCACCCATGACAATGAAACAGACGGATAGAAGAATGAACGGTTTTCTTTATTCAAAGCTGATGACCAGTCATTACGGAAAGTTGCATCCAAGAATGCCCAACCATTATAGTTGATCCCAAGAGTTCCATACAAAGAATTGATTTTTTTATGAATATAGGTTTCGGTTATTGACAAATCTTTTTTGTCACCATTGGCTAAAGAGAATAAATCGGGCGCAGTCAATTTTCCCATAGAATTATCCAAACCTGTAGATTTTCTTTCCATTAAGTTACCACCAAAAGAGAAATTACCACCAAATTTTCCAAACAATTCATCTTTATGGCCACTGATCAAAAAGCTGAAATTATTTTCGAAGAACTTTTTCTCACTAGTGCTGTAACGGCTGTTCTTATTATTAGTAGGACTTCCTGCATACAATTTCTCTTCACCCTCAGTGAAATACATATCACTACCGGCTTTGATTTCAGCATCCAGCCAATCTGTAAATTTGTACTTCAATGATCCGTTCATCAGGAAACGATTGCGGCTATCTTTATTGGGATTATAATCTTTAGACCAATAAGGGTTGATACCCCCTTTACTCCACCAGATCATTTCGCCGAATTCGTCTTTGACAGGGCTGGAAAAGTCACGGATGTCAATAGTCGTAGGCATATTGAAAATAGTATAAAATGCATTATTCCCACGTGCACCACTGATAGGGCGGTTTTCTGCGAGGGTATTGATGTATTGTACTTTTGCATCAATACTCCAACGATCATCTTTACCAAAAGTAGAAGATGCACGCAAAGTTAAGTTTGTACGGCTTAAGTTAGCACCCGGTATCATGCTGGAGTCATCCATACGATTCAATGAAGTGTAAATGGATGTTTATCATACTGCTGCTGGAATGATATGCTTTCTGATAAGTTCACACCTGTATCAAAGAAATTTTTTACGTTATCAAAGATTTGCATATTTGCAGTTGTACCATCCCATTTTGTATAGCTTTGCCCTGTTACTTCAGGTCCCCAGCTATAGCCGTTAGTTGAGTCGAACACGCCATTCTCACCTTGTCCAAAGGCTTTTTGGCGTTTAGGGAGCATAAATGTTGTCTCAGCGGAAACTGAACCAGAGATGGTGATACCCAAACCTTCACGCTTTGTTCCTTTTTTAGTTGTAATCAAAATAACACCATTACCGGCACGAGAACCATAAAGAGCAGCAGCTGACGCACCTTTCAACACAGACATGGACTCAATATCTTCAGCATTAATATCTGAAAGTCCATTACCCATATCCAATGTCGGGTTATCAATATCATTATTACTTGCTCCTGTAAAGTTATCCATTGGCACACCATCGACAACAATTAACGGCTGGTTCAAACCTGTTACAGAATTCGCACCACGAAGCTGGATTTTGGAAGAACCGCCAGGACCATTACTTGAACGGATAATCTGGACACCTGAAACTTTACCTGTCAAAGCATTTGCGAGGTTCGTTTCACGAGCTTCAAGTAACGCGTCACCTTTTACCTCCTGCATGGCATAACCCAGTGCTTTTTTCTCACGTTTGATACCAAGAGCAGTCACTACAACTTCGCCCAATGTTTGTGTGTCATCCTGTAAAGTTACATTCATGGGTTGTCCATCCCAAGGAATCTCTACTGTTTGATAACCTACAAATGAAATTTGAATGATATCCCCTTTTTTCACATTGGATAAAGAGAAGTCGCCATCAAGTCCGGTTATCGTACCATTAGTCGTACCTTTCACTACTACAGACGCACCGATAACGGTTTCACCTGTAGCGTCTACTACAACTCCTGTACAAGCTCCATTTTGTTGTGTGATTTTC
>VOFD01000194.1_pt1 | contig 175731 bp, 154 predicted proteins | sample 5384101 | NCBI WGS metagenome assembly VOFD01 (sample SAMN12384723, study PRJNA508395) | human gut metagenome | isolation source: healthy gut C | host: Homo sapiens | reverse complement strand
ATCGTCGCCACGGTGGGCCGTTACCCCGCCGTCTAGCTAATCGGACGCATCCCCATCCTTCTCCGACAAAAGCCTTTCGTCCGAATCTGATGCCGTCTTCGGACCGCATGCGGCATTAATCCGCCTTTCGACGGGCTGTGCCGCGGACAAGGGCAGGTTGGATACGCGTTACTCACCCGTGCGCCGGTCGCCATCAGGGATTGCAAGCAACCCCCATGCTGCCCCTCGACTTGCATGTGTTAAGCCTGTAGCTAGCGTTCATCCTGAGCCAGGATCAAACTCTACATTGTATATCTCTTTTTTCTTTTTTTTACCTTCGATACGCCGCCGGGCCAACGCCCGGCTTCTTACTCTCGGCATGACAACCGCCTTCTTCACATCCGGCGGCCGCTGCTCCTCGCCTGTGTCATCATTTCAAAGAACTTTTTACTTCCCCAGGGGCAACCCCTGAAAAGCGGATGCAAAAGTACGCACTTCCGGACAAACTACCAAACCTTTTCAAGAAAAAGTTTTAAATATCATATGATTTTAACATACGTTTACAAACAAAACGCCACAAAAGGGGCTTTTCACATTATTATATTATAGGGCAAAAAGATATTTTCAAGAACAGACGTAGAGCTATCAATGAGACTAATTTGTCGGAACTATAGCTTCAGATAAAAATTGGTTTTCATACCATTGACATATAAAAAATATGCTATCAATATGCAAAAGGCGTTATTTTGCATACCAAAAGGCCGTCTTTTATCAATGAAAACAGCACCTTTCACATTGCAATATGGCATATATTGCAAATTCATCAAAATGTAGAAAAAATTAAGTTACATATATAAATAAAATAAGGTAATGACTGTAAAGAGAACAATCATTACCTCAAATTATATGAACTTCATGCATTAAAATATCAAGACATACACCATGTCATTCGAAAACTTCCTCTATTCCACCAGGCAAATAATCATCCAACTCAGAGGAACATGGATTAAAATCCTCTGGAATATCGAATTTCTCGTTCGGATCATAACCTAATGACTTGTCAGCAAACACCTTTTTCATATAATACGCCCAAATAGGCAAGGCCATGTTGGCACCTTGACCCATCCGCGTAGAATCGAAATGGATGTCGCGATCTTCACCACCGACCCAGCATCCGCTGACAAGTGACGGCGTAAAGCCCATGAACCAGGCATCAGCATTACGGTTGGTTGTACCGGTCTTTCCTCCCATGTCACATTCTATATTATATCTGTAACGCATACGGCTACCGGTACCACCGTTCATCACCGCACGCAACATCTCAAGCATTTTGTAAGTACTTTCCTCACTGATAACTTCGTTCATACGGGGCTGGAAGGTAGCAACGACGTTGCCCTCATTATCCTCTATCTTTGACACGTACATAGGATAACAATGTATTCCATGATTGGCAAATGTTGTATATGCGCTCACCATCTCGCTTACCGACACCTCATTAGGACCGAGACACAGTACCATTGAAGGATAAGCGTCATAAGTGTTTATACCAAAATCATTGAGAATACGCAAGAAGTCCTGCGGATTGAGGCGGCTCATAAGGTATGCGGATATCCAGTTGTTAGACTGCGCAAGCCCCCATTTCAACGTCACCATCTGGCCATAACGCGCACGACTGCCGTTACGCGGAGTCCAATTACCATAAGTCTGCTGGACATTTGGAGCGACATCACAAGGTGACATTCCATTTGACATGCATAAAGCATACAGGAACGGTTTAATTGTCGAACCGACCTGACGACGCCCTTGGGTCGCCATATCGTATGTAAAGTGTGTGAAGTCAACACCACCGACATACGCCTTTACAGCACCTGTCTTCGCGTCCATACTAACAAACCCGGAACGCAAGAACGACTTTATATAACGTATTGAGTCCAATGGGGTCATCACCGTGTCGACATCACCATGGTAAGTGAAAACTGACATCTCGACAGGAGTCCTGAACGATTTTTGTATCTCTTCATCCGTTGCCCCTTGTTCACGCATGACACGGTAACGTTCGCTTTGCCGTATCGAACGATTAAGTATGCCACGCACCTCCGAGGCAGTCAACGCATTTGTGAAAGGAGCATTAGGCTTAGCACGGTTCTCCTTTGTAAACGCTGGTTGCAGATAATGTCCGACATGTTGCAGCACTGCTTCCTCGGCATATCTCTGCATGCGTGAATCTATTGTAGTAAAGATTTTAAGTCCGTCAGTATAGACGTTATACGGCTCGCCGTTCTTCTTGAAATTCTTGTTACACCATCCATATAGGGGGTCATTCTCCCAAGCTGTCGAATCAATTGAATATTGCACGCGGTTCCACGACGGATAATTACTTAGCTTCGGCTTCTCCGCCATTACATACTGGCGCAGGAACTCACGGAAATAAGTTGCTATACCGTCCTTATGGTCTATGCGATGGAAGTTCAGAGCCAACGGCTCATCGTGTGCCGTACGATACTCTTCGTCCGAAATATAACCTGCCTTATGCATCTGCCCGAGCACTACGTTACGGCGTTCAGTGCATCTTTCAGGATACCTGACAGGGTTAAAATAAGATGGATTCTTGCACAAGCCGATAAGCGTAGCAGCCTCAGTAAGAGTTAGGTCTTTGGGATTTTTCTTAAAATAAACGTCAGAAGCCGTCTTAATACCTACCGCGTTATGAAGGAAATCAAAATAATTAAGATACATTGTGATGATTTCCTCTTTTGTGTAAAAGCGTTCAAGCTTAACGGCAATTACCCACTCTATCGGTTTCTGCATTACACGTTCAAGAGTACTTTTTGCCGTGGCTGAATAAAGCTGCTTAGCCAACTGTTGTGTAATTGTTGACCCTCCTCCGGCACTCTTTTGGCCTAACAGTCCACGTTTTATCACAGCTCGAGTCAAAGCAATAAAATCAATACCTGAATGATCATAATATCTTTCGTCCTCGGTTGCAACAAGAGCTTCAACAAGATAAGGCGAAAGATTGTCAAAATCCACATGAACACGATTTTCACGGTTCATGCTATAAGTACCGAGTATCTTGCCGTCAACAGAATATACTTGAGATGCATATTTACTTATGGGATTCTGCAAATCCGCGATGTCAGGCATATATCCAATCCATCCAAACCATATTGACGTAAACGCAACAGCCATGAAAATGACCACGGCACAAAGTAATCCCCACAATATGCGTACAAATGCTTTTCTCATTATGAATTTAAAGATAAACACTAATTAGCTGCAAAAATACTACTTTTCTTTCGATTTATCCACCATAAATTAAAAATAATGCGTAACTTAGCGCTCGAATTTGAAATCACAACACTCAATGGGAAAACATAATTTTGTTACTATTGCCGATTTATCACGTGAAAAAATACTTTATCTGATAAAATCGGCACAAGAGTTTGAAGCTCACCCAAACAGGGAAATCCTTAAAGGCAAAGTTGTGGCTACACTTTTTTTCGAGCCGTCAACCCGCACACGTCTTAGTTTTGAAACCGCAGCAAACCGTCTCGGGGCACGAGTAATAGGCTTCACCGACGCTAAAGTGACAAGCGCCACCAAGGGTGAAACACTCAAAGACACAATTCTGATGGTATCCAACTATGCCGACGTGATTGTAATGCGACACTATATCGAAGGAGCGGCGCAATACGCAAGCGAAGTAGCTCCCGTTCCCATTATAAATGCCGGTGACGGAGCACATCAACATCCGTCACAGTGCATGCTTGACCTTTATTCGATTTACAAGACACAAGGCACCCTTTCCAACCTAAACATCTGCCTGGTGGGAGACTTAAAATATGGCCGCACCGTGCATTCACTGATAATGGCTATGCGCCACTTCAACCCTACATTCCATTTCATTGCGCCTAAAGAACTCGCTATGCCGGACGAATATAAACTATATTGCAGGGATAACGGCATAAAATATATTGAACACACGGAATTTACCGAAGAAACCATAAACCAGGCGGACATACTGTACATGACCCGTGTCCAAAAAGAACGCTTTTCTGATTTGATGGAATATGAAAAGGTAAAAAACGTATATATTCTTAAGAATGACATGTTGACCAACGCGCGCGACAACATGAGGATTCTCCATCCACTGCCACGAGTCAACGAAATAGAATATGATGTGGACGAGAATCCACACGCATATTATATACAGCAGGCGCAAAACGGACTTTACGCACGTGAGGCAATAATATGCGATGTCCTGGGAATCACATATGACGAAATCGTTAAAGACAAAACTATTATTGACTAAAACACATCAGGTTACTATGAGCAAGAAAGAAAGACTTGTGGCGGCAATAGAGAACGGAACCGTCATAGACCATATACCGTCGGAAAAGACATATGAAGTTGCAAACATCCTTGGGCTGCAAAATCTTAATACAGTAGTCACGATCGGGTATAACTATCTTTCAAAAAAAATCGGACGAAAAGGAATAATTAAGATAGAAAACAAATTCTTTTCAGATGAAGAGATTTCACGATTGTCTGTAGTTGCGCCAAACGTCGTGCTCAACATCATAAAAAATTATGAAGTAGTTGAAAAGAAAAAGGTTGAGACACCCGACGTTTTAACTGGAATCGTGAAATGCAACAATCCCAAATGCATAACGAACAACGAACCTATGCAAACCGTCTTCAATGTAATAAACAAAAAAGACGGTACCATACGTTGCCATTACTGTGATAAAGAACAAGACATAAACGAAGTTGAATTAATCTGAATACAATCTGAGTCAAGCTCGTTTCAAGCCATAACAAATTAAAGAGTTACGGCATAAATAAAATAATAAGCGACAAAAAAGAATATTCACAAACAAAATATCACAAAATGAAAAGAGACCAAGTTATTTTCGACCTTATCGAAAAAGAGCACCAAAGACAATTGAAAGGAATGGAGCTTATCGCTTCCGAAAACTTCGTAAGCGACGAAGTCATGCAGGCTATGGGCTCCTGGCTCACAAACAAATACGCCGAAGGACTGCCTGGAAAACGTTATTACGGAGGCTGCGAAGTAGTAGACGAGGTTGAAAACCTTGCTATTGAGCGTGTAAAAAAACTCTTCAATGCCGAGTTTGCCAATGTACAACCCCACTCAGGAGCACAAGCCAATGCAGCAGTTCTGCTTACCGTCCTGAATCCAGGTGATACATTCTTGGGACTTAATCTCGCACATGGAGGCCACTTGTCACATGGCTCCAACGTAAATACATCCGGCATTCTATACCATGCAGTAGGCTACAATCTCAACAAAGAGACCGGACGCGTGGATTATGACGAGATGGAACAGCTGGCGCTGGAGCATAAGCCCAAATTGATAATCGGCGGCGGTTCAGCTTACAGCCGTGAATGGGACTACAAACGTATGCGCGAAATAGCGGACAAGGTAGGCGCATTACTAATGATAGACATGGCTCACCCTGCCGGACTGATTGCGGCCGGACTGCTTGACAACCCCTTGAAATACGCTCATATAGTGACGTCAACCACCCATAAGACGTTACGTGGTCCACGAGGAGGTATCATACTTATGGGTAAGGACTTCGAGAATCCATGGGGAAAAACAACTCCGAAGGGCCAGATAAAGATGATGAGCCAGTTGCTCAACAGCGCCGTATTCCCAGGCACACAGGGCGGACCGCTCGAGCATGTCATCGCCGCTAAGGCCGTAGCCTTCAACGAGGCTCTGCAACCGGAATTCAAGGAATGGGCAAAACAAGTGCAAAAGAACGCAGCCGTACTGGCTGAGGAACTTATCAAGCGTGGCTTCACCATAGTGAGCGGTGGTACGGACAACCACTCAATGCTTGTTGACCTGCGCTCTAAATATCCTGACCTTACAGGTAAGGTAGCAGAGAAAGCCCTTGTATCTGCCGACATTACCGTAAACAAGAACATGGTACCCTACGATACAAGGAGCGCATTCCAGACATCGGGAATACGTCTCGGTACACCGGCTATAACAACGCGTGGAGCAAAAGAGGACATGATGGTACTCATTGCCGACCTTATAGAAGAAGTGCTCAATAACCCTGAAGATGAAAAGGTAATAGCGCGCGTACGTGAAAAGGTCAACGACACAATGTCGAAATATCCATTATTCGCTTATTAAAAATATCAAGCCGCAAAAAGAAAGCGTGCCGAAGCTTTAGAGCTTCGGCACGCTTTCTTTTTATAAGGATGGCCAATGGCTATGCCAAAGGCCGTCTTCGGAGTGGCCAGAGGCGGCTTTTAACACTGCTAAAAACGGCCCTTTATAAATCCGACTAAACCGTCTTTCATATTAAAAGACAAATATCCCTTTTTACTTACATAATCGCATTATACGAAGTTTATCGCTTGCTTCACTTCAAGACTTGCAAGCTCGTCTTGCCTTCATACGACACAACAAGTTCTACCAAAAAACTGCTCGGACTGTCAGGAATTGCCAATTGTGTCTGGTAATGGAATCCGTCATCTTTTAAAGACATCAGCACTATGTCGCTCAATATGCTTTGCCTCAACATATTCTCAGGCACCGCCTCTGCAAAATCCGACTTCGTAAAATCTTTGGAGAAAAGTTTTTGCGCCCCTTTGAATATACTTATATGTATTATGTTGTCATAATAAATGTTCTCAATCTCCATTCCCTCGGCATTATAGAAAGAACGGTAAACCTTGTATGTCGTAGGGTTAACCTGAACATAACTATGATATTTTGTCTCGGCAAACCATACAACAGTATCACTCTTGATTACCTTACCCTGGTTGAGAATTATCGGACGGTGACGCACAAACTGAAGAGTGTCGTTGGGATCTTCGCTCTTAACCAGCTTTACGATATCGTTGTTTTGATTCTTGAACTGAAAGATATGTACATCCTGCTTGACAATTGGATATTTGGACAAATTATTACCGAGCAACACCATTGTATCCTCAATAATCTTGAACTCTACAGGCTGGCTGGTTGAGTCAGGATAATAAATAGTGTCACCTTTTATCCTGAATACTACGGTTTCCTCGTCAGCATCTACCCAGATACCGGAAAGCATGTTTTTCGCCTTCAAGTTCTCCTCTGGCTCGGCCTTATGCTCGACCTTACCGTTACACCCGCCTAATAAAGCGGCAAGCACAAGAACAACGATTATATGTAAAGCCTTAATACGTATCATTTTCCAATACAGTGATACTCGAAACCATGCTCGTTCAAGTCTTCCTTATCATATATATTCCTGCCGTCAAGCACCAGTTTACGGTTCATTGACCTGCCTATAGCCTCCCAGTCAGGCAACCTAAATTCTTTCCACTCCGTAAGCAGCAACAAGGCATCAGCTCCATTTACAGCTTCATACATATCATTACAATAAATAATACTGTCACCCATTATCCGCTTACATTCCTTCATCGCCTCAGGGTCATAAGCTGTTACGATACAACCTTCATCAAGGAGTTTCTTCATGACAACCAATGCCGTTGACTCACGCATATCGTCAGTTTCCGGCTTGAACGCCAATCCCCATAAAGCAATTTTCTTTCCAGCAAGCGACTCTCCGTTAAAAGAACGTTTCAACTTTTCAAACATTACGCCTTTCTGACGCTCGTTTACGCGTTCCACTGCCTTGAGAACCTCAAGTGAATAACCATTGTCATCAGCTGTCTTAATCAGCGCTTTTACATCCTTCGGGAAACATGAGCCACCGTATCCGCACCCTGCATACAAGAATTTACGGCCTATACGTGTGTCTGAACCTATACCGGCACGCACTTTATTCACGTCAGCACCGACAAGTTCACAAAGGTTGGCAATGTCATTCATGAAACTGATACGGGTAGCAAGCATCGAATTAGCTGCATACTTTGTCATCTCGGCACTGGGAATATCCATAAAGATAACCCTGAAATTATTAATCAGGAAGGGTTTATACAACTTTGTCAGAATTTTCTTCGCCCTCTCGCTTTCCACTCCTATGACAACACGGTCTGGGCTCATGAAATCCTTGATGGCATTACCCTCTTTCAGGAATTCAGGATTGCTTGCGACGTCGAACTGAACATCCACGCCACGCTTATCAAGTTCTTTTTTGATAGCAGTATAGACTTTGCGTGAAGTACCGACTGGCACTGTGCTCTTGGTGACAACGACCAAATATCTATTCAAGTTCTCGCCTATTGTCTTAGCGACCTGAAACACATATTTCAAGTCCGCACTACCATCCTCGTCAGGCGGAGTACCTACAGCAGTGAAGACAATTTCCTGTTCATTGATTATATCCGGCAAACATGTGGAAAATTTAAGCCTGCCAGCCCTGACATTCTTTACTACAAGTTCGTCAAGGCCTGGTTCATATATAGGAATTATACCTTTCTTCAAGGCCTCGATCTTATTCTCGTCAACATCCACACACGTAACCGTAGCGCCAGTCTCTGCAAAACATGCTCCAGAGACAAGGCCTACATATCCGGTACCTACTATTGCGATATTCATATAAACTGTAAATTAATCAAAATATTCAGCCTTATCAAACGGCAAAGCTTCCAAATCCTTCTTGCTTGTCAATATCTCAGATGTATCCATCGGCCATTCAATACCAAGAAATTCGTCGTCGAAACGTATTGAAGCCTCTTTATCCGGCGCATACACATTGTCCACTTTATATGTAAAACGGCTTCATCGCTCAGCACAAGAAAAAACCATGCGCAAAACCACGAGGTATAAAGAACTGCCTCTTGTTTTCATCACTAAGCTCAACCATGACATGCTTTCCAAACGTTGCAGAGCTCCTTCTTAAGTCAACGGCCACATCAAGCACACGCCCTTTTATCACACGAACGAGCTTAGCCTGTGAATAGGCACCCTTTTGATAGTGCAAACCCCGCAACACGCCACGGCTAGACTTCGACTCATTATCTTGAATAAACTCTATGTCACCGACATTATTTTTGAAATCAGAACTTTTGAATGCCTCAAAAAAATACCCTCTGGTATCTTCAAAAACTTTAGGTTCTAAAATATAAACACCTTCTATTTCAGTCTTTATGTATTTCATAAGAAAACGTTTGTAATCTTGTGCAAAAGTATAAAATATATCCGAATACTCGGTAATATAACCTGTTTTTTTAGCCATAAACAGCGTTTATATTTGCTTTTTTAAATGAAAATCACTAATTTTGCACACGTGATTGAATTAGAAAGACATATCGAGATATTGCTTTTAAAAAGTGATTGTGTCATCGTACCGGGCTTAGGAGGCTTCATAGCAAGCCATGTTGCAGCACGGTTCGATGAGGCAGACAGCATGTTCATACCACCAGTAAGAACTTTAGGTTTCAATCCTAAATTAAGCATTAACGATTCATTGTTAGTTCAGTCATATTCAGAGGCTTATGACCTAAGCTACCCTGAAGCGTACAACCGCATTGAGAACGAGGTAAACGAGTTAAGGCAGCATATTGCCAACAATGGTTCATACGAATTGTGTGATATCGGAACATTATATCTCAACGATGACGGCAATATGGAATTCACTCCATGTGAAGCAGGTATTCTGACCCCAGAGCTGTACAGCCTAAGCTCTTTCGAAATGAAGAAAATTACCTCTACGGATTCCGTTACAACTGATAAAAAAGCTGTAGCCATACCATTCGATGCACACAATGGCATAACAAAACTAACAAAAGACAATGAATTCGGTGTGCAGACTGAAACCTCGACAAATACATCAGAAGACAACGGAAAAATACAAATACGCATAAGCGCATTAAGGAATTTTGCCGCAGCTGTAATCGCCGTAATATTGTTCATGGTCTTGGGTACACCTGTTAATGAAAATAGCGGAACGTTGATGACGAGTAATATCGACCATAGATTTATCAATACGCTAATTAACAACGGTTACAATAACATTACAAAAAACGACAATAGTTTAAACCTAAAAATAACAGGTACAACAAAATCACAAGGCGCAAAAACGAATAAAAAGAAAATTCAACCGTAAACGCGCCAACAAAAACAAATCAGTACTCGGTAAAGCAGGAAAAGGACTATTACTGCATCGTGCTTGCCAGTCAGGTAACAAAGAATAATGCAGAAGACTTCGTTAAACGCCTTGGCAAACAGGGATACGACGAGGCATCTGTATTGATTGAGAAAAAAAAGGTCATTATACTACTCAGGGTGAAGCATATAACGAATTAAACAATTTGCGTGGAAACGATAATTTTTACGATGCTTGGGTATATCAAGTAAAAAATTAACATGAAAAGAGTAAGATGTCCTAAATGCGACGAATTCATCACATTTGATGAGACTAAATACCAAGAAGGGCAAGCGTTGGTTTTTGTATGCCCACAATGCGGGAAACAATTTGGTATAAGAATAGGCAAATCAAAACTCAGGAACATACAAAAAGAAGAGAATCCAGATGAAAACCTGATGAGAACGGATATGGCTCAATCATTGTTTTATGTCAGATTTAAAGAACGTGAAAGGGAGCAACCATTGGCAGACTTCAACCACTGGGATGAGTTTGAAAAATGGAAGTTAAAATATACAAGCGTAAGCAAAGAAGAACTTGAAAAAAGGATAATACGATGAAACCCTTAACAAAGTAAGCGAGCATCAAGGTTGTTGACGGAACGGTTAAATTTCTATCGACAAGAAAGAAGTTAAAGTTATTTTTTTATGTCAAAAGCGATGGTATCATTCCGGCAAGCGAATTCCGTTACAATCCTGAACTCAAGGTTGGCGATACTGTTGAAGTATATGTTGAAAACCAAGAGGACAAGAAAGGTCAACTGTTACTTTCACACAAGAAAGCTCGTTTGAGCAAGAGCTGGGAACGTATCAACGCTGCTCTTGAAAACGAAGAAGTCATACAAGGATACATCAAATGCCGTACAAAGGGCGGTATGATTGTTGATGTGTTCGGCATTGAGGCATTCCTCCCTGGAAGCCAGATTGACGTGCATCCGATACGTGACTACGATGTATTCGTTGGCAAGACGATGGAATTCAAGGTAGTAAAGATAAATCAGGAATTCCGTAACGTAGTTGTTTCACATAAAGCACTCATCGAAGCTGAACTTGAAGCCCAGAAAAAGGAAATTATCAGCAAACTCGAGAAAGGCCAGATACTCGAAGGTACAGTCAAGAACATCACTTCTTATGGTGTGTTTGTCGACCTCGGCGGCGTAGACGGACTCATTCACATCACAGACCTTTCATGGGGTCGTGTCAGTGATCCTCACGAAGTCGTTTCTTTGGACCAGAAAATCAACGTTGTCATACTTGACTTCGATAACGATAAGAAACGTATTGCCCTCGGCTTGAAGCAACTCACTCCACATCCTTGGGATGCACTTGATCCGGATCTTAAGGTTGGTGACCATGTGAAGGGCAAGGTTGTTGTCATTGCTGACTACGGTGCTTTCGTAGAAATTGCTCCAGGTGTAGAAGGACTTATCCACGTTTCAGAAATGAGTTGGAGTCAGCATCTTCGCAGTGCACAAGAATTCCTGCATGTTGGAGATGAGGTTGAGGCTGTTATACTCACGCTCGACCGTGAAGAGCGCAAGATGTCTCTCGGCATCAAACAACTCAAGGAAGACCCATGGGAAACAATCGAGGTTAAATATCCTATCGGAAGCAAGCATACTGCAAAAGTTCGCAATTTCACGAACTTTGGTATTTTTGTTGAGCTCGAGGAAGGTGTTGACGGCTTGATCCATATCAGTGACCTGTCTTGGACAAAGAAAGTTAAGCATCCATCAGAGTTCACTCAGGTTGGTGCGGACATCGATGTCGTAGTTCTAGAAATAGACAAGGAGAACCGTCGTTTGAGCCTTGGCCACAAGCAGCTTGAAGACAATCCTTGGGATACATACGAAACGATCTATACTCCGGGTTCAATCCATACAGGCAAGATAACCGAAATTATGGACAAAGGTGCCGTAATCGCACTGAACGAAGGTGGCGAAGGCTTCGCAACTCCGAAACACCTTGTTAAGGAAGACGGTAGCCAGGCTCAACTCGGAGAAGAGTTGCAATTCAAGGTTATCGAATTCGTTAAAGAGACTAAGCGTATAATCCTTTCTCATAGCCGTACTTTCGAGGATGTAAAAGACGAGCCTAAGAAGGCAGCACGCAAGAAGTCAAAGAAAGAAGAAGCTCCTGCTATCAACAACGTTGCAGCCGGAACAACACTTGGCGATATCGATGCTCTTGCTGAACTGAAAGCCAAAATGGAAAAAGGCGAATAATTGAATAAATAATTTTATTCCATATCGAATCCCCATTGACAGTTTATCTTGTCAATGGGGATTTAAATTTTTGAGAAACACATAATAAGAAAAAAACTAAAAAGACAAGAGCTGTCATCTTTTTATCGTATCTTTGCATAAACACTTATCATGACCAAATGAAAAAATTTCTTGAATACGTTGCAGAAGATATTATCAGCAAATACGGCACAGATCTGTCACGTATTGCTGTAGTATTCCCCAATAAACGCGCCTCACTTTTCCTTAACGAACTACTTGCCAAACAAGCCGGACATCCGATATGGTCACCTGCATATATTACAATCAGCGAATTTTTCAACCAACATTCAAAACTTACAATAGGCGACTCGATAAAACTCATTTGCGATATACACAAGTCTTTTACTGAATGCACTGGTATTGACGAGACACTTGACCACTTTTACGGTTGGGGACAAATGCTTATATCTGACTTTGATGACATAGACAAAAACATGGCCGATGCATCACAAGTGTTCAGGAATGTGAAAAACTTACATGAGCTTGACGACATTTCATACCTCGACGATGAACAGAAAAAAAACTACTAAAACGTTTTTTCAGTAATTTCACGGACGACAATAACAGTGAATTAAAAAAACGTTTCATGCAATTATGGTGCCACCTTGAAGATATATATAACAACTTTAGAGCACGTCTTCAGCACCAAGGCATTGCATATGAAGGTATGATGTATCGCGAAGTAGCGTCAGATCCAGCTATAAACTACCGTTATGACACCTACATTTTTATAGGCTTTAACGTAATACAGAAAGTTGAGCAACAAGTATTCATGCGACTCTACAAAGAGAAGAAGGCACGTTTCTATTGGGATTTTGATAAATATTACATGCAAAAAAAGCAATCAGGTATCCTGATAAATGAAGCCGGACATTACATTTCAAGATATTTAGATAAATATCCAAATGAATTGGACTGCTCAAATGACGCTATTTACGATAATCTTCACAAACCTAAAGAAATAACATACATCAGTGCCACAACAGAAAATATACAAGCAAGATACATAAATACTTGGCTAAAAGAAAATGAAAGATATAAATATGGGCGCAATACTGCTATCGTTTTATGCGACGAAGCATTACTGTCTACCGCAATACATTGCATACCGGAAGAAGTGGAAAGTGTGAATATAACAACAGGATACCCGCTTTTTCAAACATCCATATCATCATTCGTGCTTCAATTATTAGATTTAAGGATAAATGGATACTCATCCGGCAAAGGAACATTCAGGACTAAACATGTCATGCAAATACTTTCACACCCGTATGCCAAATATGTATCCGGACAATCCACGACGATAAAAGAGAAACTTGCTAATGAACGCATATACAACCCTACTCCTGCCATACTATCGCAAGACAAAGGGCTTTCTACCCTATTCCGCTCTCCTGACAATAACCAACCATTGACACAGTGGCTCTTAGACGTCATTAGGACTATTGCGGATAAATGCGGAAAAACTGAAAAAGATCCACTTACACAAGAATCGTTGTTCAGGATGTACACTTTGTGCAACAGGATGAATGAACTTGTAAAAAGCGGAGACCTTAATGTGGACATAATAACGCTGCAAAAGCTTATTGTCCAAATTATCAATTCCACTTCAATTCCATTTCATGGGGAACCTGCTGAAGGCATACAAATAATGGGAATACTTGAAACAAGAAACCTTGATTTCGACCATGTCCTGGTACTTTCATGCAATGAGGGAAATATGCCCAAAGGAATAAACGACTCGTCATTCATACCATATTCAATAAGAAAAGCAAACGGTCTTACGACCATTGACAACAAAGTTGCCATCTACGCCTATTATTTTTACAACTTAATACAAAGAGCCACAGATGTAACAATTGCCTATAATTGTTACACTGAAAACGGACATACAGGCGAAATGAGCCGATTCATGCTGCAACTTATGATAGAAAGCAACACTAAAATCAGGCGAGTTTCACTCCAGGCGAGCCAACAAATGGAATTCAGCCATGCACCAATAATTGCAAAAGACAAAAATATAAGACAAGCACTGGACGAGATTGGCTATCTATCGCCTACATCGATAAACCGTTACATGCGGTGTCCGTTACAATTCTATTATAATAATGTGGCACAGATAACCGAGCCGGAAGAAGACATGGACGAAATGAGCAACAGGATTTTCGGAAATGTATTCCACAATGCTTCGGAAATACTATACAAACAGTTAATGGATAAAGACGGAAGCATAACACGGGACAGCATTAACTATGCCATAAAACATAAAGAACTGATTGGGCGTATTGTTGACATGGCTTTCACCAAAGTTATCTTCGAAGGGAAATCGAACAAGAAGATCGAATACAACGGCTTACAACTAATCAATAGGGAGGTCATTATCAGATATATCGGCAGGCTGCTCGAAATAGACCTGCAACTCACTCCTTTTAAAATCAACAACGTTGAAGCCTCGGCATACACAGACATAACAATATATACCAGTCTCGGTGAACGCATGTTACGTATCGGCGGACGAATAGACAGACTTGACCAGATTTACGACAAAAATACAGCCTGCACACGCCTGCGAATTATTGATTACAAAACCGGGCGATACACAATGAAAAAAATCAATACTATCGACGAAATATTTAAAATGCCGATAGAAGCAGGCAAACATGCTGATTATTTCCTGCAGACCATGCTCTACGCAATGATCATCAGGCACGATAAAGACTATAATCCTGAATCATTGCCTGTAAGTCCAGCGTTACTGTTTATCCAACATACATCTGAAGAAGGATATGATCCGACCATATCCATCGGGAAAGAACTCATAACAGACATTTCCGACATTGAAGATGAATTCACTGAAAGGTTGCTCAACATCATTACAGAAATATTCGAGCCAAAGATTCCTTTCAAACCTACAGAGGACAAATCCATCTGCGAATATTGCCCATATCACAGTTTATGCGGAAGATAATCATCTCATCGAATCGTCAACGAACGATAATGGAAGCAAAGCCTTTATGCTGTCAAAGACATAAATGACATCTACGCCACAAAGAAGAATCTTTATGTCACGGCCATAGCGTTGCTCTATTTCCAATATGGCCTGCCTGCATGATCCACACGGCGAAACCGGATTTTTCACAAATCCATCAATATTTTTTGCCGCTATGGCAATATGCGTTATCGCTAAATGCGGATAATTTGACTGCGCATTGAATATTGCCGAACGTTCCGCACACATTGTAACCGAAAAAGCAGCGTTCTCTTGATTGGCCCCACGGATTACTGTCCCATCCTCAAGCCTTACGGCTGCACCGACACAAAAATGAGAATACGGAGAATATGAGTTTGCCGTTGCTTCACGTGCGATATCCACCAGCATGCGGTCTTCCTCCGCAAGCTCGCCATAATGGAATATCATCAAGTCAGATTTTATAGTAACGTGTTCCATATATCAAAGTTTTAAATAATTATTCTTCCTTGATAAATTCATAGCAACCCCTATCCGGAGAGGCGTCACGCGTCTTCCCGTCGCGGTCGTCAGGCAATGAATAATCAGCCGCCCCATTGTCTATAGCAGGAGAGTCTTGTGAAAGGTGGAAATCATATCTCTGCATGTCAATATCCACTAAACTGAAATTTTCTTCACCTGACACAGCCGCCGTGTCTTCAACATTTTCCCAAATCACGTCCACAAAGTTTTCGTCACCCTCGATTTCAGGCGTACGCAACAATGTGTTCACAAACCTATAATTAAATTTTACGTCCTCTTTTCCTTTTAAACCGCTCATCATATCTTCACCATAACCCGTAACAATGCTGTTGACGCAATCCATCCTTTCAAGTGGAATGTCTGTATCCTCGAGAACATTCGTGTACATCAATGCGGCACCTCGATTAGAGTCAAACGGATAAAACTGTGCTATGGTACAATGCGTTAAAGACACGTCGCCGCCATATACGGCTACACAATTATTCAACGTATTGGTTATCTGGCAGTTCCTTACGTCAACCTTGCTGTTGACGGTCTTCAAACCAAATCCCTGGCAGTTATGCACCGTACTATTGTAAAGCAGGAGTTTCGCCCGCGTTACGTCGGAAGAATCACATACTATTCCGTCAAACGTGCCATGGATATCTGTATAGGAGATTCTGTTGCCATAAGAAGATGCATGGAACTTAACTCCCTGCCACTGGCCGCTTACCATGTCATATGGCAGATAGTCGAACATCCAGTCCGTACGGTCACCACGAAGCACGATATTACTTTCTGCCGAACCTTCCGCAATCAATGTTCCATACACGTCGATACCTGCGTCGGAATGGAAATACAACGTCGTCCCCGGAGTTATTCGCAATGTAGCAAGACTGTCAACCTTCAGTCCTCCATAAATGACTATTGGCCTCTCTGTTCCGTTGATAGTAGAATCGTTGGATATTTCGACATTCCTCAGCAATGTAGCGTTCCATGAATATGCGTTAAGGTTTACTTTCAGCTCTACCCCACTCTCAAGCAAGAACACAAGGTCGTCTTCTATCTCCTGCGGCCCTTCCTCGGCATTGACAGGTGAAGTCAACTCTACAAATACGCGTATGCTGTCATTCTTCCTGATTTCGACATTCGACACCTGGTATCCTGCTGTAGGACTAAGATACTCACCGTCTACATTTACCCTGAAACCTGTCTGGTTGCCTCCCGCAAGGCGTACCGTAGTGCAGCGTATGCCGTCTCCTGACTTATTGTAAACCCAGAATGAGCGAGTTGAAGATGGTACAGTCGCAAAAACCGTATCCATTCGTACCGTATCGGTTGAAAAAGTAAGCCGGTTAGATGGCGACGAACTAAACGAATCGTCGTCTGTACAAGCACTACAAGCCAGCAATACGGCAGCGGCGCATAACATTATCTTAAAAATTTTACCCATGTGTTTATTAATAACGCCGACTGTACGATAATATTGCCTTCGACGTTATTTCATCATCCTGACAAGGTTTGAATAGTCATTGTTTCTCAACAGGGTCTCCACTCCCGAAGCCTTGTTACCTCCCATATACTTGTCAACCACGCTTATATAGCGTGACTTGAAGAAGTTTCGTCCGAGCGCGATATTGCATACCCACATTATCTTGCCCATATGGAGGTCGCGCTCGAGCTGAGTGCGCGACTCGAAATCATGCATCGGATATAGACTAAGCAGATAGAAACTGAGACAATCAGGCACGATATGTTCACGAGTCATAGTTTCAAGCTGCGACGGGAGATAATACCTCTTATATAATTCATAATCCTTGCCCAAGTACTTATCAAGCGATATGCCGATAGTCTGGTTGCCGATTACAATGCTTTGGTCGAGAGCTCCAATCTGCGCATATACCTGCGGAATAGGCAATGACGGCACATGCGCCTTCAAACGGTCAAAAGCCGCATTCAACTGAGCATTAATATCGTCCATATTGGCATACTGCGACTCTGCGTCAGATACAATCTGCTGAAGTGTCGAATCCTGGAAGAAAGCCAGAAACTTATGGTTTATCTGCGGGTCATTCACCTCTCCAAGCCTCAACACGTCCTCTATCAGGGTACGCGTCTCGATAGGATAGTCCATGTTCATCTGTTGAAGGGCTGAAAAATCACCCGTGGTAAGGTACTGGCTTTCGAGCCGGTCATAGCGGCATACTTCGATTTCATGCTCGCCCTCACCGTCCTCAAATGGCTTTAATTTCATGTCACACGACACGAAAACCATCATAACCATCGTCAATAGACAAAATACCTTTCTCACACTAAACATGATTTGTTTTGCAAAAATACTAAAAAACATTAGTATTATCAAACTTATTAGCTAAAAAAATTAAATTACAAGCTTAAATATCGCTTAATTTTTCTTTTATTATAAAAAATGGCTAAAATTGCAAAATATATTCAAAGAACAAATAATGTCTTTCCTACCTTAAAATGACATAAAACCAACAAAACAAGCACTATGTACGGAAGTCCGACAACAACATGCCGACAACATAAAATGCCAAGAACCGACGGATTTGCCAAAGACGGCATACTACAATGTGAAAGGCCGCCTTTTACATTACAAAAGGCCATCAATTATAATGCGTTTTGCGGCCTTTCAGGATTAAACATGCACTTCCGGGAAATACGCACAAGAAAATATATCGCCAAGGACGTTGCATTAAGAAATTAAAAAATCAAAACTCCAAGTTTTTCATTTCGCTCTATCGAAAAATTGAATTATCTTTGCACACAAGAAAGACTTTAGAAAATCGTATATGAACATGAAAAAGAAACTACTGACCAACATGCTGGTATTGTTAGCTGCAATCCCGGCATTTCCACAAAAAACAATCAACATCAAGGTATCCAACGACAGCCAGAAACCAAAGGCCAACGTACCCGTTGTACTACAACTCAAGGACTATGGAATGGATGTAAAATCCGCTCTCGTAACCGACGGAGGCAAGGAGATACCATGCCAGCTAGACGACATCGACCAGGATGGCAAGATGGACGAGCTCTGTTTCATCACTGACGTAAAAGACAAAGCAGCAAAAATTTCAGCATAACGCTGTATAGTGAAGGTAAACCAAGGTCATACGAGCCGCAAGTGTACGTGGAAATGTTGTTAAGCAACAAAAAGGTAAAAGAAAGCAATAAGCAGAACCTGTATATTTCGCAACTGACCGTTGACAACGGAACTAATCCATATTGGACACTTCACCACCACGGCGCGGCATTCGAGAACGACATGGTGGCCTACCGCATTTACTTCGACCATCGCCAGACTGTCGACATATATGGGAAATACAAAAAACAGCTTGAACTGAAACAAACCCAGTTCTATCCGGACAAAGCCCAAAAGGCAGCACAATATGGCGACGACGTACTTTGGGTAGGCTCGACTCTCGGACTTGGAACGCTCCGCGGGTGGGACGGCCATAATCCTACAATGCTAACAGACGTTGACAAACGCAGTCAAAGAATAATATCACGCGGCCCGATACGTACCATCGTTGAAGTAAAAGACAAAGGCTGGACACCGCAATCCATACGTCCGGACATGGCCCCAATCGACATGACAACACTCTACACACTGTACGCAGGCCGACGCGAATGCAGTGTAGACGTAAAATTCAACAAACCAGCCGGCGACTACATGCTTTCAACAGGATTTATAAATGTCAAAAACTCAACCGAATATTCTGACAAGAAAGGCCTAAGAGGCTGCTGGGGCACAGACTGGCCTGTATCTGCAAAAGACAGCGTAGGGCACAAACGTGAAACCGTTGGCCTCGGTATATACATACCTGAAAAGTATATCGTAAGCGAAGAACCCGCCAACAAGGACAATTACGGATACGTAATCAACACCACAACGGACGAGCTCCACTACAAAATCACATTCTGCAGCGACAACGAGACTTTCGGATACCATAGCGATAAGGAATGGTTTGACTTTCTGAAAGAATGGAAAGACGATTTGTCACATCCCGTAACAATTACAAAAGAATAAAATAAATGCCGGCACATGATGAATATTCACCATGTGCCGGCAATATATTAAGTTTAGTCTTCAGTTATACAATATCATCCCGACCCTATTTTGTGTCCTTTTCAAGAAAACAAGAACCGACAAATTAGCGTTTCTTCCGCTTTAATTCAAGTTTCGGTATTTTAAGACGCATACCCTCTTTAACCTCCGAAATACCATTATGCACTTGAATGTAACACTCCATGCCGGCACCAAGATAAAATCTTGAAATCTTTTCCAAAGTCTCTCCTCGCTTTACTTCTACAGTTTGGGCAGTACCCATAATCCTGTATGCGCCGGTATTGACCATAGCTTGGGCATTCTTCAATTCCAGGGATTGCCCTTTGGCAGTAGCCTTAGGTACAATTTCATCTATCGGTTCTTTGCCCTTAACTTCAGCCTTCTTCAACGTGTCGGAAGAACGGTTTACGGTTTCATCAAGAGCAACAGTATCCGTACGCTGTAAGGTATCTGCCTGCGACTTCGGTTGTGCCGATTTTACCACGACCCTCTCCGTCCGGTATTTTACAACAGGAACAACAGTGCTCCTCCCCCAATAATAACCGCCAGTAAAAGCAGCCGCGGCAATGACTATGGTTAATACTGTAAAACACGCCCACTTATTACGGGAAATAAAACCGGTGGATTGAATTTCTGATTGTTCTTCAACCAAATTATCTGAATCATCTCCTTTTTCTGGTTCTACATCAGGTGAAATGCTTGATTCGCGTGAATTGTCACAAACTGTTCCATCGTCATCAGCACCGAAACATACTTGCCCATCATCAGCAGGTAAACCTTCCGTAGTTTTTTCGTCATCTTGGCTCGCACTGTCTTCTGATAAGTCACCATCATCCGCAATTTCATTATCGTCCACAACGTCATCAACACTGCTGTCAGAAGGTGCTTCAACAGGTTCAGCCACAGAATTCTCATCCACTAAAACGTCATCTTGGATAAGCTCTTCACTACTTTCTGTACCATTATTTTGTAACGCAGCTAAGTCTTGCTCCTCTTGTTCATCATCATATTCAACATCTCCGTCCTGGCCACTTATGTCTGTATCTGGAACATTCACCTTGCTCATTTCCTCTATATCAACACCATCATTTAAAACAACAGTCTCAAACTGGGCAAAAGGTTTGTTTACAAGATCTCGCATTATTGGGTCAGGCGTAAACGTTATCTTACCATGGCTTTCAATAACGACACGCTCACCGGTATTGACGTTAACGCTTTCACGTTCACGTACATCTATCACTTTAAACGTTCCGAGTCCTTTTACCTTGACTATTTTATCACGGTACAACCCTTCGTTTATGACATCAAAGAGAGCTGTCACAAACTTTTCTGCTTCTTGTTGAGATAATCCGTGTTTAGAGACAATGGCTTTCGCCATATCCACAATAGAAACCTTAGCCATTATCCCTCACCTCCATTCTTTAATTTTTCTTTTATCGCAGCTATCGGCTTGAATCCCAACACCAGTTTTGGGGGAACAAGCATCCGTTGTTTTGTTCCAGGATTCACGACAATACGTTCCAAACGTTTCTTAACTTCAAAAGTTCCGAATTTTGGAACAGACACACTGTCACCTCGCTGAAAACCGTCGTTCATGGAATCGATGACAGTATGAATTATCTTTTGAGTGTCATCCTGAGTATATCCCAAACGCTGGGATAATTCAGAAATAAAGCTTTTATTATTCATTATAAATAAACTTTCATAATTATACCATCAATGGGTAACAACAATGCCGTACAAATCAAACTCCTCGGAATCAGTAATCCGTACATCATAAAAAGCACCTGTACGCAACTGTTTCACATCGGCAGGGATGAGAACCTCAGGGTCAACTTCCGGAGAGCTGAACTCTGTTCGTCCGATATAATAGTCACCTTCTTTCCTGTCAATTATTACCCTAAAAACTTTTCCTACCTTAGAAGCAGCAATCTCGGTGCTTATTTCCTGTTGTAAAGCCATAAGCTTATCAAGCCTGGCTTGCTTAACGCTCTGGCTTATATTATCTTCGTAATGAATGGCACTATACGTCCCTTCTTCTTCAGAATACGCAAAAAAAGCTCCCATACGCTCAAATCTGGCCCATTTGGTGAATTCCATCAATTCATTAAAATCGTCATCACTTTCATTTGGGAAACCGACCATTAATGTAGTGCGAATATGTATACCCGGCACTTCCTTTCGCAAACGCTCTATCAGAGCATATGTCTCAGCCTTCGTAATATGGCGACGCATTGCGGAAAGCATATTGTCGGAAATATGTTGCAATGCGATATCTAAATATTTGCAAACATTAGGTTTCTCGCGCATTACCGCCAACAGTTCATAAGGAAAACATCTTGGATAAGCATAATGCAGACGTATCCATTTTACACCAGGGATATCTGAAATATCTGATACTAAATCTGCTATATGCTGCTTACCGTCAATATCAATACCATAATACGTTAGTTCTTGTGCTATTATTTGAAATTCCTTAACACCAGAAGCGACAAGCATTCTTACCTCATCAAGAATCTCGGACTTTGGCCTGCTGACATGACGACCTGTAATCAACGGTATAGCACAATATGCACAATGCCTGTCACATCCTTCACTTATCTTTATGTAAGCATAATGATGTGGTGTCGTCAATAGTCTTTGACCATTACAAGAAGGGACTTCAGCCTTTCCTAAGTCATTCAACAATTGCTTAAAATCAAATTTCCCGTAATACTTATCTACTTGTGGAATTTCCTTCTCCAGCTCAGATTTATACCTTTGCGACAGACATCCCATTACATATAATTTCCGTATACGTCCACGCTCCTTGGCATCGGCGAATTCAAGGATAGTATTCACGCTTTCCTCTTTGGCATCTCCGATAAATCCGCAAGTATTAATAACAACAATTTCACCATTAGGGTTCTTGCTGTCGTGAGTACATTTATACCCATTAGCCTCAAATTGCTTCATCAAGAGTTCACTGTCTACAAGATTCTTTGAGCAACCTAAGGTTATAAAATCAATCTGGTTCTTTTTCACTTTTCTATATTAAAGAGTGAATCTACGAATTGTGTCTTGTTAAATAACTGCAAATCTTCCATTTTCTCGCCCAGTCCAATATACTTTACAGGCACTTTTAACTGGTCGGAAATGCCTATGACAACGCCTCCCTTGGCTGTCCCGTCAAGTTTTGTAATTGCAAGACTTGTTATTTGTGTTACAGCAGAAAATTGTTTTGCCTGTTCAAAAGCATTTTGTCCGGTAGAACCATCAAGAACAAGCAAAACTTCATCAGGCGCTTGTGGAATGACTTTCTTCATTACATCCTTGATCTTCTTTAACTCATTCATCAAACCAATTTTATTATGCAAGCGCCCTGCTGTATCAATCAATACTACATCAGCACCGTTTGCCTTAGCCGAACTCAATGTATCAAAAGCTACGCTTGCAGGATCGGCACCCATTTGCTGTTTCACTACAGGAACCCCAACACGTTCTCCCCATATGGAAAGCTGTTCTACTGCGGCAGCACGAAAAGTGTCAGCAGCACCCAGATAAACTTTCTTACCAGCCTTCTTAAACTGATATGCAAGTTTACCAATAGTAGTAGTCTTACCAACACCGTTGACACCTACAACGAGAATTACATAAGGGGCATGGTCTGACGGTAAATCCCAATTCTCATTATCAATAGAATTGTTCTCTGTCAACAATGCAGCAATCTCGTCACGAAGTATGGAATTAAGTTCGGAAACAGAAACATATTTATCTCTTGCTACACGCTCTTCTATTCTACTGATAATCTTTAATGTCGTATCCACACCAACATCCGAAGTGATAAGCACCTCTTCAAGATTATCCAAGACATCATCGTCTACCTTAGATTTACCTGCAACAGCCCTCGCAATCTTCAAAAAAACACTTTGCTTTGTCTTTTCAAGCCCCTTATCAAGCGTCTCCTTCTTACTCTTATTGAATATTCCAAATAATCCCATATCGCTGTATTTTGCTACAAAATTAGTAAAATGAACTCATATCTACAACAAAAAAGGTCGCAAAATTCATTGCGACCTTCTTTTAATATCATATCATGAAATCTTAATTCTTGAAGAAATCCTTAACAGCCTCGTTGGGCACCATCTGCTCATCAAAGATATAAGCGCCCGTCTTCGGGCTCTTCACCATTTTGATAACCTTTGTATAAGCGCGACCATCCTTTGAACCTTCATGGAGGGTTGCGACGGTTTTCTTTGCCATTTTACGTTATATTTTAATTATTATTTTATCTCCTTGTGAAGAGTCATTTTCTTCAGGATAGGATTATACTTCATTAACTCCATTCTTTCAGGTGTATTCTTACGGTTCTTTGTCGTAACATAACGACTTGTACCAGGAAGGCCGCTGTTCTTCATCTCAGTGCATTCCAATATTACCTGAACCCTATTGCCTTTAGCCTTTTTTTGCCATGGTGGTTATTCTCCTATTACTTTAATGTCTTTCCAATCACAGTAGCCTTTTGAAACAGCCTGCTTGAGAGCTGCATCCAGACCCACCTTATTAATGAGACGCAGACCGGCAGCACTTATCTTCAAGCTTATCCAGCACTGTTCCTCAACATAATAGAACTTCTTTCTGAAAAGGTTTACATCAAAAGTACGCTTTGTGCGGTGTTTTGAGTGTGAAACGTTATTTCCTATCTGGGCTTTCTTACCCGTTATTTGACAAATTTTAGACATCGCTATCTACTTTTTTTGTTTTAATTTTTGATACTTATTCCAAACAGAGTGCAAAATTACTAACTTTTTCCGAAAGTGCAAAATATTTGCACCAATAATACAGCTTTTAATTATTTTTAGTATTAACAACGTCTCTCGCCACAACAAACATCTGCATCAAACGCCTTGGAACGGAAATTTTACATTCCCCTCATCACCTTGAATGTCATCTATCTTCAGCCTTTCTTTCAGATAATCAAGGAATAACTGAAGTGCCTGGGTTGTTGCGTTCGAAAGATTCAACTCGCGGCCCTTATCCTGTTCTATTTTCAATGTAACTATATCGTCCGCACTTCCACAAGCCAGCCATATTGTACCTACAGGTATCTCGGCTGTACCTCCGGAAGGCCCGGCTACACCTGTCGCAGATATTGCATAATCCACACCAAGTGCATTAATAGCACCCTTGACCATCGCAATTGCGACTTCCTCACATACGGCTGTCTTTTCCTCAAGCACGTCATGGCTAACACCCAATATCTTTTCCTTAATTTCATTAGTGTAAGAAACGATACTGCCCTTAAAATAATTTGACGCTCCTGGCATCAGTATTATTGCCTCGGCAATCCTTCCACCCGTACAACTCTCTGCCGTCCCAAGAGTTTTACCTTTTTCCCAAATAAACTGGCTGATTTCCTTACTTAATATTTTATTCTCGAAATCCATATTCTTATATTTTATTGAAATGTTACTTTTGAGAACGCCGGTTTGTCTATAGAACAAAAATCCTTGTCAAGATATTTATAGTAACCGGTAATACCTATCATCGCAGCATTGTCAGTAGTATAACTGAACTTCGGTATATATATTGTCCAGCCATACTTATCCGCATATTCATGAAAAGCATTACGCAATCCGGTATTGGCACTGACGCCGCCTGCCACGGCCACATGCTTAATACCTGTCTGCTTAACCGCAAGCTTCAATTTTTTCATCAATATGTCGACAATCGTAAACTCAAGACTGGCTGCGAGATCTTCCTTATGGTGCTCAACAAAATCCGAATCATCCTTAACCCACTCGCGCAAACTATACAGGAAAGAGGTCTTCAAGCCACTGAAACTATAATCCAATCCTGGAATGTGTGGTTCGGAAAAGCTGTATGCATGTGGATTGCCCTGACGTGCCAATTTGTCGATTATAGGTCCTCCTGGATACCCTAACCCCATAACTTTTGAGCACTTATCAATTGCTTCGCCAGCCGCATCGTCTATTGTCTGTCCCAACACTTGCATGTCATTGTAAGCGTTAACCTTCACGATTTGTGAATTTCCGCCACTCACTAACAAACAAATAAACGGTAACGGAGGAGCCGATTTGTCATCGTCACTTTCCTTTATAAAATGTGCCATGACATGACCTTGCAAATGATTCACGTCTATGAGCGGAATATTCAGGGAACGTGCAAATCCTTTGGCAAAACTGACGCCAACCAACAAAGAGCCCATCAGCCCCGGCCCTCGGGTAAAAGCGACAGCCGACAACTGTTCCTTTACAATTCCCGCACGCTTTATTGCCTGGTCAACCACGGGCACAACATTCTGCTGGTGGGCCCGCGAAGCCAATTCCGGAACCACGCCACCATAAGCCTTGTGCACTTCCTGAGAGGCAGTGACGTTGCTCAACAATACTCCGTTACGCAACACAGCGGCCGATGTATCGTCGCAACTGCTCTCAATACCTAATATATATACGTCTTCCATAACACACAATTTAAGCGGAAAGTATCTCTACCCCATGCTCAGTCATCAAGAAAGTATGTTCCCACTGTGCACTCGGCTTCTCGTCTTCCGTTATTACTTCCCAGCCATAAGGGTCATCCGCATCAATAAAGACTCTCCACGTACCCATATTAATCATAGGCTCAATAGTAAACACCATGCCCGGCACAAGCAACATGCCAGACCCTTTATGGCCAAAATGCAATACTTCTGGCTCCTCGTGGAATTCAATACCTACCCCGTGCCCGCATAAGTCACGCACGACGCCGTAATGATATTTCTCCGCATGTTTCTGTATAGCGTGGCCTATGTCCCCTACAAATCCGTATGGTCTTGCCGCTTCGGCACCAATCTCGAGACATTCTTTTGCCACACGTACAAGCTGTTCTTTTTCCGGAGTAGTCTTTCCTATAATGAACATACGCGATGCGTCCGCGTAATATCCGTCCAATATCGTTGTAAAGTCGACATTTACTATGTCGCCCTCCTGTAAGATGTCCGTTTCCTTTGGTATTCCGTGACACACCACTTCATTTATGCTGGTACATACGCTCTTCGGATAACCTTCATAATTAAGACACGCAGGCACCGCCCCATGTTCAGTGCAGTAGTCGTAACATATCTTGTCAATCTCGGCTGTACTCATACCTGCATGTATACGTGCCGCCACTTCGTCCAGTACACCTGTGTTTATAACTCCACTCTTGCGGATACCATCTATCTGCTCAGGAGTCTTGATTAAATTGCGAGTAGGCACCAGTTTTCCCTTGTTTTCCCAGTACATCACCTGCTTATCCATTTCCGTAAGCGGTTGTCCTGGCACCGTATGCCACCTTCTTTTCTTCTTGAATACCATCTTTACTATAAATATCTTTTGCAAAAGTACAAACTTTATCGCAAAATGAGTACTTTTACGAATGTTATTTTCCTAATATAAACCACGCGACGGAAGCTTGCCCGACTTTTTAATAAAAGAATACAATTCACCCGTCCAGTCCTCACCGTTCTTAGGGCACATGGTATTGAAACCGAGCCGGCGAGCCGCCTCGATATTGCGAGGTCCGTCATCAACAAATAACGACTCCTCAGGATTTATACCCTCATTGTCGATAACCGCCTGGAAGAATTTTAGGTCAGGTTTCATAACGCCAATGCGGAAACTAAGGTAAAGCGCGTCAAAATAATCACTTAACGACGCTTTTCCGCCATCGAAATCATTACTTAACGCCCAACTCATCATGAATGGGTTTGTGTTTGACAGAAGTATCAGGCTATAACCTTTACCGCGCAAATCCCTCAATACGTCAAGATTACGTGCAGGCACTTCCTTACGATAGCCCAACCAGCAATACTTACACTCGTCGAATGTCAACTCGCGGCCTATAATACGGCTCAACTCCGCACGGAATTCCTCCGCGGTAATCTTGCCTTCCTCCACGTCACCGAATATTCCAGACTGGGTATACGGGTCAAAATATGTCTCGGCGTCAGTCAGTCCGGTCTCCTTAAAGCGGCGCAAAGCCTCGCTTTGGTCTATTGTCATTATCACGCCGCCCAAATCGAATATCAAGTTCTTTATCATTTTCTGCGGTTTTACGGTTATGTGGTTATGGGAGTTAAGGTCTTTAAAGTCATCATAAGTTACTTTTTACCTTTTCACTTTTCCGCCCTTTCACCTTATAATTAATAATGCTTTATCGCCCGGTCCATCTCTCGGCGGTCTTCCTTTTCCTTCAAGGTCTGGCGTTTGTCGTATTCTTTCTTACCCTTGGCCAAGGCTATGTCGACCTTGGCGCGCCCCTTGGCATCAATGAATACAAGCGTCGGCACGATGGTGAATCCTACCTGTTTAGTAGCCTCCTGCAGCTTGTGTATTTCCTTTTTCGTCAACAGGAGTTTACGGTCGCGCTTCGCCTCGTGGTTGTTATACGAACCGAAAAAATACGGCGAAATGTTCATTCCCTTTACCCATATCTCGCCATTGTGGATATAGCAATAGCTGTCCACCAATGAGGCCTTACCCTGACGGATTGACTTTATTTCAGTACCCGTAAGCACAATGCCTGCCGTATATGTCTCGACAAAGAAATACTCGAACGAGGCTTTCTTGTTTCTTATGCTTACCGGACTTTTCTTTCTTATCTGTTCCTCTTGTTTGTTCATCGTTCTCTTTTAGCAATAAAAAAGGCTTGCCACTTCCTACCCTTACAAAATTACGTTCAACGGCCACAGTTTTAAGGCACTACTTCCGCAAAGCGGTCAATGTGTTCGTCAACATAATAAGCTATCTTCGCTACCCATTCCTCCTCATTTTCAACAAACTTGTCGTCAAGTTCGTCAAACTCTGGATACTGCTCGAACATTGCCATGAACTCCTCGTCAGTACAGTCGCGCTCTATTTCACGCCCATATTTACGGAACAGACGGCCGGCTTTGTTGACCAATGACGCCAAATCGTCAAGCCCCCATTCCCTTACAACCTTCACAAACGGGTTGAAAAACAAGAACGGACCGTATCCATTGTATATCAGCTGGACAAATCCGCCGTCCATAACCTCGTCATGCATCGCCTTGAATGCCACCAGCGTCATTTGGTCCGCATTCAGTTCGCTCATCATCGGCTCGCCTATTTTACCGCCGTAACGAGTGAATATGGCATTGAAAAACACATCCAGGAATTCATCACTTCCTTTTTCGGCAGCCGCCTTGAGTTCGGGCTCGTTTATGGTAATAGCGTTCATATCAAAACTTTATACGTTTCAAACTGCAAAGATACTCCAAACCGAAGACAATGCAAAATAAAAGGTGGTAAAATGCAGGTATTTTTCACAATGACATCTCCAACGCATTGAAATACAGCACTTTACAGCACACATTGCGAAAGGCCGTCAAACGCATTGCAAAACATGGCCTTTCAGGCGATAAAAGACGGTATTTTGCAGTACATTTGACGGCCTTTCGCAAAACAGGGCACCGTTTGCTTTACCACACGACAACGCAACCGGATATACACAATAAAAACGAATGCCTGCCGTTATGGAATAAAAACACATATGAAGAAAACCCTACTCATTCTTTTATCCCTAATTCTCGTTAAAAACGTATCGGCACAACGTAATGAAATCTACGACCGTGGCATTGCCAGTCTGCAAGTAGTCGCAGGCCAGCAATGGCTCTCGCTGCCGATAATAAAGCTCGGCAGCCATGGTCCTAACGAGCGGATAAACATAAGCTTCGACGACCTTACGCACACGTATCACCGTTACGTGTACCGAATTGAGCACTGCGAAGCTGACTGGACCGTATCCGACCAGCTGTTCTCAAGCGACTATATCGAGGGCTTCCAGGACGGCAACACCATTGACGACATCGTTGAGTCTATCAACACGAACACACTTTACACTCATTATTCACTACAAATACCCAACGAACAATGCTCGTTGAAAATGAGCGGCAACTACAAGTTGACCGTATATGACGAGAACGATGGCGACCGGCCGATGTTTACAGCATGTTTTATGGTGATAGAACCGGCGATGGGAGTCGCGCTTGACGTAACCACGAATACCGACATCGACATAAACAAGGCCCACCAACAGGTTTCGATGCAGGTAAACTATGGTGGCATAAATGTTACGGATCCCATGTCGCAAATTAAGACCGTCATCATGCAAAACAGGCGCTGGGACAACGCAAAGGTTAACCCACGCCCGCAATACATCATGCCTGACGGACTGAAATGGGAACATAACCGCGACCTGATATTCCAGGCAGGAAACGAATACCATAAATATGAAATCCTGGATGTTGACCATCCTTCAATGGGCATCGACCGCATCGTATGGGACGGCAACGACTACCAGGTTTACCCGTACGTATGTACGCCGCGCCCGAACTATCTTTACGACGAAGACGCCAACGGCGCATTCTACATCAGGAACAGCGACAACATCGAGAACGACATTTCTTCCGAGTACGTCTACGTTCACTACACGCTGAAGACTCCGCAGCGTTTCGCTGGCGACATATACGTCAACGGCGCATGGACTAACGACCAGTTTACGCCAGAATACCTGATGACTTACGACGAAATAAACAAATGTTATACCGCTACAATCAGGCAAAAACAAGGATATTACTCATACCAGTATGTCCTGGTAGACGACAACGGAGTAAGTCAGGCGGTTCCGTCAGAAGGGAGTTTTTACCAGACCGAGAATAAATACCAAGCCCTTGTCTACTACCGTGGACGTGGAGAGCGTACCGACCGCCTCGTAGGCTATCAGGAAGTACAATTCAAATAAACAACCGGAAAACTAAAAAAGAGCCAAGATTCAGTTTGCAGTTGCAGAATGCTGCATCGCTACAAACTGAATCTTGGCTCTTTTTCACGAGTGCCATTAATGTCCTCCGAAGCCTCCTCCGCGGGGTCCGCCATGTCCGAAACCATGCGGCCTACCGCTTGAACGTTCTTCTCTGTTACCTCTGTCTCCACGCCCAGGACGCGCAGAACTGCCTTTACCGCCGAACAGATTAAGCCTGTACACTGCATGCAACATGGCATAGCTGTTAGTGCTGTTATACCTTGTGTCGCTACGTTGCATGGCATTTATTGTACGGCTCAAGTTGCTCTGCTCATGCAGAATGTCATAAAACTGCAACGAAACAGTCAAAGCGTTTCCCTTGAGGAAACTTTGGCTTACCTGCAAGTTCCATATAAGCTCATTGGTATTCATCGAATTGTCGTTATAACCACGGCGGCTGTTCTGGTGTAAGTCTGTAGAAAGGCTCGTGCCCCACGGCAAGTATACATTCACGTAACCTCCGTAAGAAAACTGCCAAGTGTCAAGATTGCTGTTGCTTTGCAGCAGATTGCGTGTGTGGGTGTAGTCCAACGAACCGTCGAGCGACACTTCCAGCCAGCTGTTGCGGAAGCTCGCCGTAAGCTGTTCGCCTATCTGCATTGTCTTGGTAGTGTTCTTCTGCGAATCAGAGTTGCTGTCGAGCGCAAGGTATCCTACATAATTATTGTACCTCACAGTAGTGAATGTATTGACAGTCCAGTGGCCTATAGAGTCAAGAGCGGTATTGAACATGAATGCTCCCGACACGTTCCAATTGCCGTTGATGTTCTCAGGACGAGTGGTACGACCGCCTGTCTGTTCGTCGTATGTCACCATATTGCTTATGCTGTTGCGCGTGTTGCTATAATTAAGGTTGACCATTATGGCCCTCTGGTGCTTTTGTATGTAGTTGTTGTAGAACATGCGCAACGTATTGGTAAACGACGGTTTCAATCCGGGATTACCCATAGTAACGTTCAGCGGGTCGCTGTCGTCAACGATATCGAGCAAGTCCGACATCGAGGGCTGTGACGTAGTACCACGATAATTAATGCGCAGGTTGCTCAACTTGCTGAATCTGTACCGGAAATCAAGCGTTGGCGTAACATTGACAACATTCCTCACTGTGTCGGTGCTCACGCCCTGGTAACGCTGAACGAAACGTGTACGCTGAGGCTGCACCAACACACCGACGTTGAAATTGTACTTCTCACGTATTAAGCGGAGCATTACCCGTATGTCGTGAATATAATTCTTGTACTCGGAAAAGCGGCTAAGGTCACTGTCAAGATAGGTGTCCAAAGGGTTGTCAAGGCGCTCGAAATAATTGTCCCAGCCCCTGTAAACGTTCGGAATACCCGAGAAAAAATCCTCGCCGAGATTGCTGAAATCAAACGTAGAGCGGTCGCTCTTGTTATACTTATAACTGAACTTATAGCTGAATTGAAGGAACGTGGCGCGGAAAATAGGCTCGCTGTAGGTGAACTGCAAGCTGTAATTAAGCGACTTGGTAGGAGTCAGGTTGTAACGGTTGGTCTGGTAGGTGGAGTCACGCCCTGTTTCGTCGAGAACTTGGTACAGATGCACGGCTGACGTGCTAAGGCTGCGTCCGTCATTCTCGTTGTAACTGACGTCAGCACGGGCCGTTACGTTACGTCCCTTGCTGTTCAGCTTGCGGTTGACCTGTAGCATCGCTCCTACCGACTTGCTGTCGGTATAACTGATGGATGTGTTGTTGCGTGTGTTGACCATTATGCCGTCATCTGCCATAGAACTTATGGCATCAGCGTCAAGAGGGTCATCAGTATATTGATAAGGGTCTTCGTTGTATGATGCGCTGGCGCCGGTCGAACGGCTGTCGCTCTCGGTATAGCTGAATGTCGGGCGGAACATGATGTTCGTCATAGTGTCCGGTTTCCATTCAAGGCGTAACCGGGCGTCCCAGCCGTCAGAGCGCGTGTAACTCTGATTGAGGCTGTTGGAGAACGAACCGACGGTACTTACGAAATTCTCTGACGACTGCTCAGTACGCGTGTCGCTATTAGAGTGGTTCCATCGGACACTTCCGCCGAGTTTAAACTTGTCTCCCGTGTCAATATTAAAGTTCGCTCCGACCATTTTGGAGGTATTCAAGCCCTGCCGTCCGGCACCAAAACGTCCGCCGCCCCCGCCTCCGGGAAATCCACGGTCATTAACGTTATTTGCGTTGCCAAGCAGCATTACACGAGTCTTATCATTGAACATTGCCCCCATGAGGCGCTCAGAATAACGGCTATGTGTGCCCACCGACACGTCAGCATTGCCGAACAAGCCCTTATTCATGCCTTTTTTTATCCCGAAATCGAGCACTGTCTGCTCCTCGCCGTCATCTATGCCGGTAACACGGGCCAGGTCGCTCTTCTCGTCGTAGGCCTTGACTTTCTCGATGATTGACGTAGGCAGGTTCTTCATGGCGGTCTTCGTGTCGCCCGTCATAAATTCCTTGCCGTCGACAAGTATCTTCTTCACTTCCTTGCCGTTGATGGTTATCGTGCCGTCATCGCTTACCTGAGCGCCAGGCAAACGCTTGACCAGCTCCTCAACGACGGAGCCTTCAGGCGTGCGGTAGGCCGAGGCATTGTACACGAAGGTATCCTCCTTGACCGTCACGCGGGCGGCCTGACCAACCACGGTGGCACCCTTTAGCATGATAGCGTCGGCCCCGAACTCGATGTTGCCGAGCGCCAAAGTGCTCTTGCCACTTACCTTTACGTTCTTCATCAGTGTGACATAGCCCACGCTTGACACCTTTAATATATATTGTCCGGCCGCCGGAGCCTTGACGGCAAAGCGCCCGTTGTCGTCGCTGAGCACACCGGTTACATACGTCGAGTCGGCCTTGAGCAGCTGTACGGTTGCCAACATTACCCCCTCACGGGTGTCGCGGTCTACGAGCGTGCCGGTTATTTTCAGTTCCTGAGCATACGCTAAGGTGATGGCAAATAGTGCCAACGATAGCAGAAAGAGTCTTTTCATTTATGTTTTTTTTATTGTTTTTGACGAAGGAAAAAGCTTTCGGTTTAATCATACAAATATTAAAAAATCAAACTTTAGCGTGTTTTTATCTACAAAAATAATTACTTTTGCAACCATTGAAAGATAAATTGCATATGGAACAGGGTATTGTTATAACCAAATGTCTAAAAGAGGACGTGGCCGCAGCAGTGGCAGCCCGTCCACACGACAGGACTTTCATAATAACCGACGACACTACACGGCGCCTATGCCTGCCGCTCATATCCGGAACGCGCGGCCTGGAGGGAGCTGACGTGATATCAATACACCCCGGCGATGCGCATAAGGACATAGAGTCGCTCACGCACGTATGGACTGAACTGGGACGGCTCGGTGCCACGCGCCACTCGTGCGTAATCAACTTGGGAGGCGGCATGGTAACCGACCTGGGGGGCTTTGCAGCCTCGACATTCAAGCGCGGAGTCGACTTCATCAACATACCAACGACGCTGCTGTCGATGGTCGACGCCTCGGTGGGCGGCAAGACGGGCATAAACTTTAACGGACTGAAAAACGAGGTGGGAGTGTTCAACAACGCACGGCGGGTTATCATCGACACATCGTTCCTCAAGACTTCCGACCGCGAAAATCTGCTATCGGGATACGCCGAAATGCTGAAACACGGACTACTGAACGGCGACCCGGCATGGGCCGTACTGCTGACCTACGACATAGAAAGTCCCGATCTTGAGCGCCTGAGCGCGCTCGTGGCCGACAACATAGCCGTAAAAGAGCGCATAGTTAGCCTTGACCCGCACGAGGAAGGCCTGCGCAAGGCGCTTAATTTGGGACATACAATAGGCCACGCGTTCGAGTCGCATGCGCTGTCAGTCGGCCGCCCGATACTGCACGGATACGCCGTAGCGTACGGGCTGACATGTGAGCTGTACCTAAGCCGCGTGAAAACGGGGTTCCCGGAGGGCAAGCTGCGGCAGACGGCAACTTTCGTCCGTGAACATTACGGCACGCCGGCCGTATCGTGCAAGGACTACGACGCACTGATAGAGCTCATGCGACACGACAAGAAGAACACCGGCACGGACATCAACTTCACCCTGCTGGCCGACACGGGCGACATCCGCACCGACCGGACTGCCACCCCCGACGAAATCAAGGAGGCGCTCGACTTTATACGCGAGGGGCTCTGACGGCAAGTGGCACTTTGCGTGCGAATCACGGCAAAACGCTTACACATTGAAAAACGTTAACGCTGTAGAACGGGCGCGGCCAAAAATTTCCTTCCTATACTACCAAAATACGCCAATCCTGCGTGTGCAACCGTAACTCGTTGAACTACTTACGGTTACGCACGCAGGATAGTTTTTATGCAATGAAAAAACGGCCTTTTTTCGCCCGGAAAAGCCATGTTTTTCGTTGAGCGGACTAAGCTTTCTCATCGAGAAAACTATCTTCCCTCACCGAGAAAGCTATGTTCCCTCAATGAGAAAGCATAGTGTACTCAATTTAACAAATAATTCTTTATAAAGAAAAAGGCCGTTTTGCTAAGTTAACATAGCATTTTCACAAAATCCGTTTCCAGATTGCGAGAAAAGCGTGGAATTTTTATTTTGACATTATGCAACGCAATAACGCACAAAAGCGGCCATCTGTCAATGCGAAAAAGCGTACGCCCGTCACCAGGCGTACGCTGTACCATCGAGAACCACCTACACATCCTTTCGCCACCAAATGCGCACTACCTTACGGCGTATGGCAGCGAAATTAGCCAGCGACACCACAACGAATAGACACAGGCCTAACACTACGGACGGCCACATAGCGCCGAAATCGGCCTGCGGATAAAGCGCGGCGATAACGTCTGTATACTCACCGCGCGCCAAGGCTACAGCCAAGAGCGCAAGAACGAGCACCACGCCATTGAGCACCACAGTCAGCAGTACATATGGCATGGCCACACGCATAGGCGAATAGCCTATAAGTAGAAGATTCTCAAGTTTCGAACTATTCTTCTGCACCAGAAGATACACACTCAGCATGAGTATGTAGAAGCTTAGCAGGCTTATCACCCCGCCTACGGCCATCACAACAGTGACGGCAAGACGCAGGAAATAAGCCGTTTTCTCGGCCTGCAGACGGTCTTGATCAACCTCATAGCCCCGTGAAGAAAGATACTTGGCAATGTTGTCGGCTGTCGGGTTGCTAAGTTCGGCCACGAGCCGCGTCGGTGCCGGCGCACCGTCAGGAGAGTAGCGGTCATTGCTCCAGTCCATGAACGACTGCGGCACAAGTATAGTATTGAGCCTTCCCGAAAAGCCTATGACACGTCCGCGGAAATCGTCGTGACGCCCGTTGCCGGTTATAAAGATGTCGAAATCTATCATTCCGACAAGCCCCTCGCTTATCTTGGGCAACGAATGCGTACGCGCGAAGCCGAAGTTATACATATTAATATACGACCGCGGCAATATCACGGGCACCTCCTTGCTGCCCAGAGAGTACTTCCAGTCGTCGAGCGGAACGTCGACAAAACTGTCGGGCACACTCTCGAGAAACAGCTCAGAAGAAAGTATCGGCTGGCCGTCAATGCCCATACGTGCGTCGACACGATAACCCGTCGACGTAAAGGCAGCCACGCGTCCCGTAAAGCGGCGGGCCGCAAGATCGTCAATCTCAGCCTGCGTGAACGTTCCGCCGCGCCCCGACAGCGAACCGGCAGCGCCAACCTTCTTGTTGATTATTACATAACCTGACTTCATGAAGCTGTCCTGCGACGTGAATACAGGCAGCACGTCACGGTAAAGCTGGTAACCGAGTAATACGATGAGCATTCCGAACAGATTCGCAAAGGCAAACCCCGCAAGCTGAGGCACACTGACATGCCTACGCAGCAATTTCCATACCAAAGTCATAAACAATACACTTTATCGTAATCAAGGTCAATGCGCCGCCCTATACTCGTAACTATCACGCCAGCGCCACGGCGTCGCGCCTCGTCGGTGAGTAGCTCTCCCATAAGGCGCGCGTTGGCATCATCAAGATGGCTGATAGGCTCGTCGGCCAGAATGAAGTCGAAAGGTTGTGCCAGCGCACGCATCATCGCCACGCGCTGCTGCTGTCCGAACGACATGCGCCCCACGGGAGAATCAACCTTATCGGGTATTCCCAGCATGTCGAACCAGCGCAGTATCTCCCCACGGTTCTTGCAGCCCGTCAAACGGTTCTTAACCTCAACGTTCTCGTAAGCCGTCAGCTCGGGAAACAGGCGCAACTCCTGAAACAGGCACGCAACATGCCTGCGGCGTACCTCAGACCATTCTTCAACCTTCAATCCACGGGCCTCGCATCCGTCAAAAAGCACCTGACCCGTATAGTCACGGCGATATCCCATCACGTAACTGCAAAAAGTACTTTTGCCGCGGCCGCTATCCGCCTCGACAAGATACAGCCGTCCTTTCTCAAATAAGGCGTCGCCCCACCATACGTCAGACTTTATGCCGTCGTTACGAGAGAAGATATCGGGCAACACCCCCTTAAATTCTATTCTTTCCATAACAACTACTCCATAATAAAAACAATAGTCTGGACTCCACCTGCAAGCGCCTTAAGATAACTGCCGGCAGGTCCAACAATGGCCGACAGGGCACTGACATTGGCCACTACAGCCATCCGGCGCCCCATGACAAGACTGTCGGCAGCCGACGGCAACGACCATCCCGACTGCACGGACGACAACCTGTCAACACCGGGAAACGTGCTTGCGTAAAACCTTTGATTATCCTTTACGCCGAACGTAAAATCCATATCGCCGCCGGAATACCGGTACGCGCCGTCGCCCAAGTCAGATATGCTCGTACCGGCAGGACATGATTGCTTCCAATAATCTATGTCTTCCATAAACGCCGTGCTACCCAGTTTTGCCAACATAAGCAGTCCAATATTGCTTCCACCGGTATTTTCGACTATCATAGCCATGTCGCCGTCTACACTCTTTATTATGTTGTCCATGTCAACGGCCATGTTCATACCCGCAAGCAAAGCCTGGAATGTCTTGTTGGAATGCAGCAGACGGATGAAATGACCGCCTTCCACGTTGGCAAAAACACCAATAGCCGACGAAGGGGACATACTGTTCAAGTAATCACCCGCTATCGGGCGGAACACTTCACGTGAACGTCTCAATTCCGCATCAACCCTCTTGTCAGGCGAAAACGTCGTGCCACGTATCACAATACATCCCTTCACGCCTGACGAAAGTCCTGCGGCCAACATCACTTTAGATCCATCAACGTCCTTGGGAGCGCCGAGCATGAACGGAGCGACGAATTTCTCGGGCAAAGCGGAGACCTGTGCAACCAATGCCACAGGCGCCTGTATGCTGTCAAGATAAGCCATCATTGGAGAAGCTTGAATACCCTCGACCTCATCCTGGGCAAGATATTGGGCCACTTGGCGACGCACCACAGTTTGAGCGGAAGGCAGAACAGGACCTAATACTACCAACGCTTCGGAAGAGTAGCCTGCAACCCATGAATCCTTCAAGACCGTAAAGCTATATCCACCATAGTCCTTTACTTCACTACAAAAACCTTTCTTTACCTGCAATGACAACCAGTCCGTAAGATCACCGCTGCTTTTTACCTTTGCCGCAAAACCAATATTGCCGTCAGCGGTCTCAAACATATATATCCTTGACGCAACGTCTATTCCGCAATCAGATATATTATCCACACCCCAAAAACTTGTTATTGCAGCCTGTGCGGAGGCACTACCTTCTTTCTCGGCATACTTCTGCATGTCAATGGAAACCAAGGCCGTGCTGTTTCCTGGTATTGCGTTCAAGTAATCGTCACCCGAACATGAAGTGAACAAGGCAAAAAGCGGCATAAATAAAATGCTTGCCGCTATCAGCTTAAAATAATTCCTTTTCATTTAAATACATATAATCCCGGCGGGTACTCCACCACGAAAAATTACTAACGTGAATTTCAGCCATGCGTACACACATCACTTGCGTAACGCCAGCTGTGCCATCATCGTTGCCGAAAGGGCGGCCGTCTCGGTACGCAGGCGACTGTTACCCAACGAAACAGACTCATAGCCGTTATCAATAGCCATCTTTACCTCTTCAACAGAGAAATCGCCCTCCGGGCCAATGAGAACCGTCACATCTTCAGGAGCGGCAGATGACGACATGGAATATACTTCCGTGAAGAAATCCTTGCGTTCAATCTCCTCGTAACAATGCGCTATAAACTTACGGCCCGGTCGCTTGGCCATGACAAAATCCTTGAATGACAGCATTGCGTTCAACCTTGGTTTCCACGGCTTATGGCTTTGCTTAACCGCCGCTACAACAATCTTGTCAAGGCGAACTGTACGCATAACCTTACGCTCTGAAAACTTGCAGTTTAGGAAAGTTACCTCATCTATGCCTATTTCTGTAGCCTTTTCGCAAAACCATTCTATGCGGTCCATCATCTTTGTGGGTGCTATCGCTATATGTATATTGCCCTTCCAGCCTTTTTCTTGCGGCAACACCTCCTTTATCTCATACATACAACGCTTTGTCGCGGCGATTGTTACGACTGCACGGTAGAAGTTTCCCTCACCGTCCATAAGGAACATTTCGTCACCGCTCTTAAGCCTAAGTACACGCAAAGCATGTAGAGCTTCATCCATTGGCATTTCCGTCAGGGTTGCTGCAGAGGGTACATAAAAAAATCTTACTTCCTTCATAGTAGAAATTTACTAGTTAATTGGTTTCTCACCATTTTTGTTTCTTCGTTTCTTTTCGTCTCGCAGATGTGATGCGAGCTCATAATTCTCGTCAGCTATAGCTTTGTCCAACGCGGCTTGCAACATTTCGTCGCTTATTGTATTGACCGGAAGCGATACACCTCTTGAATTCTCACGATAAGCTACAGACTGCCTCCTCATCAGGCCGGACTCGATATACAGCGGTATATCTCCCACTAATGATAAAAGAACTGCATCTGATGCCCGAATCAACATAGGCGTCAAAGTTGTCCTGTTATATAATAACGTACGGTACTGCCCATCTATTATATCGTCAATAAGCAATTCGAAATCGGAATCAGCATAACTACTAAGCAGTTTGCTCATCACTTCCGGGAGCATAATCCTTGTAATAGGTAACTTCTTGACACGCAATTCTATCTGCACAGCCATAGCCTTGTCACACACAATGGTTATCTGCCGTTCCTTTGATTCATCCGTCAATATAAGCAATCCAAGGTCATCTGTTCCGACAATCTCTGACACTCCCTTGAAAAAAAGTCGTTCCTTTGCCATAAAAAACCTCCGCATCAATACTTGACATGCTCCTTATTGGGTCTGAAAACGACGGCAAATACAAGACCTATCAACAACGCATAACCAGCAAAGATAAACCAACACGTCTGCCAATCACCCACAGTATAAAAGTCGTCACCGACCTGCTCACTCATCGTATATGCATTAATAACGGCCTGTGCCCCCAAAGTTCCAATTGTTGCCCCTATTCCATTTGTCATGAGCATAAACAAACCTTGTGCACTGGAACGTATTGAAGGGTCTGTACTTTTATCAACATATAACGAACCGCTTATATTAAAGAAATCAAAAGCGACACCGTAAACAAGCATTGAAAGAATAAACATCCATACACCGCTGCCAGGATTGCCAAGTCCGAAAAGGCCAAATCTCAATACCCACGCAAACATAGCTATTAACATAACATTCTTAATACCGTAACGCTTCATAAAGAAAGGTATCAATAAAATACAACATGTCTCACTTATTTGCGACAAAGATATAAGAATATTAGCATGCTGTACTCCAAAAGTATCACTAAACTCAGGCAAAGCAGCAAAACTACTTATGAAAGGATTAGCAAAGCCATTGGTAATTTGAAGACTTACGCCCAGCAACATAGAGAATATAAAAAATATAGCCATATCCTTACGCTTGAACAACGTAAAAGCCTTAAGACCTAAAGCATCAACTACACTCTTCTTTTCACCAGACGCCGCTACCGGACAAGAAGGTAATGTAAACGTGTATAAAAACAATATTACCCCCAATATTCCAGATACAACAAACTGGTTTTGATTGGCTTGAAATCCCATAAGGTCAACAAGCCACATCGAACAAATAAAACCTATTGTACCGAACACACGTATCGGGGGAAAATCCTTTACCGTATCAAGCCCCGCCTGTGTCAATGCGTTATATGCAACCGAATTACTCAATGCCAAGGTTGGCATGTAAAAAGCAACAGAAAAGGAATATAATATAAAAAGAATGGAGAAATCGGAATCAATACCAAATGAAAGGCCATACAATGCAGCAAAAATCATGAACAGCCCCGCTATAAGATGACAAAGGCCCAATAAACGCTGTGCCTGAACCCATCTGTCCGCTATTATTCCCATCAATGCAGGCATGAAAATAGACACAATACCCTGCATTGAATAAAACCAACCAATGTCTGAGCCCAATCCTATATTTCCGAGATAGCGGCCCATTGAAGTCAAATAAGCGCCCCAAACCGCATACTCAAGAAAGTTCATGAGCGCTAAGCGAACTTTAAGATACATAATTCCGATACTTTTAATCTTCAAAACGGCATGAAGCTACATACCGCCTATCTTTATGCAAAGATAACTCAAAAAAAAGTACCGTCAAAAAAAATAACATTATTTTATAAAGAGAGCCGAGCTTACTCTCGCATTTTCCTCAATATATCGCTTATTTCTTCAAACTTGCGCCCCATATTAAGTTTCAGGTATATATTATAGAGTGAAGGAGCCCATCGTTCTTTATCGTCAGGCTCACATTCACGGTATTTTTCCATATAAGGCAATGCTTTCCTGTAATAACCAAGTATCTTTTTTCGGTCGGTGCGCTTTGATTTTACATCTTTCTCAAGAGCCAAAGCCAGATTCAGATACGAAACTCCGGCATTAAGATAAACATCAGGCAAAGTGTCATTACGCGCCAAAAGCGTATCACTTATTGCTATACAACCAGCATAATCACCAATATTGAGCAATATATTACTTTTCGCGAATAAAAACAATGCGTTCAGACTGTCGCTCTTAAGTGCCTCGTCAGCTATGCTCATTGCCGTATCAAGCTGATTGACGGCGTTATAATAATCCATCAAACGCTTAAAAAAGAATTTAGACTTTTTATTCTCATCAAAACCACGGCGTAATGTCTCAACGTATTTCAATGTGTCCCCTTGCCACAAATAAGCAGACGACATATAAGCCAAGGTGCGGCGCCTGAATTTCTTTTCCTGTAATGCTATTGACGAGTATTTGAGTGTACTGTCTGGACTATTTAGCTTATATCCACAAAACACCGTCCAAAAAGCAGCTGGCACATATAACGGATCTTCATCCGCAGAATACTCAGTGAACAAAGGCTGCCGGCGGCAATCCATATAAGTATCCATCATTGCGAATGTCCTGACATAATCCTTCTTATGAAGAAAATACACTCCACCATTATAAAGATTACGACGATACTTGTTTAAATATTCAGCATTTTTCTCACGATACTTCAGCTTTACACGGCCTTTCCTGTCAGGCAACATCTCTATGCTGTCAAGACTTTCATATGCAAGGAACATACGTCTGGCCGTATCAAAAAACGCGGCTGTATCATAGCCTTCTTTCAAATACAACTTTTCGTTAGCCTCCTCGTACTGTGCACGTACAGCCTCGGCAAGCGTTAAATATATCTTCACATTGCGTCTATTTGCCGAATCCGCAAGCAAGCCACGCATTGATGCCTCAGCCTGACTGAGATTGCTGCGGCTCTTAATATTCGAACGTGCCTCGCTTATCTCTTTTTTCTGTGCATACACGGAAGAAAGTGACAATATTGCTAAAAACAATAACAATAAACGCATTGTAAAAGACAAATTAGAAATCAAACAATAACCGTGGGAGTGTCAAGACAAAACCATGGCATGAGCACGATAAAAAACACGGCCGTCACGTCACATCAGCATACACCGTAAAAACAATTCTAAACCGTACTGCCAATTTTGTCTTGGCACACCCACTTTTATAACCGTTAATGGATTATTACTACTTTGTTAAGGCTTCTGCCTCTTTCGTCTTCGCATCGTCCGGACCCAAAGCCCTGTAACAGCAAGTGTAAAGAGAATATGCCCAGAAGCTCTTGAACTGCATTGTCTTATCCAAATCCTTGGCTTTCTCAAGATAACCAATGGCCTGTTCATATATGCCGACAATCTCTTTTTCTGCGTCAGGAGTCAATGTCTTGCCATTAGCCAAAGCCTTTTCCGCAGTCTCCTGTGCCTTATACATATAGCAGTTGCCGACAGAAGCCAAAATCGCAACGTTGTCCGGCTGAGCAGCGGCGGCCTTGTTGAATGACGAAATAGCGTCGTCCCACTTGCTGTCACTCATGTATGCCTGTCCTTGCATTGCCAATGCCGTGAAGTTATTGGGGTCTTTAGCAAGCTTTGCCTGCACAAGCTCGTTAAGGCCTGCCTTGTCGCTTATTGAAATAAGCATTGAGCAGATAGTACTGAACACCACGTCATTATTCTCGTCCTTTGCATAAATATCTTTCAACTTAGCGACATAATTGAGAGTATCCTCATGTGTCTTCAGCTGGTTCTGCATAATGGCAAGCTTCAACTGAAGCGCATCTTTTGACATTGCAGTATCCTGCATAGCAACGTCCGCGTATTTTTCAGCTTTCGCATAGTCCTTTGCGAAATAAGCGTCACGGGCTGCATAATATGCCATCTGCGTCAGATATGGGTCCTTGCTCTTGTCCTGCTCCTTAAAGAGAGGGTAATCAGCGCTCTCAACATAAGTTGCGAGGTACTTGTATGACAACTCTGGATTTGACGTCTGGTAATAGATACCTGCGTTAACCAAATGGAAACGGATGGGATACAAGCGGTCGCCATTCGACTTATGGAACTTTGGCTTAACCTTTCCTTTCTCATTTGGCTGCATGTCAAACTCGTCGCAAGCCACACCGTTCTCCAATGCCTGCATCACGGCGTCATACAGACCGACGGTATCATATGGCTCGACTTTTGTCTTCAACTGCTCTGCCATCTGGTTACTGGTTATCGTACCCTGTTCCTTGGCAACCTTATCCAGGGCCAGATCAACCAAGGCATTATAACACTTTGCCTTCTCTTCGGCCGACAGGCTGCCGAGATTTGCCTGCAAGAGATTATAAGCCTCCTTATAATCCTTGATCTTCGAAATTTGCTTAAACACGTCCTGTGCAAAAGCAGACGCGCTGAACACGGCAGCAAGCGCCAACATGGTTAATTTTTTCATAATCAATGTATATTAAATTAAAACCTAAATATTCTCTTCATCGGTCAATCCTCCGGTGTTGTCAGTCATGTCACTGTCATTTGTCGACAGGTCCGTAGTATCATCCACGGTTGCCTCGCCGTCAGCTTCCCAATCCTTGCGGCTCTCAGCCTCGGCCACAGCCTCAAGGTCAGAGCCCATCACCTTGCATACACTCGAGATTACATCGTTCTTCTTTGTCAGGTTTATCAGCCTTACGCCCTGCGTGGCGCGCCCCATGACACGGCAGTCGGAAACTTTCAAGCGTATGAGTATTCCGCTCTTGTTAATGATCATGAGATCGTTTTCGTCGGTTACTACCTTTATGGCAACAAGCCGTCCGGTCTTGTCGGTTATATTGAGCGTCTTGACGCCCTTGCCGCCCCTGTTCGTCATACGGTAGTCCTCTACTTGGCTGCGCTTGCCGTAGCCGTTCTCGCTGACCACCATTATAGTCTCGACATCGGGTCTGTTAACCACAACCATGCCTACTACTTCGTCGTCGCCGTCGTCGAGCTTCATGCCACGGACGCCCGTAGACACTCGTCCCATGGCACGCACCGTGTTCTCGTTAAACCTCACGGCACGTCCGTTACGGTCAGCCATGAGCAGTTCGTTGCGTCCGTTGGTGAGACGCACACCTACCACCTCGTCACCCTCGAGCACATTGATGGCGATAACGCCGTTGGCGCGCGGACGGCTGTATGCCTCGAGGCTGGTTTTCTTGATGAGTCCGCGCTTGGTGGCGAATACTACGTAATGGCTGTTGATAAACTCCTCGTCGTCCAAGCTTCCGCGCAGACGGAGGAAAGCCTTTATGCTGTCGTCGCTCTCGATGTTGAGCAAGTTCTGTATGGCGCGCCCTTTCGAGTTCTTTGCGCCTTCGGGTATCTCGTAGCACTTCAACCAGTAGCAGCGGCCCTTCTGCGTGAAGAACATCATCGTATTGTGCATCGTCGCCGGGTAGATATACTCCGTAAAGTCATTGTCGCGGCTGTGGGCCCCCTTGCTGCCTACACCGCCGCGGGCTTGCTCGCGGAATTCGGACAGTGGCGTACGCTTGATGTATCCGAGATGGCTTATAGTTATAACTACGGGGTCGTTTGGATAGAAGTCCTCGGGGTTGAATTCCTCGCTCGAGTATTTGATTTCCGTACGCCGCTCATCGCCGTATTTTTCCTTGACGGCTTGCAGTTCGTCCTTCATGACCTTCTTGCACAGCTCGGGGTCGTCGAGTATCGACTGCAGGTAGGCAATGCGCCGCTCTATCTCCTCGTACTCTGCGCGGAGCTGCTCCATGCGCAGGCCGGTGAGCTGGCTAAGGCGCATGTCGACGATGGCCTTGGACTGCACCTCGTCGAAGCCGAATCGGCTCTCAAGGTTGCGCTGTGCGTCGGACGGCGTCTTCGAGGCCCGTATTATGTGCACTACCTCGTCAATGTTGTCGCAGGCCGTTATGAGGGCCTGAAGTATGTGCTCGCGCTCTCGTGCCTTGCGCAGTTCGTAGCGTGTGCGGCGTATAGTTATGTCGTGCCTGTGGTCAACGAAGTAGCGCACGCAGTCCTTCAACGTGAGCAAGCGTGGGCGTCCCTTCACCAAGGCGATGCAGTTGACCGAGAACGAGCTTTGCAGCGCCGTCATCTTGAACAGCTTGTTCAGTATGACATTGGCGTTGGCGTCCTTCTTAACGTCTATTACTATCCGCATGCCGTGGTAGTCAGACTCGTCGTTGACATTGCTTATTCCGTCGAGCCGCCCCTCCTTCACCAGGTCGGCGATATACTCTATGAGCTGCGCCTTGTTGACACCGTAGGGTATCTCGGTGACGACAATCTTGTCGTGCGCCTCACCGCTCTCTATTTCGGCCTTGGCTCGCATTATTATGCGTCCGCGTCCCGTCTCGTAGGCGTCGCGCACTCCCTGTATGCCGTAGATGTATGCCCCCGTGGGGAAGTCTGGCGCCTTGATGTACTGCATCAGTCCGTCGGTGTCGATGTCGGGATTGTCTATGTAGGCGCAGCAGCCGTCTATCACCTCGCCGAGGTTGTGCGTCGGGATGTTGGTGGCCATGCCCACGGCTATTCCGTTGCCGCCGTTTACCAGCAGGTTGGGTATCTTTGTCGGCATTACGGTAGGCTCCTGCAGGGAGTCGTCAAAGTTGTTCGTCATGTCGACTGTCTCCTTGTCCAGGTCGTCCATGATGTGCTCGCCCATCTTCGAGAGGCGGCACTCCGTATATCGCATTGCCGCCGGCGAGTCGCCGTCCACGCTGCCGAAGTTGCCTTGTCCGTCTACGAGTGTGTAGCGCATGTTCCAGTCTTGCGCCATGCGTACCAGTGCGCCGTAAACCGAGCTGTCGCCGTGCGGGTGGTACTTGCCGAGCACTTCGCCTACCACGCGTGCGCATTTCTTATAAGGTTTGTCGCTCGTGTTGCCTATGCCCATCATTCCGTAGAGGATACGGCGGTGCACGGGCTTGAAGCCGTCGCGCACGTCGGGCAGCGCACGGGCCACAATCACAGACATCGAGTAGTCTATGTACGACGAGCGCATCTCGTCCTCGATGTTAATCTTGATTATCCTGTCCTGGTCGAACGTGTTGTTGTTGTCCATTTATCAGTTAGTTAAAATTTTCGATAAACGCCGCTTGAGGCCATTTGCTTGCGCTCTGCGGCGTTCTTGGTTGTTTTCAGCGTGCTAAATTACTGCTTTTCCTCGAATTACGAAAGGCTTTTCACGCAAAAAAAGCAAAATACGGGCATATTCGTTCTCCCCTCCTCCACGCTTCTCGCATGACGTAATAAAGATAAGGATACAGGTACAGCTTGTCGTAACATGACGAAAGGATCCTACTAAGGTACGTGCGCACGTTATTTCAATAATTTAATAATTATACATCTGGATTAGAAAATTTAACATATCACATAGATCATGTCTTCAGAAACAGGGCATTTTGATTCTTAAAAAGTAATATAGTCGCACAGATATAAAACACGCTTTCTTAATGAGTAAAAATATTTTCTTAAGGCACAAAATATCAATTTTCATTTACACAAATACACTTTATTTAATGTTAATGTAAATAAAATAAGAAAAAATGTTCTTTTCGCATTGTCATTTGAAAACAAATCGCTATCTTTGCCAAAGATGACCATTTGTTGCGTTCAATGGGAAAAGCGGCGCCATTGAGCGTGGCCGGGCGACAGCACACCGACAGGAAGTCAAGATGTAGCCCATTATCAACCGCCGCTTAATCTTAAATCAAACACATTCCTATGAGAAAGAGCCTACTATTACGTGCAATGGCCTTAGTGTCAGTTGTTTACGGACTTTCGGGGGGGGGGTAAAATCCATGCTCAGAACGGACAACCTCACTCTTTAAAGGCCGATGTGACATTCCAAGACGTTACACTTAGTTGGAAATCACCTGCAGACGAGATTGTTTTGCAGTGGCATGACGACGAGGATTACAACGGCCTTGACGGTGTATTGAAAGACCCGCAAGGGGCAGTTGAGTTTTATGCGGCAAGCAAGTTTACGGCGGATGAGCTTGCCCCATATTCAGGACAGACAATTGACGCCGTGCGGTATTGGGAATACCGCGAAGTATTCAAAGCCTCAGTAATTATTTTTGAAGACGGCAAGGCTGTATATGAGCAGAACGCCGACTTGTCTGAATTTGAAAAGAATTCGTGGCGTAACGTAAAGTTTGACAAGCCTTACACAATCCCGGAGGGTAAGGAAGTAATGATAGCAGTGAAGTTTTCGTGCGGACGCAATATGAACTTCGTGGCTATCTGTGATCGCGTACCGACCATCGGCAAAGGTAATCTATACTCATACGACGGCAAAACATGGCACAGCGACTGCCCAGGCGACTTCCTCATAACCGCGCTCTTGCACAACGAAGCTACGACAGCACCTACAGGTTACAACGTATACCGTGACGATACAAAGGTCAATACCGAACTTTTGACCGACGCCACAAGCTATACATTGACTGGCGAGACGGAAGGAACGCATAAATATAAAGTAGGTGCTGTATATACTTCCGACGAAAAGATGTCCGCCGAAGTTACTGCAAACGCAATGTCTGTATACAGTTGTCTGCCGTCCGTATCTGGCATTTCAGGCACTGCTGACCATCTTTCAGGCACGCTAACGTGGGCTACACCGCTTAAGCGTGGCAGTGAAATGACTTGGAGCAACAAGGAATTGGCAAACGGAATAGGCGGAACTTCGTCGACAAATCCGCAGGTATGGATCATCCAACAGTTCTCATCAACCGACCTCGCGGCTTTCCCCGACCACCAAATAACAGCCATCAACTCTTACATCAAGAATGACGGAACAATCACGACGGCCACGGCTTTCGTGATGAAAAACGGCGTGATAGACTATTTCGAGGAAATAAGCGCCGACGCAGTGGAGGCCATCAGCCCCGACGCCTGGAACAAGTTTACGCTCGCCGAACCGTACAAGATGGAACTGGGTAACGAATACGCCTTTGGCCTTTATTACAAACACACGAAGGGAGGACACCCCGTAGGCGTTGACAACGGCGTCACCGTCGAAGGCAAAGGCAACACATTCTCTACCTCCGGGCCGTCGTCAAGCGACTTCGGAAAGAGCGATCCTGTCTGGAAAACACTGTCAAGCGGAGACATAGCAGGCAATTTCATGCTTACAGCCGACGTCGAGGCAATGAGCCCCGAGGCTGCAGAGCCCCAGACTATAGCCAACTATGACGTTTATCGTGACGGTGAAATAATAGCTTCAAACTTGACGGAAACCACATACAAAGATGAGGTGCCAGACCTCGGAACATACACTTATGCCATTGTGGCAAATGGCGAAAGCGGCGAGAAGTCAGAGCCCGCATCCTTCAATATGACATATACGCTGCCTTCAGAGTATACCGCCCCAGTGATAGTTGACTACGCACAGACGGGCAAGGACATTTCAATGTCATGGAGCTCAAACGCATATGAAATGAAAAAATACGGCACCGCAAGCTACATCGCAGGCTTCGCTGAAGAAATTGCAATGATGTATGGAGCAAGGTTTACCGCCGAAGAACTTGCCGACTATGCAGGATACAAGCTATATTCGATGACCTTCGGCATCGGCGAAGAACTTGATGCGTTCAGCCTGAAGGTAATAACAGAAGACGGAGAAGTACTTTATGAAAAACCGTTTGTCAAGGGTGACATCGAGCCCGGATACATTTACACTCTTACTTTTGAGGCTGACAAAGCCATAAAAATACCTGAAGGCAAGGACATTTACCTCGCTTATGATGCCACGTTGCCCGCAGGAGTATCAGCGATACTGCTCGACGGTGGTCCCGAAGTCAATGGCGGAGCCGTTGTCAACCTGACCGGCGGCACGGGTCCATGGCTCAATCTCGGCACCATTGCCTCTGACTTTGCCGGCACGAATATCGTCATCAGCGCACTGGCTGTGGCAGACAATGCTAACCAAAGCATGGCCAAAGCCCAAGCCGTACACCTTAACGGCACGAAGCTTGACGGCCAAAGAATAGAGAAACTTGCTGCGGCAAAGATACGCAGTGTCAATCTTGACGATGCAACCTTTGGCGTAGAACCGCTTATGAAGCAGGCAAAAACTCCGGCGAAATCCGAAGATAAGCCTGTGGCAAAGAGCTATCGAATATACAGCAACGGCGAAATAGTGACTGAGACCGAAGCAACGGAATACACTACGACGTTGACCGACTACGGCGTATTCGACTATTACATAACCACCGTATATGAAAACGGTTGGGAGTCGCCGTCGAGCGACGTGATGCGATTCACCAACACCATAGCACAGCGCACTGAAGCGCCCTACGACCTGAAAGGAACGCCAGACGGCAAGAACCTGAACCTGACGTGGAAGCCAGTGTCCTCTGCGCCAGTGTTGACCTACAACACAGGGGAAGGTACGCTGAGAGGCATAGCAATGACCGGCAGTAGCGTTATCGAAAGTTATGTTGCTGTGAAATTCCCGGCATCAGAGATAGCCGACAAAGTAGGACAAGAGGTGTCACACATCACTTTCGGACTATATGAAAACGTTGCACTTACATTGTCCGTTTATGTCATGTATGGTGAGAATATTATTTACATGCAGGACGTAGATCCGTCAACTCTCGGCGAAAGGTTCACGACTGTGCGTCTTGACAAACCCGTGCCGGTTGTTGCAGGGCAAGACCTTTCAGTGGGCTATTTCATCACATATAATTCAGGAGGCCATCCTTTACTTGGCTATGAAGGAGTAACGGTGACACCATATTACAGCGACCTCATCTCGTCATCGGCAACTCCTGATTACTGGAGATCGCTTACAGAAAACTACGGCTACGCCTGGAACTGGGCGATTTCTGCCACACTGAAGACGGCAGACCAGCAGCTTGAACCGCTGAAAGCCAAAGCAGCTGGTGACGAAGGCATAACTTACACTGTCTACAGAGACGGCACACCTGTGCAGACAGGTATAACCGCTACCGAATTTGTTGTTGAGAACGCGGCGGAGGGAGTATACACCGTTACCGCAACGGTTGACGGTAACGAGTCAGCCGAGTCCAACTCTGTAAATTACAGCACGCCAACCGGCATCGATGACGTGACAACAGCAGATGGTGACAGCCTCAAGCGTGGCCCGGTTTATACCGTTGACGGACGCATGGTGAACAGTGACGGCGACCTCAAAAAATTACCAAAGGGCATTTATATCATGGACGGGAAGAAGTTTATTGTCAAGTAACTGCATAATATACTGACATCCTGATACTTACAAAAGGCCGCATTTTGCAATGCAAAATGCGGCCTTTCATCATGCGTTTTGCGGTCTTTTGCGCTTCTAAAGGGCGCTAACGGGGGGCATTTGCAATTTGATTGTATGAAATATTACAATATTAGGACGTCGAAGAAGCCGCTATGAATGTATATTCCCGCATGCACTTAAACAGCGGATGAACCAATAATGCGGCAGGCCGGTGACTTGCCGACGACGGTTAAAGAATTTGGCTGACGATACAGCTTTGCGTGTAAAGACATTTTTCGGTAAATATCTGTCATCTTTCAGTCTTGCGCTTAACAGCCTGGCCATCAGCTGTTTACAGACTGACAGATGCCGTACTTACATCTGTCAGCCCGATTCCCGTCAGTTGCAGGGATGAAGGAGACTGAAAGATACTTACTCAATATTTCAGCAGCAAACGTCTTGATAAACAGCGTGTTATCCTCTATGCTGACAGACTGACGGAGGTTTCGCGAAAATTATCATCATTTGTTTACTTATAAAACACGGCTTTTTACCTTGCGATTCGCGTTCTTTTATATGGTAAAAGGCCACAAACGGATGTATCACTTGTTAATCAACGCTTTGCATCATAACGCTTTACAATCAACAAGTGCAAAATTAAATAGGAGTTAGAAGAACCGCCATTGAATATTGGCGTTATTGACAATAACGGGTTTGAAACAAGATCTCTCTTATGCAGGAATTACGTTTTTTCGCTACTCATTTAAACGCAAAGTCAAAAGAAATGAAAAGTGTACGTAAGGGATTATAAACAAAGCTACAACCGCAAACTGTTCCATATCGCCTAATACTGCATATCACACTGCGTTTAACTGATTACATAATTCACTTTTCTGGCTCAAACCCACGCATACATTAAGGCGGGCGGGCAGGGCTTACGCCCGGGCCCGTCCGCCTTAATGTATGTAACTATATGACTATGCTGCTGCGGCAATCCAGTCGTAGAAGCAGCTGCATACGCCGAAGAGCAGTATGCCTGCCGTGCAAAGCGCGAGAGCCAGTTTTGTATTGCCGTCACTCTTAAACGTAGGCAGCGGCGCATCTGACTTCTTGATGTACATAGCCTTGACGATAAGCAGGTAGTAGTAAAGACTCACCACAGTGTTTACCAACGCTATAAACACCACTACGTACGTCAGCGGAGAGCCCTCGTGGGCAGCCGCCATGAACACAAAGAACTTGCTGAACATGCCGGCAAAAGGCGGTATGCCCGCCAGCGAGAACAGCGCGAAGGTCATCAGCAGCGAGAGCTTCGGGTTTGTGGTATAAAGACCGTCGTAAGCGTCCATGTCGGTAACGCCCCCGTTGTTCTCCTCAACAACTCCTATCACTGCGAAGACGGCCATGTTAGCCACTACGTAAACCAGCACATAATAAGACAGAGCGGCCACGCCCATGGCACTGTCACCGATCACGGCAAGCATGATGTATCCGGCCTGTGATATTGAACTGAACGCCATGAAGCGCTTGAGGTCCTTCTGGCGTATGGCGAAGAGGTTGCCCACCGTTATCGTAAGCGCCACGAGAATGTAGAGCACGTACGTCCAATACTCGGTAAGCGGCGCAAAAACCTTCATGAGAATGGCCATAAGCGTAAACGCAGCGGCTCCCTTGGAGATGACGCTCAAGTAGCCCGTAACCGTTGTAGGCGCTCCCTGGTAGGCGTCAGCCGTCCAGAAGTGGAACGGCACGAGGCTTATCTTGAAGCCCAGACCGCTGAAGAAGAACACAAGACCCATCACACTCATCGTGAGATGCTGCTTCTGCGCAAGCGCCAAGGCAACGTCGTCAAAGTAAAGGGTGCCTGCCGCGCCGTATATGAACGATATGCCGAACAGCATTACGCCGCTTGAGAACATGGCCGTAAGTATGAACTTGGCAGCGCCCTCAGCCGAGTTGTGGCGGTATTTGTCAAGAGCCACGAGACACGCCATAGGCACAGACGCCATCTCAAGGCCGAGGAAGAACATCAGGAAGTGGCCCGCGCTCATCATCATGTTCATTCCGAGCAACGTGGATATTACCAGCATATAGAACTCGCCCTCCTTGAAGCTCGTGTCGGGACGGCTCAGCCACTTACGTGCCTGTATCGTCACGATTAGCGTACCGCCGGCGAGTATTGCCTTCATCACGTTGACGGCCGCTGTGGTAACATACATGCCGCCGAAGGCCGACGTAGGCTCCTGAGGCACAGCAGACACTACCGTCTGCACAAGCAAGAGCAGGCACACCAGCGGATTGAACCACCTGCGCTCCTGGCTGCGGCTCGACGCGAAGTCGGCAATGAAGACGATAATTAGGATAGCCATCAACGTGGCTTCCGGTATCATGTTTAAAAATTGACTGTAATTCATTGTTCTTGTTTTTTAAGTTGACAAGTTGACGAGAGACGGGCAAACAAGGAAATTTCACTTGTAGCATTTCGGCCGTCAAGCAGGCATTTCTCCTCGTCTGCTTGTTTACTTGTCACTTGTCTGCTTTCATCAAATTGCCGCTATAGCTGAAACGTTATTAATATGGTCGAGTATCGGCACAAGCGCGTTGTCGATAACGTCGCTCGCCCAAAGCGGGGCGATACCGAGGCCTGCCACACAGAATATCAGGCAGCAGACAGCTACGCGCTCGTCCCATGTAGCGTCGGTAAGAGTCTCGTAATGCGGATCGGCCACCTTGCCATAAAGAATCTTGCCCACGACACGAAGAATATACACAGCCGTAACGACTATACTCGTGCAGGCAATTATCGTAGCGGTGCGGTGGAATACGTCGTTGTTCATGAACGAACCTACGAATATCGTCATCTCGGCAACGAAGCCCGAGAAGCCCGGCAAACCAAGGTTGGCAAGACCAGCAACGACATAGCCGACACTAAGGAACGGCATAATCTTCATCAAGCCGCCAAGCTGGCGTACGTCACGGGTATGTGTACGGCCGTAAATCATACCGATAAGTGCGAAGAACAGGGCCGTCATCAGTCCGTGTGAAAGCATCTGGAGGATTGCGCCGGTGCAAGATGTCTTTGTCATCATCAGCAGAGCGAAGAGCACCAAACCGCAGTGCGACACTGAAGAATACGCGTTGATGTACTTCAAGTCGGTCTGCACACATGCCGACAACGCTCCGTACACAACCGAGATGGTCGTAAGGATGAGGAATATCCAAGCCAAGTCATGGGCGGCTTCGGGCAAAAGAAACATTGCAATGCGGAAACAGCCGTAGCCTCCTAGCTTCATCAGCACGCCGGCGTGAAGCATTGACACCGCCGTGGGGGCTGAAGCGTGACCGTCTGGACTCCATGTATGGAACGGGAACAGTGCCCCGAGAACTCCGAATCCTATGAAAACAAACGGGAAGAACACCTTTTGCATGTCCACTGGGATATTATGCATACGCGCAATCTCAAGCACGTTCATTGTAGTAGCGCCACTGCCGAAATATATTCCGAGGATTCCGAGAATAAGCAGGGCCGAACCTCCCATAAGCATAAGGGTAAGTTTCATTGCCGAATACTCCTTATGACCGCTACCCCAAACACCGATAAGAAGATACATCGGTATGAGCGCAACCTCATAAAACATGAACATCGTGAACATGTCGGTAGTGATGAAGAAACCGTACACACCTGTGCTCAAAAGAGTGAACCAAAGGAAATACTCCTTGGTGAGCGGCTTAAGCTGCCATGAGGCGAACGTACCGGTAAACACAATGATGCTTGACAAAAGCAACATTACAACGGAAATTCCATCAACTCCTACAGAATAGGCAATGTTCAATGGCTTGAACCAAGGGATGCTGTATGTAAACAACATCTCGTCGGTATTGCCTCCGGCACGCATCTGTATGAATGCAACAGTCAACCAAATGGACAAGAGCAGCAAACAAGACGCTCCGACCACCATGACACCGCGCACCTGGTTTAGATTGCGTGCCAGCCACAGGCCAAGCAACATCAGCGCGGGTATCAATACGAATAAACTTAATATACTCATTTTACCGGTTTTCTTTTATAGACAAATACATAACAAGACTAACGCAACAGCTCCTGTAAGGAACCATACCGCATACTGGCGCACGTCGCCACTCTGCCATCCGCGAATGCTCTCACCTGCCTCGTTGGCTCCCCATGCCATGAAGTTCATAGCCCCGTCAACAACATGACGGTCAAACCAGGCGATTGGACGGCTCACGCAACGGAAAATAATCTTATGGGTTACGAACATCCACACCTCATCAAGATAGAAGCGGCGGTATGCGGCCTCATGCAAGCGCGGGAATTTCTTTGCCAACATATCTGCAACAGGTGTTTCCTCGCCTTTGTACATATATGTCGCAAGGGCGATACCACACAATGCCAATATCGTGCTCGACGCTGCCACAGCCCAGTTAGTATGGGTACCGAAACCTATACCATTGGCTGATACGAACTCACCGAACTCGAATACATGCAACGTTCCGAATATACCGACAAGCATGGTAATTGCCGATAAGACAATAAGTGGTATGGTCATCGTTGCCGGAGCCTCGTGAGGCTGGTGCGCGCCTTCGGCCTTGTGAGTCTCGTAATAGCTCTTGCCCCAGAAGATAGAGTAATACAGACGGAACATATAAAACGCTGTCATGGCAGCAATTCCACTCATTATAACGCCCATCACAGGAGAGAAGTTATAGCATGCAACCAGAATCTCGTCCTTTGAGCAGAAGCCCGAGAAGAATGGAATGCCGGCAATTGCAAGGCATGAAATAAGGAATGTCCAATGGGTAACGGGCATATACTTGCGCAAACCACCCATGTACATTTTTTCATTAGAATGTACCGCGTGAATGATACAACCAGCGCCAAGGAACAAGCAAGCCTTGAACATTGCATGAGTAAACAAATGGTACATTCCGGCCATATAGCCAAGACCGTTGACATCCGCATATTCCTCTGTCATTGCAACCTTGCCAAGTTCGGGGTCGGGCATGCAAACGCCAAGCGCAACGAGCATGAAACCGATCTGTGAAATGGTAGAGAAAGCAAGTACACGCTTGATGTCGCTCTGGCAACATGCAACAGCAGCAGCATAGAATGCCGTGAAAGCGGCAATATAAGCAACCCAATGCAAAGCCTGGGGAGCAAATTCAATGAACAGCGGGAAGAGGCTTGCTACAAGGTAAACACCCGCAACAACCATCGTAGCCGCATGGATAAGTGCACTGACAGGAGTCGGACCTTCCATTGCATCCGGCAACCAAATATGCAACGGGAACATCGCACTCTTACCGGCACCACCGATGAACATCAGGAAGAGTGCCGTAGGCATAATCCAACTTGCCTGCTGGAGTGCACCCGTCTGCGCAGGAGCCATTGCTGTCAAATCGTAATTGAACGTTCCAACATAGAAACTGTAAATCAAAATACCTATGAGGAAGAACATATCGGCAAATCGGGTTACTATAAAAGCTTTCTTTGAAGCCGCGACAGCCGCATGCAACGGATAATAGAATCCGATAAGCAAATAAGAGCTGACACCCACAAGCTCCCAGAAAAGGTACATCTGGAAAATGTTGGTAGCGACAACCAATCCAAGCATTGACATCGTAAAGAGGCTAAGGAAAGCGTAATAACGCTGGAAGCCTTTTTCACCGTGCATATATCCGAACGAATAGATGTGCACCATAAAACTTACCGTAGAAATGACGATAAGCATCATTGCCGAAATTGGCGTTATACGGAAGCCTATGTTAAATGTAAGAAGCTCGGAAAACTTCAGCCAAGTGACATCAAACACGGTAACTGTCGGATAAAGTCCCGTAGCCGCGTCTCTTCCTTGCACAAGGAAATACTCAAATGCCGTATAGTAACACAGCACTGTTATAATGGCCAATGAACATGTGCCGATAAGACCTGCTGTCTTATGCGACATCTTCATTCCGGCCAATCCCAACAGCACAAACGTGAGAGCAGGCAACAAGAGTATCAGAAATACATAACTATAATCCATAACTCAATTAATTTTTCATGTTTTCAATACAGTTCACCTGGTCACTGTGGAAATTACGGTAAACATTAATAATAATAGCTATTGCCACGGCTGTCTCGGCTGCACTCACACCAATACTGAACAGGGTGAAAAAGAAACCCTCGAACTGTCCGGGGAACAACAGACGGTTGAAAGCCGCGAAGTTAATATCGACCGAGTTGAGTATCAACTCTACGGAAATAAGCATGGCAATCAGGTTACGTCTCGTAATGAACCCGAATACGCCAATAAAAAACAACAGTGCTGAAAGCACGAAGAAACATTCTACCGGTACCATACTATATTACTCCTTTCTCGATATTACAATTCCACCTATGATACATGCGAGCAGGAACACAGAGATGAACTCGAACGGCAACACATACTGGTATTTTTCCGATCCCATAAGAGTCTTGCCTATTACGTTCATCGGAACTTCTGCGTCAGCCATCTGCATCGACATATCTATAAACTTGTTCTTGAAAAACACCGCTACAACCGTAACCAGTCCAACCAAGGTCATCAAAGCTCCAAAAGCCACACGACTTCCCTTAAGGCGCTCAACCATTCCCTGAAGGGTACGCTTGCTTACAAGTTGTATAGCAAAAATGTAAATCATGGTTATACCTCCTGCATATACGCTAATTTGAGCTGCACCCAAGAACGTATAGTCAAGCAAGAAGTACAATCCAGCCACACCTAAGAGAACGAACAGCAAGAAAGTGGCCGCTCTCATAATCCGCTTTGTCGTTATACATACTAAAGCAGAACCCAGTATTACGACAGCGAGAATAATAAACATTACCATATTAGCCATATTCACGTTCTCCTCTTACTTAATTTTCGTATTGAATGTACCTATTTCGAATGGAGCACCTCCGTCTGTTATATTAGGCAGTGCAGGTTCGAACTTTTCTTTGTTAAGATGCAATACAAGAGAGTCGCGGCTGAATGTAGAGTTCTCGAAATCATTGACAAACTTAATAGCGTCATGAGGACACGCGTTTACGCAAAGCTCGCAGAACATACACTCTCCAAGATCGTAAACGTAGTCTTCAAGAACACGTTTTTTCTTACCGTCCTCGGTCTCGACCATCTTCTGTACAATCCTTATTGTCCCATTAGGACAAGCCATCTCGCATAATTTACATGCGATACACTTGTTATTACCTTCAGCGTCTTGCGGCATTATCAGTCTGCCACGATGGCGCGCAGCCACGTGCAACGTAGTCTTTCTGTTTTCCGGATACTGCTCGGTAATTTTCTTCGTGAGATATTCACGAAAGGTAACGCCAAGTCCGGTCAACAAAGACTTCACACCGTCTTTTATTCCGCCGAAATATGATTTGTTATTTTCTTCCATTATTAAATGAATTCAATCCTTAAACACAGTTACTCCTTAGAAATGCCAACCTAAAGCTACAACAATTGTCATTATGACTAAGTTAAGCAAACTTAACGGCATGAGATACTTCCACTCAAGCTTAAGTATCTGGTCGATACGCAAGCGTGGATATGTCCACTTAATCCAAAGCAATATCCAGATCAGGAAGAATGTCTTAGCCAAGAACCACACAATGCCAGGAATATAATCCATGACTGTATTAAAGCCATCGAGTCCCACGATGTGCAGCGGCATCCAACCGCCAAGGAACACAGTCGCCGCTACACCGGCAATGATAAACAGATTGAGATACTCAGCAAGATAGAAAAATCCGAAACCCATACCTGAATATTCGGTATGATAACCCGCAGTAAGCTCACTCTCAGCCTCAGCTAAGTCGAACGGGCCACGGTTTGCTTCTGCATTACCGGCAATAAGGAATACCAAGAATGCGATGATTGCCGGGATATGTCCTTTGAAAATCAACCATCCGTCGTTCTGTGATTCAACAATACCTGAAAGACTCATTGTGCCAGTCAATGCCACAGCTGTAATAAGACAAAGGCAAAGCGACATTTCGTATGAAATCATCTGTACGGCACCACGCATTGCAGATACAACCGAATACTTATTGTTAGAGCCCCATCCAGCAAGGAAGATACCGACAACGCCGATACTTGAAATCGCAGTTAGAAGGAATACTCCAACATTGAAATCAAGGATTTCAGCCCCCTTGTTCCACGGCATGAAAGCAAAAGCTCCTACACTGCCGATTATCACAAGGAAAGGTGCAATGATATAAAGCAGTTTGTCTGCCTTATCGACAAGGAAGATTTCCTTAATAAGCATCTTCAGCACGTCAGCGAAAACCTGGAATATACCCCACTTTCCGACACGCATCGGGCCAAGACGGCATTGGAAGAAAGCGCAGACCTTACGTTCCATATATATAAGCACGATTGCCAGCATGGCATAAGCCACCAATATAAGAAGGCCGACAATAACGCACTCAATAAGGATTGACAAGAAATTGCCAAGTCCCAGGGTATCCCTGAGCAGGCTGTCAAACCATGTTGTTACTATACTAAAATCAAACACTTTGTTTAAAGTTTAAGTTTATAAAATCAAAGCAAAACCCTGAATTACCTGTCTATATCAGGAATCACATAGTCGAGCGTCGCACCGATTGAGATAAGGTCGGCAATCTTCTCGCCACGGCAAATCGTATCCATGGCCGATACAAGAGGCAGACCCATCGGACGGAATTTCAACCTACAAGGATTCTTCCCTCCATCGCTGCGCAGATAAACACCAATTTCACCACGACTACCCTCACAGCTTGTATACCAAGAGCCTTCAGGCACTTTAATGATAGGCTTCTGCTTGATATAGAACTCTCCAGCAGGAATATTGTCAATCAACTGCTCAAGGATTCGGACGCTTTGGCGCATTTCACCAAGACGGACCATATAGCGATCAAAGCAATCTCCGTGCTTATATGTGATTTCATCAAAATCAACTTGACCATACAAATCGTAAGGATGGTTCTTTCTGACATCATTGTGCCATCCTGAAGCACGTCCAGTACCACCTGTACAACCGTAGGAAATAGCATCTTCAATTGAAAGCACACCTACATTCTTGAAACGGTTTTGCAGGATTACGTTGCCTGTGAACACATCGTCATATTCCTTGAACATTGGCTTGATATATTCACACAGTTTCTTTACGTTAGAAACCAAATTCGGATCTATGTCGGCCTGGCAGCCACCTATCCTATAATAGTTCTGGATAAGACGTCCGCCGGTTGTCTCCTCCATTACGTTGAGCACCTGCTCACGGTCGCGCATGCCGTAAATAAATGCAGTCAACGCACCAAGGTCCTGTGCGCAACATCCAAAATACAACAAGTGTGAATCAAGACGCTGAAGTTCATCCATAATTGTACGGATGTACTTAATACGGTCAGACAATTCTATACCCATACCCTCCTCTATTACGGAAACAAGGGCATGGCGGTTCATCATGGCCGAAAGGTAATCAAGACGATCCGTCAGTGCCAAAGTCTGAGGATAAGTATAGCTTTCGCACATTTTTTCAATGCCACGATGAATATAACCGCAATGCGGGTATACCTTTCTAACATATTCTCCGTCGAGAACCGTCTGAAGGCGAAGCACACCATGTGTCGCAGGGTGCTGAGGACCGATGTTTATAACATAATCATCATCGGTAAAAAGCTTGTGCTTCGTAGCTTTAAGGTTGCCATCCTCATCAAGATTATACTCTAATGTATAATCCAACTCCGTATCGTCATCAAGCGTATATTTGTTGTTCTCCGGACTCATGTCGTAATCTTTCCTCATAGGATACCCTTTGAAGTCGTTACGCAAGTACAGACGACGCATATCCTTGTTGCCAAGGAACTTTATACCATAAAAATCATACACTTCACGCTCAAGGAATTCAGCGCCTTTCCACAAGTTGCTTACTGTTGGAATGTAAGCATTGTCACGGTCGGCATTCACAGCCTTGACACTTGTGCGTTCGTGCGTCTCGGTATTTTCGAGGATGTATACGGCACCGAGTCCTTCCTCTCCAAAATCTTCACCTACAATAGTAACGAGGAAGTCAAAATGCTTCTCATTCTTGAGCTTTGCCATTTCAGAGGCAAAATCCTTCAATTCGAATATTTTGTTTTCTAATTTCATCGCTTCCTTTATTAAATATTAGATGCCGACGACGCGTTCACCAAATTGAGCGCAGCCGAAGCTTCTTTCAACTTTTCATCATCAACATCGTTACCGTTGATGATGATAGGCTTTTTCTCTTTGTGATTCACTCCACCGAAGAACTTTTCAACCTTGACTTTTCTCTGTAGTTGCATCATGCCGTATAATATAGCCTCAGGCCTTGGAGGACATCCCGGAATGTACACATCGACAGGAACAATCTCACCTATGCCCCGTACCACATGATAACTACTCTTAAACGGGCCGCCAGAAATAGCACAACCACCTACGGCTACCACATACTTCGGCTCCGCCATCTGGTCATAAAGACGCTTAAAGGCTGGCGCCATCTTATGCGTGATGGTACCGGCACACATGATAAGGTCTGCCTGACGTGGGGAGTTGCGCGTCACCTCGAACCCGAACCGGGCGAAATCATAGCGCGCGCAGCCTACGGCCATGAACTCTATTCCGCAGCAGCTTGTGGCGAACGTGAGCGACCACAACGAATTGCTACGCCCCCAGTTTATCATACTGTCAAGTGAGCCGACAACTACATTAACACCCCCCTCGTGAAGCTCGTCTACAATCTTCTCGAGAGACTCATTGTCTTTGAATTCCGAATAAGGAATACTCTTGATGACGGGTTTTCTTACTTCCATTCCAGTGCTCCTTTCCGCCAAGCGTAAGCCAGGCCAAATACTAAGACTAACAAAAAGAACGCGATGCTGACCATTGCCATGACGCCGAACTCCTTAACAACGACGGCCCACGGATAGAGGAACACCGTCTCCACGTCGAACACGAGGAAAAGGATGGCGAACAGATAATAGCCCACGTGCACAGGTATCCATGAAGAACCATGCGTGGGAATACCACACTCAAAAGGCTCTCCCTTCACCTTGTTATAAGTACGCGGACCCATTAACTTAGCTATGACAAAAGCAGCCACGACTAAGAAAACAGCCGTTATCAAAACGGTAATTAACAAGATAAAATACATATATATTTTATTTAATAAAACGTAGCACTACAAAACTTGTGCAAAGGTACAATTTATTTCGCAAAGATTAAACAATAATATGTATTTTTTTTTGACAAAAATCATATTTATCAAGTCGGCAAAGGCTTTGTCTAAACTAAATGCCAACATCTGTATTTAACGAGAAAAAAATTACACACTTGCAGTATAAACGTGCAATTTAAATTCCACAAATATTACAGCTTCCTCCTTCGGTATACTGACGACATATACAATCCCAACATGTCGGCACTCTTTCAGATGGAAAGTCAATAAACATTAAATTTGACCAATATTGATATAAGCTTATAACATTATAACTTTCAATTTAGAACTTAATAAGACCATCCATAGGGCTCTTCATCACGTTAACCAACTTATAGCCCAAGGACATCGCCGCTTCCTCAAGTTCCTCCTTATAATAAAAAGCAATACTTCCAACTGCACTTACAGGTAAGTCTTGCCTTCTATACATCATAACATTATGCTTGAAGAAGTTTTTAAAATTACTTACTACAAGGTCTTTCATTTCCATTATCCAAATGTTTATGAATAAAAACCGAAAGACCGGCAAGAAAACGGTTAGCCATAGGCTCTCTATACACCTTATTTATTATATAAGCTTGGTCATATCCCGTTTCTTCCTGAAACCTATAACGGATTTCATCAGGCAACAGCCCTTTAAACAACGCATTCACGAATAACCGACCAAGTACTGCCCCACTTCCCTCATCACCAAGAATATACCCAAGCGGCGGCACATTGGCTGTAATCCGTTTTCCGTCATACAGACATGAGTTAGACCCGGTTCCAAGAATACATGCAATGCCTTCACTCTCTCCGAACAACGCACGTGCTGCACCAAGCATATCAGAACAAACTTCTATCCTATCAGCCTTGTCGAAGGCATTGCTCAACAGCTTTTCCAACACACATATCATCCTGTCACGACATCCCGCACCGTAAAAACATATTTCATCTATCAAATATACATCTTTCAATCGGCGCACCACATCATTATGTATTATATCTCTTATCGTTTCTTCATCTTGCTGGAATGGGTTTATTCCTTGTCCTGTCACACGGCAAATTTCCATGCCATCATCAACAACACACCAATCGGTCTTTGTACTTCCACTGTCGGCTATAAGTCTCATAGCTATATACTTTGAAAAATATACTGCAAATATACGCAAAAAATAAGAGCAACACAACCTTAATACAAAAAGAGGACGTATCCTCATTTTAAGATGCGTCCTCTAATTATATATTATGTGATGGTTATTCCAAATTCAGCGATTTCTTTATAGCCTCAATCTTGGCTACGGCCTCATTTGTACAACGCTCATAGCAACCAGAACATTTCATTGTGCCTTTTACCTCAATATAGAACTTAATCTTAGGCTCAGTTCCTGAGGGGCGCACGCTTATCTTTGTCTCGTCGTCGCAAAACCACTGTAACACATTGCTCGTCGTAGGCATGTCTATTTTTGTGACATTGCCTGAATCGTCACGCTGCTCAAGCGACTGGTAATCTTTCCATAAAACGACCTTGCTGCCTCCGAGCTCCGTAGGAGGATTATTACGGTAGTCAGTCATCATCTGCTTAATTTCATCAGCACCTGTCTTTCCAGGCTTAACAACATTTACTGTGAACTCTTTTGAGAAACCATACTCAAGGTAAATATCCATAAGTACCTCATAGAGCGTCTTGCCCTGATCTTTCGCCCACGCGCAAATCTCCGCCAACAGCGAGCATGCAGAAACGGCATCCTTGTCACGTACAAAATCCTCAGCCAAGAAGCCATAGCTTTCCTCACCTCCACCGATATACTGCTGCTTTCCTTCAGAAAGAGCAATCTCACGGGCTATCCATTTAAAGCCTGTATAGCAATCGCGCATCTCAATTTGCTGTTTGTCAGCTATCTTCTTGATAACTTCCGTGGTGACGATAGTTTTTACTATAAAATCAGTCGGTTTCAACAAGCCCTTGGCCTTGCGGTTGCTAATTATATAATACAAGAAAAGCAGGCATGTCTGGTTTCCGTTGATGAGTATCCATTCTCCCTTATCATTCTTACATGCCATACCCACACGGTCGGCATCAGGATCGCTCGCCATAACAATATCGGCATCTAATTCCTTGGCGTCACGCAACGCAAGAGTCAATGCCTCGCCATTCTCAGGGTTCGGACTAACCACCGTTGGGAAATCGCCACTTTTCACCATTTGCTCCTTTACACAATGTACATTCTCGAATCCCCAAAGTTTAAGCGAACGTGGAATAAGCATCATACCCGTTCCATGAAGCGGAGTATATACTATCTTAAGGTCTTTTTGACGCTTGATGACCTCAGGATCTATTGATATTCCATGTATAAGGTCAAGATATATCTTGTCTATTTCTTCACCGATAATCTGGATTAGATCCTTGTTGCCGTCGAACTTAACATCCTCTACCTTTACCTTGTTTACTTCGTCAATTATTCCGGTATCATGTGGAGCCAAAACCTGAGCGCCATCTTCCCAATAAGCCTTGTAACCATTATATTCCCTCGGATTGTGACTGGCTGTGATATTTACACCACTCTGGCAGCCAAGATGACGTATAGCGAAAGAACATTCCGGAGTTGGACGCATATCGTCGAACAGATACACCTTGATACCATTAGCCGAGAATATGTTTGCAACTGTCTCGGCAAAAAGCCTGCTGTTATTGCGGCAGTCATGGCAAACCACCACAGAGATTTGCTCGCGGTCAGCAAAATTTTTCTTCAAGTAATTGGCAAAACCTTGTGTGGCCATACCTACAGTATAGATATTCATGCGGTTGCTACCTGCACCCATTATACCACGCAAGCCACCTGTTCCGAATTCAAGATTCTTGTAGAAACTTTCAATCAAGTCCGTTTTGTCGTCATTTTCAAGCATAGCCTTTACCGATGCCTGTGTATCAGCATCGAAGACCGGTGTGAGCCACTGCTTTGCCTTGGCTTCACACAAAGCAATCAATTCTGCATTGTTTTCCATATTACTGCTAATGTTAGTTAATGTCTAAGTTAAGATAATCGTGCTACAAAGATAACAAATAAAATAAGAAAATCGCTTTCAGACGGAAACATTTTTAACTTTTTCACTTAATTTTGTATGCCAATAGGCGTTAAGGCGTCACACTTATCACATTAAAACTTTACGGTCAGCCAACCACCCAATCCGGCCGTAAGAACCATCCTAACGCTCTGTATAGGACGTGTTTACACATTGTTAAAGCAGTCCTTACACCACACATAGACTATTGCCAGCATATAATTTCATACTTAACGCACTTAACATTTATAATTAAATATTCTTAAATTAAGTACATTTTAAATATACAGTCATTGAATATATGGCAAAAACACCTATATTTGTGCGACAATTTATTAAAAACTATTTATTAAAACAAACAAACTATGAAAAGAAAAGCACTATGCGCTTTCCTGATGCTTGGGCTATCAGGAGGTGTCGCTATGGCGGACACGGAACAGACCGTGACAGTTAACGGCGAAGCAATCGACGGTTTTATAACAGAATTAACATTCAACGGTGATCAAGTCACCATGAAATTTGAAGACGGAAGCACGCGAATTGAGGACATGTCGCTCGTAAGCATTGCCTTGACCTACAGCGACACTTCAACAGGAATAACCGAAATCGAAACGGACGACCAATCAACCGTTAAGCGTGTGTACACAATCAGCGGACAATATGTCGGCACTTCTACCGAAGGACTGCCCCAAGGCATTTACATCGTAAACGGAAAGAAAACCATTGTTAAGTAAAAGCATCTGAATCATGAAAACAATCAACACCTTATTATATATAATGCTCGCAGGCCTTATGACTCTGTTCGCATCAAACGCAAACGCCCAACAGAGTTGGAACTTCTCTACAATGAGCCAGGCCGATAAGGGTGCCTGCGCAGCTGACGCCAACTGGGTTTTAGGAAACGAAAGATACTGCTATATTGGTGGGGCAATGACAAATGCTCCTCTTGTCGCTAATGGCATTGAACTTGAATACACTAAAGGTTTACTGTTTACCACGACAGACCCATCGTCTCCAACAGAAGGCAGCGCACGTGTTCGCTGTAACTTTGGAAATAGTCGCCTTGAACTTAACGGTTCAAATTTAAGTATAATAATTCCAGATCTTACGGCAGGGCAAACGGTCACCGTAAACTGTAAAACATCAAGTGGTAGTGGAGAGGCACGAGGCTTCAACGTAACGAACCTTTCGCCTGTATCAGGATATTTCAACCAAACAACAGGTGAAGATCAAACCAATGTCGGTACTGTCATTGAAAATGGCAATGTTGTCCTTACGACTACCGGCGGAATGAACATCTATAGCATTACCGTTACAGGCGAAGGTGGTGAAGTTACCCCGCCCGAAAGCGACTACAACGATGTAAGCCAAAACATCACCAAAAACCAGGTACGCCTTACCGTTGGCAGCGACATCAAATATTACAACACCGACGAAGTAAAGATAACTTTCGACAAGGCAGCCAACACCGTAACCGTTACGCCCATATCAGGCTCATGGCAAGATGTATATACCAAGACTGTAAGCAATATCGACTTCGCGCTGGCAGAAAACGACGACCCGTCAGGAGAAGTAACTGAAGGTGAAATAAAGATAAAGGCATACAACGGCTGGAACGAAGCTGCTTATATTGAATGGGAATTGCTTGACGGCGCTACCTCGTACAACGTTTATGTAAGCGGAGGTTCATTAGGTTCTGAATACAAAAAAATAGACTATCAGCTCGTACGCAACTATGGAACATACGGACGTGCTGACATTCCCGGACTTAGCGCAGGTACGTACTCAATAAAGGTTGTTCCCGTAATCAACGACACCGAGGACGAAAACAAGACAAGCTATGTTGACAATATCGAGGTTGTAGGCCACGACCGTATCGGCTTTGCTTTCGCTAACGGGAAAGCTCCAGGCGCATACAACAATGACGGAACTCTCAAGAGCGGCGCAATTGTAGTATACGTTACCGAAGAAAACAAAAACACCGTAACGTCTGATGCTATCGGCAGCAGTTACGTAGGACTGCAAGGTATTCTTGATGGTGTACGCGTTGGAATAAAGGATGGAGACTTAACAAAGCCTGTCGACATTCGAATCATTGGACAAATAACTGATCCAGACTATCTTGAAAAAGGCGACCTTTTGATTGATATGGCGAGCGAAAGCAAATCTGCATCATACGAAGGTCTTACAATTGAAGGTATTGGTAATGATGCAGTAGCCGATGGTTGGGGCATACGCCTTAAAAGCGCCACTTCAGTCGAGATACGCAACCTTGCGTTCATGAATTGTGACAGCGGCGAAGGCGACAATATAGGCCTGCAACAAAACAATAATTATATTTGGGTTCACCATTGCGACTTGTTCTATGGTAACGCTGGAAGCGATAAAGACCAAGTAAAAGGTGACGGTGCACTTGACTGCAAAAAATCCAATTATGTAACATTTTCCTATAACCACTTCTGGGATAGCGGTAAAGCGTGCCTGCTTGGTCTTAGCGGTGAAAATGACAAGATGTACATTACATATCACCACAACTGGTTTGACCATTCCGACAGCCGTCATCCAAGGATAAGGTCATATTCCGCACATATCTACAACAATTATTATGACGGTTGTGCTAAATACGGCGTTGGCGCAACAATGGCCTCAAGTGTATTTGTTGAGAACAACTATTACCGCAACACCAATCGTCCGATGATGATTTCCATGCAAGGCACAGACATTGCTCACGGAGAGGGTACATTTAGTAGCGAAGACGGAGGTATAATAAAATCATACGGTAATATGTTTGCCGAACAGTCAAAAAATTTCAGTTACGTAACATATCAGGAAGATAATGTAGAATTTGATGCTTATGAAGCAACCTCACGAGGCGAAACTGTACCCAACAGCGTTAAAACGAAAAAAGGTGGCACAAGCTACAACAATTTCGACACCGACGCAAGCATAATGTACGACTACACTCCCGATGCCGCAAGCGAGGTGGTTTCGGTAGTAACGGGTAAGTACGGCGCAGGCCGTTTGCAACATGGAGACTTCCAATGGTCGTTCAACAACTCTGTTGATGACGAAAGTTATGATGTAAACACTGCTCTCAAAGAAGCAGTAACAAACTATAAGACCAAACTCGTAGGCATATTCGACGGAGAAAATAGCGAGAGTGGAGAACAAGGCGGCGAAACAGGAGGTGAAACCGGAGAAGGCGGCGAAACAGGAGATGGTGGTGAAACTGGCGGTGAAGATAATCCCGATGTTCCAGTTATTACAGAAGGAACCATCACTTGTAGTTTTACAGAAGGTCAGCCAAATACCAATGCGCCATCAGGATTTTTCACAGTTGCAGGCGACAAGGCTGTAAAGAAAGGCGATATGGTAATTGACGGTATAACCTATTCAGAAGGACTTAAGATGAACAGCAAAGGTTCTGTTTCATTCACTCCATCTGAAGACATGACAATGTATCTTTATATTTGTACATCGGATGCATCTGAGAGCTTAGACATAAATGGTGATGATATTGTGTCTGGCACGGCAACAGACGGCGGTGTCATAATATCAATGAATGTTCAAGCCGGTCAATCTTACACAATCAAAAAAGGTAAGTCCGGAGAAACTTTTTTATACTATATCAAGCTTGTTCCTGTTGAATAAAGACCAAACCATAACATACTGATTTTATTTCATTGTAGAGAGTGGCGACGCTGGCGATAGCGTCGCCACTTAATATTTTGTAGCAATCAATACAATTATTTTTTACGAAATCTCTGTCAGCTGTCAGCGCAAACAAGCAAGCGTCTGATAATCAAGACTTTATACAGCTGAAGGTTTACCGTATCTTTCAGCCGTCTTCCACCGCTATCGCCTACCTATCCATACGGAATGGCATTGTGGCTGATGGCGGCTGAAAGACATTCGGTACAGATGTAAGTCCATAACTACCTGACGTACAATATATTACAGTATACGCTGACAGATGACAGACGATTCAATTAATTAGCGACAACTATATACCCGCAAAAAGGCACTCGTTTACAAGACAAGCAACCGCATTTTAGCTTACAATATACGGCGTTTTACAAAACAAAAGGCGGCATATCGAATATTGAAATGCCACCTTTTGTTTTGCACCTTATTCAGGTTTACGACTGTCATGAATCTGGATGTCGTATTGCCGATGAGGTTATTTCTTTGCGTCAAGCATTTCCTGCAATTTCAATAGTTCGTCACGGAATTGCGCGGCCTGGATGAAGTCGAGCTCCTTGGCCGCTTTCTTCATCATACGCTGTGTATTGGCAATGCTCTTTTCAAGCTGTTCACGGCTCATCTGCTTAACTATCGGGTCTGCGGCAAAAGCAACATGCTCCTCCTCAACATAAGGCTTGTATATTGTCGGAGCATTCTTTTCTCCATCCTCAACAGGCTTGATGTTCAGCGCGTTATGGCTTATAGCCTTTGTTATCTGTTTAGGTGTTATATGATGCAGCTCGTTATAGCGCAACTGTTTCTCGCGACGGCGCAATGTTTCGTCAATTGTCATCTGCATACTTGCCGTTATGCGGTCGGCATACATTATTACCTTGCCGTTCACGTTGCGTGCGGCGCGGCCGGCCGTCTGGGTGAGCGAACGGTGCGAACGCAGGAAACCTTCCTTGTCGGCGTCAAGAATGGCTACGAGAGATACTTCCGGCAGGTCAAGACCTTCACGCAGGAGGTTGACTCCTACAAGCACATCAAACACGCCCTCGCGCAGGTCATTCATTATCTTCACACGGTCGAGCGTGGCCACGTCGCTATGTATATAGTTCGCCTTGACGCCATGGTTGAGCAGATATTCGGTTAATTCCTCTGCCATGCGCTTAGTCAAAGTCGTAACGAGAGAACGCTCCCCACGCTCGTTTCGCTTCAGTATTTCCTCCATCAGGTCGTCTATCTGGTTTTCACTCGGACGGACCTCAATCTCGGGATCAAGCAGTCCGGTTGGCCTGATAACCTGTTCTACCACTACTCCACCCGACTCTTCAAGCTCATAATCTGCAGGAGTAGCGGAAACATATATTACCTGATGTATCATGGAATGGAACTCGTCGAAAGTTAACGGACGGTTGTCAAAAGCTGCGGGGAGGCGGAAACCATATTCCACCAGATTGGTCTTACGGGCACGGTCGCCACCATACATCGCGCTGATTTGCGGAACACTGACATGACTCTCGTCTATTACCATCAGATAGTCTTTCGGGAAAAAGTCAAGGAGGCAGTAGGGTTTCTGTCCCGGTTCACGGCCGTCGAAATACCTTGAATAGTTCTCTATTCCTGAACAATGGCCAAGCTCCTTTATCATTTCCATGTCATACTCAACACGCTCCTTGATTCTCTGGGCTTTAATGACATCACCCTGCTCGGTAAAAAAGTCTATTTGCTTGACAAGGTCGTCCTGAATCTGGCGTATGGCTATTTCGGTTTGTTCTTTCGACGTTACGAAAAGATTGGCGGGATATATCTGATAATCGCCAAACGAAGCAAGCCTGTGGAAATTAACTGAATCTATTTCTTCTATCGCGTCAATCTCGTCATCCCAGAAAGATACACGCAATATATTATCACTGTAAGCCATGAAAACATCAACAGTGTCTCCCTTCACCCTGAAATTTCCACGTTTAAGCTCTATGTCGTTACGCACATAAAGAGCATTTACAAGGCTGCGCAAAAAAGCGTTGCGGTCGAGCTTCTGCCCGCGCTTTATGGAAATGACACTCTTGGCCATCTCCACTGGCCCTCCCATACCGTAAATGCATGACACAGACGATACTACTACAACGTCTTTACGCCCTGACAATAACGAGGATACGGCCGAAAGGCGCAACCTGTCGATCTCTTCGTTTATGGCGAGGTCTTTCTCTATGTATGTATCCGACTGCGGAAGATACGCCTCCGGCTGGTAATAATCGTAATAAGAAACATAATATTCTACGGCATTGTCAGGGAAAAACGACTTCATCTCGCTGTATAATTGGGCTGCAAGAGTCTTGTTATGGCTCAATATAAGTGTCGGTTTGTTTACGTTAGCTATGACATTTGCAACCGTAAATGTCTTGCCCGAGCCCGTAACGCCTAAAAGCACCTGTGCCTTTTCGCCTTCAAGTACACCGGCAGTAAGTTCTTTAATAGCCTCAGGTTGGTCACCGGTCGGTTTATACCCTGATACAATTTTGAAGTCACTCATCGCTATCCGAAAGAAATTCCGTGCAAAGTTAATCATAATTATCCATTATTTCCACTCATTGAAGCTTTAATAAACAAAGAAGTATAACAAAAACCTTTTTTTATGAAAAATGCAGGCAAAACCTTTGCGGTTTATAAGAATAATGTGTAATTTTGCAACCAAATGCGGAATTTTATGAAGAAGAACGTTCTTATCACAATATTTGCCGTCATAATATTTTCAGGATGCGCGCATGAATTCAACCAAGTATACAAATCGCAAGATTACGCCTATAAATATGAATTCGCCAAAGAGCGCTTCGCTAACGGCAAATACGCCCAGGCAATAACTTTGTTACAAGAGTTGGTGACAATCCAAAAAGGTACCGACAACGCGGAAGAAAGCCTTTATATGCTCGCAATGGCCCAATATTGCGATATGGATTACGAAGGCGCGGCAATGACTTTCAAGAAATACCGCCAGTCATATCCCAAGGGCATTTACGCTGAGATGGCTTCATTCTACATCGGCGAAAGCCTTTACATGAGCACACCTGAACCACGACTCGACCAGACACAGACGGTGAACGCCATCGCAGCGTTCCAGGAGTATCTCGACATTTACCCTGAAGCGAAACTTAAAGACAAAGCCCAAAACAGGCTTTTCGAGCTACAGGACAAACTTGTAAGGAAAGAGCTTTACTCGGCTCAACTATACTACAACTTAGGAACATACTTCGGAAACTGCACAAGTGGAGGAAGTAATTACGAAGCATGCATAATAACAGCGCAAAACGCAATAAACGACTATCCGTACAGCACGCTGCGCGAAGACTTCGCCCTGCTGATAATGAAAAGCAAGTTTGAACTGGCGGAGCAAAGCGTTGAAGAGAAGAAGATAGACCGATATAGGGACGCGGAAGACGAATGTTACGGATTCCTGAACGAATACCCTGAATCAAAAAACAAAAAGCTGGCAGAAAAATACATTGCTTCATGCAAGAAATATACTGGAGAAAATTAAAAAACAAGTAATAGTAACAAGCAGAACATGGATTACAAGAAATCAAAAGCTCCTACAAACACAGTGACCCGCAATATCATGGATCTGTGCAAGGAAACCGGAAACATTTATGAAAGCGTAGCCATTATTTCAAAGCGCGCAAACCAGATTTCAGTTGAAATAAAACAAGACCTGAGCAAAAAGCTGGCAGAATTCGCTTCATACAATGACAGTCTGGAGGAAGTTTTCGAGAATCGCGAACAAATAGAGATATCAAGATATTACGAGAAACTGCCTAAACCAACTCTCTTGGCAACGCAAGAGTTCGTCGAAGGCAACGTTTACTGGCGCGACACACAAAAAGACAACCAAAGGGATATGTAATGATACAACGCAAACAAACATTATTCCTTTTGATTGCTGTTGTGCTGACAATAATCTGCCTATGCCTTCCATTAGGCAGCATTATGACAGACAACGGGCCACTCGGCGAAACATCCATAGTGTACAACTTGTGGATAACAAACGCCGACGGAAGTCATAGCTATATGATATGGCCTCTTTTCGCCATATTATTGATAACATGTACAATATCCCTGACGGCCATATTCTCTTACAGAAACAGAATAACCCAAAGCCGATTCTGTATGTTCAATATGCTGCTGCTATTCGGATGGTACGTAGTTTTTGCAGTAATTGCGTTCTACCAAGGCGATGCAGCCAGTCAATTCAAGGCTTCATTGACATCAGCCATACCGGCCATATCCATTATATTGCATTTTATGGCAAGGAAGGCCATATTGGCAGACGAAGCACTTGTACGTTCGGCCGACCGCATTAGATAACAATAACAACATACAATAAGCCCCTGTAATGATATTATTTATGAATTCATTACAGGGGCTTATTATGTATTTAATTATCTTATCCGTAGATAATCTTTCCATTCTCATCCTCATACGGGGCGAGATCCTTTGCATATTGATTCATCGCACGAAGGCTCATACCCATAGAAGAGAATCCTCCATCATGATAAAGCGTCTGCATCGTGACTTTACGTGTAAAGTCAGAGAACATCATCACGCAATAATCTGCACAATCATCAGCCGTAGCATTACCAAGAGGAGACATCTTATTGGCAAAATCCATTAAGTTATCCATATCCTTGATTCCCTTTCCTGCCGTAGTAGGAGTAGGCGACTGTGAGATACAGTTAATACGGACATTTTTCTCTCGGCCATAAATATAACCAAAACTACGCGCAATACTTTCAAGCATGCTCTTAGCATCAGCCATGTCGTTATAGCCGAAGAATGTACGCTGAGCGGCTACATAAGTCAGGGCAACAACCGAACCGTATTCAGCAATTGCGTCCTGTTTCTTCGCAACCTGCAACATCTTGTGGAATGATATTGCGGATATGTCCAAAGTCTTCTGGAGATAATTATAATCCAAGTCGTCGTATGTACGATGTTTACGCACGTTTGGGCTCATGCCGATAGAGTGGAGCACGAAATCGATTTTACCGCCAAGCAGGCGCACCGATTCTGCAAACACCTTTTCAAGGTCTTCAACGCTGGTTGCATCCGCAGCTATCACCGGAGCGTTAAGCTGCTCGCTCAACTCATTGAGAGTACCCATACGCAAAGCCATTGCCGTGTTACTGAGAGTTATCGAAGCTCCTTCCTCAACTGCCTTCACAGCAACCTTCCATGCGATGGAGTCCTCATTGAGCGCGCCAAAGATGATACCGCGCTTACCTTTCAATAGATTGTGAGTCATTTCTTATAATTTTTGATTTGTAATATCTGTGTGCAAAATTATAACTTTTCAGCGATACTGACAAATCTTTCACCGAAAAAAGGCCTTACGGCAGTTTCCAGAATCTGCTTGTCATATCAATAAGCCGCCCGTCTGTACCACGCCGATAAAATCTCTGGTTGGTTGAACGGTTGTCCAATCCTCCAAGAGACTCTATATACGGGCCAAGTTTTATATAGTCGAAAGAACCATATTCATCCTTATTGGTTACAGCACTTCTACCGCTATACCAGCCAACCTTAATTCCTGGATAGCGTTCATGAACATAACGTGAAAGAGCTGCGACGCCATCAGGCTCAGCATCACCACCCATAAAGCATACGCATGTTATCGCTCCACCATATTTATTTATAAAGCCGTCTATTACGTCTACGGTCAGAGGTTCACCAATATCTTTCCACAAATGCATGCTGTGACAACCGGAACACCGGAATGGGCAATTAGAAATGTTTACCGCCAATGTCACTTCATCAGGTATTTCCTGAAAGACAATGTCCGAATCAACGTATTTCAACATATTATCCGTTTTCTTATTTACATATAAAATCAATCCACTTTGGCATAATACCTTCTCCTGGATTCCTCTTGGCGGGCCGCCGAAAAATTGCTTACACGCTTAAGGTAACCTATAACACGAGTCATATAATCAATGTTGTGACTGTGGCAATGAGGGCATTCTTTAAGATACCGCTTGTCTATATGTCCACAATCATTACAGATCGTATTGGGTATATTAAATGTAAAGTAATTGCATCCTTCCGTTGCCGCAACCTTCAAAAGCTGTCGATATTGAGGCTTTGAAAGATGTTCTTCCAGATTCATATGCAACGCCGAGCCACCAGTAAGATGTTCAATGTATGGAGCGCCATGTAACTTGAACTTGTCTATAACATTAAGAGAATTATCCTCTACTACATAAAAATAACTATTATAGCAATCGCGCGGAACAAAGTAACCATCCTCACGATCCCACTTTGCATGCTTTACGCCTACATTTTCGGCCGGTATCATCTCACAATTAAACAAAACCTCCTTTGACCGATATTGCTTATTATACTGTTCTATAATACCTAACACCGAACGGACAAAAGCAAGATAATCAGGATTATCGTTGATTTTCAAGTCAAGAAATTCCGCAGCCTCAACCAGTCCGTTAACACCTATTGTAAGATACTGGCGGGCGATATTGATATAACCGGCATCGAACAACGGCAACATTCCCGCACGTTGAAGTTCTTTTAGATTTTCATTATATGCAAGTTGCACCTTATGCACAAGGTCCGTAACGTCCGAAAGAAACTCCTTATAGTCAATACCTTGCTTTTCTGCGTATTGGACACATCTGTTAATATTTATCGTAAGTACGCTCTTTGATCCGGTCGATACACCACCAGCTCCCAATGTATAACTGAAACCATTATCCTGAATTTCGTTACGCAAACGGCAGCATGAACTCAATGAATCGGCATTGTCACTCATATAAGTAAAAAACGAGTGACCCTCCGAATACATCTCTGCTGTAAAATCACCCCATTCCTTATCTATTACGTCTCCATTTTTCGTTAAAAGAGCCATTGTCTCAACAGGAAATGTCAAAACAGTCTTTGTACGTTCTTTATTAAACCACTTCATAAAACGTTTTTGCAGCCAACTAAGGCTATCCCAATCCGGCTTGCTGCCATCAGGGAAACGGAACTCGCCAAACAAGCTTTCAAAATAAGATCTGTCATAATAAGCAATATTCCAGAACACCGCCTGGTAATTACGCGCTCCTGAGGGCTGGTTGATTGAATACACTATCTGTTCAAAACAGTCAGTCACAATCTTGTCTATTGTGCGCTGTTTTATTGACATGTCAACAACTTTGTCGGCATTACGCCAATAATCAGAACCATATTCCTTTCCGATGAAATAGTTGAGATACATCAAGAATTCCGGTGTTGCGCAAGCACCGCTTAGCATACTTGACACCATGAACACCATATTGACAAAGCCCCCACAAAACGATTTCAGGTTGGTTGGCGCCGTAGAATTGCCACCTATCGACAGCGTGCCACCTATCAGCCACGGATACATCGTTATCGAAGCACAATAGTTTGCCAGACTTGTTTCATCATTCTTATATATAAAGTGGCGGTCAAGCATGTAGATATATCTATCGGCAAGCTCCTTTCCATACATTTTCTTAATGCGGTCAGTAAGCAAACGGCGATTCAAACGTATAAAATTAGATTTAGGCAGTTCACCGATCAGTGTTGCTATGTTTTTATGTTCAACATTGGCATTAGCGTCATACTTCGAGCCTGTTGCAGCATTGCTTGCGGCACAATAGTCAGTCAGGAACTTCACTTTTTCAAGCGTCTCGCGATCTTCCGCATGGCGTTGACGATAAAGCATAAAACTTTTTACGACTTTATAAAAGCCCTCTTTCATCAAGGCTTCTTCAACATTGTTCTGTATATCTTCTACGGTCACGCCGTCAACGAGGTTCAAATGCGATATTATGCGCGAAACTCCATTGAGATCTATAGGTTCATTTACGGAATGAAAGGCTTTGATTATTGCATTCATAATCTTATCCAAGCTGAAGCGCTCCAGGCTTCCGTCCCGCTTGACAATCATAAAATCAGTTGTGTTCATCTTACTCAAAATAGACAATTTTAAATATAGCATTTATTATAAAGTTATCCATTTCGGAAAACTTTTAAATCATTATTGATATAAAAGTTTTCCGTTTTAGTCAACTTTTTCGACTGCAAATATAAGAAAAAACAACAAAACTTTATATACATCATGGGAAAATAATCACAAAAAGATAAAATGCCGGAAAAGAAAGCTTCACAAAATCATTGGTTTTAAACAATGACTTAAACACATAAAGCATTCCTTTTCCGGCATCAAGACGGAATAAAAGATTTACGAAATTTACAATTTTACGGCTGATATATCAACCAGGTTATTTACAATGGCGTATATGGTCAGTCCCGCCGGGCTATGTATTTGCAACTTGCGCGCGATGTTACGGCGATGGGTAATAACCGTGTTTATAGATATGCAAAGATGGTCTGCAATCTCCTTATTAGTCATTCCCTGCACCAAGCTTACAATAACATCTTTTTCCCTATCGCTCAAAGACTCGCTGCTGTCATGGTTACGGCTAATCATTTTCGAGATTTTGGCACTTACATCATTCTGCTTGTACTTATGCTCAAGCTTCCTAATCGCCGGAATGAATATGTTTTCCTCCACCTGGGAATGATTCCCGAGCCATTCCTCATTATTATAAATGTCATAAAGCGTTGCCGTAAGCTGGTTGTTGTGTTTGATGTCGCTCGGCAAATACTTTATTATAATATTCTTCAATTCCTTCAGCTTTACGTCTATCTGCCCATGATGTTTAGAGAATGTCTCGATATCGTAATCGTCGCTTACCCTACCTTCCAGCAGACCGTCAACATATGGGAACACTGTCTTTTCCTCATACTGCATGTGTTTCCTTATCTCGTGCGCATATTCATCATACAATTTCATGATAAGACGCGCAAGATTGTCATTCTCATCGAGTGCATCTTCAAGTTCCTTGCGTATGGAAGGCAGCTGGAAATTGAGGTAATACTCATGCGAGGCCTTCAAATAATGAAGGAGCGTCGGTATAGAGAAACGTCCACCGTCATCAAAATCCCTATAGCCATTGATTGAAAAATTCACTACGGCAAGAAAAGTATAAGTGTCGACTCCCTGGTCTTCGCAAACCTCGCGCACGGTTTTATCACCGAACCCAAGATTTATACCAAACCTTCCAAGGCTCTGTAATATGTTATAATTGTCGGCGATAAGCGAAATCATCTTGTCGTCGGCCTCATACATCTTGTTATTTTTCATCTTACATAAAGCCGGCAAAGACCGACCCTCCGAAAAGTTCTTGTTCGTTATATTGGATGTTGCAAAATAACAAAAATTTTACGAAACAAGCAATCGCAACATATAGGTATTTTTACATAACGGCGAAAATCATTGATACCTAAAACTGGTTAGAAAACTTACCCTCCATTTACAGCCGGCAAAACCATCCATAACCAAACATCTGCATCGGCACACCGTACACGCTGCGGGGAACATACAATCCAGCATTACGCCACATAAAGGAAAACGTCTAAATGGGCCACATAAGCTGGAAAACAAGCCATAAAGGTTATAGAGGACAGAAATATTAACACGATTTAGCTTTTACGCTTTTCCATTTCCTTTACAAATTAAATTTGCGAAATAGAGAATTAAACACGAAAAAAGATGATTTAATCATCTCAGTTTTTGCCCGAGAGAAGGCAAAATGTAAACCATAAATTTACAATAAAGCGGAAACATCCATATAAAAAGCTACATTTCAGAACTTAAAAGACGGCCTTTAGCAATACGATGAACGGTCTTTAGCACAACAAAAGGCCGTCAATTGCAGCAATGCAAACAGTACATTGATTCATAATAAACAGTAAAGAATTGATTGTCAGACACATATAAAAACAATAAATTTTTCCGCCATATAAAAACAAAATGTCGGATTATAACCGCGACACGGTTTTCTAAGGCGTTAACGGTAAAAAACGCCGCTGTCTTATTAACATCATTTCACATCAGCATACGGTCATAATTACCGCCACAACGGAAAAGCAAGAAACTGTTTCCATTTTATGTGAAATGGATTGAGATGCATTTTTTAGGCGTTAACAAAGAGCAATGCGGTTTTTCCACAAAAAGAGTTCTGTAAAAAATCAATACATTTTCTTAATATACAAAATATTAAACACATCCACTTTCATTCACAGTACGGCTAATCAAAATCTTTTATGTAAAAAACAACTAAAATCCTCCCAACATGTAATAAAAACTATACAGCGCCGTTACAATAATAAACAACATAAAAAATAAGAAGCCTATGAAGTATTTTACACCGGAAGACAAAAAACCGTCAAGCAAGACTTTGAATTTTATCAGGCAGATAGCTTACACATACAGAGTCATCAACTTTAATGGGAAAAACGAAGTTTACTGTCTGAACTGAGCAACAATCAAAGAAAAATATGGCAACACTTGTTTCACCATCACTTCTCGCTGCAAATTTTCTTGACTTGCAGCGGGATATTGATATGATAAACCGCAGTGAGGCCGACTGGCTTCACCTTGACGTGATGGACGGCGTGTTCGTACCGAACATATCATTCGGATTTCCTGTAATAGACGCCGTATCAAAAATATGCAAGAAACCTCTTGACGTACATTTCATGATTACCAAACCTGAACGCTACATCGCCCGCACGGCGCGTACAGGCGCGATGATGATGAATGTACACTACGAGGCTTGCACGCACCTCGACCGCACGATACGCGAAATACACTCCGCAGGAATGAAGGCGGGGGTTACTCTCAACCCGTCTACGCCCGTAAGCATGCTTGAAGACATAATTGCCGACGTTGACATGGTGCTGCTTATGAGCGTCAACCCCGGCTTCGGGGGGCAGGCCTTCATTGAGAACACTATAAACAAAGTAAAACGCCTGCGCCGGATGATAGCAGAAGCTGGCTCGAAAGCCGTAATTGAGGTAGACGGAGGCGTACAAGCTGAAACTGCTCCGAGGCTTGTTGCTGCCGGAGTTGATGTTCTTGTAAGCGGCAGCTACATCTTCAAGTCATCCAATCCGGAAGGTGTAATCAAGTCATTGAAAGCTCTTTAAAGTTAAAATAAAGAGTTAAGGGGCGGGAATTAAAGATAATACCTTTATTAAATATAATGGTATTTTTCATTAATTCCCGCCCCTTAACTCTTTATCAGTCAATAATCCAGCTGCAATGCGATGTTATATTCCTTCGACATTCGGCGTAGATTTAGTATCGCGTACCTCATCCTTCCAAGTGAAGTATTTATGCTAACGCCGGTAAGCTCGGCTATCTCCTTGAACGACAGGTCTTGGTAGAAGCGCATGAATACCACCTCGCGCTGGGTAGGCGGCAACATGTTCATCATCTTCTTGACGTCCGTCATTATCTGATCGTTGACATACTTGTTCTCGACATTCACATCAAGCACATCATTTCCGCTAAGGTTGGACAAGTCATTCTCTTCCGTCGGTTCAACAAGATTGCGTGCGCGTTGTTCCCTATACCAGTCCATTATTACGTTATGGGCAATACGCATAATCCACGCACTGAACTTTCCGCTATCCACATAACGCTTCTGGTGGAGCTTGGTTATAACCTTAACGAAAGTTTCCTGGAACAAGTCGTTGGCCTTATCCTCATCCCTTACGACAAAGAAAATATATGAAAACAACTTATCTTGATTGCGGGTAAGAAGCTCGTCAAAAGCTTTATTATTTCCGTCTATGTATGACAAGGCCAGCTCCTCGTCTGTAAACGAATTAAAATTTTCCATTATTACTTTGTTTTTCTATGAAGTAATGATGTTTCGATAGGCAAAAATGATATTAAAATTAAAAATTATATGTTGCAAAGATAAAAAGTTTTACCCATTATACAAAAAATATTTAATAAAATACGCAACAATCCTTTGCACTTTAACAAATAATGCATAACTTTGCGACCAATAAGGTTCGATTTGCTCGATCAAAAAGGGAACGGAGTGCAAGTCTCCGACTGTCTCGCAGCTGTTAGTTCCTTTATGTCCATCAAGCAATGACACCACTGCCCCACTCCAACGGGGGCGGGAAGGTGCTTGACGGCGGAACATAGTCAGAAGACCTGCCTTATTATAATGCCCACTCTCTCGATGTAAGGGACAAGGGCCGTACGGAATTTCACTGTCCTGCGCATGATAACACGCGCTAAATGCAAAAGTCTGGGCCGGTAAAAGTATCGGCAAAAGACATATATACAGGCATTAATAATGCACCAACAGCATAAACGGCCGTTGGCCATACATGTTTTTATTATATAAGTTACCTTAAGAAACAGGCAACACCGTGAGGTGCTGCCTGTTTTGCCGTTATAAAGGAAACTCGTATGCGTCAATTTTCTTTATCCCAAAGATTTTAAGATATTTCTCCTGGAAACCGAAAACAGCTATACGCTTGCCTTTATTTTCTGGATGATCAACAAGATTAAGCTGCTCACGCAATTTCTTCGAGCATGATGTTAGACACACTGAAATAGCCTCGTCCGTGCTGGAAGCGTTGACATTGTCCGACATAAGGATAGCTGTATCATAGCTGAAATCCGGCTCAAACTCGTATCTCACCTTATTTTTGGCTCCTGTAGCCGCACCAACAATATAACCTTCAACCCATACCTGAGTATAAATGGCATTGGTCTTGAACGTCATAACATCAACGACACTGCCTGTTGGAAAATCACCTACGTCATAGTCGTCATCCTCTTGGGAATCATCACTTTCTTCATGTTGCTCTTTCTGTGCATCTTCTTCATAATATTCCGCTTTCTCGCACGCAGTAAAAATCAGAAATAACGACAAAGGAAACAAAATAGACAATAATTTTTTCATGGCTTAGTCGATTAGTATTTATTATTTTCCAAATGTATGAAATTTATGTCAAAGCACAAAACTTAGAAGGACAAACATTACAAAAAAAGAGGTTGACGCAGGATGCTGTCAACCTCTGGCGATTTCGTTAAAAGCTCGAAATCATAAATAAGATGTCGCAAATATAAAGTTTTATGATGAATAATACAAATTTTCAATGTGAAAAATCAAATATTTAACATTTTTATCACTATCTATAACAAATTCGTAACATTATTATATTTTTCGGGACTGAATCTAACAATAGCTATCAGAGTCAAGAATTGATCCAATTTTCCAATATTTTCCGACCACAAGGTGTAAGCACGCTTTCCGGATGGAACTGTAGTCCACATATATCATATGTTTTATGGCGCATGGCCATTATCAGCCCTTCGTCGCTTTCGGCCGTAACTTCAAGACAATCGGGAAACGTGTCCTTATCTACTACCCAGCTATGATAACGGCCCATCTCCAACCGCTCCGGACATCCGAAAAATATTGGGTCAATACCGAATTGTGTCCCGACGGTAGCCACTCCATGAAAAACATTCCTGAGATTAACCAGACCGGCACCGAAAACCTGGCCTATTGCCTGATGGCCAAGGCAGACACCGAGTATAGGTTTGGCGCCTTTATAGCATTCTATAACGTCAAGCAATAAGCCTGCCTCACTTGGAATCCCGGGGCCAGGGCTAAGCACTATCTTATCAAAACATTCAAGGCGGGACAGTTCAAAACTGTCGTTCCTGAACACACTTACCTCCGCACCAATATCCTTAAACATATGTACAAGGTTGTAAGTGAAGCTATCATAGTTGTCTATTACCGCTAAAGTCATCATATATAATTACTGTTTATTGTCTGTTAGCAGACAGATTACTGTACAATTTGCCACTATTAAATCACGGACTATATCATTTCTGCCATCTCGACAGCCTTACGGAGGGCTCCGAGCTTGTTGTTTACCTCCTGCAACTCACGCTCTTCATCGCTGCATGCAACAATGCCTCCACCGGCCTGCATCCATAATTCACCGTTACGGCTGACAAAAGTGCGGATGGTTATCGCCTGGTTCAGGTTTCCGTTCAGTCCAATAAGGCCTATACACCCACCATAAGCGCCACGACAATGCGGCTCGAGCTCACTGATTATCTGCATGGCTCTTACTTTCGGGGCTCCGCTCAACGTTCCGGCGGGGAATGTATCTATAAACGCCTTTACGGGGTCGACGCCATCATCAAGAAGTCCGCTGACACGGCTTACAAGATGAATCACGTGGCTGTAATACTGCAAGTCCTTGTATAATTCAACACGCACGTTATGGCAATTACGGCTAAGGTCATTACGGGCAAGGTCAACCAACATTACGTGTTCGGCATTCTCCTTAGGGTCATTACGCAAAGTCTCAGCATTAATGCGGTCCTTTTCGGCGTCACCAGTCCTCTTCGTCGTACCGGCAATCGGGTCGATGTAAGCACGCCCGTTTTCTATCCTGCAATGCGTCTCCGGGCTGCTGCCAAGCAGACGAAAGCCCCCGAAGTCAAAATAGAACAAATACGGCGACGGGTTTATACTGCGCAACGCACGGTATAAAGCGAAGTCATCGCCTTCATACTTCTGGACGAAACGGCGCGACAACACGACCTGGAATACATCTCCGCGCATACAATGGGCTATCCCACGGCGTATGTTCGCCTTATGCTCTTCATCCGTAAGAGGCGACGTTACATCGCCGATACGACTGAAAGGATATACGTTTATATTGCCTTTGCTCAGCCTGAGCATGAGTCGGTTCACACGTTCTGTAACGTCTTCGCCGTCAGCTGCCAGGGTAACAACCGTCATCTTGTTGTCAAAATGCTCGAATTCTATAACGTCCCTGAACAGCATGTAACAAATGTCCGGAGCATCATTCCTGTCAGCACCTTCATCCTTTACCGCTATGTCTTCAAAATACCTTACAGCGTTAAAAGACGTATAGCCATACAGTCCGCAACAACCACTACTGTCGCCCTCGATGTCAAACCTGCCCAAAAAGTCGTTTATAGCCATGCCGCAGGTATAGTCGCCGCTTATATCGGCTGTCGACATCGTGCCGTCCGGATACAAAAACTCCACCTTGCCACGTCTTACTGAAACACTGCCTATCGGATTTACGCATACGAAAGAGCGGCTGTTGGCCTTGTCGTGATAATCCGAGCACTCAAGCAAAACACTCTGCGGGCTCGTGTCACGCAAACGCATATAAACACTTACGGGAGTACATAAATCGGCAAGTGCCGTCGTTCTATTTACAGAATACCTGAACTTGTTTGTCGTCATAAAGCTTGTTATTATCAGGAATACTTGATTTTAATTTATTATCGCAGGCCATACTGACTGATGACAAAACCAGGCGCCTTATAAAAGGCCATGTCTTACACTGTAAAAGGTGGTCTTTTGAAGCGCAAAAGGCGGTCTTTCATAAGCCCAAAGGCCATGTATTGGAAACACGTCGGCTTTCAGCTCAACATCCGTTTGCAAGTGGCATATATTCAATAAAACTCCTGACTCTTGATAAAAGGATGTTATCCGTTTACCGAAAACGGTTGTTACACTGTAACGCCAACAATTATCCATTCATCGTTCACTATATATCATCACCGTACTTGAGATAAGTTTCAATGTCCTTGTCGCCGCGTCCGCTAACCGTAAGCACAACTACATCGTCGGCGTTAAACTTCACCTTGCTTAACGCTGCTACCGCATGGGCGCTCTCTATGGCAGGAATTATGCCTTCAAGCCGTGTCAGCTCATAACCGGCACGTATCGCCTCGTCGTCATTTATTGCGAAAACCTTGCTGCGTCCTTTCGTCACCATATTACAGTGCATCGGCCCGACACCAGGATAATCAAGGCCGGCAGAAATAGAATAAGCCTCCTCTATCTGGCCATCCTCATCCTGCATGACAAGCATACGCGAACCATGCAATATGCCTACCGAACCACAATGGAGCGTAGCGGCCGTACGCCCGCTGTCTATTCCGCTACCGCCAGCCTCGGCCAGAATTATGCGCACATGTTCATTATCGGCATAATGATAAATCGTTCCTGCCGCGTTAGACCCTCCGCCAATGCAGGCTATAAGGCAGTCAGGGTAATCACGCCCGGTCTTTTCACGCAATTGCCATTTCAATTCTTCAGAAATTATACTCTGCATCCGGGCAACAAGATCCGGATATGGGTGCGGCCCCATAGTAGAACCAACGACATAAAACGTATCAGACGGATGGCAACACCAGTATCTTATCGCCTCCGAACAAGCGTCACTGAGCGTCATATTGCCCGTTGTTACAGGACAGACCTCAGCTCCAAGCATTCTCATCCGCTCGACATTCGTATGTTGACGCTCTATATCCGTCTTGCCCATGAACACCTTACAATCCATACCAAGCAGCGCGCAAGCCGTAGCCGTAGCCACTCCATGCTGGCCTGCGCCGGTCTCGGCTATAATATGCGTCTTACCCATTCTACGCGCCAAAAGCGCCTGGCCTATAGCGTTATTGATTTTATGGGCACCGGTATGGTTGAGGTCTTCACGCTTCAGATAGAGCCTGCAACCGTATTTCTCGCTCATACGCTTTGCATAATACAGAGGCGACGGACGCCCAACATAATCCTTCAAAAGGCTGTGGTATTCACGCTTGAAGTCATCGCTCTCCATAATAGGCAGGTAAGCGTCCTGCAAATCATGCACGCATTTATGGAGAATCTCGGGAATATAAGCCCCGCCGAATTCTCCGTAAAAGCCTTTATCGTCAACAAAATAAGTCATATCAATTATAATTTTAAGGGTTTATATAAACATCCCGAAACTAAAGTATCGGTAATAAAACAATAAAAACGCTATTCACTCCGGCTCAAGTCATTCACCACTGAACTTTATACTTTTCCTGTAACCTATACCCGTAAGCACGCATACCAGTTCGTTCCTGCCGTTACGCACCTTAACTTCACAATAAGGAATTTTTCTGTGGTTGAAAGTTTCAGTAGCTTCCGCGGTAAGCACATCTCCCTCAACCGCACTGTGAAGGAAAGATATCGTACTCTCTATGCTGAATGTAAGATTACCGTGACTGTTCATAACAGCAGCAAGCGCAATGTCGGCAAGGGTAAACAGCGCCCCACCCTGGCATACTCCACCTGCATTAAGATGTTCTTTCGTCACCGTCATCACCGCTGTTGCACGGCCGTCGCCTATAAATGTCAATTTCGCTCCGGCGTTATTTGCAAAGCGGTCGTTTGTATTTAAAACATCTATCAGGGTCATAATCATTCACTTAAGTTAGCCATTAACCTGTCAAGAGCCTTACCGGCTTCTTTCTCTTCATTCAGCAAAGTCACAAACTTGCTGCCTATGATTGTGCCGGCGGCATATCGCCTTGCGCTTTCAAGAGTCTGCTTATTGGATATACCGAAACCTATCATACGCGGATTGCGCAGATTCATGCCGTCAATACGGCGGAAATAGTCAATCCTGGACTTGTCAAACTTACTTTGCGCACCGGTGACACTTGCCGAAGAAACCATATATATAAAACCGTCGGTATGATTATCGATCAGCCTTATGCGCTCATCGCTTGTCTCAGGCGTGATCATCATGATGACACGAATGTCATACCGGTCGGCCATTGGCTTGATAGTAGAAAGATAATCATCAAAAGGAAGATCGGGAATGATTACGCCAGACACTCCACACGCCGTACATCTATCGAAAAACCGCTCGTAACCATAATGCATTATGACGTTGAGATAGCCCATAAGAACAAGAGGCATGCTGATTTCATCCTTTATCTCCTCAAGTTGGCCGAACAGTTTTTCCAGTGTCATGCCGTTTCTTAAGGCAGCAGTTCCGGCAGACTGGATTACAGGTCCGTCGGCAAGTGGATCGCTGAACGGAATGCCTACCTCAACAATATCCACACCACGCTGGTCCAGAACTCTTAACACATCGGCCGTACATTCAAGCGTAGGACAACCCGCACAGAAATAAAGCGAGAAAAGCTTGCGTCCCTTTGCTTCGGTAAATAACGAATTTATTTTGTTCATATCCTTATTGTTGTTTATTCCGTAAAACACGCATTTCATTGATAAAGCGACTTAACATCCCGATATTTTTTATTCCAGGTAAAGTTTCGAAACGACTGTTAAGGTCTATTCCTGCAAGCTTTGGATGGCTGAACCGCAATAAATCCTTGGCATCATCATGGCCTATACCTCCACTAAGAATAAACGGCAAATTGCCATCATATGCCTCAAGTACGCTCCAGTCAAAATGTATCCCGTTGCCTCCGACGGCCTTCCCTCTCGTGTCGAACAACAACATGTCAGCCGAGTCACAATAATCCATGCAGGCCTTAACATCGTCACGGCTTATGATGCACAACGCCTTGATTATCGTTATATCACGTCCACAGACTGAACTAACGGCCGAACGGAGACTGTCAAGCATACCTACATCCTCATGACCATGCAACTGCACACCGTCAAGTCTGAACCTCGCTACGGCTGTAACGATATCATCAACGGCCGAATCGACAAATACCCCTATTTTAAGAGGCTTAACATCACTGCTGGTTGCCTGGTCAAAAGCCCTGCAGATTATGTCCATTCGCTCGGGAGATACATAGCGCGGACTGTCTTTGTAGAAGATAAATCCAAGCATGTCAACGCCCAACGACATTACATCAAGCACATTTCCGGGGTCTGTCAAACCACAAACTTTTATATTCAAACCACGTTCTGAAGACTTGTATGACAGCTTTTCGAGTTCATGGATAAAACGTCCCAGCTCACGCCCAGGGTTTTCAGCCTTCATAAAACACTCTCCTATCAAGAAGCCGTTGAATCCTACCTGCCTTAAAGAGAGTATGGTGTCAGGACTGGAAATGCCGCTCTCACTAACCTTGCACATATCGGAAGGAAGCATGGAGGCCAGCTTGAACGAATTTTCCACATCTGTAACAAAAGTCCCTAAGTTACGATTGTTCACCCCACATACATCCGGCATTAAGTCCACATAATCAAGCTCGTGCTCATCATGAAGCTCAAGAAGAACCTCCATACCAAGTTCGTGGGCAACGGATAGAAGACTGCCACACTCTTTCCTACCTAAAACAGAGGCTATGAGCAATACTGCCGAAGCTCCGCACAGACGAGCCTGGAACAGCTGGTATTCATCCACGACAAAATTCTTGTAAAGCACAGGCAGAGTAACTCCTGAGCCACGAGCCTCGGTAATAAAACTATCGTCACCACCGAAAAACTTTCCGTCAGTAAGAATACTTACAGCCGAAGCCCCGTTACGTTGGTATTCCAAAGGTATATCGCAGGCAAGTCCCTCCTCCTTAATCCATCCTTTTGACGGTGAACGGCGCTTGAACTCGGCTATAATTCCTGTATCAGACTGCATCAAGGCCGTTTTAAGCGACGGAACTTCACCGTCCAGGATACGTTCAACGTCGGCATACAAGAGACGCTGAGGACGTAAAGCCTTCATGCGGTCAACCTCTATCCGCTTGTATTCCACTATTTCGTTCAGAATATCTTTCATCTCCACGTAATTTTAATTATCTACAACAAGTCAGGAATTAAGCTCTACAAACCTCCTGAACACCGCCAATGCACGCCCGCTTTCAAGAGATTCACGCGCCAATGCGAGAGCTTCGTCTATAGTCTTTGACTGGTCAACGACCTGGATTCCGAACGCAGCGTTAGCCAATACCACATTTTTACGGTCAGGCAAAGCCCTGTTCTCAAGCACGCTGTCGAATATATCCTTTGCCTCATCGACAGTATCTCCTCCCTGAAGGTTTACCGGATCGGCAATACTAAGGCCCAAATCTACTGGATGGAATATCCTTTCATAACGGTTTGTCGTAACCTTGAAATCCCCCGTGAGCGATATTTCGTCGTAACCGTCAAGACTGTTCACTATGCCGAAATCTATGCCGAGCCGGCGGTAAACATTGCTGTAAAGACGCATTTGGTTAAGGTCTGCCACTCCGAGCAACTGACATTGAGGCTGCGAGGGATTCACTATCGGGCCAAGAAGATTGAAACATGTAGGAAATTGGAGCGCCTTGCGGATAGGCCCAACAAACTTCATCGCACGGGCAAAAAGCTGTGCGTGCAGATACACAATGCCACATTCGTTGATTGACCGGTTAAGCCTGTCCATGTCGTCGGTGAACTTCACCCCGTGCGCCTCTATCACGTTAGAAGCGCCACTGGTTGACGTTGCCGCGTAATTACCGTGCTTGGCCACCTTATATCCTGCCCCGGCTATAACGAAACAGGCACATGTAGATATGTTAAACGTATTTTTCTGGTCTCCGCCAGTACCTACAACGTCAATGTAGCGGTCGCAGTCCAACCTGGCAGGTACCCCCGTTTCCAATATACCGTCACGGAATCCGAGCAACTCGTCGACAGTTACGCCACGCATTTGCAGGCCTGTAAGCAAAGCCGTTATTTGCTCAACAGCATATTCACTCCGGGTTATTCCGACAAGAACGTCCCTCGTCTCTTCACGGGAAAGAGTCTCGTGATTCAACATTTTCTGTAATATTTCTCTTACTTCCATCGTTTCTCTGTTTTTTTAATAATACTAACGGCATATCGCCTTGACATCTCCAATCACCGGGCCATATACAAAAAATCAAGCGGGCCTGTCGTAAGAACGACAAGCCCGCTTATCTCTATAAAGTTTTTATACACGGCTCCGTAACTCACGACTTTGTCAATCTTGAGCAACGCCACCACCATGCAAAAAACAAATTCTTCATAATCATATTATTTTATATTGCGATTGCAAATATAAGCATTTTCTTACAAACAACAAATTTTTAGCGAATAAATTTATCGATTTGCAAAAATTTTATTTAAAATAGCTTCATTTTTCTTTTATATTAATGTATATACGCGTATGACTCCGGTCCATGTCAAGCCTTGTTACGCTTCATCCAACCAGCCGCATAACGTTTACCGTTCATGCAACAGCAAGCGCAAGAAACAACCTACGTAAAAAGACAAAACTGCAATAGGCCACCTTTCACAACCTGAAAGGCCGTCTTTTAAACGACAAAAGGCCGTATTTCGCAAAGCAAAAGACGGCCTTTTATAAAACACACAAATAATACCAGACTTATAACAGTCCCTAATGTGACGAGCCGGAACAAACCTCAGCAGAAGGCACAGGCACGGCAAGACTCAATAAATCCTGAAATGTCCAGAGACATGGAGCATTGACAGCATATACACCATACCGCTGTAATAACGCAGATAACCTGTAGGAGGTTCAACGTTCCAAAGCCTTTCTATGTATTCTTTCGCCAGACCCTTATCGTCAAGGCAAATCGCACCCACAGCGTTGGCACCGGCCATGCCTTCAGAATAAAGCCCGGTAGGCTCCGTTCCGTCAAGATTAAACTGGCCATGGGTGAAATTATCTTCCTTGAAGAATCTCAGCAGGCGGGTCATCATATCATTCTGGCGCACTTTATCCTTGCCGAACCAATAATAGTCCATGCCTATATTCATGGCACATCTTATGGCATCATACTGATAACGGCGTGCGTCATAATCTTTCTTCCATCCCGGCTGGAACGGCTTTCCTTCAAAAGTGGAATAATCAGGAAACAGGCCCGTTACAGGATGTGACGCAGCGGCAAGCAGATTGCGGGCAGCCTCCGGAGTCTGTGACCAAAAATCCTTATCCGTATCAGACCATCTTGCCCATAGTTCGAAAAACGCAGGAAGGTTATATGACGGGTCTGTATGCAGCCATGAACCATCATCGGACGGAACGAAACTTATAAGCTTAGCATCGGTATTGAACATGTTAAACACGCCCTGCGAACCGTCTTTCGACATAACATCCTTCAATATCGTCCTTGCCTCTTGGGCATAATTAAATGCTCCGCCGTCACCCCAACGATGCGAAGCGAAATACAAGGACATAATGAAATATACCTCACCGTCAGTAGCACAACTCGGTTCGCCGCCTATCTTACTGCCGTCAGGATTGCACTGCCATGCGAAATATCCTTTCCAACGGCCTGAAGTATACAGCATATGCGTCTTTGCCCACCGCCATATTTTATCAAACTCGTCTCTTTTGTCTAATTGCACACATATCATCATCCCGTACGACATACCTTCAGTCCTTACGTCTCGATTGCCGGTATCGTATATGTACGCTGTACTGTCACTGTCCTCAAAATACAGTTTTGTACCGTCATTCACGAAAAAATGGTTCCACACATACTCAAGCCTGTCATCGGTTTCCTTTTGTGACACACCGAGATATTCGTTAAACAGATTCCGGTATTTGCCGGTATAGAACGCGCCGTCGCCCTGTGAACTATTACCGTAATCCACAGCTTCATCCCTGATGTTTCCGGCGCCGCCGCACATGCCAGTACCGCATGGCAACATGCAACATAATGTAAGTAAAATGGCTAAAAGATTCATATCAGTTAATTGCTTGTTTTTACATGGATTATAAGCTTGTACGCCACGCCGCTACACGAATCGTGCGACGTGCGTCCGGCAGCAAAGTTAATGTTTTTATCCATGACACATACCGCGAGTTGCAGCTTTTATGGCGCCATGTAACAAATTGACATGAATTTAAGACAAAAGCATGTTTTCACGCATGCTTATATAAATAAAATACAAGCACGGCCGATATAAAAAATATCACGACCGTGCTTGTAATGACATATCATACCATATGTCTACCGTTGCCACCAACGTTTCTTCTTCGGCGGTTCTTCGTATGATGCCCCACCGAATCTTTCAGCCATAATATCATAATAAGTTTTATTCTCCTTAATCATGCGGTAAATTGTCCCCCAGTCAGGCAAACCACCGATATTGCGGTCATCTATGAACATATCAACCTTCAATTTACGTGAGAAATGATTGTTATTTTCAATTCCACGCTCCTCGGGATAGTCACGGTTGACGGCATAGAACTCAACCCCTCGCTCCTTACACCAGTTTACTGCATCGTCAAGTAACTTGCCTTCACGTACAGACCAAAGTATAAGCTTGTGCCTGTCGGCAATCAACATCTTGAGTGTTTGTGTGGCGAAAGGTATTTCTTTGCCAATTTCCGGATACATGTGTTCCACGATTGTCCCGTCAAAGTCTACTGCTATCGTCATGATTTTAATTAAAATGATGTATTGATGATTGAATAATACCTGAATACCTACGACTTAATCTTACAACAACTAAAGCCCGTAAAGAGCCAGTAGATACCTACATAACACTTTACGGGCTGTCGTTACGATATTATCTCTTTACCGAATTGTCGTTTTCATTTCCGTAATGGCTCTTTGAATAGTCACCATAACTGCCGTAAGTTCCATAAGAACTGCCCTTGCCATAATGTCCGTAACGGCCGTACTTACCGTATTTACCATATCCGTAATAGTAACCGTACTTCTTCTCCGACAAGTCAATACCGTTGATTGCCACACACATGTTTGGCAATTTTTTCTCCTCCGCAAGGTTATTGATAAGGTTGAAGCTTGCCTTCGGCGTGTAATCGGCACGGCACATGTATATACTTATATCCACGTGTTTGGCAATTTGCAAAGTATCAGTAACCAGTCCGACAGGCGCAGTGTCGACAAGCACATAATCATAGTGCTGTTTTATCTGGTTGAGAACTTGCTCCAATGCAGGACGTGATACAAGTTCGGCAGGATTGGGAGGTACAGGACCAGCCATAAGCAGGTCAAGATTATTATTAATCTCTGAAGGCAATATCTGCCCCTTTATATCATTCCATTGAGGCTCGTCCATGGTCAAGAGATTTGTAATACCGGTTACATAATTATTGATTTTGAACAATTCTGCAAGTCTTGGCTTACGGATGTCAAGACCAATAAGTATTACTTTCTTACCCAAAAGAGCGAAACTTACAGCCAAATTAGCAGCCGTAAACGTCTTGCCTTCACCCGATGTTGACGACGTAAACAATATTACATTCTGCCCAGGCTTAAGCATGAACTGGATATTCGTACGCATCGAACGGAATATCTCCTCCATTTGGTTATTCTGGTTTTCATGAACGACTATATCCGCTCTTGTCTTCGCAGTGTCACTTGCGACCACAATATCTGCAATAATAGGAAGTTTCGTTAAATTTGCAACATCGTCATGACCCTCAATTCTATAACGGAAGAAATTAATCAAGTATAGAACGCCAGAAGGAATAGCTATGCCAAATACAAGCGACATCAGCAATATGATACTGCCTTTGGGACTTATCTTCTTGTCAAACTGCGGCTTTTCAATAAGCTTACCCTTATCTGCCGTTGCGGCAAGCGAAATGGAATTCTCCTCACGCTTTTGCAGGAGCATCAAGTAAAGACCAGACCTTACTTCCTGCTGCCTGCCGATTTGGGTGAGGATTCGCTCCTGCTCAGGAGCCTTGGTCACCTCGTCGCTATACATGCCAAGTTGCTCTTTAATTGCGTCACGTTGTATAATCAAACCTTTGCGAGCCTGCTGCAGAGCCTGTTGAATGCTTGTCTGCATGTCATCAAGTTGTGAAGTAAGCTCGATAACGACAGGGCTGCTTTCTGAAGCGGTACGCAATAAACGATTACGCTCAAGCGCTATTTTGTTATATTCGTTGATAAGTGATGTAGAAGCCTCATCTTGCAGACCAATGTTCGACGGCAACACCTGATGTTTATTACCAGGGCGGTTGGCAAAGTTAATAAGACTTCCGATAAGCGATATCTGTGTATTCGCCTCATTGAGTTTTTGCTCGTATGTAGACGTATTGGTTGATGTAGTCATTGCATCGAGCTGCAGTTCCATAAGACGATTACTCTTCTTATAACTTTCAAGTTCTCCGTCCGTTGAGCTCAATTCTGCATCAATCTTAGCCAAACGGTCATTTATAAACTCTTCCGTCCTAATGGCCACTTCGTTTTTATCCTCATTAGCCTGTCTGTTATAACAAACTACAAGCTGTTTAAGGTAATCAATGCTTCTCGCTATGTTTTGGTCCTGGAACTGGAGACTGAAAACAGAAGACGTTTTCGATGTTTGCTCAACGGACAGACGTTCTATATAGCTATGCACAGTCTTTTGAGGAGACAATAAGTTTGCATAAAGAGTCTCTCCGTCTTCAAGAGTATATTTTCCGTTCTTCGTTAAAGTAAGAGTTCCGACCTGCGTCCTTACGACAGCAGGCAGTCCAGTTATTGTCTTCTCCAATTCGTAAGGACCAGTAATAGTAACTTCGTCCTCAGCGATGAAATACTCACCCTTTATCTTATAAGTATTACCTTCACGGGTTATTTTAAGTTCAAGTGGAGCATTAAGATTCTCAAGATGAGCGAAGTCCATATCAACATTTATGGGCTGATCTTTATATACAAGCTTTTTCTTTATACTGCCTTTGAGATAATAGTTTGCATACAATTTAAGGTCACGTATGGCTTGCTCAGCAACAGTTGTCGAAGATAATATTTCCTGTTCGTTCTCAACACCATAATTACTACTGATTATCCCCAAGTTTGACATACTTTCAAGCGCCTGCAATGCCCCTCCGGTATTTCTCTTGTCATCACTACCATCCTTTATGAGAAGTTTTGCAGAGGTATTGTAAGTAGGCGTTGTATAACGCAAATACAAAAATCCTATGCCGATACAGATAAATACCGACAGGACAAACCATTTCCAGTTGAGGACAAACGCTGTGTAAATGGTTTGGAAATTGAATGAAGATTGTTCCTCTTGCGTTTCTTGAACCCGCTGTTCGTTGTTAAACTCGTTCATCTGTTCCGTGTTTAGTCTTGATTAATGTTGTTTGGCAAAAATATAAAATTATTGACAATCTATTAAACTCATTAAATACTTTCCATAATCGTTTTTCGACATCGGCATAGCAACTGACTTAAGCTTCTCCGCATTAATCCATCCCTGCTTGAATGCAATTTCCTCAAGACATGCGATTTTTAATCCCTGACGTTTTTCTATAACTTCAATGAAAGTAGAGGCTTCGCTCAGGCTGTCATGGGTACCGGTATCCAACCACGCGAAACCACGTTGAAGTGTCTGGACTTTTAATATATTCCTGTTCAGATATTCTTGGTTGACAGATGTTATCTCAAGCTCACCGCGCGCACTCGGCTTTATACCTTTTGCAATCTCCACTACGCTGTTAGGGTAAAAGTACAATCCCACCACAGCATAATTGCTCTTCGGGCAAGTGGGCTTTTCCTCTATACTAAGGCAGTTTCCGTTCTCGTCAAATTCAGCGACGCCGTAACGTTCTGGATCATTGACATAATATCCAAATACAGTAGCTTCACCTTTAGTTTCCGCCGCCTTGACACAATTTTTTAAAATGGCAGAGAAACCAGCTCCGTGGAAAATATTATCCCCGAGGACAAGACACACACTATCATTCCCAATGAAAGACTCACCAATAATAAAAGCTTGGGCAAGTCCGTCAGGAGAAGGTTGTTCTGCGTATTCAAAACGGACTCCAATATCTGACCCATCACCTAACAGACGCTTGAAACCTGGAAGGTCATAAGGTGTTGAAATAATAAGGATTTCTTTTATTCCGGCAAGCATCAATACTGATATCGGATAATATATCATTGGCTTGTCGAAAATCGGTATCAATTGTTTGCTGATACCTTTTGTGATTGGGTAAAGCCTGGTTCCTGAGCCTCCGGCCAGCACGATTCCTTTCATTTTTACGGATTTATAAAATAAAAAACGGCCGCATGACTCGCATGGGCTTACAGTTATTTTTGTTCTTGTGTATTATTTATTTAAAGACAATTACATGCTTAGCATATTATTGTGCAAAGGTATAATAAAAATTGATAATAATCAAATTTTATTTTGATTTTTGGTGTATTTGATGTAATTTTGCATTCACATTTTTCATGCCGGCCTCTATTCCGGTTTATTAATTATATAATTTGAATATGGGATTTTTAAGTAAATTATTCAAGAAAGACAATAACAATGAGCACAAAACAGGTGGTATGGAAGACTATATGACACTTGTTCGTGTGTATTTACAAGCTGCGATTGCAGAAAATGCAGGCATAACAAATCTTGCGGTCTTACCTGACTTACGAATGTTTAAGACAACATTACACGTTCCGACTGTAAACAACAAGCTGGGAGTTGGCGAAAAAAAGCATTGCAAGAAAATGCTCCAAGACTTGTACAAGACCAATGACGATTTCTTCAAAGAGCTTGATTCCAGTATCCGACGCAATTGCCGGAAGATGCAAGATGTGCAGACTTATCTGATACAATTCCAGAACTTCACCCAAGATGTCATGATGCTAATGGGAAACTTGATGAAATTCAAGCTTCGAGTACCTTCCTTCATGAAAAAAGCAATATATACAATGACGGAAAAAACCGTTTCCGACATTTTTAACAAAAACGATTACAAAGACGCAGGTGTAATGAAGACGATTGTCGGAATACGCACATATAACAAGCGTTTGGGATTCAGCCAAAAATGGATCACCGATTTCGTATTCCAGGTTGTCATGCTTGCGAAAAAAGAACCAAGGCCAAAATCCGACGACACAGAAAAGAAATAATTGCCTCAAAGAAGACAAAAATATTAATCAGGCAGTCATAACTGCCTAAAAACTTGTTTTTTTACAAAATTCATTGAATTAATTTTGCAATGTAATAAAAAAGGTCTAAATTTGTAGACAAAATCCTTATAATGACTGACAATGACAAAATCCTGACACACTTTACCACACGTGTAAGGCAAATGATTCTCCAATACAATGAATTGAAGAATGAAAACGAAGAGCTTTATGCGATGGTTGACGCACGTGAAGAGGAAATAAAACGCCTTAAGGCAAGTCTGGAGCAGTCAAAAAAGGACTATGAATGCCTCAAGACGGCCAAAATGTTGGAAATTAGCGACGGAGACATAGACTCGGCAAAACGAAGACTGTCTGGCCTGATCAGAGAGGTAAACAAATGTATCACGCTGCTGAGCGGAAAATGAACAAGTGGCGATGGCTGGAGAGAAAAAAAAAATACATATAAGATTGCACGTTTACGATACGGACATTGAGGTTGATATCATGCCCGAGAATGAACCTTATTGCAGAAGAGCGGCAAAGCTTATAACAGACGAAGTAAATTCGTTATCTGAGCTATATAGGACAAGCAGAAGCGAAAAGGAAATCCTTTTCATGGCGATGCTGGACATTGCCAGCTGCCTTGAACTAGAGAAAGCGCATAACGATACCGAACCTTACAACAATATTCTCACAAAAATCACCTCTGAAATTGAAGGCGCCTTTGGGCGTAAACAGCTCTGCCCATGATACTGATAAGTGAGAATATTAACTTCAACTAAATAACAAATGATATTAAATATTGTAGTGGCCGTGGTAGCTCTCGTAATCGGAGGGCTCGCGGGGTATTTTATTTTCAGGTATGTTATTACCGGAAAATACAAGGGAATGATTAGTGCCGCTGAAAAAGAAGCCGATGTCTTAAAAGAAAAAAAGATGTTGGAGGTAAAGGAAAAATTCCTTAACAAAAAATCCGAACTGGAAAAAGAGGTACAAAGCAGGAACCAGAAAATACAACAAAACGAGAACAGGCTGAAACAAAGAGAACTGTCATTGAACCAACGCCAGGAAGAACTCGGACGCAGGAAACAAGACCTTGATCAGCAACAGCAGAGGATTGACAACGAAAAAAAGCTTATCCAGATACGCCAGGACGAACTTGACAAGATGCAGCTGCAAGAACGCGCAAAACTTGAAGAACTATCAGGGCTCAGCGCGGAAGAGGCGAAAAACAGGCTTGTAGAAAGCCTTAAAGATGAAGCCCGTACTGACGCAGCGAGCTACATAAATGAAATAATGGATGAGGCAAAGCTGAATGCAAATGCGCAGGCTAAGAAAATTGTCATACAGACCATACAACGCGTTGCCACGGAAACCGCTATCGAAAATTCTGTAAGCGTATTCCATATTGACAACGATGAGGTTAAGGGACGTATTATCGGACGCGAAGGACGCAACATACGTGCACTTGAAGCCGCTACTGGTGTAGAAATCGTAGTTGACGATACACCTGAAGCTATTGTAATTTCAGCATTCGACCCTATCAGACGAGAGGTGTGCCGCCTCGCATTACACCAACTCGTCGCTGACGGACGCATCCATCCGGCACGTATTGAAGAAGTTGTAGCAAAAGTAAAAAAACAACTTGACAATGAAATCATCGAGACCGGAAAACGTACCGCTATAGATCTTGGAATACACGGATTGCACCCAGAACTTATCCGCATTATCGGAAAGATGAAATACCGCTCAAGTTATGGCCAGAATCTTTTGCAACACGCACGTGAAACAGCCAACTTATGTGCGGTAATGGCTTCGGAACTCGGTTTGAATCCGAAGAAGGCAAAGCGTGCCGGATTACTTCACGATATAGGAAAGGTTCCGGATGAGGAGAGCGAATTGCCACACGCACTATACGGAGCCAAGATTGCAGAGAAATATAAGGAGAAGCCAGACATTGTAAACGCTATCGGAGCTCACCACGACGAAATGGAGATGAATACTCTACTTGCTCCGATTGTACAAGTTTGCGACGCTATTAGCGGTGCACGTCCAGGCGCACGCCGCGAAATAGTCGAGGCCTATATCAAGCGTCTGAATGACCTTGAAGCCATAGCAATGAGTTATCCTGGCGTGACAAAAACTTATGCCATCCAAGCCGGACGTGAACTTCGAGTAATAGTCGGAGCTGACAAGATGGACGACAAGGAAACAGAAAAACTTTCGGGAGAAATCGCGACAAAGATACAGAACGAAATGACTTATCCCGGACAAGTAAAAATTACTGTTATACGTGAAACCCGTAGCGTGGCATACGCAAAATAATCAAACTTATTATTGATAAAAAAGAAACGTGTACATGTCAATCTCGAGGCATGTACACGTTTCTTTTTTATGATTTGTCTGACAATAAATAATTCATTGAAGGATATTTGGTAACATTTTAAAAGGCCGCCTTTTGTCACTCAAAAGGCGGCATATTGCAAGTTAAAAGGCGGTCTTTTACTATCTGATTGACCATCAATTACACAACCATTTAATTTTTCATATCATGTCGCCATCAGTCATTTTGCCAGCAGCAGACTGACATTGTTCCTTTCTGCTACATTATTAATTCGGAAATTACACTATTAAGCCCTCTCATCAAAATGCCAATTTCAGAGTTTTTTGCCATGTATCAGTGACAATACGGACAAAGAACACGCCATCTGAAGGCAGACGTATACGTATTTCTTTACCATAGCCTTTCTCCGACCCCAACATCTTACCGTCTATCCCATATATGTCAATTCTGCTAATATCTGTATCAGTTGACACAAAGAGTATTCCGTCGTGCAATTCATATTTCAAGCCGAGTATCTCGTTTTGGATAATGGACGTATTCTGCTCTAAATATTTCAAGCCAGCAAACGCGTCAAGTTTGCCATGGCCAAAGACGCCGTTCGCCACTTCACCCGTAAAAGTATCATGAGAAGAAGTGCTCTCAATAATTCTACGTATATCCTCTAACGACAAATCAGAATTTGCTTCAAGCCACAAGGCCAGAGTACCGGTAACAACAGGCGTTGCCATCGACGTGCCGCTGGCAACACCCCAAGAATACGTCCGCCCGGTATAATCATCCACAACACTTGCTACCTTATCTTCCGGACTTACATAAAAACTATTTGCATAAGAATTGAATGACGACACGACAGCCGCGCCGGGAGCTACGACGTCAGGCTTTATCCTATTGTCGTAGGTAGGGCCTTTGCCTGACAAAGGATATATATCTTCAAGCGTCCAGTCTTTATCATGAATGGAACCGGACAAATCATTGTATATATTTTTAGATACATAAGCTCCCACGGCTATCGAATTAAATCCCGTAGCTGTAGCTGCAATAGAACTCTCATTCGTCCCAGCAGAATATCCAGTCTTCCCTAAAGATACAAATTCACCATAATCGCTGTTTATCATGTAACGGCCACTTTCTGACGACAAAGCGACCTCCCATATCTCTGTTTCGGGCAAATCGTAAGTCATAGTAACCCGAAAACATGGATTACCGTTAGAAGGATTTTCTGACACAGAAACGCTCAAATGACCGTTATCGCTTGCCTGCGAACCAAAGTCCTTAAAGCTTAACGTCTGCCGTTCGTCACTGGTAAACGTCTTAGTAAACAGTTCTTCCCCTGTATCTTTGTTCTTGAGAGACAACACCAATTCGTAATCAGCCCCACGTTCACCTTGTATAAACAGATTGTCACGATTATAGGTTGGCGGTATCCAAAAACTTTTCACTCCAGTACAATCTGCTCCAAACGAACCGGATAATGTTGAATTACGGTCGCCTTCATTACCTGCGGCAATAGAGATGACCTTACCAGTTTGCCCTTCCATTAAATTATCTATCAGCACGGAAAACGCATCTGTACCGTCTTTATACCCCAAAACAGTACCTATACTAAGATTTATGGAAATAGGTTTACCGGCTTTCTCCGCATATTCAAGCAGATAATCAATTCCGTCTATTATCCCTTGCTCGGTCTTGTTGGTCGATACAAGCACAATATCAGCTTCCGGAGCAACACCAAGATATGGCCCGTCATAACTTCCGGTAGCAATACCTGCCACATGAGTGCCATGCGTGTCACCCGTTAGTTCCATGTCGCGGCCAGCCGAAACAATTTCAGCCGTACTTCGATACTCCTTCCCGTAACCATAATCACTGTCCGTTACGAGGAAATTATTTTGGTCCCATACAGCCTGTATTCTACAATTACCGTCTTTGTCACGGAAATTAGGATGATTGAAATCAAATCCGGCGTCAATTATTCCGACCAGCACTCCCTTACCCGTATATGGCATTGTAAGCGAAGTACCAGCATGAGCCTCGTCCACATGCGTGAGCCGTCGTGCTGCATCCATCATCATGTGGACTTCCTGTCCTGCATCAACAGCCTCTACTCCATCGTCATCCGCAAGCGCTGCCAGCATTGACATAGGCACAACGGCTGTATAAAGATTGCCGGTTTCCACATTAAACTTGACATCATATATCCGCCCAATACGCTCAATGTCCGCACCATCAGCCAAACGGATAAATACATTAACCGTTTGCTCTGGCGACAAGGTTCGAGTAACAACAGCCTTTTCCATTAAATTGACGGTCGAGGCTGTCAATTTCGGACTATATTCCTTAACATCAACTTGCGCACCACCTGCCAATACGCAAAGCGACAACAAAAGTACGAATAATGATTTTTTCATGGCTGGATTTTTATTAAAAAGTCCACAATACGCACACTATTGATGGCATTGTGGACTTATAACCTGGCTCTGAATATTACTTAATGATAATCTTACGGCTATGTTTTACGCCGTCACCGTATACAGTTGCAACGAAATACCCTTTCGCCGGAACATACACGCCGCCATCATTTATGTCGCCTTGGACTACAATCTGTCCGTCAAGACTTGTGATAACTATGCTTCTGGCGCCGGCAATCGTCGTCGAGACGTTGTGTCCGTCAACGATGATATCCCCGCTTATTTCACTTGTCACGTTGCTTATTGACGAGGCGATGTCGGCCTGCCACTTCAAAATGGGATATCCACTGTTTAAGTTCTGTCCGTCGGCAACCCACACGCCCTGGCCCTTGTCAAGAGCAGCAAGGAAGTCTGCGCCCTTCATTTCAGCCTCTGTCTTTGCGGTAACGCCGGTGTTCTCGTCAGCCAAACCGTCAGAATAAGTAAGATAATAGCAATTCTCTATTTTCCAACTATCGTCCCAACCAACAGAACCTGCTACTGCAGCACCCCACATATAGCCCAACTCATCAGGAGTCCATACCTTTCCGTAATTATAACTGTTACGCAACACGCCGCTGTCTATCGACCCGACAAGACCTCCGCCGTACATTCCCGTGAAACAGATTTCACTTGTATTATAGCAGTTTTCTATAATTACATCCCCATCAACATAACCGGCTATTCCTGCGACACCGGTCAAACTCGTTATTTTAGCACGGTTGACACAGCCTGATATTACGCCGCCATTCATCAAACCGACAATACCTCCATGATACCACCCTGACTCCAAGGACAGTTCCGCGTTATTGACGCAATTGGATATTGTACCCCCTTTCATGGTGCCGACAAATAAACCGGAACTGTCAAGTCCTTCTATCTTTGACCTGTTGCCTATCGACAGATTCTTTATTACGGCATTTCCTGATATACATGCGAACAAACCTGTTCCTCCTACAGAATTCACCTCATCCACATAATAGATATAAACATTATCTATCGTCTTGTAATTTCCGTCGAAAACTCCAAGAAAATATTTTGAGTCATCTATTATTTTCGACTGGTCTTCAGGATCAACATATTCGTCAAAAAATCCTATCGGACTAAATTTCAGGTCCTTATCTCCACCCATGTCAAGGTCGCTCGCCAACTTAAAATATTTTCCTTCATACGTCTCTCCAGCCCTTACCTGCTCAGAAAGGTAGGCCAGATGTTGGGGAGTCTCTATAAGATATGGGTCTGCTTGGCTACCACTACCTGAAGTCCACGACGTTGCCGTCCCGTCCCAAACTTGCGCGTACATTGACGCAGCCATGATAAATCCCAACATGAGTAAAAATGTCTTTTTCATAATTTAACGGTTTAATATGTTATAAATTTTGTCTTAATCTATACAAAAACACATAATTCATAGACATTCAAGGATATTTTACACTTGAACGGTATACACACCAATAGTAAAAAACGTTAAGACAAAACGGGGATTTATTTATTTTGTTAAAAATTGCAAGCTTTATTACTTTTCTTTCTTAAATATTTTTACTTGTAGGAAAAATCAATAGATTTGCATTAAGACACTTTTTATAACTAATTAAACCGCTTAATAACACATATTCTTCAATCAAACCTATAATACATTGATACTCAACGATTTATAAAATGCCGTCTTTTACTCGTTAAAAGACGGCATTTTAGCCTTTAAAAGATGGCCTTTGGCAAGCTCAAAGACGGCGTTTTATATTTCAACTTATCGTTCAGAAATTCCAATGTAACGAACGTGAGTCACGGTACTGTGAAGGAGACATGCCTGTATGTCTGCGAAAAAAGCGGCTAAGGTATGACTGGTCCGGAAAACATAAGCGCGCAGCTATTTGAGTAACAGATAGCGACGAATCCATCAGCTGCCCTTTTATCTCGGCTATAAGCTGTGCATCGATTAGCTGTTTGGGCGTACGCCCCATACTATGACGAAACACTATTTTGTTAAGATAGCGTTGGGTGATGTTCAGTTTGTCGGCATAATACTCGGCGTTATGATGCTTCACCGCCTCCGATTTCACAAGCCGAATAAACTCGTGGGCAATTAACTGTGTGTTAGTAAAATCGTTCTTTACGTCGATTCTCTCCTGAATAGTCCCGAAACACCACATCCAGAACCCTTGCAGGAATGTTTCCTCCTGTAGCGTCATAAACCGAAGCCGCCCCGGCGTGCCAAAAAGCATGCGCGCCATGTCCATCCAAAGCAGCAGTTCACGCCATGTACGCTGACTGCGGTCGTCAGGAGTGTGGAGATAAAGCGGATGAAGCTCATTATAGTCAAAATATATATGGTCTATCGGGAGCGACACTTTAGCAAGAAGTTCTTGTGTGAAAGAAAAAAGCCTTACCCTGAAATCACAAGAACGGTCTGTACATTGCACAAGACAACCAGCCGTAAGCGTCAGTTCGGTTTGTGGCTTCAGGCTATACATATCCGTGCCTGTGTTCAGCGTTGCTGTACCCGACACGACGGCAAGGTACACCCCAACATCGAGCCTCAACGGATAAGAGGCCATCCAGCCAAGGTCTGTCTCAAGATATTTTATCTGCCCCGGAACTTCCGGTAATATAATGTGTTCGTTAACAGAAGTGTCCATAATCAAGTGCAAAATTAGTAAAATTAATCATCTTTACATGCTGTTTGTTCCAAAAATGAAATACATTGTAGAAACTATGAAATACGCGAACAGCTGCAAATATGTACTTTTGCATCCAAAATTCACAAAGATGAGGATAACATTAGAAGCTAAAAAAGAAAACCCGCGACTGTTTCTTGAAGGATTTTTAGGGTTATTAAGCACATTTGGACCGTTCGTACTTGACATGTACATATCATCGTTTCCGATGATTACCGAATATTATCATACCGTACCGTCTATGGTACAAATGTCACTGGCTTCGTGTACGGTCGGCCTGGCGTTAGGCCAACTGCTCTTCGGAACCATCAGCGACCGTTACGGCAGGCGCCAGCCACTGCTCTTTTCACTATTGTTGTTCCTCGCCGCCACGCTCGGCTGCTTATCCGTTCATTCCATAACATTCTTCATAGCAATGCGTTTCTTCCAGGGACTGGCCGCAGCAGGCTCAATAGTATTGTCGCGTTCGATCGCTGCCGACAGCTATTCAGGCAGCGCCCTGGCACGGATGTTCGGAATAATCGGCATGATTAACGGTGTAGCGACAGTACTTGCGCCAATGTTCGGAGGTATCGTCGTGAGCCCCGGCGGCTGGAGAGCCGTGTTCTGGTTGCTCTTCGCCATCGGGGCCACAATGGTTTTCGGCACCATATTACTAAAGGAGTCTCTGCCTTCGGACAACCGTACTCCACTTAATCCAAACGCACTTATAAGCGATATCAGGAAAATACTGACCAACCGTATATATTTATGCGCGGTAGCACAATACGGGCTTGTCATGGCCATGATATTCACCAATCTCGCCTCCGCGCCCTTCATCATGGATTCATACGGTCTGTCAGCCGAACGCATAAGCCTTGTCTTCGGGGTAAACGCAATCGCACTTGCCATATCTGCAGGCATTGCCGCAAGGCTCGGAGACATGCGCCGCGTAATCAGGATATCGAGTTCCTGGGCACTTGTTTTAGCGGTAGTACTTGCGGTCACACTGCTCACGCATGCCGGATTCTGGGCATACGAAGGCTCACTGTTCATGCTCTACATGTTCGTAGGCGCAATGTGCACAGCTTCAAACACGCTCGCCATGGGTTCTGAACGCAACAATGCAGGCATAGCCTCAGCCCTATTGGGAACAATTGGATATGCTGTTGGCGGAGTAGTGTCGCCGCTTGTCGGGCTCGGAAATGTATTCATGACATCTTCCATCATCTTCGTTGCCATCACGGCCGCAAGCTGTATGCTCGCGCACAGCGTTAAATTAAGCGATAAATAACAAGAACCGGATACTCACTTATCCCAACTTCCTGAATACAAACCTTACAATCAGGAAGTTGGTGGGTATTGCAATGCAATATACCGGAACAGGAGCCAGCGACTTGCTGACGCCCAACCATATAAAAAGATTAAGCAAACATATCTGCAACAGATAATTAAACACGTGCGCGACGCCAAATCCCAAACCGTTCTTTACAGACTTTTTGCGTCGGAAAGTAAACCGTGCCGACAGCAGATAATTGACCACAAAACTGATGAAATAGCCTAAAGTATATGCCACGTTGACATTCATCAGGTCATTAAGCAGCCAATAAATTCCGTAATGAAGGGCCGTCGCCACAACGCCGACAATGCCGAAACGTACTATCTCGAAAAATGTCTCACGGTTAAATAACATAATATATGATGTAAAAAGCTGCGCAAAGATACGCCAAAATCAACACAAAAACAAGAAATGAAGCTGGTTTTCTTAAAATACATTAAAACCTGTTTGTATTTCGAGTGATTGTCCGTTTATTGTTTAGAAAGGCTTATGAGACAGTCAGAATTTGAAGACATAGCAGAAAGGATAAGGCTGAAAGCGGTGAAAATAGCCCGCTCAATGTCTGTAGGCGACGACGAGGCAGAGGACATTGCCCAAGAGGTAATGCTGAAGCTGTGGACCGTCCGCGACGACATCAGCAGCATATCACACGCCGAAAACCTGGCTGTCTGCATAGCCCGACACCGTGCCATAGACGGATTCAGGCGGCAACATACCGTACCGATAGACTCAAACAAGAGCTACATTGACGAAAAACAGCCTACGCCTGACGCTTCGCTTGAAGAGCACGAGAATATGGAATGGCTTAAAAACAAGCTTGCGCAACTACCTTCAACAGAATACAAGATATTGAGATTAAGACAGATTGAACGCAAGACTTACGACGAAATAGCCACAATGCTGGGCATATCGCCAGCGTCGGTGTCGACGCTTCTCTCAAGGGCAAGGAACAAGATACTCGGCGAAATAATGAAAAGGAGAAAATAAGATGAAAGAAAAAGACATACGGCAACTGATTGAACGGTTCATGGCAGGCCAAACATCCATCGAAGAGGAGAGCCTGTTGGCTGAATATTTCCGCACCCACGACGTTCCGGAAGAGTGGAAAGTTTATAAGGAAATGTTCGCGTGGTTCGACGAAGGAATGCCTCTTGACAACATTCAAGATGGCAATGAGCCAAACATGCAAGCCTCAACAGATACTGGCAGAGGAGAAAATAGCCATAAGCACGCTATCTTACAGCCATCAACAAACCACCGTAGCGGACGTAATACCTTTAAGAAGTTGTACCTGTCAATAGCCGCGGCAGCAGCCGTCACCATGCTACTGCTCATTACATGGCCTGCGCCAAAGCAATCAATGACGGCAGACAACTTGCCCATGCCAACCAAGTCGGTAAATATTGAACCGGCAATAAAGACGGACACGCTGACCGTTGACACGGCAACCGTAAATACTCCAAAGAACAAAAAAACACGACGCGGCATAAGAAGGGACAGATACAAGCCCATGCCTCCTAAAGTATATTTAGCCGAAACACGGCAAGACACCATAAGCCATGAGGCAAAACTCATAGCCGAAAAGAACGTTAAGGAGACCGAAAGGCAGCAGGAAGAAATACTGAACGACATATATAATGACTATAAAAGCATTGAGGCAGGACTGGAAATATACCTGACCGCCCTTGAAAGTTACGATGTTGAAGAAGAATATTATTAAAAACAAGAAGATATGAAAGCAATAAGATTATTAGCCACGACACTACTATGCGCCGCAACGACCGTAGCAGTGAACGCACAGGAAAATCTGAAAAAGGCCATCGACAGCTTCATAAACGACAAAAGCCTCTCGGAGTATTTTCACAGAAGCAACTATCTGGAGAACACAGGTCCGGAGAACAAGGTTTCATCGTTCTGCGACCAATATGTCTTCGAGTTGCCGATGAACAAGAAAAAGGAACTTAATCCCGTACTAAACGCATTCAAAAAAGACACGGATGTTGCCTACAACGTATATTACAAAGACGCCGGAATAGACAATAACCGTCTTACAAACATAGCATACGGAGGAAAACTTGACAAAAGCATATCTTTTGGTGCCCACAAAAACAGGAATTACCGCATAATGCTTGTACAAGACCCAAAAGACAGCCTGCGCCGTTACTGCTACGCAATAATATGGTACGAGAACGAAGACAACGGCAAGTTCTGCGGCTCGATAAACGTGATTTACAGCCTGGATCCGCAGAAAGTAAAAAATAACACCACCACATATATAAACCTTGGCGACCTTGAACAGCTGAAGGAGCTTGAAAAGCTAAAAGACCTCGATGTGCTGAAAAAGCTCGGAAGCGGCACATATGAAGTCCAGAGTGGCGACATGCAGGACAACAACGAGATAAAGACAAGCACGGATTTTTTCAGGCGTTTAAGCAGTCTTAGAGCTACGTTCATGAAGTCGCGCAGCACAAACAAGGACGACGTAAGGACGGTATTGGCCAACAAGATACTGGAACTATGCCGCGAACACGGCAAACTGTTGAACCAGGAAGAGCGTAAGTTCTGCATCCGCAGCATAGAGGACATGCAGATGCGGGAATGGGACGTATATATAAAAGGACTGTTTGACATCGCCATATCAGACCTAAAGAAATAGGATAACATACTCTCTCTGAATTTAACAAGCACGCAATCCGTGAGGCACAGCCAGCGCCTCACGGATTTATTGTTTACTGACGGTCATGCAAAAGGCCGTCTTTTACAGTCCCAACGGCCGTCTTTCGGAAGACAATAGGCCATCTTTCACAATGTAAAAGGCGGCATACCGCAAAGTCAAGGATTTAAAAGCTTTTACAGATAAAAAACAGAGCGCGCAACAATATTTTCGTTTTTAATTATTATCTTTGCCCGACAAATATCAAGATTATGTGCGGAATAGTAGGATACATAGGCCCCAGAGAGGCTTACCCGATATTGATTGCAGGGCTGAAACGCCTTGAATACCGTGGTTATGACTCGGCCGGCATAGCCCTCATCAACGACGGAGGGCAGCTGAACGTTTACAAGGAGAAAGGTAAGGTGAGCAATCTTGAAGCCATAGCAAGCCAAAGAGACACCACCGGAAAGATAGGAATAGCCCACACGAGGTGGGCCACCCACGGCGAACCGTCAGCCGTCAACGCCCACCCGCACGTGTCACAGAGCGGACGCCTGGCCCTTGTACACAACGGCATCATCGAAAACTACGCCAGCCTGAAAGAGTTTCTTAAAGGAAAAGGGTTCACTTTCAAAAGTTCCACCGATACAGAAGTGCTTGTACAACTCATAGAATTCATGCAGCAGGAATACGGCAAAGACCTTGAAGGAGCGGTCGTGTTGGCGCTCAGGCGAGTTGTAGGCGCGTATGCCATAGCCGTCATCGACAAAGAATTTCCAGACAAGATAGTGGTAGCAAAGAAAAGCAGTCCCGTGGCAATAGGCGTAGGCAAGGACAATGGCGAGTTCTTTTTCGCTTCCGACGCGCTGCCATTCGCCGATTACACAAACAAGCTGATTTACCTCAACGACAACGAGGTGGCACTGCTTAAGCTCGGCCAGGACATTGAGATAAGGAACCTTGACAACAAAGAAATAACCCATGATATAAAGGAGGTGGACATAAACCTCGAGTCATTGGAAAAGGGCGGATTCGACCACTTCATGCTCAAGGAAATATACGACCAGCCAAGATGCATATCCGACTGCATGCGTGGACGCCTTCTACTCAAGGAGAAACGCATCGTGCTGAGCACCATCAACCTGCACCGTAATGAACTTGTCAACGCAGGAAGATTCGTCATCGTAGCCTGCGGCACGTCATGGCACGCCGGACTGATAGGCAAACAGCTAATCGAACAATGGGCAAAAATTCCGGTGGAGGTGGAGTACGCCTCTGAATTCCGCTACCGCAACCCGGTAATCCTGCCTGGCGACGTGGTGATAGCCATATCGCAAAGCGGCGAGACCGCCGACACGCTTGCGGCATTCGAGTTGGCAAAGAAGAGCGGCGCATTGTGCTTCGGCATTGTCAACGCCGTAGGCTCAAGCATTGCGCGGGCCTCTGACACGGGCATTTACATACACGTAGGACCCGAGATAGGCGTAGCCTCAACCAAGGCTTTTACAGGGCAGGTCACCGTACTTACATTATTCGCCCTTGCGCTGGGCCACGAATTAGGCACCATCCCGCAACAGGAATACGAAGATACCATAGAGGAGCTTGGCCGAATACCCGGCAAGATAAAAACCGTTCTTGAAAAAGACAGCAAGATAAAGGACATTGCCAGAACGCTTACATACGCTGAAAACGCTCTATACATGGGTCGCGGGTACAACTATCCCGTAGCCCTTGAAGGCGCCCTGAAGCTAAAGGAAATAAGCTATATCCATGCCGAAGGCTATCCCGCCGCGGAAATGAAACACGGGCCGATAGCCCTGATTGACGAAGACATGCCCGTCGTATTTGTCGCTACACACCATCAACTGTACAAGAAAATACTGAGCAACATCGAAGAGGTTAAAGCCCGTAACGGCCGGATCATAGCAATCGTAACGGAAGGCGACGAGGCAGTGAGCGACATTGCGGAAGCTACGATTGAAGTTCCTCCGACACTTGCGCCGCTCGCTCCGTTACTATCCGTCATCCCGCTACAGCTTACGGCATACCACGTAGCCGTCGAGAAAGGGCTGAACGTTGACCAGCCGAGAAACCTCGCCAAGTCAGTAACCGTAGAATAGGAAAGAATTTAAAATCAAAAATCCAACTGCCTTGTAGAAAACACCTTGCAAGGCATATTTTCTTAATTCTTAATTTCCCAAAATACAGACATGACAAAGAACGACCTGAGAATAATATTCATGGGCACTCCCGAGTTCGCCGTGGAGACACTGCGTGCCCTTGTCGACGGCGGATACAACGTAGTAGCCGTGGTGACACAGCCCGACAAACCAGTAGGACGCCACCAGGACACGCTCCAGCCTTCTGCCGTTAAACAGTATGCCGTGGCAAAAGGTCTGCCCGTGCTACAGCCCGTAAAGATGAAAGACCCGCAATTCGTTGATGAATTGAGAAGCTACAACGCCGACCTTCAGGTTGTCGTGGCCTTTAGAATGCTGCCCGAAGTGGTATGGGCCATGCCGCGTTTCGGCACGTTCAACGTCCATGCGGCCCTGCTCCCGCAGTACCGTGGGGCGGCACCCATCAACTGGGCCGTCATCAACGGCGAAAAACAGACTGGCGTCACGACATTCTTCCTTGACCACGATATCGACACCGGCCGCATAATAATGCAGGAACCGTTCGACATCGCAGACGATTTCAACGTAGAGAACGTGTACGATGGCCTGATGAAACTCGGCGCCGGCATAGCCTTGAAGACCATAGACAGAATTATCGCAGGCAACGGACACGTAGACTCACTGCCCCAAGAAGACATGATACCGGTAGGCAAAGAGCTGCACAACGCGCCAAAAATATTCAAGGAGACATGCCGGATTAACTGGAACATGCCGGCAGAACGGGCGCGGAACTTCGTCCGCGGTCTGTCGCCATACCCCGGAGCATGGACCAACATGATATCTCCCGACGGCAAGAATTCGGTCCTTAAGCTATTCAAGGCCGCCTTAACGCAAATGCCCTGCAACGGGAACGCTCCGGGAACGATAAGGATATTCAACGGGAACATGCTCGTTGCCACGGCCGACTGCTGGCTACAGCTCGACGAAATACAGCTGAGCGGAAAGAAACGCATGGACGCACGGGCGTTCCTTAACGGTTTTCGCGACATCGAAAGCTACACTCTTGAAAGGTGAAAAGGTGAAAGGGTGAAAAGGTGAAGACTTGGGCAGGATTACAATCACCACGGTCACATCCTGCCCGATTATGAATTATGGATTATGAATTATGAATTATTAAAAGACAAGCGCATAGCCGTACTCCTCTCGGGCGGAGTCGACAGTTCCGTCGTCGTGTACGAGCTTGCCCGAGGCGGTTTCCGTCCCGACTGCTTCTACATCAAGATAGGCCCCGAAGAGAGCGAAGAGTGGGACTGCTCGAGCGAAGAGGACCTTGAGATGGCTACCGCCGTAGCCGCAAGATACGGCTGCAGGCTCGAAGTTGTAGACTGCCACAAGGAATACTGGAACCAAGTGACACGCTACACCATGGAGAAAGTGCGGGCAGGATTCACGCCGAATCCCGACGTAATGTGCAACAGACTGATCAAGTTCGGCGCCTTCAACGAGAAAGCAGGCCATGACTACGACCTGATAGCCACAGGGCACTACGCCCAGACGGAAATAATAGACGGCATGAAATGGCTGACGACAAGCCCCGACCCCGTGAAAGACCAAACTGACTTTCTCGCCCAGATACACGACTGGCAACTCAAGAAAGCCCTCTTCCCCATCGGGGGACTGATGAAAGAAGAGGTGCGGGCTACAGCCGAACGCGAGCGCCTTATCAACGCCAGGCGCAAGGACAGCCAGGGGATATGCTTCTTGGGCAAGATAAACTACAATGACTATATCCGCCGCTACTTGGGCGAAAACCCGGGTGACGTGCTCGAGCTTGAGACCGGCAAGAAAATCGGACGCCACAAGGGGCTGTGGTTCCACACCATCGGCCAGCGCCACGGCCTCGGCTTCGGCGGCGGCCCGTGGTATGCCGTGAAGAAAGACATGCAGGCGAACATCCTCTACGTAAGCAAAGGATACGAGCCGGCTACGGCCTACAAAAAAGACTTCAACATACACGGCTTCAACTTCCTGACATGCGACCCCTGGCAAGGACAAGCGTCGATAAACGTTACGTTTAAGATACGCCACACCCCCGAGTTCCACAAAGCCACGCTCGAACGCGCCGGCAAGGCGGCCTTCGCCGTTCACTCTGAGGACATGATACAGGGCGTAGCCCCCGGCCAGTTCTGCACCGTGTACGATGAAGAGCACCACAAATGCGTCGGAAGCGGCGAGATATGTATCTGATGCATGTCCTCACCGATTAAGAAATCAAGGAAAGGGTAAAGAAGTCAAGACACGTCTTCCACATACCAGCCGCGATGGCAACATCCTGGCTTCCTTACTCTCCCTTTATAATTCCCCGCCTCCACAACAAACTACTTCCCCCCCTTTGCATCCATCCATTGCGCCCGGATGACGGCAAAGAGCAAAGCGGGCACGCCGGGCGACGACAGTCCATGCCGCGGCATATCGGAGCTGCCAATGAAAAGCCGTTTACAGTGGTAACTCTGGAATATATTTTTCCGCAAAAGCAACATATCCTTCTGAATTTTATGTAAGTCTGTTCAAACAAATATCATCTATCTTTGTAGCGCCAATGATACAGCAGTCCTGCCATTGTAATTAAAGAAACGATTGAAACAAACAGACAATAATTCAGTTTATAAAGAGTATGAAATCACTTAAAAAACTTCTGCTGTCCGCCATGATACTATTTGGCGGAGCATGTGCAACCTATGCACAAGAGAAAACAACTATGGCTGGTGTGCCGATGGTCAAGTTGAATAATGACGTGGAGATGCCTCGCTTTGGTATCGGTACTTTTCTCCAGCCAAGTGATGAAGTGTGTGAGCAGTCGTGCCTCACCGCCTTGAAAGCGGGCTACCGACACATCGATACAGCCCATGCCTACCAGGATGAAGCCGGTGTTGGGCGTGCTGTCAAGGAAAGTGGCATTCCGCGCGAGGAAATTTGGATAACCAGTAAGCTCTGGCCTACGGAATACGGCGAGGGCAAGACGCTAAAAGCTATTGACGATATGCTCGACCGTATGCAACTTGACTACATCGACCTGCTCTATGTACACCAGCCCGTGGGCGACTTCGTGGGAGCATGGAAAGACATGGAGAAGGCAGTGAAAATGGGTAAAGTGCGTGCCCTCGGTATAAGCAATTTTGACGCTAACGAGGAAGTATGGAACACGATTATGAAAGAGGCGACTATCAAGCCTCAAGTGCTCCAAATAGAGTGCCATCCATACGCCCAGCGTCTGGAGATGCACGAAAAAGCCGCCCGAGAAGGCATACAGGTGGAATGCTGGTTTCCGTTGGGAGGAGCGATGAGCAACGGAGCGCTGTTCAAAGACCCCGTGATAAAAAAGATAGCCGAAGCCCACGGCAAGACCCCCGCCCAAGTAATTCTGCGCTGGCACATTCAGGAGGGATTCTCCGTTATTCCAGGTGCCTCAAATCCAGACTACATCAAAGAGAACATTCAAATCTTCGACTTCGCCCTGACCGACGAGGAAATGCAGCAGATACGCTCGCTTAATAAGGAAAAACGATTCTTCAACGCCACGCTAGAGGATGTAGAGAAGATGGTTTGGGGAGCAAAACTATAAAACATGACTCTAAATAAAGCATACGGGCACGCCATGGCTTTCACGGCAAACGTAATATTCGGTCTGGCAGTACCCGTTACTCAATTGTTGCTGCTGGACTGAATGACTCCTGTAGGATATACGTTCTCGCGTGTAGTGTTTGCCTCGGCAGTATTCTGGACGGTAGGACTGTTTGGTTGCAAAGAGCATGTAAAGCTTAGGGACCTGTTGCTTATTGCGGTGGGTGGATTTTTCGGTTTCATCCTTTCACAATACGTATCACCCGTTCCGTTTCCCAGCGTTACTCACCGGTAACGATGATGAAATGGCTTTTTCTTTTTGTCACTCTGATGCTGTTGCCCTTCAGCTTTTTCGAAATTAGCAAACAACGGATATACAATGGTGAGGCAGACGTTTCCGCCATAACTATGCTGCTGCTCGTATTAATTGGTTCCACCTGCCTCTCTTATTTCCTCATACCGTTTGCGCTGAAATACCTACATGCCACCACGGTGAGCGTCTATATGAACATGCAGCCCATCGTGGCATCCATTGCATCCATCTGCATCGGGCAGGACGTATTTAGTTGGGATAAACCTGTCTCGCTCGCCCTTGTCATAGCCGGAGCAATGGTCGTTACGCATAGCCCATCAAAAGAAGAAAAACAAACAGACTAATAAACAACAACGGGAAACATCCTACAATGTCTTCCGTTGTTGCTCAGTTTGATTGTCTGTATAGTCTTATTTGTTTTTTAGATTACTGAAACTTCTTTCCTGAATGCCATGCCTGCCCTACACTATCGCCGACTGCGCGGTAAATCAAAGCGGAAGAGTCGAAAATAATTGGTCGGAGTTTTGCAAGATCAACCTTACCTTCGGCATTAAGAATGCTCTCATCAGCGCTCCAATTCACGACCTCACCAACCACACGTGCACCGCCATCGGTGTTTTCTTCCATTTCAACAACACGGCACTCCAGCGTGAGCTTGTATTCGTTGATTATCGGGGCATCCACATTTGGACTGGGAGTTACGGTGAACCCGGCACGCTTCACTTTGTCTGGAACCTTATTACCACTCACCAAACCTAAATAGTCTGATTGTGCCATATTTTCCTCCGTAGCAAAGCTGACCGTAAATGCTTTTTTCAGCTTTATATTCTCTGTTGTCTTGTGTGCTCCTAAATCAAAAGTAATTTTGTCATAGTCGCACTGACCGCCCCATGCCGCCATCATAACGTCCGGAACCTGATTCTCGTCATAAGTCGCTATCATGATACAGGGTTGCGGTGTCATGACCGGATGCTGTGCTCCGAAATTCCGGCGTCCGGGCACCTCCTTTACTTTTTCTTTCTGATTCACGTTCATGTTAATATCGTTAGATTTATTGTTTTCATTACAGGCTGTCAATACAGACAGCAAGGCTACTACCATAATTATTGCTTTTTTCATATTGTCTTCTTGTTGATTTAAATTCAGAATTATAAGAATTACATGCGTTCATATTTCTATCAATTATCTATCTGTGCATCCCAAAAGCGAACAGCATCAGCTATCCATCCTTCAGCCACTGTTCCCGTGCCTAATCCAAAGCCGTGTGGAAGCCCGTCGTAAGCATGAAATTCGGTCGGGATTCCGAGGGCTGAAAGGCTTTGCAACCGCCGTTGCATGGTACGCCAAGATGCAATACCGTCGTTAGTGCCGACACAAGCATATGTTGCCGCATCTTGCTGGCTGACCGTGTTATATCCCGTATATTGCATGATTACAGCCGCTGCTTGCGGTATATCTTTACGTCCGGTCAATTGACGAAGGAATCCAGCATTGCCAAGCACTGCCGCCATACGTGCACCTGCTGAACCACCCCAAAGGGAATAACCGGAAGCGCTTACGCCCAATTCATCAGCATGGTCATATATATATAGGTAATTGCACGGGCAAGGTCTTCGTAAGCATTGTCCGGACGATAGATAAGCGCAAAAGCGTTATAGCCGAGTTTGGACAGTTCGAGGGCATGAGGAAAACTATCATGCATAGCTCCGACATACGCGAACGCCCCTCCCGCATTGCAGACGGCAAAGGGAGCGCCAGGGTTTCCACGAAAGAAGAACAGGCCCGTGTTACGTTTCTGTGGGTCAGCCTGTTTCTCTGTTTCCGTATAAATGTCAAGGAATGCGCTACCAGTATGTGCTTTCAGGTAATTGCAAATTTCGACAGTCTTTTCCGGATCTATATAGTTGTACCACACCAAACGCAGCTGTTCCAATGTCTCGCCACTCCAGTATCCTTCATTCACCGGGAAAATCAGCCGTCCCCAGTCTCCGAAAGCCGGATCGTTCATTGCATCACTGATGCGACTTGTGCGAGTGAAAGACTGTTGTTCTTCATCCGGGAAGAAAAACGGCAGGGCGTTATAGACAAACTCCACGACGGAATTGTAGTCGTGCTGCCCTCCCTCTCTCTGATGGTATGAAAAATTATGTGGGGTGAACACATCGGTCAGCTGCATACAAGCCATCGCCTGATTATGGGTCTGATAGAAGCGTGAATCCTGCGTTCCAACGGCATGCCATACGTGAAATCCGTTATCAGTTCCGTAAGGCGATGCCTGGACTACCGAAGCAAGGAACTGTGCCGTCTGCTCCGGCGCCGTCTGTCCGCCAAATGTCGTAACATGCCAACTGTCGCCACTCATCGGCAAGAAGAAGCGTTGCAGGTCAAAACAATGCTCAAAGATATACCATGTCGTAACGCTCCCCAAAGAGAATCCACCGAAAGCCCTATGGTCGCGCGAGGCCACGATACCAGCCCGATCCGTCGTCTCGGCGTATGTTGAGAAGCGACTTTCAACGGCTGGAATAAGGTCGTTTTCATACTCGTTGTAGAACACGGCGATTTCCTCACACGACTCGCCCCAGTCTTTAGCTCGGTTGTCCTTGTCCCATGTAGGAGAAACAACGATTACGGGACGGCAGTCCCCCTGCTGTATCATCCAGTCCAGTATGTTCTTCTGCGCGCCGCCCAAAGTTTCAAAAGTGTCCTCTGCCCTGCCTGTCCATCCATGCATCAGATAGATGACATCGTATGAACGGCTTTCATCATAGCCGTACGGTAGATACACATAAGCTGGTTTCCGCATAGCAGGGTGATTGTCGCGGGTATAATCTCTCAAGTCGTACTCTATCCTCACAACTTGCCCCTGCTCGGTTGCTTCCGAAAAATATTGGGCTGGGACGGATTTGGTCATCCGGATTTGAAAATTGTCATTGTCAGTTGCTCCGTTCCCGTTCATATCAATTGTAATTTCTGTCTTTTCCGTGCAGGCGCATAATCCCGTGACTATGGCTGCCATCATCATTGTCATGCAGGCCTTTCTTCCCATCGTTTCATGTAATTGCACGCCTGCAAAGTTCGCCATAATTCTTGTGCCACGTATTACAATAATTACCGCGAATGCCTGCATTTTTACGGTTAGTTAAACAAAGCACTGACACGCTTCGCTTATCCACGGACTCTTGTTACAATCACAATTACCACAATCCGATAGTTCCATATTATTCCGGCTTATTTCTTTTTCTTAGGAAATGGCAGTATTAAGGACTACGACTTATGGTTATTATACTTACCTTATCAATAGTTTGACATTTTACGTTGAGTCATTTCCTCGGCAAAGCCTGTTCGCCGATATTCCTTGGCAAGGTAACTGACATCATCCCCGGTATTCCGTCGGGCTCACGCCCAAATGCTGTTGCACGTATCGGCTGAAATAGGCGGGCGACGAGAAGTAGAACATATCGGATATGCGGACGAAAGTAAGTGACTTGTCGCGCAGCAGGCGGGGGTAAGATGGCCTGCTCGCAGCTTGGTTGAAGGAAAAGGGCCTGGATTGAATCATATGTTGAGGGTTTCATCCGTTGCAGAACAACAGCCGTTTTACCAAAGGCTGCGAAAGGTAACCTTTTTGGAAAAGCGCAGGCTTTCAGATTCCTGAAATACGCGCTCTGACGGGCGCTTTTTCCTTAGCGCGCATACCGGTCGTTGATATTGGTGTATCAATCAGTAATCTGTGTATGGACAGGCTGCGGCAGACATTGTAACTTTGCACTTGAATAAATCAACACTATTGTTTATGAAAATGAAAAAGTATTTCATCTACCTGATGATGGCATTCGCCGCTGTAACGGCCAATGCCTGTGGAAACGACGACCCTGCGCAGGAACAACCCGGAACGGAACAACCCGAAGACAACGGCACGTCCGACGTGCCGTCAGGAAACAGTAACATCCTCGTCGCTTATTTCTCCGCCACAGGCAATACGCAAACAGTGGCGCAGCACATAGCAGACATGCTAAGGGCGGATATATTCCGAATTGAGGCAGCGGATGAATACAACACGAGCCCTGATCCTTACGCAGACAGCGAAAGGATACAGGACGAAGCGTACAACAACCTGCGTCCGGATGTAAAAACGCTGCCTGAAGAAGAGGATATTGCTGCCTATGACACTATATTCGTAGGCTCACCAATCTGGTGGCACCAACCGGCAATGGTGGTATGCACATTCCTCGAGCATTACGACCTGAGCGGGAAAGTAATAATACCATTCTTTACCTATGGGGCTACAACATATTTAAATGAAGCCATGCAACGCATATATGCCTCTACTCCGGAATCAATCCATATCCCGGAAACTCTACCCGAAGATATTGACCCCGACAATATACAGGAACCACAAAACGACGACGCCGGCATTAATATGCCTGGACACAGTGAAAGCAGCGTGGGAAACTGGCTCAGAGAGATAAGAATCATCAAATAACAATCACATAAATACATTAATACAAATGAAAAATATGATTTTGCAGGCAAGCCCCTCATTCCTTTCTCGTCTCACGGAGGCAATGGATGGTCTGGAACGGTAGACGACATCGCAGGTATGGAGCCACAGGCCACGCTGGTGGACGGTTACAGTATCTCGCGCAATAACGTTGCAAGCTCGGAAAACGGCATACGTGAATGGCTTGGACAGATAGGAATGTCGGAGTAATTGATTGACAATTAATTTCAAATATATCAGATATGGACAGATTCACTTACCAATACCCCGTCCGCCAACATTTCGGCAAGGGGTGCGCCGAGAGCGCAATCAAGGAAGAAATGACCCACGTAGGCAAGAATGTACTATTGGCTTACGGAGGCGGCTCGCTGAAGCGTACAGGACTGTATGATAAAATTGTCGGCTGGCTGCACGAGTGTGGCAAAACAGTTGTGGACTTTGGAGGCATCATGCCCAACCCTACATACGACAAGGTGCTTGAAGGTGCGCGGATAGTCAGCGAGCAAGGCACCGATTTCATCCTTGCAGTGGGTGGAGGGTCGGTTATCGACTGCTGCAAGATTGTGTCGGCACAAGCCAAATTGGATGAAGATATTTGGGAAATGCAATACACCAAACATCAGTTTCCCATGGAGTTTGTACCAATGGGAGCCGTGGTTACCGCGTCCGGTACAGGTGCCGAACAAAACAACGGAGCAGTCATTACACACACTGTAAAGAAACTGAAACAGCCGCTTGTCGGAGCCTATCACTCTTTCGCAATACTGGACAGTGACCTGACAAAAACCTTGCCGATGAAGCAGGTCATCAGCGGAGCTTTTGATACGCTGAGCCACTGCATGGAGACATATATGGGACACCCGCAGGATGACAACCTCTCCGATGAAATCAACGAGGCGGTAATGCGTAACGTCATCCGAAACCTGCGTGCCATCATCGCCAACCCCGACGACGACTTTGCCCGCGGCGAGCTTATGTGGGACTCCGCCCTTGCAGAAAACAGCCTTCTGAAACTTGGCAAGCAGACCGATTTCCAGTGCCACATGCTTGAGCATGCAGTGGGAGCCTACACCAATTGTAACCACGGACAGGGACTTGCCGTCATCCATCCCGCGCTCTACCGACATCTTTTAAATGAAGGTAAAGAGAAATTAGCGCGTATGGCGGAACGTGTATGGAACGTGACTGGCGGCACAACAGTACAAACCGCAGCACTCGGTATCGACGCCCTCGAATCCTTTATCAGGGAGATTGGCTTGCCTACCCGATGGAGCGAAATGGGCATAAAGGACGAGACGGTCATGCGTGCCGCCGCCGACACATGCCTGTTAATGCCCGGCTGTTGTAAACAATTCACGAGGGACGAATTGTTTGAGATATTAAAAGAACGTATGTAACAATTTCCTAAAAAACAAAGACAATGAACTACTTATTCAAAACAATAATGTGTGGTGCAGCAACACTTATGCTGGCAGGCACATCTGTCGCTCAGACCAAGCCTGCATTTACCGAGGTAGATTTCTCTTCCATCCAAAGCCCCAACGACAATCCATTCGGAAAAGACAATGAAGATGCAAAAGGTCATCTTTTGCATTACAATACATGCCCTTTAACAAACTAAAAGGCCATCTTTTACAATGCGAAAGACGGCCTTTTATAATTCAGTTTGGCACTATTTAAAACACCGTACGTAACATACTGAAAATCAATATATTACGATTTACCTACAACAATCAGCCTACCAACAGCTCGGCTATTGTGGGATGGATGTGGGTTATGTCGTGAAGACGGTCGACAGTACAGTCCACCGCCATCAGGGCCGACACTTCCTGTACGATGTCGGCGGCATGGACGCCGCACACATGACAGCCTATTATCCTGCCGCCACTGCCTGTTATCAGCTTCAACAAACCGCCGTCTGCCTCGTCGGCAACGGCACGCCCGTTGGCACGGAACGGAGTCTTGCGGACTGAATAGTCCAACCCTGCGTCACGGCATTGCGCCTCGGTAAGTCCTACCGACGCCGCTTCGGGATTGGTGAACACGGCCGACGGCATTACGTCGAGACGTATATCATCAGGCTTTCCGATAATGCAGTTAACGCATCTCATGCCCTGCATTATGGCGGCATGGGCCAACATGCAACGCCCGTTGACGTCACCGATGGCGTAAAGGCCGTCAATGTTGGTACGCATATTATCGTCTACGGTGATACAGCCACGCTCTGTTGCCACGCCTATGGCTTCAAGGCCAAGTCCGCCGGAGTCGGCTTCACGGCCCGTCGCCACGAGTACGATGTCGGCAACGGCCTGCCCGGCCTTGCCCTTACACTCGTAATTAACTTCAAGAAGTCCGTCGGTCGTGGCGATACGGCTTACCCCGGCCTGCATTACGAACTTTATGCCACGCTTCTCCATAGCCTTGCGCACACGCCGCGAAATGTCCTGATCGTATGGGGGAAGGCATTCTTTCATGTATTCAACGACGGTTACCTCGCACCCGAAACTCCTGAACACGGAAGCGAACTCGAGACCTATCACGCCAGCGCCAATGATACACAAAGTGCGTGGAAGGGTGTTTAGTTCGAGCAAACCATCAGAGGTCATCACGCCCGGCAGGTCGAAACCTTCCACCCTTAGGGGCTTCGGGCGCGACCCCGTAGCTATTATGATATTGTCGGAACAATAATCCTCGCCGTTTACGGACACGGTATTCCTGTCCTTGAACACAGCATTGCCACGCACGAGGGTTATGCCTGGCTGTGCCATGAGTGATTCGACATCCTGCCGTAGCTTTTCCACAACGTCACGTTTACGGTTGCTTATCCTGTCGAAATCAACTTCTGGCTGAGCGCCCGTTACCAAACTGGCAGCGTCCAGCAAAGACGCATCATGGCACAAAGCCTTGGTCGGTATGCAACCGCTGTTGAGACAGGTCCCGCCTACATGCTTCCGCTCGATGATTGTTACCTCCAACCCTTGCCTGGCGGCATATACCGCCGCGTGATAACCGCCCGGCCCGGCGCCTATTATTATGAGATCAGTCTTCATCTTTAATGTATTTTAGTACCGGATGCTTGGCTGCAAGTACGTCGTCAACACGCCCTATGGGCGTATTGTGTGGCGCCCCCTTAACCAAATCTGGCTCTTCGGAGGCCTCACGGGCTATCTTGCGCATTGTGTCGATAAACAAGTCTATGGTTTCCTTGCTTTCCGTTTCCGTCGGTTCTATCATCATTGCTTCATGGAACAACAGCGGGAAATATATCGTCGGAGCATGCATGCCGAAATCAAGCAGACGCTTTGCCACATCCATCGTTGTAACTCCGGTCGTCTTGTCTTTTAGCCCGTCAAAGACAAATTCATGCTTACACAAGCCTTTTATCGGCAATTCGTAGACATCTTTAAGGCTTTCCTTTATGTAATTGGCGTTGAGCGTAGCCAACGGACCTACCATCTTGATATTCTCACGACCAAGCGTCAGGATATATGAATAAGCCTTCAGCTCAACACCAAAGTTGCCAAGAAATGCCCCTACGTGGATATCACCGTCACCTCCGGCTTCCAATTCGTACTTGTCGCCATGCTTTACCACCCTCGGTTTGGGTAAAAATTGTTCAAGTCCGGCCCTCACTCCTACCGGACCACTGCCCGGACCGCCACCACCGTGGGGCGTTGAGAATGTCTTGTGGAGGTTGACGTGCATCACGTCAAAGCCCATATCACCCGGTCGGCATGCTCCAAGCATGGGATTCAGGTTAGCTCCGTCATAATACATCAGCGCCCCGCATTCATGTACAAGCCGCGCAATCTCGGGAATTTCGGGTTCAAACAAACCAAGAGTGTTGGGATTAGTCATCATCATCGCGGCCACGGTATCGTCCAACAAGCCACGCAAGTCTGCCACGTCAACCGTCCCGTCAGCCGTACTTTTTACCTCTACCACTTCAAGTCCGCATACCGCAGCCGAGGCAGGATTGGTTCCATGGGCCGAGTCCGGCACTATGACTTTTACCCTTTTACCGTCACCACGGCTCTCATGGTAAGCCCGAATTATCATAAGTCCTGTCAATTCGCCATGCGCACCGGCAAAAGGATTCAACGTAAACTCACCCATACCGGTTATTGCCGACAGTGATTTCTGCAATCCATAATAAGCTACAAGAGCTCCTTGACATGTATTCAAAGGTTGTGCGGGATGCATTTCGGCAAATTCCTTGCGCGCGGCTATTTCCTCGTTAATTGCCGGATTATACTTCATCGTACAGCTTCCTAACGGATAAAAGCCGTTATCAACACCAAAGTTATTGCCACTCAGATTCGTATAATGACGCACAACGGTCAGTTCATCACACTCAGGCAGGTCTACGTCGGCAACCCTCCGCATACAGGATGGGAGCTCATAATCGCCATATCTGTTTTTCGGCAACGAATAAGCTTTACTTCCTTCATGCGAAAGCTCGAATATAAGTTTGCCGTAAAGTTTACTGTTCATTTCTCTGGAAAATAAGAATTACAGGTTAAGAAACTACTTACATAAATCCACCAGGCGGTCAATCTCCTCTTTGGTGCGCTTTTCCGTCACGGCGAACATCAGTATATCGTCAGCTATCTTCACGCCACCGAGAATACCATTGTCTGCCAATTTACTTTGCAAAACGTCCACATCGCCGTCATACCTCACGCAAAACTCATTAAAGAACGGATGATTATAAACAAGCGTAAAGCGCCCCGTCTTAACCAATTCGTCACAAAGATAATGCGCACCGGCATAAGAAAGGGATGCAGCCTCTTTCAAACCATTGCGTCCCATAGTAGCCATGTAGACTGTAACGAATAACGCCATGAGGCTTTCATTTGAACAGATGTTAGACGTTGCCTTCTGTCTACGGATATGTTGCTCGCGTGCCTGAAGCGTCAATACAAACGAACGGTTGCCACGGCTGTCGCGTGTCTCGCCTACAATCCTGCCCGGCATCTTACGCATAAGCTTCTCCGTGCAACACATATAGCCAACATACGGACCGCCGAACGACATCGGAATGCCAAGCGACTGTCCGTCGCCCACGGCTATATCGGCGCCCCACTCTCCCGGAGTTTTCAACAACGCAAGGTCAGCAGCTACCGAATTCATTATCAAAAGAGCTTTCTTGTCATGACAGGCTTCGGCAAAACCACCATAGTCCTCTATTATTCCATAACGGTTGGGCTGCTGTACCACAACTCCGGCAACGCCGCCTTCATCAAGCATGCGGCACATTTCATCCTTATCTGTCACACCTTCTGCATGTCCTATTATTCTTATCTTCACTCCATGGAAGTGTGCATAAGTCTTCACTACAGCCTGAATCTTAGGGTCGACAGTATCAGAAACCAGCACCGTATCAGCCTTTTTAGCCGCGGCCTTGGCCATCAGCACTGCCTCGGCGGTAGCCGTAGTGCCATCATACATCGACGCATTGGATATATCCATGCCCGTAAGACGGGCCATCATAGTCTGGTATTCAAAGATATAATGCAGTGTTCCCTGTGATATTTCAGCCTGGTAAGGCGTATAGCTTGTCAGGAATTCAGAGCGTTCAATGATATATGGTATTATCGAAGGCGTATAATGATCGTATACTCCGGCACCGGCAAAGCACGTAAGCTGCCTGTCTCCACGGCACAGAGCGTCAAAAAAACGTCTCACCTCAACCTCACTCTTGGCCTCAGGCAAGTCATATTCGCCCTTGAAGCGTATTCTTTCAGGCACGTCTGCATACAAATCGTCGAGCGACTGCACGCCGATACGGCTGAGCATAGCGTCGATATCGCCCTCTGTATGCGGAAAATACTTAAATGACATATATTTTTTATGTTATAGGTTTCCAAGGCATTAAGCCATACAAGACCATTACCTATTTATTGCAAAACTCCTCATAGGCCGCCGCGTCCATAAGATTGTCAAGGTCGCCGGTATCCGAAAGTCTCACCTTTATAATCCAATTAGCATAAGCATCTTGGTTGACGAGTTCAGGAGAATCCTCTAGCCCCTCATTAACTTCAACTACCGTGCCGCTTACAGGGGCAATAAGGTCACTTGCGGCCTTGACGCTTTCAACCGCGCCAAACTCCTCTCCGGCCTCAATATCGTCGTCAACATCGGGCATGTCTACATATACCACGTTGCCGAGAGCGTTCTGGGCATAATCGGTTATGCCGATATAACCATACTCACCTTCTATTTTCACATACTCGTGAGACTCTGAATAATAGAGTCCTTCAATAACTTTTGCCATGATATTCTTATTTTTTAGATTATTATTTCTTGTAATGTTTATCGTAAAAACGCTTCTTCACCACCGTTCCGGGAAATGTCTTTTTGCGTATTTGTACCTCAACGGCAGTGCCAAGCTTGGCGTATGCGACGTCAACAAGCGCCATACATACGCTCTTGTCGGTAGAAATTGAACGGTAACCAGTAGTAACCTTACCTACAACCTTGCCGTCTGCCACCACGTCGTAACCATGACGCGGCACAGCATGGCCTTCAAGCTCTATGCCGACAACCTTGCGGCCAACGCCTTCCGACTTCTGTTGAGCGACGGCTTCCTTACCGATAAACTCTTCTTTATCGAGCTTACAGAACATGCTAAGCCCTGCCATTACGGGACTTATGTCTCGTTCAAGCTCATTACCGTAAAGCGGAAGGCCGACCTCGAAGCGCAAAGTGTCGCGGCAACCCAGTCCACAAGGCTTGCATCGCCCGCTCGCAATAAGCTCATTCCAAAACTTATTGATAATGTTGTGGTTACCGTAAATCTCGAAGCCATCCTCTCCCGTGTATCCGGTACGGCTCAATATGATAACGTCGCCGTCAACATCGAGGGTCTTGAACGTGTAAAACACGAGTTCTTTGCACGGCAAACCGAGCACCTCCTCGACAACCTTCTCGGCTTCGGGACCTTGCACGGCAAGCTGTCCAAAATGCTCTGACACATCCTCTACCTTGACATCGAAACCTTCGGTATTGTCCTTTAACCAGGCTACGTCCTTATCCGTATTAGAGGCGTTGATGACAAGGAAGAAGCTCTCGTCACCCATCCTGTACACAAGGAGGTCGTCAACCGTTCCGCCGTCAGGATAAAGCATCATGCCGTAGAGCACCTGCCCCGCACCGATGGCATTGACATCATTGGTAAATATATGGTTAACGTAGCGCAAGGCGTCCTTTCCCGTAACGACGACCTCGCCCATGTGTGACACGTCGAACACGCCGCATGCCGTACGCACGGCGTTATGTTCGTCGATGATTGACGAATACTGTATTGGCATGTCATAGCCTGCAAAAGGCTGCATCAGTGCCCCAAGGGCCACGTGCTTGCCGTAAAGACATGTTCTTTTATTTTCCATAAATATTATATTTGTTGACAAGTTTCTTACAGAATAAAGTTTTTCAAACGGTTAAACTATCTCCGTCGTGCATTAACTAATCACCGTCGCCGCACAGCAGGTCGACAAAATCCTCTTTACGAAGGTTCATAATGTAATCTTCCGTATGGTCCGGTAATGCGAGTGCAACCGCCTCACGGGTCAGTACTACGTTATTAAGGCATGCCAATAGACCGCCATCAACATCGCCCGTAACAAAGAAATCGCCATTGAGGGTCACGCTCTTGATTACCGTACCTTTAACGTCAATAAGCGCTTCAAGCTCTCCCACCCCGTCAATCCTGCACCGTCTGGTCAGCGTGTGGCGCGGATTATTACCGTAAATGAAATCGGGCGAGAGGTAAACCTCACGTTCTATCCTCTCTATTTCCTCAACGTCAGCCTGTGTCAAGACATGCTCGCCGTCACACAGAGTACGCCGTATGTCAGCCTTGAAGTCGTCAATGCTTACGTCAATATAGTCTTTCAACAATGCCACACGCCGGCGCACGCTGTCCACACCGTTGCTCGCCAGCTTCTCTCCCGGCGGCGTTATGCTGCGCGTCATGTTGTCCATGTCGGTATCAAAAAGCATTGTGCCGTGTACAATGTTACGGCCGGGTATGTGATAAAATGCCGTGCCCGACACCTTCCTGCCTTCTATCAGGATGTCGTTACGGCCGTCGGCTGTCGCCTCGACGCCCATTCTTCTGAGCATAAGCACCATCATCTGCATGTAGCGGTTGAACGTAAGGCCCACGTTGTCGCCACCTGTTATGAACGAGAACATCACGTTGTCATTGTCGGCATACACGCAACCGCCGCCGCTCTTTCGCCTGAACATGCCTATGCCGTGGCTCCGGCAATAATCTACGTTTACCTCATTGCTTACAAGCTGGTTGCGCCCGAACACTACGGAAGGCTCAACCTGCCAGTAAAACAGGCAGTCGTCGGCCGTGACGTTACGCGCCACAAATTCCTCCATGGCTAAATAAAACGACACTTTTCGTATCTTTTCTTCAGGCAAAGCAACGTATAACATTCCGTTTTTCAAGTTATATCAGGCACAATGTGTCAAAAGGTTACGGCAGCGCCATTACGGCACGTCTTACCGTGTTACAAAGATAACAATTTAATCGTAACGGGCGAATGAAATACTGATAAAAATTCAACCTGAAAATAATTTGCGGCGCATAAAATACGCATAGAAAAACAATTGCTTTCCAATTGACGGCAAACAGCATTCCCAAAGGCCGCATTTTACACGCTAAAATGCCATATTTTGACCCACGAAAGACGGCATTTTATAACGCACTGAGAATCAAGATATTACAAAAACCGCCACATAGTATCTCGTAAACGGCCTTGAAACGGCATACACAGAGATATGAATGACATATTATATTAATGCCTTTATAACGGCAAGATAATAAAATAAGTCGCGGATTTCTTGCTGTTTCAGTAACTTTATGTTATCTTTGTACCTGTTAAGCTTCCTTTACAATAAAGGTTAAAGCAAACTTACATAATCATAAAACGAACAAAGAAATATGAAAAGCGACCCTAAAGACTGTCTCTATTGCCAGAATAACGAGACACAACACAACCTGATGATAGAGGTTGCGAAACTGAGTGTATCACGCCTGTTCATCTTCAAGGAGCAGACATACCACGGCCGTTGCCTCGTGGCTTACGACAAGCATGTTGACGACATCAACCTGTTAAGCGACGAAGAACGCAACGCCTTCATGGCCGACGTTGTACGCGCGACACGCGCCATGCAGAAAGTATTTAACCCGGTAAAAATAAACTACGGCGCATATTCGGACACGTTGTCACACCTGCACTTCCATCTCGTGCCGAAATACGAAGGTGGACCGGACTTCGGCGGAGTGTTCCGCATGAATCCGCAGGAAGTATACCTTACAGATAAGGAATACGCCGACATGGCCGAAGCATTGAAAAAAGAACTATGATAAATTAAGAATTAAATACCTATATTTCTTAACTCTTAATTCTTTAATTTAATGAGAATAGACATAATCACTGTTTTGCCCGAAATGCTTGAGGGTTTCGTACACGAGTCAATACTGGCCAGGGCACAAAAGAAAGGCCTGGCCGAGATACACCTGCACAACCTGCGCGACTATTCGGACGACAAATGGCGGCGGGTGGACGACTATCCATACGGAGGGTTCGCAGGCATGGTAATGAGATGTGAACCTATTGACAACGCCATAACGGCGCTTAAGGCAGAACGTGAGTATGACGAAGTAATCTTTACGTCGCCTGACGGCGAGCAGTTCGACCAGCATATAGCCAATGACCTGTCGCTGAAAGGTAACCTTATTATTTTGTGTGGCCACTACAAGGGTATTGACCAGCGCATACGTGACCATCTCATCACGCGCGAGATAAGCATAGGCGACTATGTCCTCACAGGCGGCGAACTGGCCGCTGCAGTGATGGCCGACGCCATAATAAGGCTCGTACCCGGAGTAATCAGCGATGACCAGAGCGCGCTGTCGGACTGTTTCCAGGACGACATGCTCTCCGCCCCCATCTACACCCGTCCCGCCGAATACAAGGGGTGGCGTGTGCCCGACATTCTGTTGAGCGGCAATGAGGCAAAGATAAAGGATTGGGAGATAGAACAAAGTTACGAACGCACAAAACGACTGCGTCCCGACCTGCTCAAGGATTAATATTAATGACGTATAGCCAGCAGGCCAAATGCCGACAAATTAACGGAGAGACGGGAAGGGAAACACTTTTGGTTAACAATCAATCTAACGTTTAACAAATAAAACTTTCATTTATGGAAAACATCAAGAAACTACCGTCATTAACCCTTGGAGAATCCATCAAATCGGTACTTGGTAACCTTACAAACTTCAAAGGACGCGCACGCCGCAGCGAATTGTGGTGGTATTGGCTGGCATATTTCATCGTAATGATGGTGCTGGCATTTGTGCTCGGCGCATTTCCCGTAGTACTTTCAGTAATAGCATTCCTGCTCCAGTTAACCACATGGTCGGTCACCGTACGCCGTCTTCATGACCGCGGGCACAGTGGATGGTGGGTGGCTACTTCTATTATCATTGGCCTCATAAGCAACATCTACATCATGCAAAGCGGATATTACGAGGCTATGTCGACAATAAACCCCAATATCGAGGAGGCAACGGAAGTATTGCGCGGACCGGTATTTCCCACTTTAGGCTTTTTGTCATTCATCGTGAATATCACTATTTTCGTATTCTGCGTACGTGACGGCAAACCCGAGGACAATAAGTACGGCCCGTCTCCGAAGTACGTACCCAATGAATTAGCTGACGAGTAACAATCTTTAGCAGACAAGATAAAAGCAGACGAGCAAATAAGGAGATTTGCCCGTCTGCTTGTACCTTGTCTACTGAAAAATCACTTCTTGTCTGCTCTCTATTAAAGATATTCTTTGCAGAATTTCTCTCCCAACTCCAGCCCTTCTTCATACAAAAGCTCAAGTTTGTCGATGTCTTTTTCCATACGCCCAACATTGACAGGACGTTCAGGCCGTATGCAGACAATACGTCCTTGGCTCTCAAGTTCCTCAATCATAGCAAGCTGCCGGTTGTACGCCTCACACCGATGACTTAAGGCAACACGTAGCTTAGGGTAGTTCTTATATATGAAATGAGGTATTTTACGGTCTTTCTCTGTCGTACGGAAACCGTAATTACGTGTCAACACGACTACATTATGCTCATGACCACGCTCCATAGCACGTCCAACAGGTATGCTGTCCACTACCCCGCCGTCAAGCATCGGTACGCCGTCAACATCTACAATCTTGCAGACATACGGCAGACTGCTGCTTGCCTTAACGATGTCAAGTAATCGCTGGCGGTCATGTTTCTCCGTAAGGTAACACGCTTGGCCTGTCAGGCAATTAGTCGTTACCATCTCGAACTCGTCGGGATTGCCGAAAAACGCATCAAAATCATAAGGCAACAATGTATTTGGAAAATCATCATAAAGCAGCTTGCGGTCAAAAACACACCCCTGTGTCACCAAATGTCGCAAGCCGATATATTTATATCTGGCAAGATAATCAATGTTGGAAATACGGGCCCTACGTATCTGCCGGCTCATATACGACAGTCCGTTACAAGCACCTGCCGACACGGAAACAACATAATGGAAATACAATTCATTCTTCATGAACGCATCAAGCACTCAACTCGTAAATACCCCGCGCATGCCGCCTCCCTCAAGAACAAGCCCCGTATTTCGGTCTATCCGCATAAAACTTTATTAAAAACAAAGGCAAAATTAATGATTTTAAGACAAAATTGCATATCTTTGCAACCAAAAGAGCCTGATTTTAACAGTTTCGTAACCATGCGCCTGACAATAATTCAAAAAACTTGCGCATTAACGGACAATGATTAAATGGGTATCTTGCCAAAATAATACTTTGAAGATATGTTCAGTAAAGAAACTTATGTTAACCGCCGTACCGAACTGAAAAAGCTCGTAAAGAAAGGAGTAATCCTACTTTTCGGCAACAATGAATCCCCAGTAAACTATCCTTCAAACGGCTACTATCCGTTTCGTCAGGACTCTTCGTTCCTTTACTATTTCGGAATCAACCGTGACGGACTTGTCGGTATCATCGACATTGACGAAGACACGGAGACCATCGTAGGCAATGACATCGACATTGAAGATATCGTTTGGTTCGGTTCCGTTGACAGTGTAAAGGAACTTGCCGCAAGCGTAGGCGTCAGCAAAACGGCACCTATGAAACAGCTTCAGGTAATATGTAACGAGGCCCTTAGACAACATAAGCCCGTACATTTCCTTCCTCCGTACAGGTTTGACACAAAACTGCAAATCTTCGACCTGCTCGGCATACATCCTAACCAACAGAAAGAGGCAGCGTCGCTTGAACTTATCAACGCTGTAATAACAATGCGTTCAACGAAGGAACAGCAGGAAATAGACGAAATAGAAAACGCTTGCTCAATAGGATACAAAATGCACACTACGGCAATGCGTCTAACAAAACCGGGCCTGACGGAAAAATACATAGGTGGACAGGTTGACGGCGTAGCGCATTCATACGGTGCAATGGTAAGTTTCGCAACAATCTACACACAGCATGGCGAAATTATGCACGGCGCTCCACGATGGGATGAGCTACAGGACGGACGGCTCGTGTTATGCGATGCAGGAGCCGAAAACCGCAACAATTATTGTTCGGATAATACGAGAACATATCCCGTCAATGGAAAATTCACCCAACGCCAACTCGACATATACAGTATTGTTGAAGCCTGTCATGACTACGTTCTTAACGTAGCCAAACCAGGAGTGCGATATAAAGACGTACATTTAGCCGTATGCAGACTCATGGCAGGTAAACTGAAAGAGCTTGGACTGATGAAGGGCGATGTCGACGAAGCCGTCAATGCAGGGGCGCACGCAATGTTTCTACCCCACGGATTAGGACATATGATGGGTATGGACGTACACGATATGGAAGGTCTCGGGCAAATATACGTCGGATTTGACGAAGAGACACGTCCCTCTACACAATTCGGCACTAACGCATTAAGGATGGGACGCCGGCTGGAAGAAGGCTTTGTAGTGACCGATGAACCGGGTATATATTTCATTCCTGACTTGATTGACGACTGGAGGGCAAAAGGACTCCACACCGATTTCATTAATTATGATATACTCGAAACATACAAGGACTTTGGCGGAATACGAATAGAAGACGACGTTCTGATAACAGCAGACGGTTGCCGTTTCCTCGGAAAAGAACGCATACCTTACCATCCTAAGGACGTAGAAGAATTCATGGCAAACAATTAAACAAATAAATAAAAATAAAAAACATGAGAAAACTATTTGCAATGATGTTGCTGGCCTGCATCACGGCAGGAGCAAACGCACAGGAGAAAAAAGCCTCCGAAGACAAGAACAAAGCCGTGTTTACAACAATCAAGGCTAACCCCATTACAAGTATCAAAGACCAAAACCGTAGCGGAACTTGCTGGGCATATTCAACGCTGAGCTTCCTCGAGAGTGAAATCTTGAAGAATACAGGCAAGACATACAACCTCTGCGAAATGTTCATCGCCAACAAAGATTACATGGACCGCGCCATCGTGACCGTAAGAATGCACGGCGACAGCCAGTTCTCACAAGGCGGAAGCTTCGAAGACGTTGTAACAATAATGCAGAACTACGGAATATGCCCAGAAGAAGCCATGCCTGCTCCAGGAACCCTTACAGGAGACTCTCTCGCTAACTTTGATGAGTTCTTTGGCGTAATGGAACCTTATGTTGCAGCCGTAGCAAAAAGTAAGGCCAAAAAGATATCACCACAATGGAAAAAGGGACTACAAGGCATTATCGACGCTTATCTTGGAGCATGCCCTGAGAAATTTACGTATGAAGGAAAAGAATATACTCCGAAGGAGTTTGCCGCAAGCCTGGGCCTCAATCTTGACGACTATGTATCAATAACCAGCTACACTCACCATCCATTCTACACTCAGTTCCCAATCGAAATACAAGACAACTGGCGCTGGGCACAGTCCTACAACGTACCGATGGATGAACTGATGAAAATCATCGACAATGCAATAAACGAAGGTTATACAGTTGCATGGGGTGGCGATGTTACAGAGGACGGTTTCACACGCAAAGGTCTCGGTATAGCCTATGACGTAAAGAAAGCACGCAGCATGGCTGGCACTGACGCAGACCGTTGGTTCAAACTCTCTGCAACAGAGAAGAGAAGCAAGCTCGATTCTCTCGGAATTGACGCTCCTGAGATTGTTCCAACACAGGAAATGCGCCAGGAAGCATTCGACAGCTGGGAAACAACGGATGACCACGGAATGCACCTATACGGTATTGCAAAAGACCAGAACGGCCGTGAATATTACATGGTTAAGAACTCATGGGGTGAATACGGCGACTACAAAGGTACGTGGTACATGACAAAGAACTACGTGGCTTACAAGACAATGAACATTATGGTCAACAAAAACGCCATTCCAAAAGATATCCGCAAGAAACTCGGTATCTGATTCATAAAAAAGAATACTTGACTACAGAACGGAGAATTATGGCCTATCCTGATGAATTACAGGGTACAAGACGTGCCATAATTCTCCTTTTTTTATTCCCAATTACCAACACATACACCTCCAAATTCCATATTTTCCAACGTAAAGGGCCTTTTTCTTGTTTTTTTCTTTGTAACTTTACACGCACTTTTGTCAAAGGCAAAAGTCCTGGAACAGAAAAAACAAAAAACGATATAATGCATTTCAAATGGAATTACGAGCAACCGACATCAGAACAAACAAGGGAGGCTGAGGAATTATCCACCAAGATTGGAATAAGTCCCATACTTGCCGAAATACTTATAAAACGTGGTATTACGACAGAATCAGCCGCAAAACGGTTCTTCCGTCCACAGCTCAACGACCTCATAAACCCATTCCTGATGAAGGACATGGACGTGGCCGTAGACAGACTGAACGACGCAATGGGCCGCAAGGAACGTATCATGGTGTACGGCGATTATGACGTTGACGGGTGTACAGCCGTTGCACTCGTCTATAAATTTTTGCAACAGTTTTATTCTAACATTGACTATTACATCCCCGACCGTTACGACGAAGGATATGGAGTAAGCTATAAAGGGATTGAATACGCCAAGCAGACAGGTGTTAAACTCATCATTATCCTTGATTGCGGAATAAAGGCAAACGAGGAGATAGCTTATGCCAAAAGCCTCGGCATAGACTTCATCATCTGCGACCATCATGTGCCGGACGAGGAGATGCCGCCAGCAGTAGCTATCCTCAATCCCAAACGCAGCGATGACACATATCCCTTCAAACACCTTTGCGGATGCGGGGTTGGCTTCAAATTCATGCAGGCGTTCGCCAAGAATAACGGCATTCCGTTCTCACGGCTTCTGCCCTTATTGGATTTCTGCGCAGTGAGCATTGCCGCAGATATTGTACCTGTAGTCGAGGAGAACCGCATACTGGCATTCCACGGTCTAAAACAGCTGAACCAAAACCCAAGCGTAGGCCTGAAAGCGATTATCGACATTTGTGGACTTAGCGGACGCACGCTTACCATGAGCGACATTGTATTCAAAATCGGACCGCGCATAAACGCTTCCGGCAGAATGGAAAATGGACGGGAAAGCGTTGACCTGCTTGTAGAAAAAGACTTCAGCCAGGCTTTGAAAGAAGCTAAACACATCAACGAATACAACGAGTTGCGCAAGGACATAGACAAACAAATGACCGAGGAGGCCAACCAAATAATATCAAGAATAGAAAGCCAAAAGCGCCATTCCAGCATTGTACTGTATGACGAGAACTGGAAAAAAGGTATAATAGGCATTGTCGCGTCACGACTTACTGAAATATACTTCCGCCCTACAATAGTACTGACACGCGAAGACGACCTCGCCACTGGTTCGGCAAGAAGCGTCACCGGTTTCGACGTATACTCGGCAATCAAAAGTTGCCGCGATATACTGATCAACTTCGGAGGCCACACATACGCGGCGGGACTAACCCTTAAATGGAAAGATGTTCCTGAGTTCCGCAGGCGTTTCCAGCATTATGTCGACGAGCATATACAACCGGAACAGACCGAGGCAACGCTTGACATCGACGCAATGATAGACTTCAAGGACATTACACGTAAACTGCATGCCGACTTAAAGAAGTTCGGGCCGTTCGGTCCGATGAACCAGAAACCGCTGTTCTGCACTACTGATGTCTATGACTTCGGAACGAGCAAAGTGGTGGGGCGAGAGCAGGAGCACATCAAGCTTGAACTTGTCGACTCAAAATCAAACAACGTAATGAACGGCATTGCCTTCGGACAAAGCGGCTCGGCACGTTACATCAAATCTAAACGAAGCTTTGATATCGCATACACCATAGAGGACAACGTTTTCAAACACAATGGCGTACAGCTGCAAATCGAGGACATAAGACCATCTGAAGAATAATTAAGAATTAAGAGTTAAGAATTAAGAAAAAATGAATGTCTTTGACGGCAATGGATATTTTCTTAATTCTTAACTCTTAATTCTTAATTTCCACGCCTATGGACAAATATCTCCGGATACTAAAAGAATATTGGGGCTACGATGATTTCCGCGGAATACAGCGTGAAATCATCGAGAGCATAGGTGCCGGACACGACACGCTCGGACTTATGCCTACAGGCGGCGGCAAGTCGCTTACATTCCAGGTGCCAGCCTTGGCCACTGGAGGTGTATGCATCGTAATCACCCCGCTTATCGCCCTGATGAAGGACCAGGTAGACCATCTGCGCCAAAGAGGCATAAGGGCGGCGGCCGTCTACTCCGGAATGCAGCACGCCGACGTAATTACGACACTTGAAAACGCCATCTTCGGCGGAGTGAAAATACTGTACGTATCGCCCGAAAGGCTGTCGTCCGAACTTTTCCAGAAGAAACTCAGCCACATGAAAGTGAGCTTCATCACCGTTGACGAGGCCCACTGCATAAGCCAATGGGGCTATGATTTCCGTCCTTCATACCTTAAGATAAGCGACATAAGGCGCATAAAGCCCGACGCGCCGATACTCGCACTAACAGCAACAGCCACTCCACGCGTGGTAGACGACATCCAGGCATGTCTCGGATTCAGTCGTGACAACGTGTTCAGGATGAGTTTCGAGCGCAAGAACCTGGCCTACATCGTAACCAAGACGAGCAACAAAATGGGCGAGACGCTACGCCTGCTCAACAGCATCGACGGTTCGGCAATAATCTACGTGCGCAGCCGTAAACGCACGAAAGAGACGGCGCAAGCCCTCATTAAGGCCGGTATAAGCGCCACGTTCTACAACGCCGGACTTGAAACTGCCGTACGCGACACTCGCCAGAAGCAATGGCAGGAGGACAAAACACGCGTAATGGTGGCCACCAACGCATTCGGTATGGGAATAGACAAGCCCGACGTTCGTCTCGTGATACACATCGACTGTCCAGACTCGCCGGAAGCCTACTTTCAGGAGGCTGGGCGTGCCGGGCGCGACGGCAAGCCGGCATACGCTATACTGTTGTACGACGGCAACGACAAAGCCAAACTAAAGCGTCGCATTGACGAGACTTTCCCCGACAAAGACTACATACGCAAAGTGTACGAACACCTTGCCTACTTCTATCAGATAGGCATAGGCAGCGGCGGCGGGTGCCGTTTCGAGTTCAACATCGAGCGGTTCTGCCAGTACTTCAAGCATTTTCCTGTGCCAGTCGACTCGTCACTCAAGATTCTATCGCGCGCCGGATATATCGACTACGAGGACGGCCGCGATGACATGTCACAGGTGAACATACTGACGGGAAGGGAGGAACTATACCGGCTGGACAGCCTCAGCGACAACGAAAATACCGTGATTACAGCGTTACTGAGGAATTACGGCGGTTTGTTCACCGACTTCTGCTATATCGAGGAAAGCCTCATCGAGCAACAAACAGGACTGTCGCGCGACAGCATTTACATGATACTGAAAAACTTGACACAGCGAAACATCATACGCTACATACCACGGAAAAAGATACCGCACATCCGCTATCTGCAAAGGCGGGAGGAAGCCGAACGCCTGGTGTTCTCCAACGATATATACGACGACCGCAAGCGCGAGTACACCGAGCGCATTGATGCCATGATAAGCTATGCCGAGAACGACTACGTATGCCGCAGCCGACAGTTGCTGGGGTATTTCGGCGAGATGCGCACTGACGACTGCGGACAGTGCGACGTTTGCCGCGCACATGGCATGAACACGGACAGCAAAGGGGAGATTAGCGCCGCAAAGGCCGGGATAATGGCCGCGCTGGCCGACAAGGCAATGCATTCGGTAACCGACATTACGCTTACCGGCATTGCCAACGATATTATAAAAAAGGCCATAGCCGATCTCGTCTGCGAAGAGAAGGTACACATAAAGGACGGGAAACTGGCCATACGCCACAATACCTGACGGCGTATCCGATCCGGCCGCCGCCCGCTTGCATGGCAAGCCGTTATTACCAAGCGGCAAAAACACGGATACGCATTAAGTCCCACACTACCATACGCCTATATTACACTTTGTCCACGAAACAAGCCCAGCCACTTACACTTTGAAAAACGTTGACGCTGTAGAACGGGCGCGGCCTAAAATTTCTTTCCGATTGACTTAAATACGCCAATCTGGCGTGTGCAACCGTAAATCATTGCACTAATTGCGGTTACACACGCCAGCCGTTTTTTGTGCAATGAAAAACGGCCTTTTTCGCTCGGAAAAACCATGTTTTTCGTTGAGAACACTATGCTTTCTCATCGAGAAAACTATCTTCCAGCAATGCGAAAGCTATCTTCCCGCAACGAGAAAGCATAGCGTACTCAATTTAACAAATAATTCTTTACGCGCAAAAGAACAGTTTTGCTAATTCGGCATGGCATTTTCCCAAAATACGTTTCCAGATTGCGCAAGAACCGTAAACTTTCCTCAATGACAATTTGCTACGCTTCAGGCAAATCCGATTGACAAACGCGCGCAGACCATAAGGTAACAAAACAAATGGCGCAAAGCCGTTAGCCTTGCGCCGTTACGCCGCTACACTAAGGCAGCGGCAACATTCCGACAAACCCATTAATTGTTCTCCGGGCGCAGCTTGCGCACCGTTGCGCCTGCCTGCCACATCTCACTTTCACGCATTTGGCGCAGCTCCTCGTTCAACTTGTCACGATAGTCGGGCTTCGAGTTGCTGTCGATGGAGATTTGCGCCTCGTTGCCTGACTTTACTGAAAGGTAGAGCCACTCCATGACGGGCTTGATAGCCTCACGGAAGCGCGGCGCCCAGTCGAGCGCGCCACGCTGCGCCGTTGTGGAGCAGTTAGCGTACATCCAGTCCATACCCTTGGCTCCGAACAACGGGCCGAGGCTCTGTGTAAGCTCCTCGACAGTCTCGTTGAAAGCCTCCGAAGGCGAATGTCCGTGCTCGCGCAGCACTTGGTACTGAGCCTCAAGCAGTCCCTCGATAGCTCCCATAAGCGAACCACGCTCGCCTGTAAGGTCGCTCGTAGCCTCGCGCTCGAACGTAGTCTTGAACAGATAGCCTGCCCCGATACCTATACCGAAAGCTATAGTGCGCTCCTCGGCACGTCCGGTAGCATCCTGATAAACGGCATACGAGCAGTTAAGCCCCCTGCCCTCGCAGAACATAGTACGCAACGACGTACCCGAACCCTTGGGCGCTACCATTATGACATCAATGTCCTCCGGCGGCACAACACCCGTGCGGTCGCTCCAGTTGATAGCGAAGCCGTGCGAATAATACAGAGCCTTGCCCTTTGTAAGGTATGGTTTTACCTTCGGCCAAACCGATATCTGCCCCGCGTCGGACAGCAGCATGCATATTATCGTGCCCTTTTCGGCCGCCTCTTCAAGCGAAAAGAGCGTCTTGCCGGGCACCCATCCGTCGGCCACAGCCTTGTCATACGTCTTGCCCTCGCGCTGGCCGACGATTACGTTAAAGCCATTGTCGCGCAGGTTGCACGCCTGGCCGGGGCCCTGAATGCCGTAGCCAAGCACGGCGATGGTCTCGTCTTTCAACACCTCGCGCGCCTTCTCCAATGAAAACTCCTTACTGGTGACAACCGTTTCGATAACGCCACCGAAATTCATTTCTGCCATAATCCTTTTTGTTTTATAATGTATTGTTAAACGTTATATTACCACTCTCATCCGCAACCGCTGCTTAAGTAAAGGCAATCATGCTGCGGCACACCTCCGTCTCGCCGTCATCTCCGGGAGTGCTCTTGGTTATCCGCACGCAGACGGCGCCGTCGACAACATCCTCACGGTAAAAGTTAAGCGTATCGCCATAATGGCTTTCAGCCACGTAGGCTATGTCAAACCGCCGCACCCGATGTTCCCTATACCAATCCAAGCCGAACAAATCAAGCACATGCTCAATGTACTTCACGCTGTTGATATGCCCATTGACGTCCACGTCGCTGTAATGCGTGGGCAATGAAGCCACACGGCACGCATCTTTTCCTATCTTTACGCGTGACAGCGAAGCGATAGGACAAACCCTTTCCGTTTCAACATAACGCGCAATCTCGCCTCCGCCAAGGTCTGGAATATTCAATGGCTGACGGGTATCTGTGTCAATAAGTGCCCAGATACTCCGCCCATAGCCATAAAGGCGGTTATCATCGGCAGCGTCGACAATACGGAAATTACGGTTGGTAAAGTACCTCATCACCCCTTCAATCCACGTTTCTACGCTGAACCTCGCGTATTCCGGCGGCATTTCCTCCATCTCCACGGCAAGTCGTGACAGCACCCATGTCTTGTGTTCCGGATTCAGTTGGGGCATGCCGAAACCTCTGTCTGTAGCATGAAAGTCGGCCGCGTTGAGCAGATGGTTGCCCAAATGTCCCATTGATAACCGTTTGGAGAAATCACAATGGAACGGCTCGGCCATAAAATCGTATCGTCCCGTCCTGTCAAGCATTTTTCTTCCTGTTTTGCTCCTGCATTTCAAGAAAATCACTAACCTGTTCAACAGTGCTGCGCGTAATGGCTATACGTCCGCTACGGGTGTACTGAAGCACACAATTAAACTTGTCGAGCGCAAAGTACAAGGCCGTTATATCTTCGGTAACACCGCTCAGCATCACACTGCAGAACGTCGGATTGACCTCTACTATACGGGCATCAGCCTTCCTGATAGTCCTCGAAATATCCGGATTGTCAAGAACCTCCGGCGTTGACAACTTATAAAGTCCAACCTCACGGATGAACAGCTGGTCGTCTGTATAATAGTCGGCCTTGATTACGTCAATCTTTTTCTCTATCTGCTTGGTTATCTTTATTATCTGGTCCTCATCGCTCCATGCTGTTATCGTGTACTTATGCACCCCCTCAATGCTCGAGGCCGACACGTTAAGGCTCTCGATGTTGACCTGCCTACGGGTGAAAACCGCCGTTATCTGATTAAGTATTCCGGCTATGTTTTCCGAGTACACCAACAGTGTGTACAGCTTTTTATCGGTTGTTTCCATATATTCTTATGTGTAGTCAAAGTTCCTGAAGGACGGCTAACGCCATTACACCTTGACGGCCAATGCCTATTTACCTTGCAGCGTTGCCACCGCCTGGCCACGGCCATTACGTAATCAAACCTTCAGGCTCCTTTATTTATCAACTTTATATCTCTAACATCATCTCGCCTACTGGACATCCAGGCGGCGTCATCGGCAGTATGTTTTCCTCCTCTTTTACAGCGCACTCCAGCAGATACGGGCCTTCGGTAGCAAGCATTCTTGCCACTTCATCCTTCAGTCTGTCACGGTCAGCTACAAAAGAATAGCTTATCCCATAGCCCGCGCATATCTTTCCGTAATCAGGATTCTGCATACGGGTGAACGAACGGCGCTTGTCAAAGAACATATCCTGCCATTGCCTTACGTTACCAAGATAATTATTGTTCATCAATATAATCTTGACAGGCGCATGCTGCTCCATTATCGTACCCAATTCATGTATGCTCATCTGTAATCCGCCGTCGCCCGTAAACATGCAAACGGTACGGTCTGAGGCGCCGAAAGTTGCCCCGATGGCAGCAGGAAGGCCATATCCCATCGTGCCAAGACCGCCACTGCTGACAATGGAACGCTTCTTATTATACTTGAAATAACGGCATGAAAACATCTGGTTGAGACCTACGTCGTTTACCAATACAGCATCGCCGTGGGTCGCCTCGGCCACTGCGTTTACAACCTCGCCCATCAACAACGGTCCTTCCTCTGGATGTATGGCCGGACGTATAACTTTCTCAAATTCCTTTTCATACAATGGAACAAAGCTGTCGAGCCACTCTTTATGCTCACGCTTCTCCAGAAGCGCCGTTATTGCGGGCAGAGACACCTTGCAGTCTGCCACTACAGCCACATCCGTCTTAACGTTCTTGTCTATCTCAGCCTTGTCAATATCAAGATGTATTATTCTTGCCTGCTTTGCGAATGTGGAGACATCACTTATCACACGGTCACTGAAACGCATCCCGATTGCAATAAGGACATCGCACTCCTGCTCCTTTATGTTCGGAGCATAATTACCATGCATACCCAACATGCCGACATTCAGAGGATGATCGGTTGGCAATGCGGAAAGTCCCAACAGTGTACGGCCTGCAGGTATGCCACCTTTCTCAAGAAAGTCTACCAGCTCTTGCTGTGCGTTACCAAGTTCAACACCCTGTCCCACTAACGCCAGCGGCTTCTCTGAATGGTTAATCAGCTCTGCCGCACGCCGCACCGCCTCCTCATTTAGAGTTGGATAAGCGACATAACTGCGCACAAAATCCACCTCGCAGGGCTTGTATTCCGTAGTCTCTATCTGTGCATTCTTCGGAAAATCAAGCACAACCGGACCTGGCCTTCCTGACCGGGCAATATAAAACGCACGGCTAACAGCCCACGCAATATCCTCTGCACGACGTATCTGGTAGCTCCATTTACTGATAGGTTGGGCCACACCGACAAGATCTACTTCCTGAAATGCGTCCGTGCCCAATGCCGATACTCCTACCTGTCCGGCAATAACCACTATCGGGGTAGAATCCATCATTGCGTCAGCTACGCCTGTCAGAGTATTCGTGGCACCGGGACCGCTCGTCACGAGACACACACCTACGTCACCGCTCACTCTTGCATAACCTTCGGCGGCATGCGCAGCAGACTGTTCGTGACGCACCAAAATGTGCTCAAAAGCTTTCTTTTCCCCGCGCGTATAATCATAAAGAGTATCAAAAACCGGCATTATGGCACCGCCAGGGTAACCGAAAATAGTCTTCACACCCTCGGCTTTCAACGCCCTCATAAGGGCCTCTGCTCCGGTAATTACTTCTGTTGGCATAATATCTATTAATGTTTTTATCTATAGTAATAAAGCAGCAAGAAAGAAAAAAGTAAAACAGAATACACCAAGTTGTTTATCCGCAACGTAAAGAAACAAGCATTACACACCTCATGGCATATATACTTTACCATTTCTTCCATTACACTTATCACTCAATCAATTATCCTCACTCCTCCTTTATCGGCCGAACTCACGCTTTGGGCGTAAGCACGCAAGGCCTTGCTAACCTCACGTTTACGTGTCATAGGACGCTGTACCCTCGACGCAAGCTCATCGTCACTGAGCCTTACATTGATAGAACGGTTGGGAATGTCTATCTCGATGATGTCACCATCAACTATCTTGCCTATATTTCCGCCTGCCGCAGCTTCAGGAGAGATGTGTCCTATACTTAGGCCCGACGTTCCCCCACTAAAGCGTCCGTCAGTAATCAGGGCGCATTCCGTTCCGAGATGCATACTCTTTATATATGAAGTAGGATAAAGCATCTCCTGCATTCCCGGACCGCCCTTTGGCCCTTCATGGGTTATTACAACGCAATCGCCACTCTTGACTTTTCCGCCGAGAATGCCCTCACAGGCGTCTTCCTGCGAATCGAACACCTTGGCAGGACCACTGAACTTCCAGATTGACGGGTCTACACCGGCCGTCTTGACCACACATCCATCCTGGGCGATGTTACCGAAAAGCACGGCCAAGCCGCCATCCTTTGTGTAAGCATGCTCAATATCACGTATGCAACCATTGACACGGTCGGTATCAAGCGTACCCCATCGCTCGTTTTGCGACCCCATACGAGTGGAGAACCTACGCCCCGGAGCGCTCTGGTAAATACGGTCGGCCTCAGGATTAACATCGCCCACCGTTATGTCATACATTCTAAGTTGCTCACCGAGCGTCTTTCCATCCACTCTCAACACGCTGCCGTCAATCAATCCACCCTTGGAGAGTTCGTTCATTATACCGAAGATACCTCCTGCGCGGTTGCACTCCTGCACACTGTATTTCTGCGTGTTCGGAGCCAGCTTACACAGACAAGGCACCTTGCGGCTGAGCATGTCGATATCGCTCATCTTGAAATCGGCACCCGCCTCTTGCGCGACGGCAAGCAAATGCAACACTGTATTGGTACTTCCGCCCATGGCGATGTCAAGCGTCATGGCATTAAGGAATGCCGCGCGTGTAGCTATATTACGCGGAAGCACGCTTTCATCACCATCCTCATAATACTTAATTGCGTTGGTAACTACTTGCCGTGCGGCGTCCTTAAACAGACATATGCGGTTTTCATGCGTTGCAAGAATCGTTCCGTTTCCAGGCAAAGCGAGGCCTATCGCTTCAGTAAGCGAGTTCATCGAATTGGCTGTAAACATACCTGAACAGCAGCCACACCCCGGACAAGCGCTTCGTTCTATCTCGCTTATTTCCTCATCCGTTACGCTTGGATCGGCCCCTTTGACCATTGCCGTTATCAAATCGGCATTTTCATTGCGCCACCGGCCGGCCTCCATCGGACCGCCGCTGCAGAATACTGTAGGAATGTTAAGCTGCATGGCAGCCATAAGCATGCCGGGCGTTACCTTGTCGCAGTTGGATATGCAAATCATGGCGTCAGCCTTATGCGCATTGACCATGTATTCAACAGAATCAGCAATGATATCACGGGAAGGAAGGGAATACAACATGCCGTCATGCCCCATGGCAATGCCATCGTCAATGGCTATTGTATTGAACTCGGCCGCATAACATCCCATCTTCTCTATCTCGGCCTTTACTATCTGTCCTATTTCATGCAGGTGGGTATGTCCGGGCACAAACTGGGTAAACGAGTTGACTATAGCTATTATCGGCTTGCCGAATTGCTCGTGCTTCATTCCCGACGCAACCCACAGGGCTCTTGCCCCTGCCATGCGACGTCCCTCTGTACATACCGCGCTCCTTAACTTATGTTTCATCTCCTTATGTCTTATCTTAATGTAAACACATTTGCAAAGGTACATCATTTTTGCCGAACGGGCAACATTATTTTTAATTATTTTGACTTAAAACGTCACAACTGTAATTAAAACAGGGTAAAAAGTAACGAATTAATAGATATAAATGCACATACGAACAGGAATTGTGCAATAACCGGACGACGGTCTCATGAAGGATGAATACACGCAACAAAAAAACGGGACGAGCCCGTAAAGACCCATCCCGTCGGATTTTATACTATTGGATTAATTTATTTCGTATTGTCGTTGAATGTTGCAACACGATTGAACTCAACTTGTTCAAAGAGCTTGTCGGTAGCTCCGCAACCCTTTGTCGAGAGGCGGTCGGCTGAAATCTTATACTTGTTAACAAGTATTTTCTTCACTGCCTCGGCACGAGCCTCAGAAAGTTTCTGGTTCAATTCCGCTGAACCTTCGGGTGAAGCATAGCCCTTGATTTCCACCTGTGCCTCAGGATGGTTCTTCATATACTGAGCGATGAGCTCGATGGGAGCGTACTGAGCGGGATCAACAACCGACTTACCCTGGCGGAAAAGTACCGTAGGCTGCAGGTTGGTCACCGTCGCCGGCTTTTCATACTTAGGCGCCGGCTTATTGTTGCAGTCGTCGAGAGCCTTCTGCAAGTCACTTATCTGACGGTCCTTGGCTGCCAGCTGCGCGTCCTTACCGTTCAAGTCGTCACGCAGGTCGTTGATTTTGGCATTGAGAGCGTCAATCTCTGACTGGTCACGAAGCTCAGCAATCTTGAAGTTGTGCGTGCCGTTGGAGTTCTTGAACTTGTAGATAAAACCTACATTCAGCTGGAAGCCTGACTCGTGTACGTCATACTCAACCTCGTTATCACGAACCATGTTGTTACCAGCAAGAGTCCAAATCATTGCCGGCTCGATGTAAATCTGCCATGCCTTAGCCTTGCCAAGGTTGAAAGCAAAGTCTACAGCCGCTTTAGACGTAAGCTGGTCATCGTTAAAATCGTCTGACGGATGGCCGAAGATGTGCCCCCAACCAAAACCGTAAAGAGCAGAAACCTCGAAGAACCTCGGCTCGCCCTTATACCCACCGAACCAGTTGCTCAAGTTGACCGTTCCCAACAGAGAGGTGTTGATGGAACGTACGAATGTCTTTATTGACGGATAAGGCTTATTGGAAAAATACACATTGCTCTCCAACGCAAAGCCGAACACTGGCGTAAAGTTACGGCCAAGACGGATGCCAAGATTGGGATTCAGGTCGCTAAGCCAGCTGTGGCCTGTCGTCTTTGTGGCCAAACCGCCATTGACGCCAATGTAAATGTTATCCAAAGTCTTGCTTTCAACTACAGTCTGAGCTGAAACACTTGCTGTCATAGCTCCTACCAAAAGCATTAAAAATAACTTCTTCATGTTACAAATAATTTAATTTAACAATCAATTCATTTCAATTTTTTACCATTATCAACCTATTGTAAGGTAATGCAAAGATACGTAAAAGAAATCACCGGCCAAAAAATTTTCAAGGAATTTACCTTGTCAAATCATAAAAGCCGTTGACAATATTACCTTTAGAACAAAATATCTGTGTTTTATAACAATCCGCTTAACTCATGAACGCCGGTTTTTCAGCCCGCCGCGCCTTTGTTTCTTATACACGATAACAATCCCAACGCCATAACGTCTACTGAAAGCTGAAAAACATATACCTATTTATATATAACGCGCATGCACGGAATGTTATCCTAAATAATCGAAAAACATGCACGCATACGTAACACGCCAAAACATAAACAGTAGCTGGAAAAACAACAGCAAGCGTCCATACCGACACTAACGGCAAAACGCACTTCAGGGCAACAAGTGCAGGAACACATGCAGGAGGTGGCCTTTTACAAGCTGAAAGGCCACCTTTCATGAAGCAAAAGGCCATCTTTTACAACACAAAAGACCGTCTTTTGCAAAACGTCTAATATCCAAGGTGATAGACCCCACACTGCATCAGCTCATTAACATACAGTAATCCAGCTACACGCACATTGCGCCATAACATACGAGATGTTATCACCGTTTAGACAAACTTAATATTTATCAATTATACAACGCAAACAAGGTTAATTTTGATAAAATCAGAATAAATAATTAACAAAAGCAATTGCTGGTATCGTTTTTTTGCAATATATTTGCCGACATGAAGAAAGCAACCATTTGGACAATAGCAATAGTGATGGGACTCTCGTTCCTCGTCTTGCTCTTTATGCAATTGAAGTACATCGAGGCGATGGTCCAGATGAAGAAAGAGCAGTTTGACGAATCTGTCAACAAAGCCCTTTACCAAGCCTCGCGCAATCTTGAGCTTAACGAGACACTGAAATATCTTGAGCGCGACGTCAATGCCACAGGGCGCATAAGCAACAATACCGACTCTACAGACAGGATACACGACTATTCAAACGGAGCAGCTCAACACTCACACCAGTCATCCGTCTCCGTACACAACGGCAAGACATACTCTACGTTTGAACTCAAGACGATGACCATCAAGCCATCTACAATGCCAAAGGCGGTAATCCTGCACAGCGACAAGAACTCCATATCGGAAGCGACAAAGTCAATGCGCGAAATCGTGAAGAACCGCTATATCTACCAAAAGGCATTGCTCGACGAAGTTGTTTACAGCATTCTATACACCGCCTCGGACAAACCCCTGCGCGAGCGAATAAACTTCAAAATGCTTGACCAGGACATAAGGACGGAGCTTATGAACAATGGGATAGACCTGCCATACCACTTCACGGTATCTACCCAAGACGGACGTGAGGTGTACCGGTGCCCGGACTATACTGAGGAAGGCGAGGACTACACATACTCACAGGCATTATTCCGCAACGATCCGTCAAACAAGATGGGAGTGGTGAAAATCCATTTCCCTGACATGGGAAGCTATATATTCAGCGGAGTCAGGTTCATGATACCGTCGGTGGTATTTACCGTGGTGCTGCTCGTAACGTTTATCTTCACTATCGTCGTGATATTCAGGCAAAAACGATACACAGAGATAAAGAACGACTTTATAAACAACATGACACATGAGCTGAAAACGCCAATCAGCAGCATTTCGCTTGCCGCGCAAATGCTCAACGACGAAAGCGTTACGAAAAGCCCAGTGATGATGAAACACCTCGGTGGAGTAATCAACGATGAGTCAAAACGCTTACGGTTCCTCGTGGAGAAAGTGCTGCAAATGTCAATGTTCGACCGGAAGAAGGCCATCTTCAAGAAAAAAGAACTCAACCTCAACGAACTCGTTGACAATGTCGCTAACACCTTCACACTACGTGTTGAACATACAGGGGGACATATAACGACAAAGCTGAACGCCACCGAACCTACGATATACGTTGACGAAATGCACTTCACGAACGTCATATTCAACTTGCTTGACAATGCCGTGAAGTACCGCGATCCTGACCGTCCGGTGGAACTCCTCATATCAACATGGAACGATAAGGAAAAACTATACCTGTCCGTAAAGGACAACGGACTTGGCATAAAGAAAGAAAACTTGAAAAAAATATTCGAGAAATTCTACCGCGTACACACGGGGAACGTACATGACGTAAAAGGATTCGGATTAGGACTTGCCTATGTAAAAAAGATGGTTGAATTGCATAAAGGCGAAATACACGCCGAAAGCGAAAGAGGAAAAGGAACGAATTTTATAATATCATTACCAATAATAAAAAATAAATAACTATGGACGAGAAATTGAAAATACTACTTTGCGAGGACGACGAGAACTTGGGTATGCTTCTTCGCGAATATTTACAGGCAAAAGGTTATAGTGCAGAACTTTGCCCGGACGAAGACATCCCACTTCTCCCGTCGATGCCATGTCAACACCGAGCACAGGGTCGGCTTTCTGCAAACGGTTGAAAGAGAATTGGCTTGCCTTTATTCCCACATAATCAAGGTCGAACAAATCTTTGTCCGGACGCTCGACAGGTATTCCAAGCATTACTTTAGTGGCAAGCTCTATCAAATTGATTTTCAGCACCTTACTAACAAACGGGAACGAACGTGAGGCACGGAGATTGCACTCTATAACCTTTATGTCATTATCTCTGGCAAGGAACTGGATATTGAACGGACCGCTAATATGAAGCTCCTCTGCAATCTTACGGCTTACACGTTTGATTCGTCGTATTGTCTCGCAGTAAAGTTTCTGCGGTGGGAACTGTATTGTCGCGTCGCCTGAATGAACGCCGGCAAACTCAATATGCTCGCTTATGGCATAAGCAATAATCTCACCGTCACGCGCAACGGCGTCCATCTCCACCTCCTTTGCATGCTCGATAAACTGGCTGACAACAACAGGATGGTCTTCTGAAACGTTGGCGGCCAATTTCAGGAAACGCTCCAACTCGTCATTATTAGAGCAGACATTCATCGCCGCTCCTGACAATACGTACGACGGACGCACAAGGACAGGAAATCCAACGCGGTCGATGAATTTCTGAATATCATCCATAGAGGTCAATGCGCTCCATTCCGGCTGGTCTATGCCATTACGTCCGAGCATTGAAGAGAACTTGGCACGGTCTTCGGCATTATCTATGTCCTTTGCCGAAGTTCCGAGTATTGGCACATTTTGCGCGTCAAGACGCATCGCAAGGTTATTGGGAATCTGACCTCCTGTGGAAACAATCACGCCGTGCGGACATTCAAGGTCGATTATATCCATGACACGCTCGAACGTAAGTTCATCGAAATACAGACGGTCACACATATCATAGTCCGTTGAAACAGTTTCCGGATTATAATTAATCATAACCGAACGCCAACCCTGCTTGCGGATGGTATTAAGCGCCTGAACGCCGCACCAGTCGAACTCAACAGAACTACCTATCCTGTAAGCACCTGAACCCAGAACGATTATTGAGCGCTTGTCACGCTCGAAATTAATATCACTCTTCGTTCCGGCATAAGTAACATACAGATAATTGGTCTGTGCCGGATACTCCGCCGCCAAGGTATCGATTTGCTTTACCACTGGCAGTATTCCGTAATTCTTGCGCAACTGGCGTATTACAAGACCTGCCTTCGTCATGTTCCCAAGCTCGTTCTCAAGGCCGACAGCACGCGCTATCTGGAAATCTGTAAACCCATACACCTTTGCCGTACGCAACAGTTCCTTGTCAAGTACGTTCACACTCTTGCAACGCTTCAAAGCCTCATCAATATCTATAATATGTTTCAGCTTGTACAGGAACCATTTGTCTATTTTGGTAAGCTCATGAATCTGGTCTATCGTATAGCCGCGGTGCATCGCCTTTGATATGACAAACACACGATTGTCCGTCGGGTCACGCAATGCCTCATCTATATCTGAAATCTCAAGCTCTTTATTCTCCACAAAACCGTGCATGCCCTGCCCTATCATGCGCAAACCTTTCTGTATGGCTTCCTCAAAATTACGGCCTATGGCCATAACCTCGCCGACCGATTTCATTGAAGAGCCAAGTTCACGGTCAACTCCACGGAATTTGCTCAAATCCCAACGTGGTATCTTACAAACGACATAATCCAAAGCAGGCTCAAAGAAGGCGCTTGTTGTCTTTGTTACAGAATTTTTCAATTCAAACAAGCCATATCCCATACCAAGCTTGGCTGCAACGAACGCGAGAGGATATCCTGTAGCTTTTGAAGCAAGAGCCGAACTGCGACTCAAGCGGGCATTGACCTCTATAACACGATAATCCTCGCTTTGGGGGTCAAAAGCATACTGAACGTTACACTCTCCGACTATTCCTATGTGACGTATAATCTTTATAGACAAGGCACGGAGCTTGTGATACTCGCTGTTTGTAAGGGTCTGTGACGGCGCAATGACAATACTTTCACCCGTATGAATGCCAAGAGGGTCAAAGTTTTCCATATTACATACCGTTATGCAATTATCATAACGGTCACGCACAACTTCATACTCAATCTCTTTCCATCCTTTAAGGCTCTTCTCAACCAGTACCTGCGGAGAAAAAGAGAAAGCCTTTTCCGCCAAACGGTCAAGCTCCTCCTCGTTGTCACAGAAACCGCTGCCCAAACCGCCCAAGGCATAAGCCGCACGGATTATAACAGGATAGCCCAAATCAGCCGCAGCCTTACGAGCCTGCTCAATGTTTTCGCAAGCCTCGCTCTTGATGGTCTTAACATCGATTTCATTCAAACGTTCTACAAACAACTCGCGGTCTTCTGTATCCATAATGGCCTGCACCGGTGTTCCTAAAACACGCACACCATACTTTTCAAGCACGCCGCTTTTATAAAGCTCGACACCGCAATTAAGTGCTGTCTGTCCTCCAAAAGACAGAAGAATTCCGTCTGGACGCTCCTTCTCTATCACACGTTCTACAAAATACGGCTGAACAGGAAGAAAGTATATCTGGTCTGCTACGCCTTCAGATGTCTGCACCGTAGCAATATTAGGATTAATGAGCACTGTCTCGATTCCTTCCTCCCTTAATGCCTTCAACGCCTGTGAACCCGAATAGTCAAATTCACCGGCCTCGCCTATCTTCAACGCTCCTGAACCGAGAAGCAACACTTTCTTTATATCGTTGTATTTCATTTCAAAAAATTTAGGAGTTTGCCTATTGATTATAACAAGAATTGCCTACCTCAACGCACTGACGAATTTATCAAACATGAATTCCGTATCTACCGGCCCTGAACAAGCTTCAGGATGGAACTGGCTTGAAAACCAAGGATTGGACTTATGCCGTATTCCCTCATTGCTTCCATCATTCATATTGACGAACAACTCTTCCCAATCATGGCCAAGCGTAGAACTGTCAACTGCATAACCATGATTTTGACTGGTCACATAACAATGTTCTGTTCCAACAAGGCGCACAGGTTGGTTATGTGAGCGATGGCCGTATTTCAATTTATAAATCTTTGCACCGCCGGCCTTTGCCAACAACTGATTGCCCATACAAATACCACAAATAGGCTTGGCAGATATGCTCATCTGCTTACGTATTATATTAACCGCATCCTCGCACATGTCAGGGTCACCCGGTCCATTGGCAAAAAACAATCCGTCAAAATCCATATTTGTATAATCATAATTCCAAGGTACACGTATGACTTCGACACCGCGACCAACAAGACACCTTATTATGTTATTCTTCACACCACAATCAACAAGCACGACTTTCTTTCCAACACCTTCATTGTAACGTATTATCTGCTTGCAACTAACTTGGTCGACAAAATTTACACCCTCATAATCAGCCGTTGGAACGTTATCCGGTTCGTCGTCAAACAGTATCTTCCCCATCATCACACCATGTTCACGCAAAACTTTTGTCAGCTCACGCGTATCGATGCCGGTAATTCCCGGTACATGCTCACGCTTCAACCAATCAGCCAAACTTTCAACGGCATTCCAATGACTATATTGCTCACTGTAATCTGCCACAATTATCGCAGACGCATATATTCTGTCGCTTTCCATGAATGTAGCTATACCGTCAGTCCCAAAAGTAAAGGGCGGCACACCGTAATTGCCGACAAGAGGATAAGTCAATACCATCAGCTGTCCGGCATACGAAGGGTCGGTAAGACTTTCCGGATAACCCATCATTGCAGTATTGAAAACGACTTCACCTGCTACAGGACTGTCATATCCGAATGATTTTCCATGAAACTTAGTTCCATCTTCAAGTATTAATGTCACATTTTTCATTTTTTGTCGCGCATTTTTGAATGTGTATTATTGCAAGCCAAAAGAAAGCCTAAGATGGCACAAATCTTGCCATAGGCTAATTTATTACTAAAATTTCTGTTCGAACTGATATACATTCTCAACGTAATTTATAAACGCCTGATTGACAAGTTTTACTCCGCCAGGCGTTGGATAATTACCTGTAAAATACCAATCACCTTTATGATTTGGTATAGCTTCATGCAAGCCTTCAATTGACTGGTAGACAAGCTCTACAGGAGTCGACATTCCTTTTGGACGAAGCATGTCTATAATTTTCTTATTTATCTCATCAACGGTAAAAGGTTTGTATATATCACGGACACAATTCCTCATTTCAGCCTTTGGTTTCTTAAGCTCTTCTTTACATTTATTATAAGTATCTTCAATAAGCTGATACTTTCCATGTTCTTTTAACAACTCAATTGTGGCACGAAATACACAAAATTCTTCCAAACTTGGCATATCTATTCCATAATAGTCTGGATAACGTATCTGCGGAGAACTGCTTACAATTACAATTTTCTTCGGATGCAAGCGGTCTAGTATCTTCAAAATACTTTCCTTTAGTGTAGTTCCACGTACAATGCTATCACATCAAGATTAACACATGCCATTCCGGCACCTTCCTGTCCCCTGTTATGCTGCTTTTCCATCATAAGATAGAGCTTGTTAAGCCCATACATCCAAGTTCCATACTTCTGCTGGTAATATTCCAATGGTTTTAGTAATCTTACCATTGCAACTCCACATTCATGCTTCAAAGGTTCCATTATATAAGATTTAAAAAGCTAACGGACATGACATATCATAAATATATTTAACCACGACACATTAGCTTCCCACATTAATAATTATTCTACTGTTACAGACTTTGCCAAATTCCTAGGCTGATCTACATTTTTACCTTTGCATACAGCTATATGATAAGCCAATAATTGCAAAGGGATTGTAGCTACCAACGGTTCAAGACACTCTTGCGTATCCGGTAGCTCTATCACCTCGTCAACCATCTTGCTTATTGTATCATCACCTTTTGTTACCAAAGCGATAACTTTTCCCTTACGCGCTTTTATTTCTTGAATATTACTCAATACTTTTTCATACATTGAATTACGTGTCGCAATTACGACCACAGGCATATCAGAATCTATCAATGCTATAGGACCATGCTTCATTTCTGCCGCAGGGTAGCCTTCAGCATGAATATAACTGATTTCCTTCAATTTCAATGCTCCCTCAAGGGCAACAGGATAATTATAACCTCGACCTAAATACAAGAAATTACGCGCATAAGTAAATATCCGGCTCAACATTGCTATACGGTCATTCAGCTCAAGAGTCTCCTGCATTTTTTGAGGTATTACGCTTAATTCCCTGACAATACTGTAATATGTATCATCATCAACCGTACCACGCTCCTTTGCCAAAGCCAAGGCAAGCATTGTCAAAACCGTCACCTGACCAGTAAACGCTTTTGTAGATGCCACGCCAATTTCTGGCCCGACATGAATATATGAGCCCGTGTCCGTCGCACGAGGAATGCTGGCTCCAATAACATTACAAATCCCATAAATGAACGCACCACACTGTTTAGCCAGCCTTACGGCAGCCAAAGTATCGGCTGTTTCACCACTTTGGGATATTGCAACGACAATATCCTTATCAGTTACAACAGGATTTCTATATCTAAATTCACTTGCATATTCAACTTCAACAGGAATTCTGCAAAGGCTCTCGATTATCTGTTTTCCAATTAATCCTGCATGCCATGACGTTCCACAACCAACGATTATTATCCTTTTGGCTGAAAGCAACTGTTTTTTATAGTCAATAACAGCGCTTAAAGTTACATTGGTAGCTTCAACATTTACACGCCCCCGCATACAATTTGTCAGACATTCAGGTTGTTCGAATATCTCTTTCAACATAAAATGAGGATATCCACCTTTCTCTATCTGACCTAAATCTAAATCTACTGTTTGTATTTTAGGGAAAAGCTCACGATTCAATATATTGACAACCTTCAGATCCTCGCCTTTACGCATAACGGCAATACTACCGTCCTCAAGATACACAACCTTATCCGTATACTCTATAATAGGACTTGCATCTGAAGCTAAAAAAAACTCATTGTCACCGACTCCTATTACTAAAGGACTTTGTCTACATGCAGCAATAATCTGGTTAGGCTCACGCTTGTCAAGAAGCGCTATCGCATAAGCTCCAATTACCTCATGCAATGCAAGTTGGACAGCTGTAAGCAAATCAAGATTTTTCTTTGTCTGTACATATTCAATAAGCTGCACAAGGACTTCCGTATCCGTATCAGAGCGAAATGACAAACCTTTTTCACGCAATTTACGTTTTAAATCAGCGTAATTCTCGATTATGCCATTATGAATGATTGCTAGATTTTTTGATTCCGAATAATGCGGATGGGCATTAACGGATGAAGGTTCTCCATGTGTGGCCCATCTGGTATGGGCAATGCCGACCGTACCTGACACATCCTTGTCATTACAGAATGCTGTCAAGTCTGCAACTTTGCCTTTTGTCTTATACACGCTCAATCCGCCGTTTGAATTCAACAAGGCCGTACCCGCACTATCGTAACCGCGATATTCGAGCCGTCCAAGTCCCTTCATTAGGATTGGGAAAGCGTCTTTTGTTCCCAAATAGCCAACAATGCCACACATGTTCTATATTATCTTAATACGTTAACGACCAAAGATGCAACAGACGTAACAACGCTCAATACCGAGAACCAAATCGTCACACTCGAACCAATTGCCGAGTTCTGTGCCTGCACTTTGTTAGGTTCAACATAAATATAATCGTTCTGATGCAAATAATAATACGGAGAATTTATCAAGTTTGCATCATTCAAATTCAATCTGTGAAACGATTTCTGGCCTGTTGAATCCTCACGCACAAGCAATACGTTCTCACGCCTACCGTATATCGTCATGTCACCGGCTCTGGCCAACGCTTCAAGCACACTGATTTTCTCCTGGTCCACAGTATATACGCCGGGTGACTTTACCTCGCCGCCTACTCCGACTTTAAAACTTGCCATCCTTACCGTAACTATAGGATTCTCAGTCTTTGACATATATGGAAGAATCTTCTCCCTAATTGCATTCTCACACTGGCGCTTAGTAAATCCGCCAACCTTGATAGCACCGACTACCGGAAAATTAATATATCCGTCATTATCAACAAGATAAGTTTGCAGGGCACCACCTCCCGTAGACAAAACTCCTGAAGAATTCAATGTGTTGGTTACTGACAAGTTAAAAGGCATTGCTGCCTTAGGGTCTGTGGTACTTACTGTAATCGTAAGCAAGTCTTTTGGCATTATTCGTGCGTCAAAAAGGCCTTTAGAAGCTTCAAGGCTTACTGAGTCGGCATTCTGAAAATAAGCAATATGCTTACCGCTGGCACAGCTCCCTAAAATGAAGCATAATACGGCAAATAACACCACGTTTAGTAACTTCTTCATAAATTTATGTGTTGTAATAAAATCGTAAAACTTTGCAAAAATACTTTTATTTTCCGAAACCCACAAATATTTAATAAATTAAATAGCTTAAAAAAGCCTCTCCCGCCCAAATGGAGCAGAAGAGGCTTTTATCTGTTTTAAAATTTAAAACTTAAAGTAATTTTTCGCATTGTAGTAACTTATATCCTCAACCATGCGGTACAGGATTTCCTTATCGTCCGGAAGCAATCCCTTTTCTACATCATTACCAAGCAGATTACATAACAGACGGCGGAAATACTCATGGCGCGGATACGACAAGAACGAGCGGCTGTCCGTCAACATTCCGACGAAACGGCTCAAGAGACCGAGAACAGACAAGGCGTTCATCTGTCTTGTCATGCCGTCAAGCTGGTCATTAAACCACCATCCGCTACCAAATTGTATTTTACCCGGACAAGAACCATCCTGGAAATTGCCAAGCATTGTAGCAATAACCTCATTAGCACAAGGATTCAATGTATATAATATGGTACGCGTGAGCTTGCCCTCAGCATTAAGATGGTCAAGGAAATGGCTCATGGCCTTTGCCGTATTAAATTCTCCGATAGAGTCAAATCCGGTATCAGGACCGAGCTTCTTATACATCAGGCTGTTATTGTCACGTATAGCTCCATAATGGTATTGTTGTGTCCAATCGCTGTCATAATCCATCTCGGCAAACACAGTTAGCATGCAGTGCTTGAACTGACGTATTTCCAGTTGTGACAACTCCTGACCGCGCATAGCCTTTTCGAATATCGTTTCAATCTGGCTGTCGGTATAAGGCTCATCATAAAACTCTTCTATTCCATGGTCTGACAGACGACAACCATTCTCGTTGAAGAAATCATGACGCTTCTGCAGGGCGTCAACGAGATCCTGGAATTTTGATATTGTTACACCTGCCACTTCGCCAAGACGAGTTACATAATCAGCGAAAGCCTTAGCGTTGTCTACAGCCATTGCTTTATCCGGACGCCATGCGGGAATCATCTTTATCTCGAAACCGCTCTCACGTGTTTGCTTATGATATCTCAGATCATCAATTGGGTCGTCTGTCGTGCAGACACATTCTACATTATAACGACGCATGAATCCACGTGCGGTGTATCCAGGCTGTTGCAATTTCTCATTACATTCGTCATATATTTCCCTTGCTGTCTTTGGGCTCAGCAACTTATCTATGCCAAAAGCCGTCTTAAGTTCGAGATGGGTCCAATGGTAAAGCGGATTACGCAAAGTATACGGAACGGTCTCTGCCCACTTCTCAAACTTTTCCCAATCGCTAGTTTCTGTGCCGGTACAATATTTCTCCTCCACTCCGTTAGTACGCATCGCACGCCATTTATAATGGTCGCCGCCTAACCAAAGTTCGGTTATGCTCTTAAACTTATGGTCATTGGCAACCATCTCCGGAATAAGATGACAATGATAGTCTATAATCGGCATCTTTGCCGCATGATTATGAAATAAATCCTGGGCTGTAGCAGTTTCCAGCAGGAAGTTTTCATCCATAAATTTTTTCATGTTTGTGTTTTATTTAAAGTGTTAATTATAAATTAGTAGTATCAAGTTTTTATTTATGCAAATATACATTATTTTTTTTGATTTCAGAGTAAATTAAGCTATATTTGCACAAAATAAATTACGTAAACGATGTCGAACTCAGCTATTCTATTTCGCAAATGAATAATAATAAAAACAATAGAGTATTACTGATATACACCGGAGGGACTATCGGCATGGGAAAGAACCCGGAAACGGGAGTGTTGGAGCCCCTCGACCTTAACCACCTGGTGAGCTGTCTTCCTGAATTCAGCATGCTGAAGACCGCCGTAGAGACATACCAGTTCACGCAACCTATCGACTCGAGCGACATGTCCCCAAGATTATGGTCGCAGCTGGTAAGAATCATAGCCGAAAGATATGACCAATATGACGGTTTCGTTATTTTACACGGAACTGACACAATGGCTTACACGGCTTCCGCCCTTTCGTTCATGCTTGAGAATCTGACCAAGCCTGTAATACTCACAGGTAGCCAGTTACCCATCAACCAACTGCGCACTGACGGGAAGGAGAACCTCATAACAAGTATTGAGATTGCCTCGGCCGTTAACAGCGACGGTACAGCCATCGTTCCCGAGGTATGCATTTACTTCAGCGGCAAACTGCTGCGAGGCAACAGGGCAACAAAAACAAACGCCGACGGATTCAATGCCTTCGAGTCGTTCAACTTTCCACACCTTGCTGAAGCCGGTGTCAACATTGTTTACAACGTTGACCATATCCTGAAACCGGACTTCAACAAGCCAATGATACCACATACTGCAATAGACCCCAATGTCGTTGTATTCTCGCTATTCCCCGGACTCCAAGAAAACATCATACGCCACGTACTTGATGCCCCAGAACTTCGGTCGATAGTAATGCGCAGCTTCGGCAGCGGAAACGCGCCAAAGAAGCCATGGCTTACCAGGATTCTCCAACAAGCAAGCCGACGCGGAGTTACGATAGTGAACATCAGCCAATGCCTTGCCGGCAAAGTTGAAATGACTAGATATGACACCGGTTACAGACTGAAAAGCACTGGAGTAATAAGTGGTTTTGACAGCACCGTTGAATGCGCCGTAACCAAGCTCATGTGCCTGCAAGGCAATTTCACCGATAACAAGATTGTCAGGAACTACATGAGCCGCTCCATATGTGGGGAAATAACAATTTAATTAAAAAAACACAATAGATTGTGCCCGTTTGACTTTAAATGCTTAACTTTGCATAAGTGAACCTCTTATGACATTAAGATAAGAAATTATTTCAATTAACACTTCGAGGTCACGAAAATAATAGAGTATAAACAAATAAAAATTTAAAGCAAAAGCATCATGAAAGATTTGAAAGGAACAAAGACAGAGAAGAACCTGCAGGAAGCTTTCGCAGGCGAGTCGCAAGCACGTAACAAATACACCTATTTCGCTTCAAAAGCAAGAAAAGAAGGTTTCGAGCAAATAGCAGACATTTTCGAAGAGACAGCAAGAAACGAGAAAGAACACGCTAAACTGTGGTTCAAGTACCTCGAGGGCGGTGACATCAAGGATACCGCAAGCAATCTCGAGGCTGCCGCAGCAGGCGAAAATTTCGAGTGGACTGACATGTACGACCGCATGGCGAAGGAAGCCGACGAGGAAGGCTTCAAGGAGATTGCCGCTAAATTCCGCATGGTTGGCGCAATCGAAAAGGCTCACGAAGAGCGTTACCGCAAGCTCCTTGGCAACGTAAAGGAGGAAAAAGTATTCTCTAAGGACGGCGATGCCATCTGGCAGTGCGCTAACTGTGGCCACATCGTCATCGGCAAGAAAGCTCCGAAGATCTGCCCCGTTTGCAACCATCCGCAGAGCTTCTTCCAGATTAAGGCCGAGAACTATTAATCTCGTTTGATTATCTTAACAAAAAGGCACACCAATCGGTGTGCCTTTTTATTGGTTAATTACAGGTGCCGATTTCTTGTAGACAGAGGGCCAATGGCGGCATATTTTTATGGCGCTCTGAATCAGTAATTTAGCTTTAAGCAATAAAACGATGCTCTCATAACTTTCATTCGCTATTAAACAGTCGTGAATTACAACGCAAAAGGTGGCCCTTCGTCTTATGAAAGGCCACCTTTTGCGTTGTAATTAAGCGTATTTCACTAAAGCCTGAACTTCAGGCACTCGCTTATTTTCTGCATTGTTGTGAGACGTGTCGGCACGAGCGGCAGGCGTAGAACGTTCTCTATCATGCCCATTTCGTGAAGCATGGCTTTTACGCCGGCTGGATTTCCGTCTACGAACAAAAGGCTGAACAAGTCGGTAAATTTATGATGTATCTTGCGTGCGCTCTCCATTTCGCCGTTCATTTCAAGGCGTATCATGCGCGAGAATTCCTTAGGCAGGGCATTACCGATAACCGAAATCACACCGGCCGCGCCGCATGCTATCATCGGGAAAGTAAGGGCGTCGTCGCCGCTGATTACGTCAAACGAGTCAGGTTTGTTCTTTATGATTTCGTCCACCTGCTCAAGACTGCCGCTAGCCTCTTTTATCGCCACTATGTTCTGGCAGTCATGCGCAAGTCTTACTGTAGTCTCAGCCTTGAGGTTCACGCCAGTACGTCCTGGCACATTGTACAACACCACCGGCAGTTTAGTTGCCGCGGCTATTGCCTTGAAGTGTTGATAAAGACCCTCCTGGGAAGGTTTGTTATAATACGGACAGACGCTCAATATACCGTCAATACCGGAAAAGTCGCCCGTATTAAGCTCATTTACGACCTCGGCTGTATTATTGCCTCCACAGCCCATCAGTATTGGCACCTTACTACCTACCGTTCCGACAACAAGTTCTTTTATTTTCTGTTTTTCATCCCTTGTCAATGTAGGGGTCTCTCCCGTTGTGGCAAGTATGCAAAAAAAGTCGGCGCCATTGGCAAGCTGATAATCCAAGAGTCTCTTCAGCGCTGCATAGTCCACTGCACCGTCAGAAGTAAAAGGTGTGACAAGGGCTATGCCAAGGCCTTTAAATATGTTATGAGCCATAAGATATAATGTCTTTTTCTTAATAATTCGGATGCAAAAATACTATTTTTACGTTAAAAATCAAAACAAATTGTTGTTTTTTAGCAGACATTCAAACACTTGTACATTCCCCAAATTAATGCGAGCCGATATACAGGAACACCATTCCGAGAAGCACAAGAATTAGGTCTACTACCTTACTCTTGAGATTCTTCTCATGCAGAAGAGCCGCTCCGAACAGGAATGATACTATAACGCTGCCACGTCTTACCATCGACACTATGCTAATCATTGCGTCCGGCATGCTCAATGCATAGAAATACACAAAATCGGCGGCACTGAGGAATACGCTGATGAATATTATGCACCAGTCCCAACGGAACGGAGTGGTGTGTTTTCTCTTTGGCCACCACAGAAGTAACAGCATTGCCCCCATCATAAAACATTGATAAATGTTATACCAACTCTGTACAACCATAGGTTCAAGCCCTACCCCGCCGCTCTCCACCGGAGCCATCAGGTACTTGTCGTAAAGGCCGCTCACCGCACCGAGGAACGCTGCCAGCACGATAAAATATATCCAACGGTCGTGCTTAAAGTCGATACCCTCCTTCTTGCCGCTACGGCTCAACATAAAAAATGAAGCTACCGCCAGCGCTACTCCTATCCACTGATAAACGTTAAGGCGCTCGCCAAACACGATAAACGCACCCACAAGCACCATCACTGGGCGTGTGGCGTTAATCGGGCCGACTATTGTCAGCGGCAAATGTTTCATCCCGAAATAGCCGAGCACCCATGATGACAGTACGATAAGGCTCTTTAATATAATGTATTTATGCACCTCCCATCCGCCGCCTGCCGGCACATAGAATATCGAACCGTCAAGTGCCGTAGTATTGGCCGACAAGAAGATGAACGGAAGGAATATCAGCGAAGAGAATAAAGTGTTAAGAAACAATACGGGAATAACGGCATTCCCATCAAGCGACTTTTTCTTGAATGAGTCGTAAAAGCCGAGTAATACAGCCGAAAGAAACGCTAATAAAAGCCACATACCTGAATAAAAAATGAATAGTTTAAAATGAAAAACAAGATGGACGATGGACGGATAAACCGGATAATAACAAGTTATGCGGCCTATGTGTCAAGCCCGTGAGCCTGCAAGTCCGCAGGATACTCTATCCGTTCAAGAAATAATGCGTTGCCCGGCATGCTCTCTCCTGCTCCCGAGCGCTGCTTACCTTCTATTATCCTCATGAAACCATCAAGAGTGATGCGCCCACGTCCTACATCTACCAACGTACCGACCACGGCCCTCACCATGTTGCGGAGAAATCGGTTGGCCGTTATCACGAAGTGCCATTGGTATTCGCCGTCCCTCACCCAGCGCGCCTCCGTGACCTTGCACAGCGTCGTTTTCACGTCAGTATTGCTCTTGCAGAAGGCCGCAAAGTCGTCATACTCCATGAGCATGGCCGCCGCACGGTTCATGAGGTCGAAGTCGAGGGGATACGTCAGCAGGCATGAATACGACCGCAAGAACGGGTCTTTATGCTGATGTACGTAATAATGGTACGTACGCGAAACCGCGCTGAAGCGGGCATGCATGTCACCACCGACCTTGACAACCTTGTCGGCAGAGATGTCTCGCGGTAAAATACGGTTAAGCTTGTAAACCAGCTGGGCACAATCAATGTCCTGGGAAAAATCAAAGTGAGCCACCATCATGCGCGCATGCACCCCTGTGTCAGTGCGGCCGGCACCCACCACCTGTATATCCTCACGCAACAATGTTGACAAGGCACGCTGAAGTTCATCCTGAACCGTGTTTCCGTTGGGTTGGGATTGCCAACCATGGTAAGACGTTCCGTCATACTTAAAATACAGAAAATATCTTTGCGTCATGTGCCAAACTTTATTTTCGGGTGCAAAAGTACAAAAAATACACGCAGCAGAAACATTTGTAAATAAGAAAATTCAAAATGTTTACCATCGTGACTATGAATATACAAAAAAACAATCCGACAACCCGACGCAAATACGCCGGATTGCCGGATTCATATTATCCCAAATCTTTTATCCTTTATCTTGCCGGAACGTATCCGCTCTTCATTACAATATTCTGACCTTTGGGAGAAAGGAGGAAGTTGATAAACGGTTCGACCACCTTTGCCTTGTCTGCCGTATAGTAATAATAAAGTTCACGGATAATCGGATATATATGGCGCCGCCCGTATCCATATTTGGATAAACAAAGTGCTTTCCGTCATAAGACACCTTGATGGCCTTAACATTCTTGTTTACATAAGCCATGCCTACGTAGCCTATGGCGCCTCTTGTCTGGCTTACTGACTGGATTACAGCTCCCGTAGCCGGCATTGAAAGCACGCCTGCCATATAGTTTTTCTCATGCAACACGCTGGTCTTGAAAAACTCGTATGTACCCGAAGATGTTTCGCGAGAATAAACTATGATTTTAAGATCCGGTCCATATTTACCAGTATAATAATCCTTTACCTGATTCCAATTGGTGACCTTGCCACGGAAAATCGCTTCGAGTTGCTCACGTGTAAGGTGCGAAATAGGATTGTTCGGATTGACGATTACAGCCAAGGCATCATAAGCCACTACAGCCTCGCGCAACTGCTTACCGCTATTGCTTATCTTCACGCGTTCATTAAACTTTACCGAACGTGAAGCCATTGCAATATCAGTAGTTCCGTCAATCAGTGCTGATAATCCCACGCCAGATCCGCCTCCGGTCACGGTAACACGCGCTTGCGGATTCTGCTTCATATAAACTTCGGCACCTTCTTGCGATACTGGCAGAACAGTGTCACTGCCTTTGATTTTCTGTCCGGCTGCGACCATCGTCACAACAGAAAAGACCACAGCCGTCATAATTCTTAAAGCGTCCATATTCATTGTTATCGATTTTCGAGTGCGAAATAACAAGTTCCGGTTTTCATTGCGGTTACACATGTGTTACATTCGTATTACGGCTACACAATGGCCGGCAATGTAATACAATTGTAATCACCGTGTCACGCTTTCGTTATGATTATGCCCTACTTTTGCGGTCAGAAATAGCAAACTGTAAATAACAATGAAAAAGGTTTTAGAGAAAATCATTACAGGAATAATAACATGCAGCGGCTTTCTCACAAGCGTTGTTATCCTGCTGATTGTATTGTTCCTGTTCTCTGAAGGTTTCGGATTGTTCTCGCAAAAGACAATCGAAGACGGGTACACTCTTGTCGTTAACAAAAGCAATCCTGTAGACGAGCTTAACGCGAAGCAAATCAAGGAAATCTTCGACGAAGACATCACGAACTGGAAAGATGTCGGAGGTACAGACGAAAAAATCATGCTATTCAGATTTGACGACATGCAAAAATTCTTCACCGAAGAAGAACTTGGAAAGAATTATGCCAATGCCGACAAGTGTATTGAAAAGCTGGTTGAGAAAAACAAAGGGATTATTGCATTTGTTCCAAACAATTTCATTAAGAAAGACTTTACTGGCAAGAAGCTTGAAGACCATCATATTGCCGGTTCGGAAGTATTCTTTGGCAATGAATGGTTCCCTACAGCCACTCCTGCACCTCAATTCGGTTTCGTCCCGCTGATACTCGGCACAGTTTGGGTTACCGTTTTCGCCATATTGTTCGCCTTGCCATTTGGACTTGCCGTGTCAATATACATGTCGGAGGTAGCGTCAGAAAAGATGCGCAAAATCCTTAAGCCTGTCATAGAGCTGCTTAACGGCATACCGTCTGTTGTCTACGGTTTCTTCGGACTTATCGTAATAGTACCCCTGTTGCAGGATGTCTTCGGACTGCCAGTAGGTGAAAGTGGACTCGCCGGCGCTATCGTATTAGCGATTATGGCGCTGCCTACTATCATCACGGTAAGCCAAGATGCCATGCTAAACTGTCCCCGATCGCAGCGTGAAGCGAGTCTTGCGCTGGGAGCGTCAAGGTGGCAAACTATATATAAGGTAGTAATGCCATACTCCATTTCAGGTATAACGTCTGCCATTGTGCTTGGCATTGGACGCGCGTTCGGAGAAACAATGGCCGTTCTGATGGTTACGGGTAATGCCGCGGTAATACCGCTCTCGATAACAGACCCGTTGAGGACAATCCCCGCCACAATCGCCGCCGAACTGGGAGAGGCTCCTGCCGGAGGACCACACTACCAGTCGTTGTTCCTACTCGGCGTTGTACTGTTCTTCATAACGCTGATAATCAACTCGAGCGTTGAATATATTTCGGCGAAAAACAAGAAATAAACACGATGGCTTAAAGCCACGACATGTCTTACAGACCATAACAAGAATAAAACAGAAACACTATGGATAGTGAAATGAAACTTCAGGCCGGAAACCACAAGAGGAAAATTCTTGCCGAGAACATAGCCTTCGGCCTGTTCCGCATACTTAGCGGGGTGATTGTCACAATATTGTTCATCATCTTGGCGTTCATAATAATAAAAGGTGTAGGTGTGCTCAACTGGGACTTCATCACCACACCGCCTACTGACGGTATGAAGGGAGGCGGTATATGGCCTGCCATCGTAGGAACATTCTATCTGATGGTCGGCAGCGCAATAGTAGCGTTTCCGCTCGGTATAATGAGCGGCATTTACATGCACGAATACGCCAAAAGCGGCCGTTTGGTGAGGTTTATCCGAATGATGACCAACAACCTTGCGGGCATTCCTTCAATAGTATTCGGATTGTTCGGTATGTCGTTGTTCGTCAATTTCTTCGGGTTCGGCGACAGTATTCTTGCAGGTTCACTTACACTCGGACTGCTTGCCCTGCCGCTTGTCATAAGGACCACGGAAGAAGCGCTCAAGGCCATACCTGACAGCTTCCGCGAAGGCAGCCTCGCGCTGGGCGCCACCAAGCTGCAAACCATCCGCAAGGTTATCCTGCCCATGGCCATGCCCAACGTTATAACAGGCCTCATCCTCGCGCTCGGACGTGTATCGGGCGAAACTGCCCCGATACTTTTCACGTGCGCCGCATACTTCCTGCCACAGCTGCCACACAGTGTGTTCGACCAGTGTATGGCACTTCCGTACCATCTGTACGTACTTGCCACCAGCGGTACAGACATGGAAAAGCAAATACCGATAGCATACGGCACGGCGCTTGTGCTGATAATAATAATACTTTTCGTCAACCTTCTGGCCAATGCTTTGCGCAACTACTTCCAGAACAAGTTGAAGACTAATTAACCGACAGGCGGCATTCCAGCCATAAATCAACTAACAATAAAATACGAACAGAACAGATATGAGCAAGATTGAAGCAAAGAATGTAGATTTCTATTACGGGTCGTTCCATGCCCTGAAGAACATCAACATGAACATAGAAGAGAACGAGGTGGTAGCGTTTATCGGTCCGTCAGGTTGCGGTAAGTCAACTTTCCTGCGCCTGTTCAACCGCATGAACGACCTCATTCCGGGCAGCAGGCTTGAAGGTGAGATTAAAATCGACGGACGCAACATATACGACCGCTCGGTAAACGTTGACGAGCTGCGCAAGAACGTGGGAATGGTGTTCCAGCGCCCCAACCCGTTCCCGAAGAGCATATACGAGAACGTGGCCTACGGACTGCGCGTGAACGGCGTGAAGGACGAGACGTTCATAGCCGAGCGCGTAGAGAAATCACTCAAGGGCGCGGCTCTCTGGGACGAGGTGAAAGACAAACTCAAGAAGTCGGCTTACGCCCTCTCAGGCGGCCAGCAGCAGCGTCTGTGCATAGCGCGCGCCATGGCCGTGGCACCGTCGGTACTGCTCATGGACGAGCCTGCGTCGGCTCTTGACCCTATATCGACAGCCAAGGTGGAAGAGCTCATACACGAGATAAAGAAAGACTACACCATAGTCATCGTAACGCACAACATGCAACAGGCTACCCGCGTAAGCGACAAGACAGCCTTCTTCTATCTCGGCCAACTCATCGAGTTCGACAAGACCACAAAAATATTCACTAACCCATCCAAGGAGGAGACGCAGAACTACATCACCGGAAGGTTCGGATAATAGCATAACAGAATACAACAACTGCCGATGCACCTTATAACAACAAAATAAAACAGAATCATGGTAAAATTCGTAGAAGATGAACTGAAATCCATACGTCAAGAAATACTCGACATGTGGACACTCGTATACGACCAGATGAACAATGTATGCGAGGCCATACCTACCGTTGACAAAGAAAAGGCATGGGACGTGCTCATCCGCGAGAAGCGCGTGAACGCATCGGAGCTGAAACTGGACTGCGACGTCGAGGACTTCCTCGTGCTTTACAACCCCGTGGCCGTCGACATGCGTTTCATCGTAGCAATGCTGAAAATAAACACCGACCTTGAGCGCATAGGCGACTTTGCAGAGAACATCGCACGATTCATCATCCGCCAGGACGGCGAGCGTATCGATGCCGAACTGCTGGAAAAGACCAGACTGAAGGAAATGGCCGACGCCGTGCTCGACATGCTGGCAACGGCAAAAACAGCGCTTGAGAACGAAGACCTGGCACTTGCCAACACCCTGTTCGAGAAGGACAATCTCGTAGACGAGATAAACGCCGCCTCGACAAAGGCACTGGCTGACTACATTGGCCAGCACCCCGAGAAAGCCGCCTTCTGCCTTGACTTCAAGGGAGTGTTCCTCCGCCTCGAGCGCACGGGCGACCACATCACCAACCTGGCAGAAGAAATCGTGTTCTATATCGACGCCGTTGTGCTGAAACACTCGTCGGACAAGAACAAGACAGACCAGGCCCTGCTGCGCCGCATGCAGGAAGGACAGGAATAAAAACCTTCAACAACACACAGATACACGCGAGTGTACCACTATCAACCTGATAATCAATTCATTGCGAAACGCCGTCTTTTGGAATCCAAAAGACGGCGTTTTTGCATGCAAAAGGGCACATATCAGAACGTAAAAAGCCGCATATTACCCAACCATTCACTTTTGCCGCATTCCTTATTAGCTCTGCTTCGTCACGGGAGCAAATGAACATCGCAAGCGTAAACACACTTTCTACGTGCATGATTACTTATATACGTACGCCGCTAAGAAGCGCGCTAACAATAGCCTGGATAATAAATTCGTAGAAAAAGTTGGCCATTTCTCAAATATTTTGTATCTCTACAAGTTTTAAACAAACAATTACAAACATACGAGCGATGGTTTCCGTGAACAGACATACAGAAAATTATCTTATAATCGACAGGTTTTCAGGAAAACGGCTGGAGTCGTTTTAACAAAGTATCCAATCCCTGACTCACGCATTTCCTTTATTCCGTATCGGCTAAAAATCTCAACCGGCCATGGCGCCATGGCATTAAACCGGCTATCACGGCCGGCACATTGCCATGTCAGAGGACGATGATATACAGCCGCCGAAAGCGGAAAGTGAAAAAACAAACTAAAAAATTAAAGTGAATGACATCAATCAAGGTAAAATACCACCCTTCTGCCACAACAGGCAGGAAGTGCCGCGAAGTAAAGAAGTACATAAAACCGGCAAGCGAACAATCACTGTCCAACTTCATGCAAGGCGTAATCTGCCAGCTGAAACAGCTCGGCAAGATACGCACATCTGAAACATACACCTCAACACTGGCCAGCTTCATGAAGTTCCGCGCCGGCCAGGACATCATCCTCTGCGATATTGACGGCAACATGATGATGCAATACGAGGCATGGCTCAAGGGTAAAGGCATATGCCCAAACACGACATCTTTTTACATGCGGATACTACGCGCGGTATATAACCGCGCCGTGGAAAACGAACTGACTGAGCAGCGCTATCCGTTCAAGCACGTCTACACCGGAATAGACAAAACCGTAAAACGTGCCATGCCGCTGAAAGCCATACGCCAGATCAAGGGACTTGACCTGGCCAACAACCATAAACTTGACTATGCGAGGGACATGTTCCTGTTTTCGTTCTACACCCGGGGAATGTCGTTCGTTGACATGGCCTACCTAAGAAAGTCCGACCTGAAGAACGGAATAATCACCTATCGCAGAAGAAAAACGGGACAGTTGCTCACCGTAAAGTGGGAGAAATGCATGGAGGACATCATCGCCAAATACCACGGCAACCATGCCACCCGCTATCTCCTGCCGATAATCACCAACCCCATGGCCGACGAGCGGACGCAATACCACAACGCCATCAGCCGCGTCAACATTGCCCTAAAAGAGGTAGCACGACTGGCCGGACTGCACATACCGCTGACCATGCACGTGGCACGCCACTGCTGGGCAAGCGTAGCCCGAAGCAAGAACATCCCAATCTCGATAATCAGCGAGGGCATGGGGCACGATTCAGAGGCAACCACACGTATCTATCTGGCCTCACTCGACACAAGCGCCATCGACAGGGCAAACAGCCTTATACTGAAAGACTTGTAAGGTCGGGCAGCAATCCCGTGACTTTTTGGCACTTCTTTATGACTTAATGGCACCTCTTGAACGGGAAAATTAATTTTCATATTAAATTAATGTAATAACTTTGCACCCGAATGTTTAAATAAGAAACTACACAAAAGAAAGGAAGACTATAAATGAAAAAAAAGTATGTAAAACCAACAATGAAACTTGTAGAATGGAATTTCCAGAATCCCATTTGCAACACAGTGTGCCAACACAGCCCGTGCATTGTTATTGGAGATGATGAGGCTCAAACGCGACATGACACGAGAATGGATATGTATGACGATGATTTAAATTGGCATAAATGGCCCAATTAACAATAAAAAGTAAATAATTAAATTATGAGAAAAAACATAATATCAATCATTGCCATATTTATCGGCATTATAACATTCACTGGATGTAGCAACAACGATGAATTCTTCACCGAAGATGAAAATAAAGAAACTGTTACTCCTGGAGTATATTCCACAGATTTAGTTGTAAGCTCTAACGAAGGTGGAAAAATTGAAAATGCCACAACACGTGGGCTGGATACAGAAAACGGCCAGTTCACTAATGAATATCCATACGATTACATTTACCTTCATAGGGCAGATGATCTTACAGGAGAGGATCATAAATCAATAAGAATTCCATTGGACAGAAATGTTGACTATTGTGATAATTGCAAAGCAATCCATTTGGAAGTTGAAGTATTAGATGGAGAAACAGGTGGATATATCATAAGAGCAGGAAATGAAGAAATGTCTTTATCAGATGAAGATGAAGTGTATTTCTCAACAATACCTGATACTTACTGGACGTCTGATATAGCAACAGAGACTCCACATGGATATGTTACATTTTTCCAAACAGAAGGTATTAATACTGAACTTTTAAGAAGCACGAGTAATGGTATATATTCTGATGATGACACTTATGTCCCAAGCAACTATACCAAACAGCAACTAATTGAATTGATAACAAGCGGCACTCCACAAATCAGTATGACAAGGCACTGTACTGCATTTAGAGTCGCACTTATGTTTACAACTAATTTTTATGGTAGTTACCAAATAATGAATGAGCAACATTGGTTGGAAGTCATGGGGCATGACGAATTTTATAGTGTAAATAATTTTTATATAAAACTATATTTGGGACCTAACTTTTGCCATAGATATAACTTGGAGAAGAATACCGTGCCAAGTGACGACCAAGGAGGTTTCTATGTTACAAACAGAAACAACTATCAACAATTTGGCAGAAGCGATTATGCGTTTGAAGGTGGAGGCAGCAATTTATGGAGCGGGTACGGATATGAAACAGATGATGACAATTTCTTAATCGCACCATTGAATAAAAACAGCAATTTAGGAGCATTCAGCCTTTATGTTTACATTAAACACTATCCAACAGGGCAAACTCCAGACCTGATAAGTGATGAAGGCTCGGTATGGTTAGAAATTCCAGTAAAAGACTTCAAACTTATTGCTAATAGAGTACATTACATAAGTATTACATTAAATGCTGAAGAATTGAAAGATGCGTTCCCTAAAAATACAATATTAACACAGACACGTGCATTTGAAGCTCCTAAAAAGATCGAAGTAAAACCACTAAAAATAATACACGAAGAGAAACCATTTTAAATTTTCATAACTCAAAACAACGATAAAGGCCACGCTCAAACAGAAACGTGGCCTTTATCATATCAAAACAAAAATGAAAGCAACAATAAAAGACGGGCTCCTGATAAGGAGTATTGCTGACGAGCATGTACTGATAGACGCAAGCGGAGAGGTTGACTTTTCAAAGATGGCAATGCTGAGCGACACTGCCGTCAGCATAATAAGCGCCCTGCAAAAGGAACCGCTTACGGCGGAAGAGATAGCCAAACGCCTCGCCGCCGAGTATGACGTTACCGAAGAAGAAGCAAAGGCCGACGTCGAAGAACTATTAACGGAAATGGAAAGCCAAGGCCTTGTGACTATTGAAGGACATAACACGGAGGTTTAGTGTTCATCTATTTATAGGAATGCCATCTTCACTGAATCCAAATAGCACAATCCTTTAATTCAGCTATCATCTTCTTTTAATCCAGGCAGTCTCATTCAGTCATTCCGTGCACCGACACGGAATCCAGAAAACATCTTATTTTAACAATAAAAAAATGGTTGCCATCACTGGATTCCGTGTCAAGCACGGAATGATAGGTACCCACTGACCGCTTGAAGTAGGATTATTATCACGTCATCATTATACCGAACTCACGTGTTATTATCAAATTGATGTGCCTTATTCTGACGGTAAAAGGCAGTCTTTTGCCTCAGGAAAGGCGGCCTTTTAGCTTGTCAAAGAGTATGTATTGGAAAGCAAAAGATGGCCTGTTGCATCTTCATTGTTTTCCCGTTGTTGTTTATCTTCAAAATGTTCTTTCATCTTTCAGTCTTGCTCTTAATAGCCTGGCTGTCAGTTGTTTATGAGCTGACAGATGTCTGACGGGCATCTGTCAGCCCTTTCCTGTCAGTTGCCAGCGTAAAAACAAAGCCGAAATAAGAGCCAAAATCACTCTATTTCGGGCTTGGGCTTTGTCAAGCACAATTCAACAGGCAATATAATAGCATTCAAATGATATTCAAGCTGCCTTATTAAAAGGCTTTTCATCTTGCTTCTTGTACAGCATTATGTCCGTGTATTTCGCGGAGTAATTCATGTGTGCGTTGAACTCCACTTTTCCACAATTTTTGAAAGGGTTGCCGAGCGTCTTGTTTTCACCAAGCCATTCACACAGTTCGATTATCGATGACTTGTTTGACGTGAAGTACACAAATGGCTTATCCCTTAACACGTTCAACACATCCAAATAGTCTGAAAGACGCCAATACATTTTGTACGTGCCGACTTCCGTTGACAAATAGGGAGGGTCAACAAGGAACACGACGCCGGGAACGTCCTTGTACTTCTCATAAAGTTCCTTGTAGTCACAGGACGTTATCGTTAAGCCATTCAAATAATCAGGGCAAGGCGGATAATCCGTCTTGCGTATGTTGTTGTAAAGCGTCTCCTTGCGCATGGCTTCAAGGCTCGTGGCGTACTTCATCGAGAACATCAACGCGGAAGATACGGTAATGTAGTCCACGTACCCCCATTCCCTTTCCGCCATTGCGATGCGTTCCAATATACGTTCACGCGCCGCACCTCTGATTGGCTTATCCTTCGGTACACCTGCGGCCAACCTCCTGAAGTCCGCCAGCAGGATGTTTGTCTGGGGTATGGCCTGCAACCTTTCCCTGTAACCATCAAAATCATTATACACGACCGTCGCATCCGGCCTTTGGCATTTGGTTATGTGAGACAGTAAGCCGCTTCCACCGAATAAATCCACAAACACGGTCTTGTCGTTAAACTGTTCCAACACCTTGATAAATTCCCTTGCGAACATCCGCTTCTGTCCCACAAACGGCAGCGGAGCTGACAAATACATTTTTCTCATACATTCAACTCGAATTTTATGTTTTCCACCCCGGCCAGCAAATCTTTTGTCCGGGATATATTGTTTTCGTATATATGCACGTTCCCAAGGTCAAGCGTGATTGACTTCAATGGCAGGTCTATCTGCCTCGACATCAAATAAAGGTGATAAATGTCCGACGGCAGTCCGAGGTTCGCATCAGAGCTGCGCTGATAAGCCGACACGACCAGCTTTTCCTCGTCTATCTGGAACTGCACAAGGCTAAGGCACGGGGCCTGGTTCGTCTCAACGCCCGTCGCGCCGAGGAACAGCACGTAGTTCTTGCTGTTGCGCTTCTCCGCGTTGATTTTGGCTATTAGAGGTGGCAGCTTCTCAAAGTATGTCGGGTAGCTGTTCACCAGCGTATGGCCGCAATAATCCCACCACGTTATGCCTGCCTCGCGGTATCTTTCCACGTCACGTTCACCACGCATGAATAATCCGAGTTCCGCCTTCAGCTTCTTTCTCGCTATTCCGTGGCTCTCGAATATGTCGAGCAGGTCGCCGGGTGTGAGCGTCAGCCGTTCATTCAAGAGATACTTGATGCAGCCCTTCTTGTTTGTCTGGACTTTGCCCGTTACGAGTATCTTTTCCAGCATTTGATAGTATTTGTTCATCGTCCTTTCCTTTGGTTTGCGCAAAGGTAGCGATACGGGGCAAGACAAAAGAAAAGTCGGAACAAATCACACTGCATCATGCGTACAGCGTTTTCCGAAACGCTTTAACGTCATACACCTTGCGCTCGCATATCGAATATTTACCGGCCAAATACAGCACGGCGTATGTCGTCTTCTCTCCCCTACCCTTCATCTCTTCAAACTCAGAATAAAGGTCTATATAACGGATATCGTCAGGCTTCACGCCCAGCCTTAAAAGCTTTTCCAACGGTTCCCTGTTAAATTTAAGTGCCTCAAATAATGTCATATCAAATCATTTTTGTACCTTTGCAACATCTCACTTACATACAACACATAAAAAAAATAGCCACAAGTGCGGTCAGAGGGTATTTGCCCCCGGTCGCGCACTTGTGGCGTTTATGTGTTAATATGTAGGTGAGATGACTATTAACAGGCCGGGGGCTTTTTTCTATCCCCCGTGGGATTCATCCATCACCAGGCTTCATACAAAGCCAAGTCCAACGCATCTTTCTTTTTCCAGCCATTTTGCAAGACATCCTGAATGTGCCTCATAACCTTCACGTAGAAGTCCTGAAGGTCTGCTACCGTGTCGAATGTCTTGTAGTACGGTACGTTGTCCGTGCCGAACTTGAATGTCACCGGCAAGTTCTTTCCGTCTGTCTGTACTGCAACGTCGTAGGCCGCCTTGTAGTTGAACTGATTTTCACTTGACAGCCATACGAGCTGCCCGTCGTACTCGAAGCCGGACAGGATGCGTTCATCGGTCTGGCTGTTGTACCATCCCGACACCAATGACCGAATTTCATCAGCGTCCGGCCTGTGGTCAAGCTCTTCCTCCATATAGGAAGCCGAGCCATCCTCTTTCGCTTCAACGTCCCAGCGGACGCGCCATTTACCTAACACCGGGTTCGTGCATTCAAGCAACGCCACACCGGCACTTCCTTCCACTCGTTTCATGCCTAACTGAATACATACTTGGTTCGTCCTTTCCCGAAGCTCTCCGTCCTGATGGTCGTCTCGAAAGGGAAGCCGTCGGGTATCTCCCTAATCTGTGCGAGGATATTCTTCATTTCCTCACTGTTGGTGAAGAACTTGCGCGGCTCGCCGTTCAGTTCGATGGCGACGATGCACCTGTCCTCACCCTGTTCCGTCTTGATGCCGGTCTCAAAGTCCTTCACCACGATGGGGAGGTTCACCAGCTCGCGGATGCTCACTACCGTGCCCGGAAAACGTTTCTTGCCGTCCTCGGGCTTGTAAGACACGTTCAAACTCTTGAAGTCTCTCATTTCTTTGCCTGTTAATTTGTTAAACAACCTTATACTGTCCGCGTGTTTGGCCATGCCGTAGAAACTGGCCACCAACTCACGTTTCCTTCGCTTGCTCTGGATGCCGTGCATCTTCCGGGCAAAGTTCTGTTTTACGCGCTTCCTGAGCAGAGTGTAGCCCGGGCGTATGACGTATCCCAGGAAATCTATGCCTTCGCTCACGGGGAAGATGCGCTCGTTGGGCTTGACTTCAAGCCCGGCAAGCGACAGCCTCCCGTGGATGATGTCACGGACTTTCCACAATTCCGATTTCGCTTTACCGAGCACGACGATGTCGTCACAGTACCTGTAATAATACGGCACGCCGCACTTGTCTTTCACATAATGGTCAAGGTTGTCCGACAGGAACAGGTTGCCGAGCCCCTGCGAGCTGCGCAGCCCGATGCTGATGCCGGAAGGCATCATGCGCACGAACCGCTCCAACAGCACAAGGAGCGTCCTGTCCTTGAAAACACGCCTTACACATTCCATCAGCCTGTCCTGGCTGACACTCTCATAATACTTGCGGACATCCAGCTTGTAACAGTAGGCGGTGCCTTCAGGGTCGGATTCCATGTCCTTTCGTATGCAGTCCAGCAGGTCATGCATGCCGCGCCCCTTTATCGAAGCTGCCGTCGTGCGTATGAACCTGCGTCGCAGGTGTTCGTCCACTACGTTCATGACGGCATGGATGGCTATCCTGTCCTTCATGGGAAGCACCTGGATGCGCCTCAGCTTGCCGGCCTCCATCACTTCCATCTCGTGGTAGTTGCTGATGATGGGTAGCTCCCGTCGGCCAGGCGTGCCGACAGTTCGGCGATGACTTCTTCCTTGTGGGCAAGAAGCGCACGGCCGGTACGGCTGCCCTTGCGGCGGCTGCCGCGGACTACCGCCCTGAACGACTCCTCCATGTTCGGATATGCCGTTATCTCTTCCATCAGATGTCCTTCCCTGTGCATTGATGTCGCTTTACTGTTAATGCCTTTAATGCCTTCAATCCTCCGGGCCAGGCTTCTTCGAACCGTTTATACGGCCTACCAAACCCTATCGCCCGACACTTGATGTTCCGCCTTTCCGGCCATAGGCCGCTGCTGGCGAGGCTCATCCCCCCCTCGGCACCGGATTGGGCACGCGTGCCCGGCCCTGTACGCCGACTGGAGTTCCCTTTGGACTGTTACCGAGACGAGAACCGATGTTCGCGTTCGTATTCGACGAATCGTTACCGCAATTCGCACGACCGACACCGGCGTTCGCATTCGCGTAGTTGCCCGACCGATAGACCCACGGCCTATGGGGGAATCCGCCTACGAACTGCAAAATTAACACTTTTATTCATCTTAACTTCCTAATTTTCAAATTTCGACGGGCTTACGCCCGTATTTTGCCATTCCTCCTGCTTTCGCTTTGTCGCTTCGCTCCCGCTTTGGCGCGCTCCGCCTTACGCTCACGCATACTCCTCCGGAACGCTCAGCGACTTGAACGCTCCGACGCTTTCCGCGACCTCGATTTTGCCGCGGAAGGCGAGACGAGAACCGATGCACGCGCACGCATTCGACGAATCGTTACCGCAATTCGCACGACCGACACCGGCGGACGCATACGCGTTGCAGCACGACCGAAAGACCACACGGCCAGTGGAACCGCTCGGAACGAACTCGTCGCAGTAGTATGTAGTGGAGCTTCCAGCACCGGCAGCGCTTACTATGTCCATCCACTTCTGGTGGACAACGGCAGTCATAAAGCCGCCCACCGACGTACTCTTCACCTTGCGTGTCGTGCCGTCGGGCATCTCGATGTACAGCTTGTACTGCTCGCTCGACGGGCTGTTCGGAAGACTAACCTTGTCCACCCATTCCGCTTTGTTTCCAAACCAGTTCTCATAACCCAGGCAGTTGCTCGAAGCTATCTGCACGTACTTGTCTCCGCCGTACTCATCCTGTATCTTGTACCAGCACCACTCCGTCTTGTGCTCCGGGTTCACCGTGTCAGCCATGCCAAGCATCGCCGTCGTGCCCATTATGCGCGCGTTCGTGTTCTGCCCGTATCCGCACTGGTCTTGCGCGTCACGGCGGCCGTACTTCGCGTAAAACAGGTTGGCCACGTCCTTGTGCATCTCCCAGTCAACCAGCTGCAAGCCCCTTTGGTTTGCATAGCGGACCATGTCCGGCTGCGTCAGGTTCGCAACGCTCGTTCCCCCGGTCACGGCGCTGTACAGCTTCGTCCCCTTAGCCACGGCCTGCAACGCCCCGCAC